>FSZM01000121.1_pt1 | contig 76466 bp, 62 predicted proteins | sample 1638831 | NCBI WGS metagenome assembly FSZM01 (sample SAMEA3914813, study PRJEB12502) | metagenome | biome: forest; material: soil | place: Canada | collected 2011-07-07 | depth 0.3 m
AAATTGAAGCATGAACAGCCTACCAAATCCGTCCTTCGCCTTCTACTACGGTCGTTTCAACGATTTGTGGTGATTGCCGAGGGCAGGAACTTCAGCTTAGTCCAGCGGCGGCAGGTTGAATTTGGGTGGCAGCGGCTTCTGGCTGCGCTGCCAGCGCAGCAGCAGCACGTGGTAGGTGCAGAAAAAGCCGACCGTCAGGCCGAACAGTACCGCCGTCAGCGGGCTTTGCTGGAAGCTGGCCGGCGCCGGATTGCCGTTGTGGATCTGCAGGTACAACTCGAAGAAGCGGTAGATCACGCGGCTGATGAACAGCATCGGCACCAGCACGCTCAAACGCATGTTCGGCGTGTAGAAAAAACCTTCTTCGCGGTTTTCCAGGCGGCTCAGGCGGAAGTTACGGAATCCCAGCGCGGCGCCGGCGGCGGTGCCCAGCGCCAGTGCGCCCAGCGCCAAGGGCGCTGCCAGCATACCCGACGCCATCACCCCCAGCAGCGCCGCCGCCGCCGCCGCCACCGCATAGTGACGCCACAGCAGCGACTGGGTACGCGTCATCATCGCCCGCAGGCGCGAATAGATGCGCCAGACGGCCAGCGGAACCAGTAACAGCAGGGTGAGGGTGGGGATATCGATATCGAGAGGCATGCGGTTGCTTTCATTGCAAAAAATCCGGAACCGCGATTGTACGCCAATGCCCGCCGCCCTATGTCACCTGGCTGCCACTGCGGATTGACAAGCGGCTGACGCATCAGCAAACTGGGCCGACTTGCCATAAGCTGCGCCATGATCGGAACCCCATGAGCAAAAAAATCCCGCCGCCGCCGAACCTGGCCCTGATCGCCCCCTCGCCGCAGGCCGGCGCGCGGCCGTGCGGCTACCAGTTGCCGCCGCCCGAACTGCAGGCCATTGTCGATGCGCCGCGCGCACCGGGACTGAGCCTGAGTCCCCACCGCGACCTGGTGGCCGTGGTGCAGACGCCGCCGCTGCCGGGCATCGTCGAAGTGGCGCAGCCAGAGCTGAAACTGGCTGGCCTGCGCATCAATCCGCGCACCTGCGCCACCAGCCGCTATGCCTTCGGCTCGGACCTGGGCGTGCTGGATATCGCCAGCGGCAATGAGAGCGCCATCGGCGGCCTGCCACAGCCGCTGCGGCTGGCGGACCTGAGCTGGTCGCCGGACCAGCGCTACCTGGCTTTCAGTCATGTAGCCTATCAGGGCATGCAGGGCAGCGTGGAGCTGTGGGTGGTCGACATCGCGGCGCTGCAGGCGCGCAAGCTGTCGCCGCAACCGCTGTCGACGGTGTTGAGCCGCGGCTTCAGCTGGCTGCCGGACAGCAGCGGTCTGCTGGTGCAATGGCGTCCGGTGGGCATGAGCGAGCCGCCGCAGCCCAGCGGCGTGCCGTCCGGGCCGATCCAGCAGGATAGCGAGCCGGGAGCCAGTGTGCGGCAGCTGCGTACCTATCAGGATTTGCTGAAGAACGAGGACGACGCGCGCTTGTTCGAGTTCTATATCACGGTGCAGCTGGCGCATGTGGACTTGCAGGGTAAAACCCGGCTGCTGGGCGCGCCAGACCAGTTCTCGCGCGTGTCGGTGGCGCCGGGCGGCCAGTACCTGCTGACGCAGTGCGTGATGCGGCCGTATTCGTACATCGTGCCGGCGTCGAGTTTCGGCGAGCGGATCGAGGTGCGCGATTTGCAGGGTGTGCTGCTGCACACGGTGGCGATGCTACCCCTGGAGGAAGGGCTGCCGCCGGGAAATGACGCGGTGTCGGCCGGCGTGCGCCATGTGTCATGGCGCGCCGATGCGCCGGCCACGCTGGTGTGGGCCGAGGCGCAGGACGGCGGCGATCCGGCCCGTCCGATGGAGACCCACGACGATGTGCGCGACATCGTCTACATGCATGCGGCACCGTTCCGCGGTTCGCCGCAGGTGCTGGCGCTGCTGCACATGCGCTATGCGGGCATCGCGTGGGGACGGGGTGATGTGGCGCTGCTCAATGAGCGCTGGCATAAGACCCGTGCCTACAAGCAATGGATGGTCGCTCCCGACCACCCGGCGCGTCTGGCAGAGCTGATACACTCGGGTTCCTTCGAGGATCGCTACAACAGTCCCGGCTCGCCAGTGTTGCGCGCCGATGCCACCGGCTTTCCGCGCTTGTTGATCGGCCCGGACACCACAATCCTGCTGGACGGTGCGGGCGCCACGCCGGAAGGCGATCGGCCCTTCATCGACCGTCTCAGCCTGACCACGCGCAAGAAGGAGCGCCTGTTCCAGAGTACGGCACCGTATTTCGAAAACGTGGCGGCGGTGCTCAACAGCGATGGCTCGTTGCTGCTGACCACGCGCGAGTCGCCGACCGAGCGGCCCAACTACTATGTGCGCGACCTGCGCAAGCCGGCCGGACGCCAGTTGCGCGCGCTGACCGCGTATCCGCATCCGACGCCGCAGTTGAAGGATGTGCAGAAGGAGCAGATCCGCTATGCGCGCGCCGACGGCGTGGAGTTGACTGCGACGCTGATGCTGCCGCCCGGTTATCTCGCCACGCGCGACGGCCCGCTGCCGTTGCTGATGTGGGCCTATCCGCAGGAATTCAAATCCGCCAGTGCGGCCAGCCAGACCACGGGCTCGCCGCATCGTTTCAATGCGGTGAGCTATTGGGGGCCGGCGGCCTTCCTGGCGATGGGCTATGCGGTGCTGGACAATCCTTCCTTCCCCATTGTCGGCAGCGGCGACGAGGAACCGAACGACACCTATCTGCCGCAACTGGTGGCCTGCGCGCAGGCGGCGGTGGACGAGGTGGTACGGCGCGGCGTGGCGGACCGGCACCGGATCGCGGTCGGCGGGCATTCGTATGGCGCTTTCATGACGGGCAATCTGCTGGCGCACACGCGTTTGTTCCGCGCCGGGATCGCGCGCAGCGGCGCGTACAACCGCACGCTGACGCCGTTCGGCTTCCAGTCCGAAGAGCGGCCGTACTGGCAGGCACCGCAGGTGTATCAGGCCATGTCGCCGTTTAATAACGCCGACAAGATCAAGGATGCGATGCTGCTGATTCACGGCGCCGAGGACGGCAACTCCGGCACCTTCCCTATCCAGAGCGAGCGCATGTTCCAGGCCATCAAAGGCTTGGGCGGCACGGCGCGGCTGGTGATGCTGCCTAACGAAGCGCACGCCTACCGCGCGCGGGAGTCGATCATGCATATGCTGTACGAGAGCTATGCGTGGCTGGAAAAATATGTAAAGAATGCGGAGCCGGGATGTTGAGCGGCGTACGGGTGCTGGTCGTTGCGCTCGCCGCAGTTGCCATGCGCTTTCGCGGCCGATGGCAAGCCGCTATCCGTCGCCGTTGAACAGCGCGCCGCCGATTTGCGTGCCAACTTTGGACCGTTGCAGCAGGTTTGCAACATGCTGCTCTTCGGAGCAGTCATTAACGTAGTATGGCAACAGGTCACGCTGCACAAACGCCATCAGTTCATTTCGGAAATGATGGGGTTTAGGTCGCGCCACTGCTGGAACGGCGGGGGCAAGGTTTTGCGCGCTGAACGGACGCGCTCCATGCGAGCAGGAGCAGCTCACGGTGAGGTAAGTTAACGGGAAATGAGAAAGTGGCTGATTGTTCATGATGACCCCATGGTTGAACACGATGCCAGCCTCCATGGCTGAAATCGCGTCACCATCGAGAGTTCTCCTCGTGCTAGCCGCCATGCGCCGGTGCGCTGGAGCTACCCAGCCCCCAGTAGTGTCGTCTCACCTGACTCAATTTGCCTCAGCCGCATTGGTGAAAATGTCGGCGTTATCGGTAGCCTATGGGGGCCATGCTTGACCATCAACCGTATCATCAATCGCTGCATACCGGCTGGCTGTTCTCGATAGGTAAGAGTATGCCACGGCAGCCCTCGAACCAGTCAAGCCCCCTCCCGAATGCGCGCTTGGCATAATACAGACGCTTGCATCTGTGGCTGGAGGATAGGCGTGACGAGAGCGGCGTAGAATAGGGCATCTGTTGTCATCTTGGAGCGTTGAATCATGGATGCTGCCCGCGAATACATTGCCCCCATCCAAGCGCACCGTGCGCCCGATCAGGCGCCGGGGGATCAGCCGGTGCCGGAGCCGCCGCATCAGCCGCATCCGGTGCCTAGCGACGATCCGGTGCCGGACCATAATCCCAGCCGGTCTTAATCGAAGGTCCAGGTGTACAGCACGTCCAGCGCGTTGTTGGTACCGGTCTGGAATTGCAGCGTGAAGCGGGGATTGAGCTTGTAGCGTAGCTTGACCAGGCTGGTGGCGGTGCTGGCTCCCTGCTCGAAACTCAGATACGCGCGCGACGACAGCCGCTTGCCGACCGTGACCACTGTATTTTGCAGTCCATTGGCCGGGCTGGCCGTAGTGCCTGCCGCCTGTCCCACGCCCAGTTCGTCCACGCCCAGCGTGCTGGCCAGCTTGCCCTGGCCGGCGCCGCCAAACAGCGCGCCCGCCGCGGTGCCCAATAAAGCCATCTCGTTCCCCGCCGTGCTGTCGATGCCGTGACCGAGTACCAGCCACGCCAGCTTGTCGCTGTCGGAGATGGCTGGCGTCGAGACTAGCTTGGCCACCGGCGCCAGCGCCGTACCGCGCACTTCGACGCCGGCTTCCACGTTGGTTTCGCTGAGCTGCTCGCCTTCGGGACGCTTGCGCACCGCCAGAATATTCAGGCCCGGGTTGTCGTAAGCGCCGGTGAAGTTGATCACGCCCCGTTCGATTTCCAGCTTTTGTCCATACGCTGCATAAGTGCCGCTGGCGACGCGGATGTTGCCGTTGACGCGCGGCGGCCGGCGGTCGATCACGCGCACCCGCAGCGAGCCGGCCAGCTGCGCATCCAGCCCCTTGCCGCGCAGAGTAAAGTTGTCACCCAGGTCGGCCTCGACATCTATGTTCAGCGGCATCGATTGCGAGGCTTTGCCTGGCGCGGTGCCGCGGCCCACGATGATCACGTCGTCGCTCAGCGTGGGCGTGTCCTTGCCGGCCAGTTCGATGGTGGCGCGGTCGGCGCGGACTTTGCCCTCCAGCTGGAAGTGCTTGTTGTCGCGCACCAGCGTGCTGCTGCCGCTGACGATCAGCGTGCGGTCGGGACGGCCCAGCACTTCGAGCTTGTCGGCGGTGAGCTTGAGCTGCATGGTGGCTTCGGCATTGGCGAAGCGTATCGAGCCGTCCGCCTGGGCTTTGCCTTCGGCGCCGTCGAAGGCCAGTTTTTGCAGTTGCAGCTGGTCGCCGGCGAGGTGCGCCAGCAGCAGGCCGTTGCGCAGCTTGATGCCCTGGTCGGCCCAGTTCAGCACCAGCTGGTCGCCGCTGATGTCGCCGTTCAACTGCGGTTCGCCAATGGTGCCGCTGCCGGTCATGGCCAGCTTCAGCGTGCCATCCATTTCCAGTCCGGGCTGGCCGGTCAAGGGCGCCAGCCAGGCCAGTGAGCCCATATTGGCATTGGCGGTCATGCTCAGCGCGCTGTCGTCGGCGAGGCGGCCGTCGCGCAGCTGGGTGCTGGCGTCAACACGGGCCTGGCCGACGCGCGTGCCGTCCACCGCGAGTTGCATGCGCAGCGTACCGGCGCTGACGTCGGCGCGCGCGTCCAGCACGCGCAGGCCGAGCGGCAGCGGCACGTCGGCGCCGGTCATGGTGATGTCGCCTTGTTCGCGGTAGAGATGCAGCATGCCGTCGATGGCGGGCGGCGTGCCTTTGCTGGCCGCTTGCAGGTTCAGCGACCAAGCGGCACCGATGGCCATGTCGCTCTTGACGTTGTCGCGCCAGGCGTCAGAGAGCTGGGCCAGGTAGTTGACCGGTACGCCGCCTGCTGTGCCTTTGCTGCGCCATGCGGGGCCACTCTTTTCCAGGCTGTCGATGCGGATGGCACCGGCAGGCAGCCGGATGTCGGTGGCGCCCAGCGCGATTTGTTCGGGGTGCAGCAGGCCGGCCACTCCCGTGCCGGCGGGGGCGCTGATGCGCAGCGGCGCTGGCGCTTGCAGCGTCAGGGCGAAGCGGCCGCTGTTTTGCAGGGTGTCGATGGCGCCGGTCCAGGTGTCAGTGCTCCAGGCCCCGCGCACGCGCACGGCGGCGTCGAAGTCGGCATTACCGGCACTGACTTGCAGCGAGTGGCCGCTGCGCGAGCCGCTGGTTTGCAGGCGCAGCTTGTCCAGTTTGATCTTGGGCGAGGCGTAGCCGGCCAGTTCGATGTCGCTCACTAGCGGGCTGTCGCCCGTTGCTGCCGCGAGGCTGGCGGTGCTGCCCAGCGTGGCGCTGCCGCGTATCGATTTGATCTGCTGCTGGGCGGGCAGGTGCAGGTTGGCGCCGTCCATGGTGAGCGTGACGGCCGGCTTTTCGGTGCTGCCGGAGAGGGCGCCGGATGCATGCAGCACGCCACCGAATTGCGGACCGGCGTTGGACAGCTGCGGCGCGTCGAGCTTCCAGTCCAGCCGCACGTTCGGGTTGCCGAAGCCGCCCTTGGCTAGCAGGCTGTTGGCGCCGAGGTGCAGATCGATGTCGGCGTTGTCGATGCGGGCGCCGGTGGCGGCGTACAGTTGGACATGGCCGGACAGCGGGGCGCCGGATAGCGTCGAGGGCTGGAAGTTCAGTTTCAGTGCGGTGCGCCAGTCGGCGGCCAGCCGCGCGTCGGCGCTGAAGTCGGCGTTGATGGTGCCTGTCGGATACGGGCCGAAGGCGATGGGGTTGAAGCGTTGTGCGCTGCCGGTCAGTTTGAGTTCGGGCGTTTTCTTCGGGCCGGACAGCGAGACTTCGCCGTATGCGTGCAGCAGGCTGTCGGGCACCGGATGTTTGGCGGAGGCGAGACCGAGGCCGCGCGCGTCGGCGTCGAAGGTGCTGCGCGGTGCGGCCATGGTGCCGCTGATGGTGCCGCTGGCGCTGAGGGTGCCCAGCAGGTTGCTGCTGGCGGCCGATAGCTGGCGAGCGTCGATGGTCCACTCCAGCTGTTCGCTGGGGGCGCCGAAATTGCCGCGCACTTCGGCGGTGTTGGTGCCCAGCGCGAGGCGGATGTCGACGCCGCTGAGGTGTTTTGCGTCGGCGGTGAGTTTGCCGGCGCCGGTCAGGGACTGGCCGGACAGTTTGCTGGGCTTGAGCGTGAAGTCGGGGCTGACTTGCCAGTTGGGCGTGAGGTGGCCGCTGGCGTTGATGTCGGCGTTCAGGTCGGCGACCGGATAGTTGCCGAAGGCCGATGGGTCGAAGTGCTCGGCGCGCAGGGCTGCTTTGAACGGCGCGCTGTCTTTCAGACTGGCCTGCCCGGTGGCGCTGATGCTGCCTTTTTTCGCCAGCAAGCGGGCCTGGTGGATTTGCAGCTGGGCGTCGGCAAGCGTGGCTTGCAGGTCGAGGCGCAGGCCGTCCTGCGCGAGATTGGCGCTCAGCGATTGTTTGGTGGCGGTGCCGTTCAGCGTAATGTCGCCGGAGATGGCGGTGGAGTGCAGGCTGCTGACCAGTGGCTTCAGGTCGAGGCGGGTGGTGTGCAGTTTGAAGGTGGCCGTGTCGATGCCGGTCTCGGGGCCGTTGCGAGTGACCTTGCCGGCGCCGGTGAAGCGGCCGGCGGGGCCGAGGTCCAAGGTGACGTTGTCGATGGTGGTGACGGTCAGCGTGCCGGCGACGCGGGCGGTGATCGCTTGCAAGGGGATGCCTTGCTGGTCGATCGGTGAGGGTCTGGTCTGGTTTTGCACGGCGAGTTGGCCGATGACTTGCTGGTCTTTGGCGATGCTGGCGGAGAGCTTGAGGTTCAGGTTTGCTTGCGGCCAGCCGGCTTTGTAGCCGGCGGGGTTGATGCCGCGGCCGGTCAGCTCGAGCGAGTGCAGGATGATCGGCTCGAAGGGCGCCAGCAGCAGCGTGCCTTCGCCGGTCGCGCCGCTGGCGGAGCCCTGGGCTTTCAGTGACAGCAGCGACAGGTTGCCACTGGCTTGCAGGTCGAGTCGGGCCGGCGTGGTGGCAGCGGTTTGCGTCAGGCTGGCTTTGCCCTGCAGCGCAAAGGGCTTGTTGGCACCTATCGTTGCGTCGGCGCTGACGCGGCCGATTTCGGTTTGGGCTTCGGCGTCTTGCAGGTGCCAGCTGGTTTTGTCGCCGAAGAGTTTGAAGTGCAGCCGCTCGATGATGTGGCTGCTGCCGGCAGCTTTATCGAGCATCGCCAGCTTGTCCAATCGCGCATCGGACAGCGACAGGCGGAACGGCGCGGCCAGCGACGTGGGTAGCTTGGGCAGTTCGGATGGGCCTAGGTTTTCTATCGTCAGGCTGGCGGCATGCAATTCGCTGACAGCCAGGCTTTCGGAAAAGAACTGCAGCGGCGACCAGTTGATGTCGATGTTGTCGGCCGTGATGACGCTGCCCTTGCCGCGATAGAGCAGCCGCGTGATGTGCATGCGATGGTACAGCGAACCGCTCACGCCGGACACGGCGACTTGTCCGCCGCTGGCGTCGGCGAGGCGCTGCACCAGCTGCTGCAAGGTCGATTCGCGTCCGAGCAGCCATACCGCGCCGCCCAGCAGCACGACGATCACGCCCAGTGCCGCCAGCGTGCGGCGCAGCCAGCGCCGACGCGGCAGAGTATCCGTATCGTCAGTCATCAGAACGTGAACCCCAATGAGAAGTGCAAACGATATTTCTGCACCGCGTGGCCGTATGCCACGTCGACGTTGATCGGTCCGACCGGGCTTTTCCAGCGCGCGCCGATGCCGTAGCCGGACTTGGGATGCAGGTCTTGCACCTTGTCGGCCGCGTTACCGGCGTCATAGAACACCGCTGCGCCCCATGTCGGCTTGAACCAGTACTGGTACTCGGCGCTGGCCGTTACCTCATAGCGCCCGCCGGTAATCGCCGTCCCTTCCTGCACGCCCAACTGCTGGTACGCATAGCCGCGTACCGACTGGTCGCCGCCGGCGCGGAACAGATACACTGCCGGCACACCGTCCTTGTTGCGCGAGGCGAGCGCACCCAGTTCGCTGCGCAGAATCACATTGCTGCTGACACCCAGCGGAAAATACAGCACCCCGCGCGCATAGCCGCGCACGAAGGCTTCGTCAGTCAGTACTGGCAGCAGCGCGCCACCCAGCTGCGCGCTCAGCGCATAGCCCTTGCTCGGGAACAGCAGGTTGTCCAGATGCCGCCACGTCACCGCGTAAGTCAGCGGCAGGCTCTTGCTGCTGTCGGTTTCCACGTTGGCGACGGTCTTGGTCTCGCTCAGGAACTCCAGCGTTAGGCTGCGCTCCAGCAGCGGCGTGCCCCAGGCGCGCTTAGCGGATACCCGGGACACGCTGGTCACCTCTCCGGAAATGTCGCTGCGTTCGAACGAGGTGCCGATGCTGTCGCTGTAGCCCTGCGGCGTGAGCGGGAAGTAGAAGTCGGCGTGCGCTGCCTGCTGCTTGGTTTCCAGCGTCAGCGAGCTTTTCATGCGCAGGCCGAACACCGACAGATCGTCGTAGTTGAGCGAAGCGCGGTTGCCGGTATTGGTCGAATAACCCAAACCGGCGCTGACGTTCTTGCGCTTGTTCTCGAGCACGCGCACCAGCAACGGCAAGGGCGCCATCGCGGTGACGTCGCTGGAAGAGGGCGAGGACGGCGTCGGCCCCGTGCCCTGCGCGCGCGCGTCGGCCGCGTCCAGCTGCTCATTGAGGATGGCGCTCATGTCGGCGTTGACTTCCACGCTGGCGAAGTAGCCGGTGTCCTGCAGGCGCGATTGGTAGGACTGCAGCTCGGCTTCGCTGTAGTAGTCGCCAGGCTTAATCTGGTTCAGGTTAGTCACCACAGATGCCGGATAGCGCTTCAGGCCTTCGATGCGCAGTTCGCCGAAGCGCAGCTCCGGGCCGCTGTCCAGCACCACGCGCAGCAGCGCCACATGCGTATCCGGATCGACGGTGGCCTGGGTTTCGGTCAGCTGTGCGCGCGGGTAGCGGGTCTGCACCACCTGGCGCAGGATGCCGCGCTTGGCCGCTTCCCAGTCGGACTGGCGGAACACCGCCCCCGGCTTCAGCGTCCAGCTGGCGCGCAGGGCGTTGGTGTCGAACTGCTGGTCGGCCGGTTGGCCGGGCGGCACGGTAAAGCCTTGCAGCACCAGCTCGACCTCGCCCACGCGCACCGGCTGGCCCGGCTGCACCGACACCAGCACGGTTGGCGTGGAGGCCTCGGCATCAAGGCGCGCGCTGACCACCGGCGTGTAATAGCCGTCGGTCGCCACCAGTGTCTTGATCTGCTCCGGCGCCACGCGCACCAGCCGCTGCAGCTGCTCGCGGTCGATGCGCGGGTTGCCGCGAAAGCGCACCAAGTCCAGATTCTGCTCCAGCAGCTGCTCCAGCGGGCGCGGCGCGTCGATGCGCACCTTGTACTGCAAGCCCTCGGCGCAGGCCGCACCGGACACCAGCAGGCAGGCCAGGGCCAGTCGTCCGGATACTTTTGTCGCGACTTGTGCCAAAATTCGAAGTCCTGTTAATTTTCTTGCGGGCGTAGCGGTATGCATGTGTCCCGCCATGTTACCGGATAGTCCGCAATGATGTCGTACTCATAATGTTGGAAAGAACACCCGCAATGCTCCCTACCGATACCGCCCTGGTGTTGTTTAGCGGTGGACAAGACTCCACCACCTGCCTGGCCTGGGCTCTGCATCACTACCAGCGCGTTGAAACCATAGGCTTCGACTATGGTCAGCGCCATGCGGTCGAATTGACCGTGCGTCCCACCGTGCTGGAAAAGCTGCGTGCCCACAAGCCGGAGTGGAACGCGCGCCTGGGCGAAGATCACATGATCGACCTGTCGCTGATCTCCGCCATTTCGCAGACGGCGATGACCCACGATATCGCCATCGAGACCCAGGCCAACGGCTTGCCGAACACCTTCGTCCCCGGCCGCAATCTGCTGTTCATGACGGTGGCCGCCACCATGGCCTACCGCCGCGGCCTGACGGTGCTGGTGGGCGGCATGTGTGAAACCGATTTCTCCGGCTATCCCGACTGCCGCGACGACACCATGAAGGCGCTGCAAGTGGCGCTCAATCTCGGCATGGACCAGCGCTTCAAGCTGGAGACGCCGCTGATGTGGCGCGACAAGCGCCAGACCTGGGAACTGGCGGCGGAACTGGGCGGCCAGGGCCTGGTGGACCTGATCCGCGACGACACTCACACCTGCTACCTGGGTGAGCGCGGTGCGCTGCACGATTGGGGCTATGGCTGCGGCACCTGCCCGGCCTGCGCGCTGCGGGCGCGCGGCTACCGGCAGTTCGCCGGCACCGAAGCGGCGGCCACCGCCAGCTAGTTGAGTTAGACAAAGCAATCAATCGCTTGCTTTTGTTGTCAATTCGCAAAACCAGCGTTGCATAGGACAAAGCTCTCACGTACCATGGATTGCGGCTGGCACCTTGCCAGCCGCTTCCTGATGTGCTGAAGTTGCTTCTTACTAAGGCGACGACCGTTCATGACACCGCATCTGTCCAGGCCCACGCGTGGCCGGCTGATCCAAATGCTGCTCAGCCCAGGTGTGCTGGCCGGCGCGGTGCTGGCAGCTTGCCTGGGTCTGACCGCGGCGCTGTGGCTCAGCGCCCGGGCCGATGCCGAGCAGGAGGCGCAGGCCGATTTCGACGGCCGCGTGCGCGAGTTGGTCAACAGCATCGACATGCGCATGCAGACTTACCAGCAGGTGCTGTATGGCGCGCAGGGGCTGTTCGAGAGTGCGGCGCCGGTCGGGCGCGAAGCCTTCCACGCCTATCTGGCCGGGCAAGACCTGAACCTGCATTTCCCCGGCATCCAGGGTGTCGGCTACATTGCGCTGGTCGAGCATGCGGCGCGCGACGCCCATGTGGCGGAGGTACGCCGTGACGGCTATCCCGACTATCACATCGAGCCACCCGGTGAGCGGGCCGAGTATGCGCCCACCGTCTACCTGGAACCGTTCAGCGGCAGCAACCGGTTGGCACTTGGCCTCGACACGCTGTCCGACCCGGCGCGGCGAGCCGCGATGGAACAGGCGCGCGATTCCGGCCTGCCGGCCATGAGCGGCAAGATCGGGCTGCGGCAGGATGCTAATTTGCAACAGATTTCCAGCTTCGTGGTGGTGCTGCCAGTATATCGCCAGCATATGCCGCTGGTCACGCAGGCGCAGCGCCGCGCCGCGATTGCCGGCTGGGTCTGCGCACCGTTCCGTACCGGCGACCTGATGGCCGGCCTGGGCGGCGAGCGCGGCAAGCGGGTCGAGGTGCAGATCTACGATGGCGACAGCGTGCACCCGGACGCGCTAATGTACGACAGTGCCCCCGGCAGCGCTGACGAGCGTCGCAGCAGCGTGCAGAAGGTGCGCATCGCCGGCCACAGCTGGACGGTGCGTCTGACCACGCTGCAGGGCATGGGCGCCGGCCGCACCGACAAGATGCAGCTGATCGCCGTGGCCGGCACGGTGTTCAGCCTGCTGCTGGCGACGCTGACTTGGCAGCTCGCGCGCAGCCGCGCGCGCGCCCGCGCCGCGCTGGGCCGGTCGTATCTGCTGACCGCCGAATTGAAGGAGGGACAGAGCGCCTTGATGGTGATGGCCGACAGCGCCCAGCGCAGCGAGGTGGTGTTGCGTAGCATCCTCGATTCGACCATCGACGGCATCCTGGTCGACAACCTGAAAGGCACGGTGCTCAATTCCAACCGCCGCTTCCGCGAACTGTGGAACGTGCCCGAGCATCTGGACTGGCAGAGCGACGGCGCGGTGCTGCTGGCGCACATGGCGCAGCAGCTGCAGCAGCCGCACCAGCGGCCGCTGCTGCCGGACGGCGAGGCGCGCGATGAGCGGCGCGAGCTGCTGCGCCTGAAGGATGGCCGGGTGCTGGAACAGTTCACGCGCAGCCTGCAGTTGGGCCAGGGCCAGGCACGGCTTTGGTCGTTCCGCGATATCACCGAGCGCACCCAAATCGAGCAGCGCGAGCAGACGCGGCGCCATGTGCTGGAACTGCTGGCCACCGGTGCGCCGCTGCAAACCATCCTGGAAGCGGTGGTGCTGGGCGTCGAGGCGGGCAACGAGGAAATGTTGTGCAGCATCTTGCTGCTGGACGAGGAAGGTGAACGGTTGCTGGTGGCGGCGGCGCCCAGCCTGCCGGGCTTCTTCAGCGCGGCGGTGCATGGTGTGAACATCCACAGCGGCCTGGGTGCCTGCTGCCGTGCCGCGCTCAGCGGCCAGCGCATCATCGTCGAGGACATTGCCAACGATCCGTCGTGGGCGCTGCACCGCGATATCGCCGCCCAGGCGCGGCTGGGCTCGTGCTGGTCCGATCCCATTGTCAGCGTAGCCGGCAAGGTGCTGGGCACGTTTGCGATCTACCACCGCGCGCCGCACCGCCCCAGCATAGCCAATATCGCGCAGATCGAGCAGGCCTCGCACCTGGCCGGCATCGCCATCGAGCGCGCCCGGGCAGCGCTGGCGTTGCGGGCCGGCGAAGCGCGTTTCCGCAGCCTGTACGACAACGCGCCGGTGGCGCTGTGGGAGCAGGACTGGTCGGCGGTGCGCAGTGCGCTAGCCGAGATGAAGCGGTCCGCCATGGACGACCTGGCCGGCCATCTGCAAGCCGATCCCGCTCTGCTGCAGCGGCTGGCCGGACTGGTGCGCATCCTCGACGTCAACGCGGCCGCGCTAGCCCAGGTCGGCGCCGATCCGCAGCGCAAGGACCTCGCCGCGCTGAGCCTGGCGCAGAATTTCGACGCGGCCGCCATGTCCTGTTTCGCGCAGGCGGTCGTGGCGCTGGCGCAAGGCAAGCAGTTCTTTGCCGGCGAAGGCAGTTTCCTGCGCCTGGACGGCGTGGCGCGCCTCAACGAGCTGACCTTGCTGGTGATGCCGGGCCATACGCTGAGCCTGGACTTCGTTATCGTGTCGACGCTGGACATCACTGAGCGCAAGCGCATGAACGAGGAATTGCTGGTGCTGGCCACCACCGATTTCCTGACTGGCTTGCCGAACCGGCGCGAGTTCATGGCGCGGATGGACGATGAGCAGGCGCGGCTGCAGCGCGACATTGGCGGCTGCGGCGCGGTGCTGCTGCTGGACCTGGATCACTTCAAGCGTATCAACGATGAGTTTGGCCACGCGGGCGGCGATGCGGTGCTGCGCCACTTGGCCGACCTGATGCGCGACAGTGCGCGCAAGGTCGACATGCTGGGCCGGGTCGGCGGCGAGGAATTCGCGATCCTGCTGCCGGGCACCGAGCTGGAGGCGGCCACCGTGTTTGCCGAGCGGCTGCGCCAGCGCATTGCCAGTGCGCCGGTGCAGCTGGACGGACGCGGCGTGGCGGTGACTACCAGCATAGGGATCGCCGCACTGTGTGGTGGCGATTGCAGTGGCGACTCGGCCTTGATCCGCGCCGACCAGGCCTTGTACCGGGCCAAGCGCGGCGGACGCAATCGGGTGGAGGTGATGGAGGCGGATCGGCCGGGAGTTCAGGTCCCGGCCGCTTCCGGTTGAAACTTAGACTGCGTGTTCCAGCATTGCTTGCTTGCGTTGCTTGCGGCTGCGTGCCGAGAAGAACCAGAAGATGCCGACCGGGATCAGCAGCGGCAGCAGCAGCGGCGCCATCGCGGCCACCAGCACCAGGGCCAGCAAGGCCAGTCCCACCACCATCAGCACGCCCAGGCCGGCAAACAGCACACCGACAAACACTGCCGCACAAGTGATGGCCACGCCGGCGATCAGCAATCCCGCGCCGCCAAATAACACGCCGAGCAGGGCGCCCAGCGGGCCGTCGATTTCGTCGCCGTCTATATTGACGTGCAAATTGTTGGTGTCGATGGCAATCCAGGCGGCGATGGCCAGCGCGGCGATGATGGCGACGGGGATCACTTTTTTCAGCGTGGAATTCATGGCTCACCTCGGTGGTTATTGGTTCGAATGCCGTCTGGCATGGTTGAACTGTAGCCGCCACGCGGGCGCGCAGCTATCGGATTGCGACAGACCGCGCTTTTTACGGGATGAAATGGCCTGCGGCGGCGCCAAGGTGTTTTTTTCCGACGCCTAACCTTGATTTAAAGTTATGCCTGCCTATACTGAATACCTGACTTGCGCAGGGAGGGCAATATGGCTTGGTTAGAGATGAGCGAGGGTCAATCGATACCCTCGATTTGCAACCGGATGAGGCGCCAGCGTAGCGCACTGCAGTTATCCAATGGACCGAAGGGGCCGCCATCGGCGCCGCCCACGATTCCACCTATCATCATCAATCCATTCAGTTACCAGATGCCGGAGCCGGCCATAGATCCGCGCATCACGCCGTTGCGGCCGCCATGCGTGCCGCCACGACAGCCGGCAATGTCCTGCATCTGACTCATCTGAACTCATTCCCCGGTGGCCACCGCGCCGCCTTTCCGTCCACTCCGGACGTAAAAAAGCCCGCACTCGCGGGCTTTTTGTGTTGGGCAACTGAAACGCTCAAGCCTTGCGGCGGCGCACGAAGGCGAGCAGGCCCAGGCCAGTCATCATCACGCCCAGCGTTGCCGGCTCCGGCACCGGACGGTAGGAATGGTTGTCCGTTTCAAAGGCGTCGCTGCTGGAGGCGAACGTTACGCGGGTGATGTCGGTGCCATTGCCGAAAAAGTTCATGTAGTAGCCCATCGCCTGGTTGCCGTTGGCGACGGTCTGGGCCGCAGCAGCCATCTCGTTGCCGTTGAGCTGCAGAGCAATGTTGTTGCCGCTGTACAGGGTCAGGACGTTGTAGCTGTCCGGCGAGCCCATGTAGAAGCCGAAGTAGGATACGCCATTACCGGCAAAGGTCACGCCCGACAGCGATGGCTGGCCGTGAGTCTGGCCGACCGAGAAGAAGTAGCGGCTGACGTCGCCCGGCGGCATGGCGGCGTAGCCGGAGTTGCCCGGATAGGCGATCAGCGCACCCGGGGTGTTGTCATAGGTGGCGAAGCCGGTCGGCAGCAGGCCGTTGTCGAAGGTGTTGGTGGTCACGCCGCTGACCAGGGAATTCAGGCCGGCGCTGGCGTTGTAGATCACGTTGGCGCTGGCGCCAGCGGCTGCGGTGGACAGGGCTGCGGCCAGCACAATTTTGGACCAAGTCATGGGCTTATCCCTGGGTTGTTTTTATTGATGTTTGGAAATTTATGATTCTAGTTTAATAATAATCATATTTCCCGGGCAATACCTCAGGGAATGTAGAGGCAGGGCTCTAAATATGTGACGTATCGCCGATATTTGTCACATAACCCCGGAAATGCGCACAGAGCGGACTCCGCGAAGAATCCGCCCTGTGGTGTTTGGCTGGTATTTAAAGTAACTTTGCTCAGAAGTTATGGCGCATGCCCAGCACCGTGCCCCTGGCCGCCGCGCCCGGCGATACGGTGACGCTGTTGATGGCGAAGTCGTAGACGCCGTTTTTCTCGTTGTGCAAGTGGGTGAAATAGGCAAACACGCTGGTGCGCTTGGAGAAGGTGTAGTCGTAGCCCAGCGTGTAGTGGGTGGCGCCGGTGTCGGGCCCCTTGCGGATGAAGCCGATCCGCTGCGTGGCTGGCGCGCTGCCGGTGCCGTCACCGGCGCGGGCAATGCCAAAGCGCAGGCCGTGCCGGCCGAACTGCTGGCTCAGCGACAGGTACCAGGCATTGCGCTCCAAGGTGCCGGTTGGCGCTTCATATTTCAGGCGTTCGCCGATCAGGGAGACGCGGGTGTCGGTGAAACGGTACGAGGCGGCCAGCTTGTTGCCGGTGTCGTTCAGTCCCTTGCCCTGGTATTCGTGGTGGCGCTCCTGGGTGGCCACCAGGTACCACGGTCCCTGTTCGTAGATGGCCGCCACGGAGGTCAGCGACGGCTTGGCGCCGCTGGCCGGACGCTCTTCATTCAAACCTTGCATGGTGCGCACGGAGAAGCCGCTCCAGTCCGGGGTCCAGTAGTTAACAGTGTTTTGCTGGCGACGGTCGAACGACGAGGTGTCGGTGACGTTGTCGGTGCTCGAGGCCGAGCCGTTGCCCATGATGCTCATGTAGCCGGCGGTGGTTGGGTAGAAGGGATCGAGGCCGGCAGTGGAGTTGTTGTACGGCGTGGTCCAGTGGCCGAGGAACAGCGTGCCGGCCGAGCCTTCCAGGCCGACGCGCGTGTCGCGCTGCGCCGGGCTGCCGGCGCCGGTGTTGGGCGAGAGCGTGCCTTCGATCTGGAAGATGGCTTGCATGCCGTCGCCCAGGTCTTCGCTGCCGCGGAAGCCCAGCACGGAGCGGTTGTTGGACAGGCGCGCCGTGCTGACGTTCTGGCCCTTGGCGTCGGCCGAGGTGTTGACTTCTTCCAGGCCGAGGTTGAGGCGGCCGTAAATCTGCACCGACTGGCTCTGGGCGCAGGCATAGCTGGTGCACAGTGCGAGGCTGGCGGCGATGATAGGCTTGGTGTTCATGGATCTCCTTTTGTTAGGATAAGTGTTATCGAGTCTGCGCAGTACGTCCATCTTGCTTTGGTCCAGTTCAGGCTCCCGGCGCGCCATGACGATGGTGGCCACGCCGTTGCTGATCATGTTGACCAGCGCGCGCACTTTACTCATGCAACGGTCGATGCCGAGTATCAGCACCATGCCGGCTACCGGTATCGTCGGCACCACGACCAGCGTGCCGACCAGCGCGATAAGGGACGCGCCCTGCATGCCGCTGGCCCCCTTGGAAGTGAGCATGGCCACGCCGAAGATGGCCAACTGCTGCATGATGGTCAGCTCGGTGTTGGTGGCTTGCGTCACGAACAGCGCTTTCGGGCAGCCCAGCCACATGCTGGTCGACGGCCCGGCCTCCTTGCCCTGCAAGCGCAGGCAGGCCATGCCGTCATGGTTGGGCGGGAAGTAGGGCGGCGCTTCCCGGTAGCGGCTCAGGTTCATGCTTCGATCATCGGCTGAAGGATTACGCGCTCGCGCGAGCCGCCCAGCACCGCGCGGTAGCCGGTAACGGCGTCCTTCCACGCGTAGACGGTGTCGGCGGCGACCGGGAACGGACGCAGGCCGCGGTTGGCAAAGCCTGGCGTGAGCACGTCGAGGATGCGGGTGCAGGCCAGCGAATCGAGTGCCAGGGTGTCGATGCCGACGTAGCTGTGCTGGCCGCGGTAGAAGGCGAAGATATCGAACGGCACCTGCTTTGCAATCGTGGCGATGAAAATCTGGCGGCCGCCGATGGCCAGCGCGCGGGTTGGCTTGCTCGAAGTAGGGGTTGCCAACGGTGTTGAAGACGATATCGGTGCCGTGGCCGCCGGTCCATGCGAAAATAGCCCTCACCATTGTCGACGCCACGGGAAAACCGCATGCAAGCAAAGAAAATGACGCTCAAGGGGCTGGCCCAGATCCTGGGGGTGCATTCCTCCACGGTGGGGCGGGTGATGGACCCGGAGACCCGTCATATGGTGGGCGAGGAAGTGGCGCAGCGAGTGCTGAAGGAGGCTGCCAAGCATGGCTACCGGCCCAACAAGATCGCCGCCGCGCTGCGCACCCGGCGCTCCAACATCGTCGGGGTTATTCTGCCCGACATTACCAACCCGGTGTTCCCGCCCATCTTGCTGGGTATAGAGGATGAGCTGCGCAAGCAGGGCTATGTGGCGCTGGTGACCAATGCGGGCGAAGATGCGGCGCAGCAGCGCTTTGTGGTCGACCAGTTGCTGGCGCGCCAGGTCGATGCGCTGATACTGGCCACCGCCACGCGCGACGATCCCATCATCAGCCATTGCCTGGAATCGGGCGTGGCGCTGGTGACGGTCAACCGCAGCGAGGATGTGAGCCGGGTCTCCAGTGTGGTCAATGACGAATTTTCCGGCATGCGGCTGGCGGTCGGGCATTTGCTGGCGCTGGGGCACAGCAAGATCGTGCACCTGCTTGGTCCGCAGAACTTGTCGACCGGCCATCTGCGGCGCGAGGGCTTTATCGCGGCGATGGCGGCGCAGGGCGTGGCGCGCGAGGACTTGCGCATGGTCGAGTGCAGCGCCTACACGCGCGAGGCCGGCCTGGCCGCGTGCTGCGAAGCGCTGCTGCGCTATCCCGATACCACCGCGATCCTGGCCGGTAACGACCTGCTGGCGCTGGGCTGCTACGACAGCTTGCGCGACCAGGGGCTGGCCTGCCCGGAGTATATGTCGGTGATCGGGCATAACGACATGCCGTTCGTGGACCTGGTCAACCCGGCGCTGACCACGGTGCGCATCAGCCATCATGCGATGGGCGTGCAAGCTGCGCAGCTGATCTTGCGCCGCCTGCAGCAAGAGGACATGGGCGAAATGGAGATCCGCCTGAAGCCGGAACTGGTGGTGCGTGCTTCGACCGCCGCGCCGCGCTGATTTCGACTAAAATCCTACCCCCTGCCACTTTTCACGAGCCGCATCCATGAACACCGAAGCATCCGATTTCATCGAACCAGACGACGCCCCGATCCAGGAGGACCGCGTCTGGCAGGGCAACGGCTGGACCGCGCGCGTCATCAAGAACGAGGACGATGATGGCTGGGCGGTGGCGATGATCAAGGACGGTGAGCCGGAACCGGCGCTGGTCGGTCCGTGGACCATGGGCCGCGACAAGAAGAACCCCAAGCCACTGGACGTCAACGCCTTCAACACGCTGGTGAAGACCGCCAATGAAGTTATTCGCCGCCACGAGCAACAGCTGCACGCGCAGTTGCACAAAAGCGTGTTCGTCAACACCGACGACGGCCAGGTCAAGGTCAACCTGGACATCGTGCCGGACGAGGACGATGCCTATGCCACCCTGACCGCGTGCGACCCATATGGCGAGGAACTGGCGCAGGTGCGCGTAGCACCGACTTTCAAACTGAGCGTCGGCAGCGCCTCGGCCTGGATAGAGAACGGCTACAAGCGGCCGTAAGGCTGGCGCCGGTGTACCATGTACTTCCGACGAAGTGCATGGGAGACCGGCAATGCAAGCTATCGAGAAAATCGTTTTCGACCTGTATGGCACGCTGTTCGATGTGCATTCGGTCAGCGTGGCGTGCGAAGGAGCGTGTCCCGGCCAGGGCGACGTAATGGCGCGGCTGTGGCGGCAGAAGCAGCTGGAATACACCTGGCTGCGCAGCCTGATGGGCCGCTACCGCAATTTCGAAGAGATCACCGAGGACGCGCTGCGCTACACCTGCGCGCAACTGGGCCTGGCGCTGGACGCCGCCGCGCAGCAGCAGCTGGCGCAGAGCTATCTGACCCTGGAGCCGCATGTCGACGCCGAAGCGGCGCTGAGCCGCTTGCATGCGCATGGCATCCCGCTGGGCATTATCTCCAACGGCTCGCCGACGTCGATCGCGGCGGTGGTGGGCAGTGCGGGCCTGGGTTGGCTGTTCCAGCAGCAGATCAGCGTCGAACCGCTGGGCGTGTTCAAGCCCGATCCCAGCGTCTACGACCTGGCCGAGGACCGCATGGGCAGCCCGCGCGAGCGCATCCTGTTCGTGTCGTCGAACGCCTGGGACGCCAGCGCGGCGCGCAATTTCGGCTTCCCGGTTTGCTGGATCAACCGCCAAGGCCAGGCCTTCGACCAGCTCGACGCCGTCCCCACCCACACCACGCATAGCCTGGCCGAGATGGCGGCCTGGGTGCTGGCGGCGCGCTGACGGCAGCGCGCTGATAAATATGCAATTGGGCTGGCCCAGACCAGCCCCGACCTGCTAGTATTTCCTATGCGCATTTGTCACATGGCTAATCAATAGGAAATCTGATGGAAAGTCGTCTTACCCGGCTGGAAGCCGTGCAAACCATGCTGCTCGAAATCGGGCAGAAGTCGAGCAGCTGCAGCGAGATCACCGAGTTCCTGCAATCGGTACATGCGGCGCTGGGCCGCATCATGTATGCGGCGAACTTCTACGTGGCGCTGTGCGACCAGGATGGGCCGGACAATACGGTGCGCTTTGTGTATTTCGTCGACGAGGTGGACGACGCGCCGGACCGCGAGGAACGCATGCAACTGGCCTCGCCCGAGGATTCGCCGACTGCCTGGGTGATCCTGAACCGCCAGCGGCTGGTGATGACGGCTGCCGAGCATATCTCGAAAAAAGACGACGGTAACGAATTCGGTATCGGCACCGTGGCCGAGCACTGGCTGGGCTGCCCGCTGCTGGACCAGAACCATCAGGCGCTGGGCGCCATCGTGATCCAGAGCTATGACAAGGAACACACTTTCAACGAGGAAGACCAGGCGCTGTTTGCGCTGATTGCCAATCACGTCTCCAGCGCGCTGCAAGGCTTGCAGAGCATGGACCGGCTGGAGCGCGCAGTGCAGGAACGCACCGCGCAGATGCAGCACGAAGTGGCCGAGCGCCGCCGCGCCGAGAGCATCCAGCGCGCGCTGTACGAACTGGCCAACCTGTCGGCCACCACCACCGGTGGCAGCCGCCTGAACATGCGGCTGCACCAGATCATCAGCGAGTTGGTCCCTGCCCGCAACTTCCTGATGGCGCTGTACCACCCGGATACCAGGGAAATCAGCATCCCGTATTTTGTCGATGAAAAGGATGAGCAGGCGCCGGTCAAGCGCTTCGAATACGGCATCGGCATGAGTTCCTATATCCTGAAGCGCAAGCAGGCGCTGTTGCTCGATGCCCAGGGCTACAAGGAGCTGCTGGCCAGCGGCGAGCTGCAGCAACCGCTGGGCAACGAGGATATCGCCAGCTGGATGGGGGCGCCCATGCTGCTGGGCGATACCGCGTATGGCGTGATCATCGTGCAGAGCTACGACCAATCGGTGCTGTACGCGCAGGCCGACCTGGATATCCTGGCCTTCATGGCCAGCCACGTGGCGGTGGCGATCGCGCGCATGCAGGCCGACCGTGAGATCCGCCGCGCCAAGCAGTCGCTGGAAGAGCAGAACGCGGCGCTGAACTCCGCGCTGACGGCACTGCAGGATGCACAGTCGGAGCTGGTGCGGCAGGAGAAGCTGGCGTCACTGGGCCGCTTGGTGGCGGGCGTGGCGCACGAGATCAATACGCCGCTGGGCATCTGCGTGACGGCCACCAGCCATCTGGTGCAGGAGCTGAAGCTGACCCGCGAGGATCTGGCCGCCGGCACGCTGGACGAGGATGGGCTGAACCAGTTCCTCGAGATCATCGACCAGTCGCTGCGCATCATGACCACCAACACGCAGCGGGCGGCGGCGCTGGTGCGCAGCTTCAAACAGGTGGCAGTGGACCAGTCGTCGGACGATATCCGCAGCTTCAACCTGCGCAAGTATCTGGACGAGGTGCTGCTGTCGCTGCAGCCGAAGCTCAAGGGCAAGCCGGTCACGGTGGACATCGACTGCCCGGCCAATATCGAGATGGCCAGCTTCCCGGGCGCGGTGTCGCAAATCGTCACCAACATGGTGGTCAACTCGCTGGTGCACGGTTTTGAAGAGGGGCAGGCGGGCAAGATTAAAATCACCGGCACCACCGATGGCGATTTCATCGATTTCGATTACAGCGATGACGGCATTGGCATGGACAACGCGACCTTGTCGCAGCTGTTCGATCCGTTCTTTACCACCAAGCGCGGTTCGGGTGGCAGCGGCTTGGGGGCGCACATTCTGTACAACCTGGTGACGGGAGCATTGGGCGGCACGGTGAAGGTGGTCAGTGCACCGGGTATGGGCTTGCACTACAAGCTGCGCTTCCCACGCGTGCATCGCAAGTAAAGGAGTCATCATGGAGATGAAGCGCATCAACGCCGGCAAACTGCGGGCCATCGGCTACGACCCGCGCGAACGGCTGCTGCGGGTCGAATTCGATGACGGCAGTGCGATCGACTATTCGGGCGTCGGCGCCGAGGTGTGGCGCAAGTTGTCGACATCCGGTTCCGCATGGAGCTACTACCGCGACAACATCGAAGAAGAATTCAGCGGCCGCCGCGGCGTGGCAAGCACCAAGTCGGACCACAAGGCTCTGGAGGACTTGTTCAAGGCGCCCGGCGACGATGGCGGCCGATAGCGCAGTCGCGCACGCCGGCGATGTTTCGGTGCGGCGCCGGTCGCTGCTGGCCGCTTGTAGCGCCCATGCGGTGCACGACGGCCTGTCCGATTTGATTTATGTGCTGCTGCCGATCTGGCAGACGCAGTTTGCCATCAGCTATGCGGGAGTGGGGCTGCTGCGCGGCGCTTATTCGGCGACGATGGCGGGATTCCAGCTGCTGGCCAGCCGTCTGGCCAGGCGTTGGGGGCGGGAGCGCATGTTGGTGGGCGGCACGGCGCTGGCCGGCGCCGCATATCTGATCGCAGGGCAGGCCGGTGGATTGACGGTGCTGATGCTGGCGTTGCTGCTGGGCGGCTTGGGCGCCAGTGTCCAGCATCCGCTGGCGTCGTCGCTGCTTACCGATGCCTATGAGGCCGGCGGTGGCGTCAAGCAGGCGCTGTCGCAATATAACTTTGCCGGCGATATCGGCAAGACGCTGATACCGGGGCTGGTGGGCTTGCTGCTGGTGGTGGCTAGCTGGCAGGCCAGCGTCACGCTGACAAGCTTGCTCGGATTGGGCGCCGCCGGCTTGCTGTGGTGGCTGATTCCGACGCAGCTGGAAGCACACGCCGGCCATGCCAAATCCAGCGCGGCGAAGCAGGGCACAGGTTCCGCCAGCGGGTTGCGTGCCTTGCTGGCGACGGGCGTGCTCGATAGCGCGGTGCGCATGGGATTTCTGACTTTTCTGCCGTTTCTGTTGAAGAGCAAAGGTGCCGGCAGCGCGGGTATCGGCCTGGCGCTGTCGTTGCTGTTTGTGGGCGGCGCGGTCGGCAAGCTGCTTTGCGGCTATCTGGGCGCGCGCATTGGCATGATGAAAACGGTATGGATCACCGAATCCGCCACCGCGCTGCTGATCGTGATGGCGGTCTGGCTGCCGCTGGCCGCGATGATGGCCATGCTGCCCCTGCTGGGCCTTGCCTTGAACGGCACCTCGTCGGTGCTGTATGGCGCTGTGCCGGAATTGGCCGACGCGGGCAAGCGGGAGCACGCGTTTGCGCTGTTTTATACCGGTACGATCGGCGGCGGAGCGCTGTCTCCAGTGCTGTTCGGCCACTTGGGCGATACGGCCGGTGTTCCGCTGGCGCTGATGGCATTGGCAGCGATCCTGCTGTTTACCTTGCCGTTGTCATGGCGGGTGCAACAGGGACTGCTCAAAGCCTAGACTGTCGCGGATGCGGTATCAGTCCGGGAAGCGTTCGTTGATGGCCAGCGCCTTGTCGATGTTCTTGCACAGCAGTTCGACATACACCGGATCGAGGTGATGCCCGGCCACTTCGCGCAGGTGCTCCACCACCTGGTCCACCGGCCACGCCTCCTTGTAGCAGCGTTTGTGCATCAAGGCGTCGAACACGTCGGCGACGGCGACGATGCGTGCGTACAGGTGGATGCCCTCGCCCTTCAGGCCCTGCGGATAGCCGCTGCCGTCATACTTCTCGTGGTGCTGGTGGGCGATGACGGCGGCCGCCTTCAGGATGGGGCGCTGCGAGCCGTCCAGGATGGACAGGCCCACGGTCGGGTGCTGCTTCATGATTTCCCACTCGGCCGCATCCAGCTTGCCCGGCTTGAGCAGCACAGCGTCCGGCGTGGCGATCTTGCCGATGTCGTGCATCGGTGCGGCATGGCGCAGCACCGCGGTTTCTTCCTCGTTCATGCCGGCCGCCACGGCCAGCAGATGGCACACTTCCGACATGCGGCGCACGTGGTTGCCCGCTTCGTTGGAGCGCGATTCGACCACGTCGCCCAGGCGCAAAATCAGTTCGGCCTGGGTATCGGTGATCTCCTGCGTCAGCAGGATGTTGTCGAAGGCGATCGCCACGCCGGAGCAGAACACTTCCAGCAGCTTGGCGTCGATCTCCGAGATTTCTTCCACGCCCTTCAGCACCAGCAAGGACGCCTTGCCGCTGCTGTTGGGGAAGTAGCCGACATAGGTGTCCCCCTGCACGCGCGAGATCTTGTTGGACTTGGCCTCATCCAGCTGCGCCAGCACGTCCGGCGTCAGCAGGCTGCTGTCGTCGTCGCCGATCTGGGCCAGGATTTCGTAGTCGTTCTCGCCGCTGATGGCGGTGGCGCCGCGCAACCGCAGCAGCATGCTGTGCTCCAGGCGCAGCAAGGCCACTACCTGCTGCAGCAGGCCGTTGGCGAAGTCCTTCAGGTTACGCTGCTGGAAAATATGCGCCGAGGCGGCGATCACCCGCTCCAGTCCTTCGCGGTAATTCAGCTGGGCGCGGCGCGCCTCTTCCACCTTCATGATGTCGCGATAGGCGCGCAGTGCCGCGAAGGTGGTGGTAAACAGCTTGGTGCGATCGAGTTCGGTCTTCTCTTTGTAGTCGTTGATGTCGTAGTTGACGATCACGCGTTCTTCCGGCGCCTGGCCCGGCTGGCCGGTGCGCAGCACGATGCGGGTGAACTGGTTGTCCAGATCCTGGCGCATCCAGCGCGCCACTTCCAGGCCGCTGTCTTCCTTCTCCATCACCACGTCGAGGAACACCAGCGCGATATCGGTCTCGCGCGCCAGTACTTCCTTGGCTTCGGCGCCGCTGTAGGCGTGGACAAAACTAAGCGCGCGGCCGTCGAGCCGGAAGCGGCTCAGGGTCAGCTTGGTGATGTCATGAATATCCGGTTCGTCATCGACCAACAGGATTTTCCACGGCGCTAACTTGGGCGAAGCAGAAGACAAAAAAGACATAGGGACACATTCCGCAAAGTGGCACTGCAATGCTAAAGGCACCCCCTTTCCGGGAGTGTTTTCGATTGTAGTCTGAGCGACCGCTATTAACAACAGGCAATAAAAATTCCGCCTGCGCCACGCAACAACTTGGCCAGCGGTGTTCATTCCAGTTCCTATCGCTGCAACAAGTTTGCAACGCCGGGTAACAATACTTCGTTTTTGGCAATATTGCTATCTTTGAGATAAATAATTTGTAGTTTTTTTACTGCGAGGTGGCTTGTATAAAACAAAACGTCCGACCGACCCAATATGGCAGCAGCGTCGGTGGCTGTAACAAATGTATTCCGCGCAGGCGCGGCGTGGCAAAAGCGGCTATATTGAAACTAGGAGTTAACCCCTGGACGGAGGAGCCGCAATGAACACGATGAGTAAATCCCTGCTGGCGGCGGCACTGTCGCTGCTGGCCTGCGCCGCGGCGTGGGCCGACGTCACGGTCAGCTACGTCAAGCCGGAAGAGTTCAGCGATGTGCCATGGAGCCCGCGCGACCGCGAACAGCTGCTGAAGGATTTGACCGCCCACTTCAACAAGATGGGCCAGAAACTGCCTGCCGGGCAGGTGCTGAAGATCGAGGTGCTGGATGTGGACTTGGCCGGGCGCACCTACCCGCGCCACTTCTCGCCGGACGACATCCGCATCCTGCGCGGCGGCGCCGACTGGCCGCATATGCATCTGCATTTCACGCTGGAGCAAGATGGCAAGGTGCTGCGCAGCGGCGATGCGCAGCTGTCCAACATGATGTACCAGGAGCGCATCAACCGCTATTCCAGCTCTGATTCGCTGCGCTATGAAAAACAGATGATGGACGATTGGTTCGAACAGGAGTTCCTGCGCCAGAAGGCGCCGGGCTAACCCGCCAGCGCGGCCGGGTCAATCGACCCGGTTCACCTTAGGGAATTTGGCCAAGAATTCCTCCGGCATCGGCACTATCGCGCCGCGCTGGTAGTTGAAAAACACGAAGCCCTGCTTGGCCATCGCCACCAGCTTGGCGTCGCGCGGGCGGGTCACGCGGAAGGTGATGTCGCCGCCGTACTTGTTAAAGTCCATCACGCCGATCTCGAACAGCAGCTGGTCGCGTGCATGCGCCTCGGCCTTATAGGTGGTGGCCAGGTCGGTGACAATGATGCCCAAGCCGTCAGCCTGGGTTTCCCGTACCCCGAAATCAAACAGGAAGCGCGCCCGCGCCTCCGAAATCATGGAAATCATCGAATCGTTGCCCAGGTGGTTGGCGCCGTTGATATCGGTCACCCGCACCGTCAGCTGGGTCGAAAAATAGTATTGGTCTTCGGGGAAGTTCAGGGTCAGGCGGGCCATGCTGGTGTTCCTTATGTTGCGTGATGCGAGGCGTGTGCCGATGCCGGCAGCTCGTCATTCTAGCGCATCGTCCGCCGTGGCGTGGCTGGCCCTTTTGCTTTGCCCCGGACTGGAAAAATGGTGCAATAACCATTCCCTTCATGCCGCAATTGGCCTACGGAGTCCAACATGGAGAGTAATGCCGCCCTGCAGGCGACAGCGGCAGACATGCCGGACTTTGCCAGCGAGGATGCCCGCCTGGCGGAGCTGTCGCGCTACGCCATCACGCTGGACCAGGCCGACCCCAAGCTGGACCTGGTGACCGAGCTGGCGATCAAGGCGGTGGGCGCCGATATTGGCGGCATCAGCATCGTGTCCCAGTCGCAGATCTGGTTGCCCTCGCGCGTCGGCGTGGACGCACGCCACGTGCCGCGCGCCGGCTCGTTCTGCACCTGGGTGCTGGTCCAGGCCAGCGAGGCCGATTTCTTCGAGGTGGAAGACGCCGCGGCCGACCTGCGCTTCTGCACCAATCCGCTGGTGACCAACCCGCCGCACTACCGCCATTACGCGGCGGTGCCGCTGCATGGCGCGCGTGACTACCTGCTGGGCACCTTGTGGGTGATGGCCCGCCGCAACCGTCGCCTGGCGCCGGACCAGGTTTTGATGCTGCAGGGGATGACGCGGCTGGTGATGGAGACACTGGAGCTGCGCTACTGCAGCGACGTCACCGGCATGCCCAACCGCCATGTGTTCCTGCACCACCTGCAGCTGGGACTGGAGCAGACTAGCCAGCCGCACGTGGTGGCGGGCTTCGTCGACCTGATCGGCTTCCGCCAGTTGAACGATGTGTTCGGCCGCGAGCACGGTAACGAGGTGCTGCGCGCCGTGGGTCGGCGCCTGACAGAGTGGGTGGGGCCGGGCAACCTGGCGGCGCACCTTGGCGGCGACCGGTTTGCGTTTGCGCTGTTCGGTCTACGCGATGACCACGTGGTCATGCTGGAGCAGTTGAAGCAGATCATCAGCGAGCCGCTGACGCTGGAGCAGGGCGGTAGCCCGCGCGTGCTACATGCGCGCATCGGCATCGAGCACCACGATACGCCGTACGTGGGCTCGGCCGCCGCGCTGTTGGACGCCGCGGACTTGGCGGCATCGGCCATCCCCGGCGGCTTCTTGCGCACCACGGTCAAGGAATACGGGCTGGAACTGCTGGCGCGCTCGCACGTGGTGTACGAGCTGCAGGGTGCGCTGGACGGCGATCCGCAGCATGGCGCGCTGGTGGTGCATTACCAGCCGCAGGTCAACTACACGCTGGGCAGCCTGATCGGCATGGAAGCGCTGGCGCGCTGGCAGCATCCGTCGCGTGGCCTGATCACGCCGAACAACTTCATACCGCTGGCCGAGAACACCGACAAGATCTACCAGGTTGACCTGCAGGTGCTGACCCAGGTGTGCCGCGACATGCGTGCCTGGCAGGATGCCGGGCTGCCGGTGGTGCTGGTATCGCTGAATTTTTCGCGCCGCTCGCTGCTGCATCCGCAGGTGATCGCGGACCTGCAGGCGGTGCTGGCGCGCTACCGCATCCACGGCCACATGCTGGAGTTTGAAGTGACCGAGAGCCAGCTGCTGGAAACGCTGGAACTGGTGTCGCCGCGGGTGGCCGAATTCCGCGCGCTGGGCGTGCGCATCGCGGTCGACGATTTCGGCACCCGCTATTCGAACCTGGACGCGATCAACAGCTTCCCGTTCGACCGGCTGAAGGTGGACCGGCAGTTCGTCAATGGCGTGGCCGGCAGTGAGCGGATCGCCGGGCTGTTCCACCTGATCCAGGGAATCGCCGACCTGTTCAAGGCCGAACTGCTATGCGAAGGGCTGGAGCAGGAGGCGGATCTGGAATGGCTGGCCGAGCGCGGCGCCAGTTGCGTGCAGGGCTGGTACTTCAGTGCGGCGCGCACGCCGGAGGCGATCGTGCACATCCTCAGCGCGCTGCGCGACCGGCCGCACGACGCGCCGCCGCTGACAGCGCAGCTGCTGCGGACCTAGATGCTTACAGCGTCTCGCCCAGGAACAGCAGCGTATTGCCGTGCGCCTGCGCCGCGGCGCGCTGGTTGTAGGTGCCGCGATGGTTGCAGTTGAAGCCATGCTCGGCGCCCGCATAGACGTGGATCGCCACCTGCTCGTTGTCGTCGAAACGCTCGGCGATGGACTTCACCGCATCGGCCGGGATATGGCTGTCGGCGCCGCCAAAGTGCAGCACCATCGGCACTTTGATCTGGTCGGCGCGGTCCAGCGAATTCTGGATGCCGCCGCCGTAGTAGGCCACGGCCGCGTCAACCAGGCCGTTGACGGCCGTGTGGTAGGACAGGCGGCCGCCGAAGCAGTAGCCCAGCGAGGCGATTTTCTCGCCGCTGGTGGCAGGCAGGGCGCGCAGTGCCTTCACGGTGGCGGCGATGTCGGTCTGTGCCTTGGCGAAATCGGTGGCCTGCATCAGTTCCACGGCGCGCTTCCAGTCGGCGTCGTCATAGCCCAGCTCAATGCGCGCACCCTGGCGCCAGAACATGTCCGGCGCCAGCACCACGTAGCCGTCGGCTGCGTACTGGTCGGCGACGTTGCGGATATGCTGGTTGACGCCGAAAATTTCCTGGATCAGCACGATGCCCGGGCCATGGCCGCCGCGCGGCAGCGAGAGATAGGCGCCGAAGCTGCCGTCGTCGGTGGTGATGTCGATCCAGCTGGAGTTGGTTTCCATGGTGAGTCCTTGTACGTAGGGGGGCGAAAACGGCATGCTACTCCGTTTTCGTCCGGCCCGTGCGCGCGCTCAATTCTGGCGTAATACCGCAGGCATAGTCAAAACACCTCGCGCATGTACACTACCGGCCCGCTGCGGTACACGCCGAAGGTGGCGCGGCCGGTGGTGCTGGGCAGGTAGATCAGTGGGTAGATATTCGACAGCAACTGGATGTCGACGGCGCCGCCGACGCCGCTCACCGGCGTGATGCTGAAAGTCGCGCCGCCGCCGATGAAATTGAGCGTGGTGCCGCTGATCAGCGTGGGTGGCGCGGCGCAGGCCGCGCCGGTCTTCAGGATACAGTTGGAGAACGTAATGTTGGTGGCGGCCAGCGGCGTGGCGGCGGCGCTGGCGTAGGCCGGATTGGTGGCATAGGCGCTGCCGGTCCAATACTGCGCGGTGACTTTGACTGGTGCGCTGGTCAGCGGGCTACCGTAGGTGTTACCGACCAGCAGGCGGCCGCTGACGACGCTGACCAGCGCCTCGCTGGTGTTAGGGGCGAGCAGCGAGGTGGCGCCGTCGCTGTCCGTGGCGCGCAGGTAGAGGCTGACCGGTGCGGCCATCTGGTTATCGGCGGCCGGGTAGATCTTGGCGAAGTCGTATTCCGGATGACTGTCGATACCATAGGTAGCGGAGTTGGCCACGCCGGAGGTGAATGCGGTGGCGGCAAAGCCGGCAGCCGCGCTGATGCCAGCCGCGCTGTTCCAGTTGATGGCGTTGCCGCTGGGGGCAGCCGGCGGATTTTGTACGGCCAGTGCGGCTGGATCGGCATTCCAGGCAGTGATCGCCACGGACTTGGCAAACGAGCCAGCGTAGTTGGTGGTGACGGCGCCGCTGGCATTGCTGGCGTTGGCCGCGCTGTAGGCGGTGACGCTGAGATCGAACGGTTGGTGCGAGTACAGGAACTTGCCACCTGCGCCGGTGTTTGGCACAGGGCAGGGCTGGGTGGCGCTGGTAACGGCGCTGCAGTTCATCTGCAGGCTGGTGATGGCGGTGTTGAAATGGTCCGGGATGAAGCGCCCGATGTTAGTGCTGCCACTGGTGTAGATGCCGCTACCCAGATAGCCGGCCGGATTGTGCAGCTGGGCGGACAACTGCACGATGCCCACTTCGTTGAAGTACATGCTGACGCTGGCGGTCTCGCCGTTGCTCATCGCCGGGAACGCGATCGCGCTGCCATTGGGGCTGAACAGGCCCGGGAAGGCGCCGCCGGCCGGTGCCAAGAGCTGTGGCGTGACCGTGCCCACGTATTCCGCGGCCGGGCTTTCGCGGCCGAAGTTGCGGGTGATGCCGTTGGTCTTGTTCACCGCCGCCATTTGCGTGCCGAACAGCTGGCCAGCGCCGATGAAGGCCGCGCCGCTGGCATCGATCGGCTCTGGATTGACCTTGTTGGGGGCCGCGCTCTGGGTGGCAAAGAACTTGAAGGCGTAGGGCGCGACGATGAAGCTGGCGCTGTTGCTGCTCATCGTCTGGTTCGGCGTCTGCGGCAGCGTCATCGAGGCGAGCAGTTTCATCTGTCCTACATCGGCATAGGTCATGCTGGCCTGTGCCGCGCCGTTCGCATCGAACGTCAGATTGACACTGCTGCCGGCGCTGCTGCAGGCGCCGCTGCTGTCGCCCAGGCCGACGTTGTTCACGCTGAGGGCGGCGGGGTATGCGGGATTGGTGTTGGCCGGATTGAGGTAGCCGCACTGGAAGTTGACGCTGCGGGTGGTGTTGGCCAGCGCGGCGACGCAGGCTGTGCCGGAAGGGTTGGACTGTAGCGCGCTTAGCGTGAAGGACTGCGTCTCGCCGGATTTATAGTTGTTGTTGGGAGGGAGCGGCAGCGCCAGATTCAGGCCTGCCGTGGCGAAGTTCATGATGCAGCTGCTGTTGCCGGTGCCGGTGTTGACGCAGGTGCTGGGATTGTTGATGCCGACGCTGGCGGCGCTGATGGTGGCGTTGCCGACCGTCGATTGCGCCACGCTGCCGTTGCCGTTGACGCCGCCCGTGATGGTGAATTGCTGTCCGCCTGGCTGCAGCGTCACGGTGGTGCTGCCGGCATAGGTGGCGCTGCAGGCTGCGTTAGCGCACACGGTGATAGTGACTGTAGCGGGTTGGCAGGTCAGGCCGCTGCCGCTATGGGTAATCTGGATGTGATCGGGGCCACCGGGCGGCGGCGCCGCGCTGCAGCTGGGCGCCCAGCCCCCGTTGCCGCTGTTGTCGGTGACGCAGCTGCAGCCGGAGGCGCCGGGAGCTGTGCAGGTGATGGTGCCGTCCACTTCGCCCTTATTGCCGATGGTGATACTGCGGACGCTGGCGTTGCCGCCGATTTTGGTCTGGGCGTTGTTCATCACCACATTATTGCCCGACAGGTTGCCGTCGACCTGGGCGTGGTTGTCGATCGAAATGTCGCCGCCGGCGTTCAGGTTGCCGGTGATTTCGCTCTGGTTGCCAACGGCGACGCTGCCGCCGACGGTCAGGCTGCCATTGAAGCTGCTCTGGTTATCCAGGGTGGCCGCGCCGGCGACACTGATATTGCCGTTGATGATGCTATGCTGCGCGACGTCCAGCGAGCCGCCGATATTGAGGCTGCCGTCGATCTGGGCACTACCCATGCTGGCCGAGCCGGCGATGTTCACCGTATAACCGCTGTTGACGGCGATGTAGCCGGAGGGCAGGTAGGTGCAGCTATAGGTCTTGCTGCTGCTGACGTAGGTGCAGCCACTGACTGCGCTGCCGCCAAACACGGCGTCCGCTTGCGCCGTCCCGCAAAGCAGCAGCAGGGTGGCTGCCGCAACCCGTCTCCAGGCGCCCGGGGAGAGCGCGCGCGTCAGCGTTAAAAAAATCATAAGGTCACCGGAATGTGCTTGCGCAGATTATAAGTCGACATGCTCAGCGTTTGATCTTGCCGAACGCGTCACCGGCCTTCCAGGTCGGCATGGCCTTGTCGTTGGCGACCGCGTAGCCCAGGTTCAGCGTGAACTGCGCCTGCTGCACCATGCCGGACAAGTCCCAGTCGGCGTGGTATTCGTCGGTGACCTGGTGGTAGTCCTTTTTAAAAGCCACCAGCCGCGCGCTGTTCTTTTCCTGATCGTGGACGAACTCGAAGTGGCCGTCGCCCGAGAACACGGCCGAGCCGACGTTAAACGCCGGCACGCCGGCCTTGGCGAAGTTGAAGTGGTCGGCGCGGAAGTAGGCGCCCGACAGGTCGGGGATGGCCGGCGCCAGCTTCAGGCCCATATTCTTCGCCACCTGCGCGGCGGTTTCATACAGGCTGCTGCGCTCCGCGCCGGCCACGCCGATGTCGCGCGTCAGACCGACGAAGTTCATGCTGTCCAGATTCAGGTCGGCGGCGGTCTGTTTCAGCGGCCAGACCGGATTGGCGACGTAGCCGGCACTGCCGATCAGGCCTTGCTCCTCGGCGGCCGGCCACAGGAACAGCTGTGTGCGGCGCGCCGGATGCTTGACCGCTTCGGCAGCCATCGCCAGCAGCGCCGCGGCGCCGGAGGCGTTGTCGATGGCGCCGTTCCAGATGTGGTCCTTGCCGTCGTCGCGCGGTGCGTTGTCGTCGATGCCCAGGTGGTCCCAGTGGGCAGAGTAGACCACTGCCTGTTCCTTCAGTTTGGAATCGGTGCCCGGCACGAGGCCGGCAACGTTGTACTGGGTCACGCGGCGAATCGCGCTGTGGACGTCGGCGTGGGCCTGCACGTTCAGCTCGACCGGCTTGAAGGCGCGGGTTTCGGCCTGCGCGCGCAGCTGGTCCAGATCGTGGCCGCCGGCGGCGAACAACGTGCGCGCCATGTCTTCGCTGATCCAGCCTTCCATGGGGTTGCCGGCGCCGAGCAGGTGGAAGCGCTCGTGACTGAAGCCGTTGGCCGGCACGCTCCACGGATAGGAGGAAGAGGGCTCGGTGTGAATCAGCAGCACGCCGGCGGCGCCCTGGCGCACCGCTTCCTCGTACTTGTACAGCCAGCGGCCATAGTAGGTGTAGGCCTTGCCGGCGAAGCGGTTCGGTTCTTCGGCGGTCGGCTGCGGGTCGTTGACCATCATGACCAGAACTTTTCCCTTCAGGTCCTGGCCCTTGTAGTCGTCCCAGTTTTCTTCCTGGGCGCGCACGCCGTAGCCGACGAAGACCAGTGGCGCGTCCAGCGTGACGGAGGTCTTGCCGCTGGCGGTGCCGAACACGATGTCCTGGCCGGTGATGGGGGCAATGCTCTTGCCGCCGGCGGTGAAGGTGACGGCGCTGTCGGGCAGCAGCTTGCTGCCTTCAAAGACCACCGGCTGGCGATAGCCGCCGCCGGGCAGCTGCTTCAGGCCGATCAGGGCGGCCTGCGTCTCCAGGTAGCGCACCGCCAGGTCGCCGCCGCGCTGGCCGGTGCCGCGGCCTTCGAGCAGGTCGTCGGCCAGGAAGGCCATGTGGGCGCGCAGCGGCACCTCGGTGACGGTAGGGGCTTGCTGGGCGGTGGCGTGGTGGCCGGCCATGGCCAGGCTGGCGGCGAGCGCGAGCAGTGGAAGACGCTGAGTGGGCATTCTGACTCCGATAGTTGTTCTTGTGCGATCGGCTATCTTACTGCATGGGGCCGGAATGGGTTAGCATCTGTGGCACAAAAGCCAACAAGGGAGAGCGCATGAAAGTCATCGTCATTACCGGCAGTTCCGACGGCATCGGGGCGGAAATGGCGCGCCAACTGGCGCGCAGCGACGGCGCCGGCGTGGCGCTGGTGCTGGCCGCGCGCAATGCGGCGGCGCTGCAGCAGGTGGCCGCCGAGTGTGCGGAGACGGGCGCGCAGACGCTGGTGGTACCGACCGACGTGTCGCAGCAGGCGCAGTGCCAGGCGCTGGTTGCGGCGGCGGTGGCGCGCTTTGGCCGCATCGACATCCTGATCAATAACGCTGGCCGTTCGGCGCACGCCTTGTTGGAGGAGGTCGCGGACCTGGCGTGGTACGAGGAGCTGATGCGGATTAACCTGTGGGGCAGCGTGTGGTGCACGCACGCTGCGCTGCCGTACCTGAAACAGTCGCGCGGCGGCATCGTCGCGGTGTCGTCGCTGGCGGGGCTGATCGGCGTGCCGGGGCGCACCGCCTACAGCGCCACCAAGTTTGCGATGGGCGGCTTCTTCGAGGCGCTGCGGGCCGAGCTGAAACCAGCCGGCGTCAGCGTGACGCTGGCTTATCCTGGCGTGGTGGCGACGCAGATACGCTACCGCGGCTTCAATGCGGCCGGCGGCGCGCTGGGCCGCAGCAGCCTGAAAGAAGACAAGGCCATGCCGGTGGAGGAGTGCGCGGGCCTGATCGTCGCCGGCATGAAGGCGCGCCGGCGTGAGGTGGTGATGTCAACCAAGGGCAAGCTGGGACGCTGGCTCAAGTTGCTGGCGCCGGGCTTGGTGGAGAACATGGCGCTGGCCGCGCTGAAGGATGACGTCAAGCCGCATGGCTGATCACATGCGCCGTGGTTCGGCATTCATGCGCATGATTATCAAAAAAGTCATGCCCCTTTGCGCCGCTGCGGTTGCGCTGCTGGTCTCGGGCTGCGTGTATGTACCGGGTCATACGCGCAGCTACCTGTATCGGATCGACGTGTCGGCAAATGGCCTGCCGACCAGCTTTGAGCAGTACTTCGAGTGTTATCAGCAGAGCGATTTGAACGAAGCGGATGGGAGTTTTCACCGCAAATGGTACCGCAAGGGAGGTGGTGTCACTGCGGGCGCAGTGGGGCCTGGACTGACCTTGCTGTTCAACGTGCAAGGGCATTGCGGCGACGCGGCCGAGGAATTGCCGCGTACTGCTTTGCTGGCTGTCGGCGCGCCGGCGCTGGAGCGCTTTTATGAAATCTCTGCTGAGCTCGATCAACCGGATGTCGCCATCCAGCGTGTGACAGTCACACCGGTGCAAGGCGCCGTCAAGCCGCTTGGCCCGACGCCGGCAAGCGTTGCGCTGAAAAAGACCCTGATGCAGACAGAGCGCCATTTTCATCGCGTCAGCATCGAGTCGCTGGCGGAAGACGTCTGGGCCACAACCGATGCCAGCCGCGCATACTTCGCCCGTCTCCAAGCGCCGGTTGCCGCGTCAGCCGATCGTGGCCAACAAGCCAGTGACGACCCGTCATGGGTATCCTTCCCCTATCAGCGCGAGCGCAAATATAAACTCCGTCCGCAGGGACCGATACCGCCCGAACTGCTCCCTGGCCTGACTTATCGCGATGGCGTCTTTTACCTGCCCGACTCCATAGCGCGCCCAGGCCCCATCTGGTATGCCGTGCCTGCCCATGTGGGGGCGGATATCGCCGTGGTCGATTACAAAGGCCTGCGGGTCGAAGTGAAGACGCTGCAGGAAATCTACGATCCGCAAACTCGCAGCATAGTGCAGCTAATGCGCGGGCCGATGCTCGCCCCATGGGGGCCGCCCGACGACGTCGACGTCCTGGTTGGCCCGGCGCCTGACCAATGAAGTCCGCCGGCGGTGCCAAGATGGGCATCGGTCTCGCGTCCTTACATTTGGCGTGAGGATTGTAAGCGGATGTAAGAGTCGGTAAGAGCTTGTAATGACCGTCAACTCAGCGGCTGCCCGGCCCGTTTTCTGCTCATGCGACACGGGAATGATCCCGACGCCGAAACCCAGAAAAGGAAATCACATCATGAAAAAAGTTATCGCTTCCCTGATCGCCGGCTTGTTCGCTACCGCTGCTTTCGCACAAGCGCCAGTCGCCAGCACCACTACTCCGGCTGCCAAGCCGGTTGTGGCCAAAGTTGAAGCGAAAGCCGAAGCCAAGCCTGAGGTGAAAACCGCAGCCAAGGTTGAAGCGAAGACCGACAAAGCCGCGGTGCATCACAAGGCTAAAGAATCCAAAGAAACCAAGGCTGTGAAAGCCGATACCAAGGTGGCGACCAAAGTCGAAACCAAAGAAGCATCGATCACCAAGTAAGCTGCACGCAGCAAATACGCAGTACACACCCAAACATAGAACTGAATATTTTTAAAGGAATTACATCATGAGCAAAATCGTCGCTACCTTGATTGCTGGCCTGTTCGCTACCGCTGCTTTCGCACAAACCCCTGCCGCTACTCCGGCACCTGCAACCGCCAAGCCGGCAACCACCGTCAAGGCCGAAGCCAAGGCTGAAACCAAGGACGTGAAGGCCGTCGCCGCGAAAGAAGAAACCGCGAAGACCGAAGTGAAAGGCGAACAGAAAGCCGGTGAGCAGAAGGTCGCCAAGGCCAAGGCGCATCATCACAAAGCCAAAGTGAAGTCGGGCGAAGGTGAAAAGACCGCCAGCACCACGGCCAAGCCAGTGACCACCGCGACGCCGGCAGCAGCGCCAGCAGCACCGGTAGCCGCAGCGGTACCGGCAGCGAAGCCAGCGCCAGTCGCCGCCGCAGCGCCAGCAGCACCTGTGATGCCAGCCGCTCCGGCCGTCGCTTCGAAGTAAGCAAGGCAGGTTGGACGTGTCGCCCCGGACCGCAAGGCCTGGGCGGCGCAAGAAGAAACCGGGCAACTAGCCCGGTTTTTTTTGATTCAGCGTTTACCCCAAACCCGGATACCGGGGGCAGCCCCATTCGACAGTATTGCGGGTTAGCGTGCCAGTTCCGCCAACAGCGCGCGATTGAAGGCGGCCGGATCTTCCATCTGCGGCGCATGACCAAAACCGGGGAACTCTACCAGCCGGCCTTGCGGAATGCGCGCCGCCTGCTCTTTGCCCAGTTCATTGTAATGGCCGATCTTCGCCTTCACCTCCGGCGGCGCGATATCGCTGCCGATGGCGGTGGTGTCCGAGGTGCCTATCATCAGCGTGGTCGGCATCTTCAGCAGCGGCAGTTCGTACACCACCGGCTGGGTGAAGATCATGTCGTAGATCAGCGCCGAATTCCACGCCACCTGCACATGGCCCGGGCCCGCGTTCAGGCCAGCGAGCATCTGCACCCAGCGCTCATATTCCGGTTTCCAGCGGCCGACGTAGTAAGTCGATTTCTCATAGGCCCGCACGCTGTCGGCCGACAGCGCCAGTTCGCGCGTGTTCCATTGATCGACCGTGCGGCTAGGCACACCCTTGGCCTTCCAGTCTTCCAGCCCGATAGGATTGACCAGCACCAGCTTGGACACCTCGTTGGGATACATCAGCGCATAACGCGTGGCCAGCATGCCGCCGGTCGAATGGCCGATGATGGCAGCGCGCGTCACGCTCAGCTGTTTCAGCAGCGCTTCGGTATTCACCGCCAGTTGCTGGAAGCTGTACTGATACTGCGCCGGCTTGGTGGAAGCGCAGAACCCAATCTGATCTGGCACCACCACCCGATAGCCGGCCGCACTCAGCGCGGTGATGTTATCGTCCCAGGTCGCGCCGCAGAAATTCTTGCCGTGCATCAGAACGGCGGTCTGGCCGTTGGTCGCCCCGCTGGGCGCCACATCCATGTAAGCCATCTGCAGTTGCTGGCCCTGTGACGTAAAGCGGAAGTGCAGCAGCGGATGCGGATAGTCGAAGCCCTGCAGTTCGGGGCCGTAGACGGGTGCCTGCGGCGCGGCGGCGAATACCGGCGCGGCGACCAGCGCGATTGCCAGGGAATGCATGCGTATCATGAAAAACTCCAGTAAAGGTAAGCCCGGCCAATATAGGCCTGTACCGCGCCGCTCGCAATGGCGGAAATCCGCATGACCTCTTCATGATTTGTGAACCTCGCGCTTCCTGCCGCTTTTATGAGCAGATCCGCGCTGAAAACCTCCATTTCGGACCAATAATCCGCCCTCCGGTCCGAGAGGGAGTAAACTACGCTCCAATTTCTTTCGCAATTAGGCGATTCGAACATACTTTGTGAGTGACGCCATGTCTGCATCCCCCGTATCCCCCGTATCCCTGTTTTCTGACCTGAACCTGAGCGCGCCGCTGATCAAGGCGCTTAAGGACGTCGGCTACGAGTCGCCATCGCCTATCCAGGCCGCGACCATCCCCCTCCTGCTGGATAACCAGGACGTGCTGGGCCAGGCCCAGACCGGTACCGGCAAGACTGCAGCCTTCGCGCTGCCCATCCTGTCGCGCATCGACATCAAACAGACCGCGCCTCAGGCGCTGGTGCTGGCGCCGACGCGCGAACTGGCGATCCAGGTCGCCGAGGCCTTCCAGACCTACGCCTCGCATATCCCTGGCTTCCACGTCCTGCCGATCTACGGCGGCCAGAGCTACGGCCCACAGCTGTCGGCACTGCGCCGTGGCGTACACGTCGTCGTCGGCACACCGGGCCGCGTCATCGATCACCTGGACAAAGGTTCGCTGGACCTGTCCAAGCTGAAAACGCTGGTACTGGACGAAGCCGACGAAATGCTGCGCATGGGCTTTATCGACGACGTCGAGCGCATCCTGCAGGAGACGCCGGAATCACGCCAGACCGCGCTGTTCTCGGCCACCATGCCATCGGCCATCCGTCGCATCGCCAACACTTACCTGCGCAATCCGAAGGAAGTGACCGTCGCCGCCAAGACCGGCACCAATGAAAACATCCGCCAGCGCTACTGGCTGGTGTCCGGTATGCACAAGCTGGACGCGCTGACCCGCATCCTGGAAGCCGAGAACTTCGACGGCATGATCATCTTCTCGCGCACCAAGCTCGGTACCGAGGAACTGGCCAGCAAGCTGCAGGCGCGCGGCTTCGCGGCCTCGGCCATCAACGGCGACATCCAGCAGGCGCAGCGCGAGCGCACCATCCAACAGCTCAAGGACGGCAAGATCGACATCCTAGTAGCGACCGACGTGGCCGCGCGCGGCCTGGACGTGGAGCGCATCAGCCACGTGATCAACTACGATGTGCCGCACGATCCGGAAAGCTACACCCACCGCATCGGCCGCACCGGCCGCGCTGGCCGCAGCGGCGAAGCGATCCTTTTCATCACTCCACGCGAGCGCGGCCTGCTGAAGATGATCGAGCGTTCGACCCGCCAGCCTATCGGCTCGCTGGAGCTGCCTACCATCCAGGCGGTCAACGACGTCCGCATCGCCAAGTTCAAGTCGCAGATCAGCGAAACGCTGGCACAGGGCGAGCTGGAACAGTTCCAGTCGCTGATCGAGGACTACGAACGCGAACACAATGTGCCGGCCGTCGAAATCGCCGCCGCACTGGCCAAGATGGCGCGCGGCGACGTGCCGCTGCTGCTGGATAAAAAACAGGCCACGGCCTGGGAAGAACGTCCGGCCCGTGCCGACTTCGCAGACCGCGGCGAGCGTTTCGACCGCGGCGACCGTCCGGACCGCAGCGAACGTTTCCCGAAAAAGGAACGCGTGATGCGCGCCGCCGATCCAGGCATGCAGACCTTCCGCATTGAAGTGGGCTACCAGCATGGCGTCAAGCCTGGCAACATCGTCGGCGCCATCGCCAACGAAGGCGGTGTCGATTCCAAATTTATCGGCCGCATCGAGATCTACGACGACTACAGCGTGCTGGATATGCCGGACAATCTTTCGGCCGACGTGATCGAGCATATCGCCGGCATCAAGGTGGCCGGCCAGGCGCTGCGCATCAGCCGCGACGGTGAAGCGCCGGCATCGGCGCCCGCCTCTTCTTCCGCATCCTCTGCAATTCCGGCGCCGCTGTCGAAGAAGAAGGCCGCCGCGCCCGCCTCGCCGCTGACCAAGGCCATGCAGCATGTCGAGCGCGTTGAATTCATCGACTCGCCGGAACCGGCCAAGAAGAAAAAGGAAAAGCCAGGCAAGGTGCAACTGCCGATGAGCGCCTTCCGCATCGAAGTGGGCAGCAACCACGCCGCTACGCCAAGCAATATCGTCGGCGCCATCGCCAACGAGGCGGGGCTGGAAGCCAAGCATATCGGCCGCATCGAGATCTTCGATACGTATTCGATGCTCGAGCTGCCGCAGGGAATGCCGGACGATCTGTTCAAGCATCTGGGCAAAGTGTGGGTTGGTGGCGCGCAGTTGCGCATCAGCCATGCCGACCGCATGCCGCCGGAAAGCGGCAAGTCGACGCCGCCGAAAAAACCGCTAGCCGGCGCCAAGCCCAAGGGCAAGCCGGCAGGCAAGGGCGCCAAGTCCCACTAAAGTCCTCGGGCCGCCTCGCCGCATCACGCGGCGAGGCCCGGCGGCCCGCTGCGGTCCTTATCGCACGGTCCGCGGCGCGGCGCGCCACTGTTGCAGCGCCTCCTGCACCATCCGGTCCGGTTCCCCTGCCTTGACCAGCACCGCCAGCCGGCGGTCAAACTCCTTGAAGTAACGCATGCAGTCGCTGTTGCGATAGAAGCCGATGTAGTTCTGGGTTTCGTTGACCGGCGGCGTTAGCGCGCTGAATTGCTGCTGCAAGTGGTGTGCTTCAAGATAGGCCACGCCGTTGTAGTAGCCGGTAATCAGATAGTCGATGCGGCCTATCGCTAGCTTCTTGAAATTCGATTCCAGGCTGCTGCTGCTTTCGATGCGCAGATGGTCGCGCAAGTAGCTGTCGAACGGCTCGCCGAACTTGGTGCCGATGGCGATGCCGCCGACCCGTCCTTGCAAGTCCTGCCAGCCCCCGTAGGCAAAGCTGCGCTGGCGCGGCACGAACACGCTGATCGGATTGGCAAACGCCGGCTGAGAAGTGAAGTTCATGTAGGCAGCGCGCTCCGGCGTCTGCTTCAGCGTGGTCACCACGTCGATATGGCCGGCCTGCACATTGGCCATCAGGCGCGGGAAGGGGCCGACGTAGCGCACCTCGAACGGCACGGCCATGTCGCTGAAGATGCGGGTAGCCAGCGCCAGGCTGGCGCCACGCAGCTTGCTGCCGTCGTACCAGTGCAGCGGCGGGTAGTCGGGACCGGCACCGATGACGACCTTGTCGCATCCCGGCGCAGCCTGGACGGCGCCGGCGGCCATCGCCAGCGGCAGCAGCACGGACAAGTACAGCCTGCGGAGCATCATCGCTGATTCAATCGTTTGAAGTTGTGTGGCACAGATGGCATCATCCGCTGGCTATAGCGGCTCGCGTAAAACGGCTTTTTGAGTGTAGCATGCCGATGTCAATTCAAGGGGAGCAGCATGTTGAAGAAAATGGGCAGGAGATTGCTGGCCGCCGCAGCGGCGGGCAGCGTGGGGGCGGCCAGTGCGGCGCCGATGACGTTGCAGGATTACCTGGCGCTGAGCGGCCCCGCGCCGGACCGCCATTACGCCTACGGCAGCGCGCCGTCGCAGTTCGTTGAGCTGTTCCAGCCGACCGGCGCCGGGCCGTTCCCGGTGGTGGTGCTGATTCACGGCGGCTGCTGGACGGTGGAATTCGGCGGCATCACACAGATGCATAACATGGCCGGCGATCTGCTCAAGCAGGGCATCGCGGTATGGAACGTCGAGTACCGCCGCGTTGACGAAGCGGGTGGTGGCTATCCGGGCACTTATCACGACGTGGCGGTGGCCATGGACCGGCTGCGCGGCGCGGCGGCCGAGCATAAGCTGGACCTGGAGCGCATCGTACTGGTCGGGCATTCGGCAGGCGGCCATCTGGCGCAATGGGCAGCGTCGCGCAGGCACCTGCCGGCGGCCAGTCCGCTGCATGTGGCCGATCCGCTGCCGGTCAGGCAGGTCATCAGCCTGGGCGGCCTGGCTGACTTGCGCAACGAAGAAAGCTTGATCAAGACCAGCTGCGACCGCGACATGGTACAGCTGACCGGCCTGGCCAACGCGGCGCGGCCGGACGTGTTTTCCGATACCTCGCCGGCCGAAATGCTGCCGGCTGGTGTGCACACGGTGCTGATCCACGGCGAATTCGATACCGTGTCGCCGCTGCGTGCCGGCCAGGACTACGCGCGCCGTGCGCAGGCCGCCGGCGATGCGGTCGAAGTGGTCGTGTTGCCGGGCGGCAGCCATTACGACGAAGTGGCTGCCACCTCGCCGTCGTGGCGCATCGTCTCGGCCGAGATCCGCAAGGCGCTGGGCATGGCGCCGCGCTGAGATTCAGTATTCGCTGTATTTGCGGGCGTTGCCGCGCACCTGGTCGGCCGGGTACTTGGCCGCGTTGAGGGCCATCTTCTCCAGCGTGGCGGCGCGCAGATCGACGCCGGTCTTGTCGGCCAGCTGGATCAGGTACAGCAGCACGTCGGCCAGCTCGTGGCGGATGCCTGTGCGTTTGGCGTCGTCCAGTTCCGCATCGGCACCGGTCGGCAGCCACTGGAAATGCTCGGCCAGTTCGGCCGCTTCCACGGTCAGCGCCATGGCCAGGTTTTTCGGCGTGTGAAACTGCTCCCAGTCGCGCTCACGGGCAAACTGGCGCGCCAGGTCGCGCAATTCAATCAGGCTGTCTGGGGCAGATGGTGTGGTCATGGCAAAGGACAGGGAAGAGATCAAGCCCGCATGTTAGCACTGCTGGCGGCGGCTCCGCTCCCGCATGGGCGCCGCTCATCCCCTGATTTCTGCAGTTTGTCGCACGAGCCGGGACCGGCGGCGCGGCGGCGGCTACAGTGATGGCACTTCAATAATTTCGGGGATGCCGCCATGCGTACTGCCATAACTGTTACTACCGCCCTTGCCGCCTTGCTTGCCATAGGCGGCTGCGCCGTCATCGTGGTACCCGACGAGGGCAGCGTGCGTTACGAATCGGCCTGGGGCAGCTCCGGCACCCAGGGCAACGGCCAGTTTGCCACTGAAAAGCGCAGTATCGCCAGCGTGCAGGGCTTGGACATCAATGGCCCGTTCACGGTCGAGGTGCGGGTTGGCGAGACGCCGTCGCTGCTGCTGGAAGGCGACAGCAACCTGCTGCCGATGATACGCACCGACAGTGGCGGCAATACGCTGCGCATCGGCGTGGAAGAGCGCATACAGAGCACCATGCCGCTGCGGGTGATTTTCACCACGCCGCAATTGACGCGCGTCGATTCCAACGGCTCCGGCAAGCTCATTGTCAGCGGCCTGCAAGGCGACGCCCTGAGCCTGAATCAGAACGGCTCGCGCAGCGTGCAGCTGTCGGGACGCGTCAGCCGGCTCGATCTGCGGTTGAACGGCTCCGGCAGCGTCAACGCCACCGGCCTGGATGCGGGCAGCACCCAGGCAAGCATCAACGGGTCCGGCCGCCTGAACCTGGGGCAGGTGCGCGGCGATTCGCTGTCGGTGGAACTGCACGGCTCCGGCGGCGTGAATGCCAGCGGTCAGGTACGTTCAATGAACGTGCGCACCTACGGCTCCGGCAGTGCCGACCTGGCGGGTCTGAGCAGTCAGGGCGCGCAGCTGAGCGCCTACGGTTCGGGCAGCATCTCCGCCGCCGTCACCCAAAGCGTGATGGCCGACACCTCCGGCTCCGGTCACATCACCGTGTACGGTAACCCCGCCCAGCGCAACATCAGCGGCAAGCACGTCAGCGTGGTCGAGTAAGCCGCTTAAAGGCTGGCGCCAACCGGTTTGGCGGGGCGAACGATGTCGCGGATGGGGCGTGCTTCCAGGTCATGCGCAGCAAAGCGTAGCTCCCTGCGAGATGCCTCATCCGCATAGACTTGATGGCTCTCACCGACGACCGAGATGACAGGAAGTATTCAGGGCGGTGGCCAGTTGCTTTCTGTGCATCCACTCGCAAGCGGTCAGGGATTGCGGTAGTTCAATTGCCAAAGGGATTGTGCGGAGTGGAAGCAGGGACGGATCGACGACCCGCCCCTGTGGCAGATCAGCGCAGGTGCAGCGCTTGCATGTAACGGTCGCGCAGTTCGCTTTGGCGGGTGGTGGTGGACATGCGCTCGCCGGCGATGAAGACGGCGCTCGGGTAGCTGGCCAGTTCGAACGGGTCGCCGTCCCAGATCACCACGTCGGCCAGCTTGCCGGCCGTGAGGCTGCCCAGCTGCTTGTCGACGCCGTAGATGCGCGCCGGGTTCAGCGTCACTGCCGCCAGCGCGGCCTGCGGCTCGACGCCGCTGACGATGGCGCTGCCGGCCAGCTGGCGCAGGTTGCGCGTATTGTAGTCCGCCGTCTGGTCGGAACTGTAGGCCACCGTCACGCCGGCCTGTTGCAGCAGCTTGGCGTTGTCGGCGCGTGCACCGAGGCTGGCAAATTCGGCCGGCAGCACCGACTCCGGATCGAGTATCACTGGCACCTTGTGTTGTGCCAGTTGCGCCGCCACCAGCCAAGCTTCATCGCCACCGTTAATGACCAGCTTCAGCTTGTACTGATCGGCCAGCTGCAGCGCGGCGGTGATGTCGGAGGCGCGGTCGGCGCTGACCACCAGCGGCTCTTGCCCGGCCAGCACCGGCTTCAGCGCCGCCACATCCAGCGCCGTCAGCGTGCTGTTGACATTTGGCCGCAGCAGCGGCTTGCCGGCCTGGCGCACTTCCTCGAACGCTTCGCGCAAAGCCAGCACGGTGCTGGCGCGGGTACCGCTCAATTGCGCTCCTTGCTCGCCAAACTGGGCGAACATCGCTGCCTGCGGCTTGACCAGCCAGCGCTCGGTGCTGCCCAGCGAGACCACCGCGCCTTGCCCGGAGAACACGCCGCCGCCCTTGCGTGCTACCGGCGACACCAGCGCCCGCGTCACGCCCTCGACTCGCGCGATGGGTATCCGCAGCGAGCGCGGATTGTAGGCATCCGTCATGTCCATCGCCGCGCTGTAGCGATTGTGGCCCACGCCGCGGTCGTTGGTTTCGGAGACGCCATCCACCTCGGTCACGCCGAAGGCGGACAGCGGCGCGAAGAAGCCGGGCGTGAGGATCTTGCCGCTGCCGTCGATAACGGTGGCGCCGGCCGGCACCTTGACATCCTTGCCGACGGCGACGATGCGTTCGTCGCGCATGAGCAGCGTGCCGCCGGCGATCACGCCGGCTGCGTCGGCGGTGTAGATGGTGGCATTGGTGATGGCCACCGTGGCTGCCTGCGCCGCCGCCATCGCCAGGGTTGCGGCAACCGCTGCGGCCATGGCCGCGATCAATGGTTTATGCATGCTGCGCTCCTATCGTTGCGAGGTGCCGAGACTGAAATCGCTGGACTGCGCGGCAGCCGGATTGCGGCTGTCGTAGCGCGGTATGCCGTCCACCAGCACCAGGTCCGCCTTGGTGTAGATCGAGAACGGATCGCCGCTCCACAGCACCACGTCGGCCTGCTTGCCGATTTCCAGGCTGCCCACCTTGTCGTACACGCCGATGGCGCGGGCCGGATTGGACGTGATCCAGCTGATCGCATGCTCCGGCGTGATGGCCAGCCCGGCGCGCCGCCCGGCAGCCATCGCCTTGGCCGCCTCGCGGTTCAGGTGCTGGATCTGCACCGGATCGTCCGAGTGCAGCGTGGCGCAGGCGCCTACCGCATCTACCATGGCGACGTTCTCGCGGATGCCGTCGAAGGCTTCCATCTTGAAGCCGTACCAGTCGGCCCACATCACCGCGCAGGTGTTGGTGGCCTTCAGCAGCGGCGCCACCTTGTAGGCTTCCACCGCGTGATGGAAGGCCATGATCTTGAAGTTGAATTCCTCGGCCACGTCCAGCATGGTGGCCATCTGGTCGGCGCGGTAGCAGTGCATCTCGACCAGGATATTCCCGTCGAGGACATCGACCAGCGTCTCCATGCCGATGTCGCGGTCCGGCGGCGCGCCTTTCTTGTCCTTCTCCCAGGCCTTGCGCTTCTCGCGGTAGTTGACCGCCTTGGTGAATGCCTCGCGGTAGCCGGCCACATTGCCCATCAGCGTGGATGGCGCCACCTTCTTGTCCTGGCCGTAGACGCGCTTGGGATTTTCACCGCAGGCCATCTTCAGCACTTGCGGCGCGCCGGGGAATTTCATGCCCTGGTAGGTCACGGACGGGACGTTCTTCAGCAGCACGCCGCGCCCGCCGATCAGGTTACCGGAGCCGGGCAGTATCAGCAACGAGGTCACGCCGCCGGCACGCGCTGCGGCAAAGCCGGGATCTTGCGGCCAGACCGAATGCTCGGCCCACACCTGCGGCGTGGTAGGGGAGGTCAGCTCGTTGCCGTCCGCCTGTGCCCATACGCCCGGCGACGCATAATCACCCAGGTGCGAGTGAGGATCGATAATGCCGGGCGTGAGCCAGCGGCCCTGCGCGTCGACCACTTGGGCGCCGGCCGGCGCCTGCAGACTGTGGCCGATGCCGGCTACCTTGCCGTCCACCAGCAGCAGTTCGGCATCGGCATAGCGCTCGCCGCTGCCGGTCAGGATGGTCGCGTGCCGGAACAGCAGCGGCGGGGCTACGCCGGGAGCGTAAGTGGAGGCATAGCGGGGATTGAACAGCGGCGCATCGGCCGCGGCGACCGGCAGTGCGATCGCGGTGGCGACCAGCAGGGGAAGGATCAGTTGCGGCAGTCGCCGCACCAGCGCGCGGCTGGTCTTCTGCGTTTCGGACATACAGGCGCTCCCATTGATTAGGATGCACGACAGTATGCAGTGAATCGCACACGCCGCGTGGATTTTTTTTGCCTCGAACACAACATCCTGGCGATCATGATGGTGGGCGCGTTGGTATTGCCGGTGACGAGGGCGGGCATGATCGACGCATCCACCGCGCGCAGCCCGACCGTGCCATGCACCCGTAGGTGCTGGGCCAGCACCGCTTGCGGACCGTGGCGCGGCCCCATCTTGCAGGTGCCGGCAGGATGGTACTGGATGTCGGCACGGCAGCGAATTTCGGCGACCAGCGCGGCGATATCTCCGGCCGGTACCGGGTACTGCATCTTGCCGAGCACGGGCGCCAGCGCCGGCGCTTCCATGATGCGCCGTTATAACTGCGCGCCCTTGGCCAGCAACTCCAGGCCGCGCTGGTCGGACAGGAACTGTGGATTGATCAGCGGCGCGGTGCGCGGGTCTGGGCTGGCCGGCGTCACGCTGCCGCGACTGAGCGGGCGCACCACGTCGAGTCGTAGTCGCTGCGGTTGCCGCGCGCATGCAGCATGGCGTTGATCGAGCTATTGCCACCGAGCGTCTTGCCGTGCGGTTGATAGCCGCGCCGTCCATTTAGCGCGGCTTGCGGCGGAGTTGTGCAGGGGGAGCAGTCTGGCCGCGATGCTGGCTGGCGCGTGTATCAGGGGACTGCGATCCGCAGCGCCGGTCTCCAGCAGGCAGACGGTGACGGACGGATCTTCGCTCAGCCGCGGGGCCAGCACACAGCTCGCTGAGCCGGCGCCGACGATGACGTAATCGAATTCCTGTTGCTGCATGGCGTGCTGCCTGAAGGATGGGCGGCGCACTGCTGATCGGTCTTTGCGCTCAGGCGGCGTTGGCTTGCGGCTCCCTGGCGGCGGCCGGCGCGGCGGACAACGCGCGACGGAAGGCCAGGTAATCCTGTGCGCTACGGCGCGGCACCTCCACCATCGGTAGGTGGCCGACGCCGGGCATCAGGATGGCGCGGCCATGGCGGCACAAGGACAGCAGCGTGTCGGCGCCTGACGGATGTAGGATCTGGTCGCACTGGCCCCAGACGATCAGCGTAGGCGGCGTCAGCTCGCGGTACTGCTGCTCCAGCAGCGGCACGTCGGCCAGCTGTTGCATGATGCGGCTGTGCAGTTCGAAGTCGGCCGCGGCACGGCGGCCCAGCGCGGTGCGCACGCAATACGGCAGGAAGGGCTTGCGTTGGCTGCAGGCGGCGATCAGGGTGGCGAAGTCGGAGGGCTGGCGCACCAGCAGCGGTGTCTTGCCGGTGTCGCGGAAGCGCAGCAGCATGGGCGAGCTTTGCGCCGCCTCGGTGCCGGCCGGATCCAGCAGCCACAGGCTGGCCACGCGCTCCGGATAGGTGGCCGCGAACTGGGCCGCGATAAAGCCGCCCATCGAATTGCCGCCCAGGTGGATGCGGCCGGGCGCCACTTGGTCCAGCATGGCGCGCAGCCGCTCGACCTGCTCGGCAATGGTGTAGCCGGCATCGGCCTGGCGGGTGGCGTCGCCAAAGCCGGGCAGGTCGGGGCAGATCACGCGGTAGTGCGGTGTCAGGAAGCGCGCCACGCGGGTGAAGTTGTCCTTGTCGCTGCCGAAGCCGTGGATCAGCACCAGCGGTTCGCCGCTGCCGCCTTCCAGGTAGGGCAGGTGGAACTCCGGCACCAGCGCACCGCGCAGCCGCAGGCCGGAACGCAGCCGCTCCAGGCCCATGCCGAGGCGGGCCGCCGTCAGCGGCGCCACCCGTTCGAAGGTCAACAAGGACAGCAGCGCAATGGTGGCGGCGCCTGCGGCATAGGCTAGATCCATTATTTTTTCCTGGTCAGGGTAGGCGTGGAGGAAAGGGCGATATCGGGCACCGGCGACTGCCACAGGGCGATGCTGGCCATGGCGATCGCATGCAGGTTGCGCAGCAACGCGGCGCGCGACGGCTTGAAGTCGGCCAGCGCCCAGTTCTTGGCCATGTGGTAGATCGCGCCCAGCATGGCGCTGCACAGCAGCCGTGGTGACAGGCCGTTGGCCGGCTTGGCCGGCAGGCCGTAGCAGATCTGCTGCTCAATCAGGTCGGTGGAAATGTCCAGCCGCAGACGGTAGGTGGCGTTGGCGCGTTCGCTGGCGCCTTCGATTTCGATCAGCAGCAACCGCGCGCGCGCCTTGTCGGCGGAGATCAGGCGCAGGTAGCAGTCCAGCGCGGCCCGCATGCGGGCGTGCGGATTGGGCGCCGCACGGGACACTTTTGCGATAATCTGGCCGGTGATGTCGTCGGCCGCGTCCTCGTAGGCGCAGCACAGGATGTCGTCGAAATTGGCGAACGATTCGTAGAAATAGCGCTCGGTCAGGCCGGCTTCGGCGCACAGCATCTTCAGCGTGCACTGGTGGTAACCGTAGGTGCCGAAACAGTGGATGGCAGCCGCCAGCAGGCGCACCCGCCGCTCGGCAGTGCGCTGCTCGTTGTTGGCGCCGCGGTACACGCGGGCGGCGGTACGTGAGGATGTCATGGCTTATGTTGACATTGAACGATGTCACTTGTAAAGTGAAAAAACCGACCCTGGAGGCCATACCCATGACGACGCAGGCAGCCGGCCCGGATGTGGAAGTGGCGGTGATCGGCAGCGGCTTTTCCGGCCTGTGCATGGCCATCAAGCTGCGCGAGGCAGGCATCGACGACTTCGTGATCCTGGAGAAGGAGCCGGTGTTCGGCGGCACCTGGCGCGCCAACCACTATCCGGGCGCCGCTTGCGACGTGCCGGTGTTCCTGTACTCGTTCTCGTTTGCGCAGAGCGGCGAGTGGTCGCGCAAATTTCCCCGGCAGCAAGAACTGCTGGCCTACGCCGAGCGCATCGTGCGCGACTACGACCTGGCACCCTGCCTGCGGCTGGATCATGGGCTGGAAGCGGCCGAATACGACGAAGCGCAGGGCTGGTGGCGGCTGCGCACCAAGCATGGCGCGTTCACCGCGCGCAACGTGGTCAGTGCCATCGGCCCGCTATCGCGTGCAGCGGCGCCGGCACTGCCGGGCATGGAGCGCTTCCAGGGTGCAACCTTCCATTCGGCGCACTGGGACCACGGCTACGCTTTGCGCGGCAAGCGGGTGGCGGTGGTCGGTACCGGCGCCAGCGCAATCCAGTTCGTGCCGGAGCTCGCGCCGCTGGTGGCGCAGCTGGACCTGTACCAGCGCTCCGCACCGTGGGTGATGCCGCGCCCCGACCGCCCCATTGGGCCGAAGGAGCGTTGGCTGCTGTGCCACTTCACGTCGCTGCAATCGTTATACCGTCTGCTGACCTATGTGCAGCTCGAATCGCGCTACCTGGCCTTCGGCGCCATGTCCCAGCTGATGCAGCAGGTCGAAGCACAGTCGCTGCGCCACATGCAGCGGCAGCTTCCCGGCAAGGAGGCCTTGTGGCGCAAGCTGACGCCGTCGTACCGGGCCGGCTGCAAGCGCCTGCTGCTGTCCAACGATTATTACCCGGCGCTGGGTCGGCCGAATGTCGAGCTGATCACCGATGCCATCGTCGAGGTGCGCGCCCATGGCGTGGTGAGCCGGGATGGCAAGGAGCGTCCGGTGGACGCCATCATCTTCGGCACCGGCTTCGACGTCGAACATGCGCTGGGACCGGTGCAGGTGCGCGGACGCGGCGGCAGGCTGCTGTGCCAGGCGGCCGACGGCGGGCTGGAAGCCTACAAGGGCGCCGCCGTGGAAGGCTTCCCCAATTTCTACCTGATCATCGGCCCCAACACGGGGCTGGGCCACAACTCGATGATCTATATGATCGAGGCGAACGTGCGCTATGTGGTCGGCGCCGTGAAGGCGCGCCGCGAAGCGGGCCTGCGCTCGCTGGAGGTCAAGCCCGAAGCCAGCCTTGCCTATAACGCCGAGCTGCAGCGGCGCCTGGCGCGCAGCGTGTGGGCCAGCGGCTGCAAAAGCTGGTACCTGAGCAGCAGCGGCAAGAACCACGCGCTGTGGCCCGGCTTCACCTTCGAGTACCGCCGCATCACGCGCCGCTTCGATGCCGGCGCCTATCTGCAGGAAGGCCCGCTCAGCGCACTTTGAAGAAGGACATGGTGCTTTGCAGCTGCTCCGCCTGGCCGCTCATCTCTTCGGCGGTGGCGGCCAGCTCTTCGGAACTGGAAGCGTTTTGCTGGGTGGTCTGGCTCAACTGGCTCATCGCCGAGTTGATCTGGCCGGCGCCGGTCGATTGTTCTTCCGATGCGGCGGTGATCTCCTGCACCAGATCCGAAGTGCGTTTGATATTCGGCAGCATGGTGTCGAGCAGGGCGCCAGCCTTTTCCGCCAGGCTGACGCTGCTTGACGCCACCTGTTCGATTTCCTGCGCCGCCACCTGGCTGCGTTCGGCCAGCTTGCGCACCTCGGCCGCCACCACCGCGAAACCCTTGCCATGCTCGCCGGCGCGCGCCGCCTCGATGGCCGCGTTCAGCGCCAGCAGGTTGGTCTGGTACGCGATATCGTCGATGATGCCGATCTTCTTGGCGATCTCGCGCATCGCTGCCACCGTCGAACGCACCGCCGCGCCACCCTCGGCTGCCTCCTGCGCCGCCTTGCCGGCCATGCCGTCGGTGACCTTGGCATTTTCCGTGTTCTGCGAAATCGAAGCCGACATCTGTTCGATGGCCGCGCTCGATTCCTCGGCGGCGGCGGCTTGCTCGCTGGCCCCCTGTGCCAGCGACTGCGCGGTGGCGCTGACTTCTTCCGAGGCGCTGGCCAGCGCTTCGGCGCCGTCGTTCACCTCGCGCACCACGCGCGACAGGTTCTCGACCATGGTACTCATCGCATACAGCAGGCTGGTGGAGTCGCCCGGCTTGGTCTGCACCGTCACTTGCAAGTCGCCGCGCGCCACAGTGTTGACGATATCGGCCGCGTAATCCGGTTCGCCGCCTAGCTGGCGCAGTAGGCTGCGCGCGATAACCATGCTGATGGCGGCGATCACCAGCAGCGTTACGCCGGCAATCACCAGCGACATCTTGGTCGCATGGGACTTGGTCAGCATCGCGTCGTCCGAGCCCTTCTTGCCCAGTTCTACGTTGTAGTCGAAATGGACGTCCATTGCCGTGCCCATCGCATTCATGTCGCTCCGCGCTGCGTCCAGCAGCGTGCGCGCCTTGTCGTTGCGGTTGGCGCGCGACTCGACCAGCACCGCGTCGATCTGCGGCTGCAGCTTGGCCCAGATTTCCTTTTCGCGGGCCAGCATGGCTTTGTCCTTGTCGTCGGCTAGCAGATCGACATATTTTTTCATTTGCTCCTCGACCGTCTTGCGGCTCTCGACTATGGTGCTGTCGATCTCGGCGATCTTGGCATCGTCGGTGTTGAGCACATGCTGGCTGATGCGGTTGCGCATGCGCAGGAAGCCGTCGCGCAGCTTGTCTAGCACCACCAGGCTGGGTACCGTATTGACGGTGGAGAAGCTCGCCGATTCGTACACGGCATCCATCTGATACTGGCTCAAGCCGGCCAGCAGGGCGATGCCCAGCAGCGCCGCTGCGGCCAGCAAGCCCAGTTTTTTCGCGACAGTCAATTTCATGTGTGCTCCCCCAGGTTGATGTTCAAGCGGCGTGCGCCGCCTCTCCTCTGACAAAATCCAGTAACGCCGGCAGCGGCATCGGCCGGGCAAACAAAAAGCCCTGCCTGCCGGCGCATTGGTGGGCGACGGCCTGTGTCTGCGTTTCCACGCCTTCGGCCACCACCCGCAATCCCTGGTGGCTGGCCATCGCCAGGATCGATTGAGCCAGCGCGCGGCTGTTGGCGTCGTCCGGCGTATCCATCACGAAGCTACGGTCTATCTTCAGTTCGTACGGCGGCATTTTCTTCAGGTAAGCCAGGCTGGAATAGCCGGTGCCGAAATCGTCGATCGAAAAACGGATGCCCAGCGCGGCCAGCTGCTGCGTGCGCGCGCTGGTGTTGTCCAATTTGTCGATCAGCAGGCCCTCGGTTACTTCCTGCACCGGCAGCCGGGGCGAGACGCCGCTGCTCGCCAGCGTGCCGATGGTGTCGCGCACCTTCTCGGCCACGGTCAGCGCGGCGTGGCTGGCGCTGGGCAGGTCGGTGGACAGGTGCGCCAGCAGCACCACGAATTCGTCGCCGCCGATGCGCGCCACCATGTCGACCTTGCGCATCAAGCGGCTCAGGCGCTGCGCGGTGCTGCACAGCAGGGCGTCGCCTATCGTGTGGCCGCGTGCAGCGTTGATGTATTTGAAGCGGTCCAGGTCGACGAACATCACCGCACTGAAGGTGGCGCCCCGTTCTGAACTGGCCAGCAGCTTGTCGATGCGGTCCATCAGCAGGCGCCGGTTGGGCAGGCCGGTCAGCACGTCGAAGAAGGCCAGCCGGTGGATGTCGTCCTGCGACTTCTTGCGCTCGGTGATGTCGCGCTCTACCGCCACCCAGTGGGTGTTGTTGCCGCTGTCGTCGGTGAAGGGTACCAGGTCGCTCTCGCCGCAGAACGGCTCGCCGCTCTTGGTATAGTTCAGCAGCTCGGCATGCACAGCCTCGCTGCGCGCCATGGCCTGCTCGATGCGCTGCAGCGCGGCCGCGTCGGTGTCCGGCCCCTGTAGCAAGAACAGGGGCCGGCCCAGCACTTCATGGCGGCGGTAGCCGGTGCGCCGCTCGCATGCTTCGTTGACGAAGATGATATGTTGCTGGCCATTGGCTACTTCAGCGATCAGCACCATGTCGTTCAGGCACACCATGACGGCCGAGGTCAGGCGCAGTTCGTTGTTCAGCGCCGATAGCTCTTTCAGGCCCATTTCCAGCGAGTCGGCAGTGGCGCGCAGCTCGTCTAGCGAGCGTGCCGGGTGCTGCAGCAGGACGGCGCGGAACAAGGTCAGCACCAGGGCGATGAACAGGAAGTTGATGGTGACGATGGCCGCCTTCAGAAAGGCGTAGTCGGGTATACCATCGAAGTGCAGCTGGGCGGCGGCTTGCAGGTCCAGCAGCAGTGTCGCCAGCACCGGGATCGCCATCAGGTAGATCTGGCTAACCGGCCCCACCTTCAGCATCAGCGCAACGCCGACCATATAGGTCAGCGCCAGGAAATTGACCACCCGCACCGTGTAGGGTATCCGCCGCAGCAGCAGGATGCCCGTCAGCCACCGCAGCGCCACCCCATCGACCAAGGCGATCTGCCACAGGCCTGCGCTGATGACCTGCAGCACGCTGGGGATGGCCGTGGCCAAGCCGAGGACGAACACCGCCTGCAGTAGCCGTGCAAAGATTTGCGCGCGCCAGTGCGCGATGTCATTTGGCACAGCCACAGTGACAACCCTCCGGGAAGCGTAGCGTTAGTGTCTTGATACTACCCGCAATCGCTGCGCATGTCACCGGGCAACAACAGGCTGTGGTTTTGCCGGCGGTCAGTCGCCGGCGCTGACGCTGCCTATGCCTTGTACCGATTTGTTGATGGTGCGTGGATGGCCGTAATATTCCAACGAACCCATGCCACGCGCCACCGCGTTCAGCAGCTCGCGCGCATACACGCTGACCGAACCCACGCCTTCGAAATTGACGTCGACGCGGTCGGCCTGCAAGTCCTTGGTGTCGACCTCGCCGATGCCGCGCGCGCTCAGGCGCAGGTACTTGACCTTGCCGCTGGCCTGCAAATGGCCGGCGCCCTGGTAGCTGATGTCGAGCCGGTCGCTGTTGATCTTGCGCAGCAGCGTTTCGCCGGCGCCTTCCATCTTGACCCGGCTCAGTGTCGGCAGCGTGATCGTCACTTGCGATTCGCCGTGCATGGTCTTGAAGCTTTTGTCGGCCAGCGAGATGGTCAGCTCGCGTTCGTTGACCTCGGTCTTGACGGCCGCCACGAAGCGCTCGTCGCCGCTGACCCGCACCGACTGGCTCTGGCCCGCCGCCACGGTGACATTGATCGGGCCTTTGCAATTGATGGCGATGAAGGGCGCCAGCTGGCGCACGCTCTCGGCCGCGTGCAGCGGCGCCAGCGCGGCGCCAAGCAGAGCCAGCGAGAGGGAAATGGGCAATATCAGACGCATGAGGCTCCTTGGGTTATTCGAATGGAAATGTTATTTAAAATGAAGTATTTGCATTGTACTGGGCTGGCGCACGCACGCCAGCAGTTTGCGACGCACTGCTGGATTTGTGGCGGCGCTGCAACCGGCGTTAGGCGGCCACCGGCCGCGCCAAGCACTTGTGCAGCGCCTCGCGCAATTCGCGCAGCTTGGGCGGCTTGCTCAGCACCACGTCCACATTCACCGGCCCGGCGCCCGTCTCGGGGATGATGCGCTGGCCCCAGCCGGTCAGCAGTATCACCGGCACGGTGGGCGTCAGCGCCTTGATGGTTTCGGCCACCTTGCGGCCGTCCACATACGGCATGCCCAGGTCGGTGATCACCACCGCGAACGGTTCGCCGCTGGCCTCGGCTTCGCGGAAGCGGTCGATGCCGGCCTGGCCGCCGTCGGCCGCTGTGACCTGGTGGCCGTCGCGCACCAGGATGTCGGCCAGCGAAGCGAGCACCGTCGGATCGTCATCGACGATCAGGATGGGCAGGCCGGCCGCTGGCAGCAGCGCAGCGGGACGCACTTCGGCCGCGCTGCCCGATGGCGCCACCGGGAACGCCAGCCGTACCGTGGTGCCCTGCTGTAGCTGCGATTCGATCGTCACGCGGGCGCCGTGGCGTTCGACCATGCCGTATACGGTGGCCAGGCCCAGCCCCGTGCCGCGCTCGCCCTTGGTGGTGAAGAACGGCTCCAGGCAGCGCCGCTGCGTGGCCTCGTCCATGCCGGTGCCGGTGTCGCTGACTTCGACCAGCACGTGCGGCCGCTCGTCGTCGGCCATGCGGGCAACGTAGCGGGTGCGCAGAGTCACCGTGCCACCGTCCGGCATGGCGTCCACCGCGTTGAAGATCAGATTGGTCAGCGCCTCGCGGATCTCGCCCTCGACGCCGAGGATGGCCGGCAGCTCGCTGCCCAGCTCCTGGCGCATGTCGATGACGATGCCGCGCTGCTGCGGCATGTCCGACCAGCGCGCGCGGGTCAGGTCCACCACATGCTTGATCATCAGGTTGGCGTTGACGGTGCTGAGCGCCAGCTGTGGTTCGCGCTGGCGGTAGAACTCGCGCATGCGCGCCACGGTGGCTGCCACATCGTCGATGGCGCGCTCGATCACCTGCAGGCAGGCGCGCCCGTTGGGGCTCAGGCCCTGCTCCGTTTCCAGCAGCGACTCGGCATACAGGGCGATGGGCGAAATGGCGTTGTTGATATCGTGCGCAATGCCGCTGGCCATCTGGCCCAATGCGCGCAGGCGCTCCTGCTTGGTCACCAGCAGCTGGCTCTGATGCAGATCGTCGTAGGCTTGCTGCAGCGCGCCGTACAGCTTGGCCTGGTTGGCGGCCAGCGCCACGTGCTCGCTGAGCTGGCGCAGGAATTCGCAATCGGCACTGGAAAAATCGTTGCGTTGGCCGCGGGCCACGATCAGCACGCCGAACACCGTGCTCTCCACCAGCAACGGCGCCAGCACCACCGAGGCTAGCCCGCCCTGCGCCAGGCGGCGCGGGAAGGGGAAGTTCAGCCCGGCAATGTCGGGCTCGTACACCAGTTGGCCGCGCATGCAGCGCGACAGGCCGTTTTCATCGATGGCGATGTGGGCCGATTCACCCATCGCCAGTTCCATCGCCAGCTCGCGGCTGTGCAGGCCGACGCAACTGATCGCCAGTGCCTCGCCGTCGTACAGGCCGATGGCGCCGAAGGCGACCGGCAACTGCTCTTCCAGGCTGCGCACTACCACCTGGAAGATGCTGCGCAAATCCTGGCGGTCGCCGATCGAGCGGGTGATCTGGTGCAGCAGGCTCATACGCTCCAGCTGGGCCGTGACGCGCCGCTCGGCCGCCAGCCGCACGCTGGCCTCGGCCTGCAAGGCCGCGTTGGCCTGGATCAGTTCATCGCGCGATACGGTGGTTTGCTGCAGCCGTCCCACCATGTCGTCGAAGGAACGCGCCAGGTCGCCGATCTCGTCGTTGGAGCGCAGGTTGAGCAGCTGGTCCAGCTGGCCGGCGCCGACCACCTCGGTGGCCTTGCTCAGCCGTGCCAGCGGGCTGGCCACGCTGCGGATGGTCAGCAGCATGGCACCCACCGCCACCACCAGAATCAAGGCGCCCAGCAGCGAGGTCACCAGCACCGACTGGCGCTGCACCGCCAGGATCTGCGCCCGGCTCAGGCGGGCCAGGTCTTCGGCGTCGCCTATCATGTCTTGCGCGCGGTTCATGATCAGACCGGTCAGCCGTGCTTGCAGTTCGAGCAGGATCTCTTGCTTTTGCGGTTCGGCTTGCAGCTCGCCATGCACGTTGTTCAGTTCGTTGAACAGCTTGCCGAGGGCCGGCAGGTGGCGCTGGAGGTCTTCCAGCCGCTGCACTTCTTCCTCGCTGTCGAAGCCGTGTGTGCCGGACACCAGCCGCTCCAGCGTGGCGCGCCGCTGCCGCCACTGCACCGCGGTGCGGGTCTGGTGGTACAGCACGTATTCCTGCGCCAGATAGCGCAGCGAAATTACTTCACTGAGCAGCGTGGCCGCGGTTTCCTCCTTGACTATCTCTTGCCGCATCTGCGCCGTGGTGCGTGCGAACAGCAGGCCGACGATGGCCAGGATCGCGATGCACGCCAGTTGGGCCAGTTTCAGGCGGGTGGTGATTTTCACGGTGCGGCCTCAATGGATGATGCTGACATCGTAAGGACGGATGGCGCTCAGTCCGTCCATGTAGATGTAGTCGAGGAAGTTGGGGATGTCCTGGCGGGCGCTCAGCCGCGCCTTGACCGCCCAGCGCGCCTGGTCTTCCAGTGCCAGTAGCAGGCCTTGGTCCAACTCCAGGCCAAAGTGCTGCGAACGCCACGACTGCAGCAGCGCCGCCCGGCGCTCCGGTGCCAGCGCATGCAGGAAGGCGCTGGCCTCGGCCGGATGGGATTGGCAATAGCGGCTGCCATCATCGAGCGCGCGCAGCAGGTGCTGCACCGTGTCCGGATGCAGGCGCACGTAGCGGCTTTGCGCGATCAGGTTGTAAATGCTGTCGTACACCTCGGCGCCGGAGAAGCGCTGCGCATTCGCGCCCAGCCTGGCGGCGATGGCGTCGAGATGGGGTTCCCAGGTGGACACCGCATCGACCTCGCCGCTGACGATGGCGGCCTGCAGGCGGTCGGGTGGATAGTTGACCAGCTGGACATCCTGCGCGGCCAGCCGCTGCCGGTTCAGGTAGACGTCCAGCGTGAAGTGGCCCGAGGTGCTCAGCGTCAGGCCGATGCGCTTGCCCTTCAGGTCGGCCGGTTTTTCGATGCCGCGGTCGCGCCGCGCCACCAGGCCGTGATCGTGTTCGGTACGAAAGATGGTGCTCAGCACCTGGATGGGCGCGCGGTCCATGGCGGCAAACATGACGGCGATATCGGCCGCGGTGGCGATGTCGGCCCGGCCCTCCAGCACCGCATTCAAGGCCTCCTTGCCGCTGACGAAGGGCAGCACCCGCACCGCCAGGCCGTGCGCGGCAAAGTAGCGCTGGTCCTGGGCCGCCAGCACCGAACAGGCGCCCATGTATTCGGTATTGGTGGCGATGACGATGGTCTCGGCCGCCGCTGACGCCGGCGCTCGCGCGCCGCGCCACAGATCGGCGCCGATGGCCAGCAACGCCATCGCGGCCAGCACCAGCAGGGCTGTCAACGCTGGCTTGCGCGCTGGCCAGCTCATGGCGCGATGCGGTGCATCACCGCTTCCGTGCTGAGCGCAACGCTGCCGGCCGGCAGTAGCAGTTCGGCATCCGGGTGGTTATGCAGAGGCAGGTCGATCCAGAAAGTGCTGCCCACGCCAGGCTGGCTCTCCACGCCGATGGCGCCGTGCATGGCTTCAATCAAGCGCTTGGTGATCGCCAGGCCCAGGCCGGTGCCTTCGCTTTCCTCGCGGCGGCCGCCGCGGTCGAAGGGCTGGAAGATGTTGACCAGCTGGCCCGAACTGAGGCCCTGACCGCTGTCGGCCACCGCGACCCGGCCACAGATTTCGCTCACCACGCTGCAGCGCACACTGACCCGACCGTTGTTACGGTTGTATTTGATGGCGTTGGACAGCAGGTTGACCAGGATTTGCGTCAGCCGCGTCTTGTCCGCGTGTAGCACCATGTGGCTGGACGCCGGCAGTTCCAGCGTAATCTGGCGCGCTTGCGCCAGCGGCGCGACCATCGCGTGTGATTCCAGCAACACATCATCGAGCGGCACCGGCGCCAATGCCAGCGTGGCCTTGCCGGCCTCGATCTTGGACAGGTCGAGGATTTCATTGACCAGCGCGAGCAGATGCTTGCCGGAGGTGACGATATGCTGGGCAAAACGCTGGCGTTCTTCTGGCCCGGAGCTGAACTTGTTGCTCGAGAGAATCTGGCCGAAGCCGATGATGCCGTTCAGCGGCGTGCGCAGCTCATGGCTCATGTTGGACAGGAAGCTGGATTTTTCCTGATTGGCCCGTTCGGCCTCGCGGCGCGCGGCGTCGAGTACGATATTCATCTGCGCCAGTTGCTCGACCCGTTCATGCAGCGCCGCTTCCAGTCGCTGGTTTTGCAGCCGCAGCTGGCGCGATTCGATGGCACGCGCCAGTGTCGGCAACAGCGTGGCCGCCTTGAAGGGTTTTACGATGTAGTCCTGCGCTCCGGCCTTCATGGCCCGAACCGCGGTGGCGATGCTGCCTTCACCGGTCATCACGATGCAAGCCACACTAGGATCGAGTGCGCGCGCCGCCTCGACCAGGGCCAGGCCGTCTATGCCAGGCATCATCAGGTCGGTCAGCAGCACATCGAAGGTGCCGGCGCGGATGTGGGTCAGCGCGGCTTCGCCTGTAGGGAAGCCTATCGTTTCGAAACCATGCTGCCCCAGGATATCGCACAGCGCCCGCAGATGGCTGGCTTGGTCGTCCACCACCAGGATGCGCGAGCGCGCGCCTGCTTCTGTCATTTCGTCTCCCCTTACAGAGTGACTTCTATAGGATTATGCCTAAGTGCAGCGCGGGGAAACTCACCAATACTAACCACGCGAATAAAAACGCCAACCGCGAGGGTTGGCGTCGGATACGGCTTGCAAGCGGGGAGTTTAGTCCGCGCTGTCGCCGTGAGTGTAGGTCTGTACCGGCATGCTGGCGCCGCCGCTGCCTTCAAAGAAGAAAGGCTTGCGTGGCTTCGGCGTGGCACCCACCTCGTTCATGGTCGAGGTTTCGTACAGGCGGCCGTTGACCATCACGTGCGTGATGCGGTCCGACTGGCGGATATCGGCCAGCACGTCGCCGTCGATGATGGACAGGTCGGCCAGCTTGCCCACTTCCAGCGAGCCCACGTCCTTGCCCAGGCCCAGGTAGCGCGCGCCGTTGATGGTGGCCGAGCGGATTGCTTCCATCGGTGTCATGCCGCCCATCACCAGCGACCACATTTCCCAATGCGCCCCCAGGCCTTCACGCTGGCCGTGTGCACCGATGTTGACCGGCACGCCGGCGTGCTGCAGCTCGGTTGCGGTGCGCGCCACCTTGACCACGTTGAAGTCCTCTTCCGGCGCCATCTCGCGGCGGATGCTGCGCGGCTCCAGCACGGCTTTCGGCACATACTTGGCCAGGATAGGATGCTTCCACACGTCGGTATGCGCGTACCAGTAATGCTCGCCATCCAGGCCGCCGTAGGCCACTACCAAGGTCGGCGTGTAACCGACCTTGGTGTGCGACCACAGTTGCTTGACGTCGTCATACGCGTGTTCGACCGGGATCGCATGCTCGACGCCGGTGTGGCCGTCGACCACCATGGTCATGTTGTGCTCGAACAACGAGCCGCCTTCCGGCACGACCATCATGCCGGTCTGGCTGGCTGCTTCGATGATTTGCTGGCGCTGGTCGCGGCGCGGCTGGTTGTAGCTCTTGACGCTGATGGCGCCGGCTGCCTTCAGGCGGTTCAGGTGCGTCAGCGCATCGTCCAGGCTATTGATGTTGGCGGTGAAACTGGCCTTGGCGCCGTACAAGATGGTGCCGGTCGAATAGATACGCGGGCCGACCACCTGGCCGCTGCGCTGCAATTCGCTGTGGGTGAAGATCAGGCCGGTATCGTTGGATGGATCGTGTACCGTGGTCACGCCGAAGGCCAGCGCGGCATAGTCGAACCAGCTTTGTTGCGGCACAATGCCGTCTTCACCCATGCCGCCGTGCCAGTGCGCGTCGACCAGGCCAGGGATGATGGTCTTGCCGCTGGCGTCGATCTGCTGCGCACCGGCGGGAATGGCGATCTCGCTGGCGCTGCCGATGGCGGCGATGCGGTTGTCCTTAACCACGATGCGGCCGTTGGCGATGACCTGGTCGCCGTTCATGGTGACTATGCGTGCACCGGAAATCACGGTGATGCCGTGCGGCACTGCGCTGGCCATGCTGAAGCCGATCTTGCGGCCCGCTGCTGCGGCTGGCGATAGCGCCTTGATTTCCTTGGCGTCGGCGTCCTTGGTGGCCGGCTTTTCGGCGAAGGCTAGTTGCAGATCGCGGGTGAACAGTTCATCGCCCAGCGAGTAGTGCAGCGACTTGCTGTCACCGGACCAGTGCAGGTTGTCGCCGGCGTTCAAATCCAGCTTGCGTACCGGCAGTGCATCCATTTTTTCGCCGACGGTGATCGGCTTGCCGGCCAGCGGCAGCGGCGTCACGTAGCTGTGGAAGCGTTCGGTAAAGGCCAGCCAGTCGCCGTCCGGCGAGACCGCAAACGCGCTGACGAATTCGCCCTTGGCCACCGGCTGTTCTTCAAAGCGGTCCAGCGTGATGCGCACCAGCGAGGTCATCGAATCGACTTCGCCTGTGGTTTCGGTGCGCATGACGTACAGGCTGTTGTTGTCCTTACCGAACTGCGGTGCACGGCCTTCCCTGGTGAGCAGCTCGGGCTTGCCCTTGCCGTCGGCGGCCACTTTGTATACACCCGTTTCCAGGCCATGCCATGGCGATACCAGCAGGCGGCCGCGCGACTTGACGTACACCACCTGCTTGCCGTCCGGCGCGAATGCAGGTTCGAGGTATTTGCCCGGCTCGGTGGTCAGCACGGTCTCCTTGCCGCTGCGCAGATCCAGCGTGCGCACCGAGCCCAGCTTCTGGTCATCCCAGGTGCTGAACACGACCTGCTTGCCGTCGCGCGAGAATTTCGGGAAGTATTCGAAGTGGTCGTCCTGCTTGGTCAGACGCTGCGGCGTGCCGTCCGGCAGCGCGCGCAGGTACAGGTGGCCCAGCGCCGAGTAGACGACCTGGTCGCCTTGCGGCGCCACGCCGACCCAGCGCAGCTGGTGCACGTCGAATTTTTCCGGCGCCACGTCTTGCTGGAAGCGCAGCGCTTCGCGCACGTCGCGGGTGTCCTTGACGTGGAATGGAATCTCCTGCGCCTTCTGGGCAAACGGATCGACGCGCCAGATGCGGCCCTTGGCCCAGACCACGATCTCTTTACTGCCCGGCATCCAGCTGAACGATGGATACACGCCGTGGATGGCCCAGGCTTCCTGCATGTCGCGTTCCAGTTCGCCCCAGGCCGGCACTTCCTCGCCGGTGCTCAAGTCTTTCAGGAACAGCGTCGACTGGTTGCGCACGCGGCGTACGAAGGCCAGGTATTTGCCGTCAGGCGAAGGGGTAGGGCGCACCGCGCCGCCGGGACCGCTGACGAAGGCTTCGGTCTTGCCATCTTTCAGATCCTTGCGGAAGATCTGGTAGATCTGCTTGTTGGAGTCCTTGTTGTATTCGAAATCGCGGCCCGGCGTGGTGTCCTGCGAATAGTACAAATAATGCCCGTCCGGCGAGAAGGCCGGTTCGCCCAGGTCCTTTTGCCAGCTGGCTTTTTCGTTCAGTTGCACGCCGGCGCCGCCTTGCGTGTGGAACAGCCAGATTTCGCCCGAACCCAGCGAACGGGTGCCGGAATAGTGCTTGCGTCCGGCGATGAACTGGCCGTTCGGATGCCAGACCGGATTGTTCATCAGGCGGAAGGTCTCTTTGCTGACTTCATGTGGATTGCTGCCGTCGCTGTTCATGACCCAGATGTTGTCGCCGCCGGCGGCGTCCGACATATAGGCGATCTGCTTGCCGTCCGGTGAGAAGCGTGCCTGCATTTCCCATGCGACCGAGTGGGTCAGTGGCTGGGCTTCGCCGCCGGCGATCGGCAGCAGATACAGGTCGCCCAGCAGGTCGAACACGATTTGCTTGCCGTCGGGACTGACGTCGACGCTCATCCAGGTGCCGGTGCGGGTGTCGATCGCCACTTGCGAGGACGGGCCGGGTGGATGGTTGACATCCCATTTCTTCTTGTCTTTGGCCGGCTCATCGGCTGCCCAGGACAGGCTGGCGGCGAAGGTGGTGGCCAAGGCGGTGGTTAATGCGGCATAGCGGGCAAACCTCATCGGGTCTCCTTGATGTTATTAACGACGGAAATAATTCGCCAGAGTATCAGAATCTCTGCCGTATTTTCTCCGGCTATCCGTGGTGCGCACCGAACGCCAGCGCTGCCGCGTCGGCCCCGGTTGGGTAGCGTAGCTGCCCGGACGCATCGTTGGCGGCGCGCCAGACTACTTCGGCCACGTCGGATGCGCTGGTGACTTTGCCCGGCTGGGTGAAGGCTGCCAACACCGATTGCGCGAATGGCGTGTAAGCCTCGGGGATCAGGCCGCCCATGCGCGCGCCGCTGTTGGCCGTCAAGCTGGTGCCCGGCCCATAGCCCGGCTGCGCCAGCTTGACGCGTACATCGAATTGCGCCAGCTCGTGCGCCAGCGATGCGCTGAAGCCTTCGATCGCTACCTTGCTCGCGGTGTAGGCGGCCACCAGCGGCATCGGCGCCAGCACGGCGCTGGAGGTCACGTTGATCACCAATCCCGCGCGGCGTGCGCGCAATTGCTGCAGCAGCGTCGGCGTCATGGCCATGGTGCCAAAGGTGTTGGTCTCGAAGATGTCGCGCACGGTCGCCATCGGCGTGGCCTCGAACGCGCTGAACAGGCCGATGCCGGCGTTGTTGACCAAGACGTCGATGGGACCGCAAGCGTCCAGCAAGGCAGCGATGCTGTCGGGCTGGTCGAGGTGGCCGAGCGCGTCGGCTACAGTTCGGCCAGCACCTTCAGCACCGCGTTCAGCCGCAACGCGGGGCAGTCGCCCAGCAGTTTTGCGCGCGGGCGCACCATGCTAAGATGAAAAGATTATTGCCTGGATGGAGATACAATGAAGCGAGCAAACCAGTTTCTTCCCTTGTTCACCGTGGTTAGCTGTTATCTGCTGGCGGGCGTCGTGCATGCGCAGGAAGTGGTCAAGATCGGCGTGGCCGGGCCCTTGTCCGGCGAGATCGCCCACCTGGGCAAGGCGATGGAAAATGGCGTGGCCTTGGCGATCGACGATCTGAACGCGCGCGGCACCACCATCAACGGTAAGAAAGTGGTTTTCAAAATGCTGAGCGAGGACGACGCAGCTGACCCCAAGCAGGGCACGGCGGTCGCGCAAAAGCTGGTCGATGCCGGCGTCAGCGCCGTGGTCGGGCATGCCAACTCCGGCACTACGGTCCCAGCTTCGCGCATCTACAACGCAGCGGGCATACCGCAGATCTCGCCGTCGGCAACGACTCCCGTCTACACCAAGCAGAAATTCCCCGGCGCGTTCCGCGTGGTCGCCAACGACAATATGCTAGGCACTTCGCTGGGCCGCTACGCTGTCGACCAGCTGGGCGCGCGCCATATCGCCGTGATCGACGACCGCTCCGCTTACGGCCAGGGCGTGGCCGATGAATTCGTGAAAAGTGCACAGGCGCGCGTGTCTGGCCTGAAGATCATTGGCCGCGAATTTACCACCACCAAGGCGACCGATTTTTCATCCATCCTGACCACCATCCGCGCCAAAAAGCCCGACCTGATTTTCTTCGGCGGCATGGACGCCACGGCCGGCGCGATGATACGCCAGATGAAGGCGCTCGGCATCGATGCCAAATTCATGGGCGGCGACGGCATCTGCACCGAAGCGCTGCCGCGCCTGGCTGGCGAGGGCATGCGTGACGGCAGCGTGTTCTGCGCCGAAGCGGGCGGTGTCGAAGGCGCGCAGGAAAAGGCGTTCGATGCCTTCGTCGCGCGCTTCCAGGCCCGGTACCACAGCGATATCCAGACCTACGCGCCGTATGCCTATGATGCGGTGATGGTGTTGGCTGCGGCGATGCAAAAGGCCGGCTCGTCGGACCCGGCGAAATACCTGCCCGCCTTGCAGCAGTCCAAATACCAGGGCATCACCGGCCTGATCCAGTTCGACAGCAGCGGCGATATCCAGAACGGCGCGATGACGGTGTCCACCTTCAAGGGCGGCAAGAAGAGCAAGCTGACCGTGCTGCGCTGATCTACGGATGCGTTCCAGCTTCCACCAGCTGCTTCAAGCGCTCTGCCACAAAGCCGATCAGGGCCACCACGGCGGGCGCCCTTAGCCGCCGGGTCGGGCTGACCGCGTACACGCCGCCCAGGTGGTGCGCGTAGTCCGGCAGGACGCGCACCAGGCGCCCGTCCGCCACATCGCGCGCCGTCATGGCGATGGGCAGAAAGGCGATGCCCAGTCCCGCCACTGCAGCATGCGCCTGGGCCTGTACCGTGCTGGCGCGGAAGCGTCCGCTGACGCTCACGCCGGTTTCCCCTTCGGCGCCGGTCAGGCGCCAGACCGTCCTGCCGGCAAGCGAGGGCGAGGTCACGCATTCGGCTTGCGCCAGCGCGTCCAGCGAGGCGGGCGCCTCGTGCAGGGCAATGAATCCGGGGCTGGCGAACAGGGCGCGCGTGCTGTCTACCAGCTTTCTCGCCACCAGCGAGCTGTCTTCGATTTTGCCGGCGCGGAAGGCGACATCCACGCTTTCGTCGACGAAGTCGACCTGCCTGTCGTCCAGCAGGAACTCCAGCCGCACCTTGGGATGCATCGCCATGAACTCGGCCATCCAGGCCATGGGAAAGTGGTTGAAGAAGTCCGCCGGCGCGGCGACGCGCACGCTGCCAGCCGGCTCGACCGTGATATCGAGCAGGCTGGCGCCGGCCTGTTCCAGGTCGGCCACGCCGCCCGCGCATTGGGCATAGAAAGTGGCACCGGACGTGGTCAGGTTCAGCTTGCGCGTGGAGCGCACCAGCAGCCGCGTACCCAGCGCTGCCTCCAGGACTTGCACGCGGCGGCTCAAGGTGTTGGACGGCACACCCAGCTGCCGCCCCGCCGCCGCAAAACTGCCGGCCTTCACCACATGCACAAAGGTGGCCACATCATTCAAGTCCAGCATGATTACTCGCAAAAGTGGATCAATCGGTTTGCATTATTGCGTCTCGTGACGGGAAAATCCAGAGCGCGATGTATTGCCGCGTCCCTGGGCGATAATCGGGCGGTACCCGCGCCACTGTTCGCGGAACTCAAAAGATGGACTGTATCGACCCGCTTCGCTTGCTGATCAAGGTGGCCGAGACCGGTAGCGGCTCCGGCGTGGCGCGGCAGAGCATGGTGGCGGCATCGACGGTGGCGCTGGCGATCGGCCAGCTGGAGCAGGAAATCGGCGTCATGCTGATCACGCGCTCGACGCGCAAGCTGGTGTTCACCCACGCGTGGCAGGCGCTGCTGGCCGATACGCGCCGCATCGCCTCCGACTGGGATGCATCGCTGGCCGGCGCGCAGCAGGACGGCCCGCTGGCCGGGCCGATACGCGTGACCGCCGCCAACAATGTCGGCCGCGCCCAGCGGCGGCCCTTGCTGGACCGATTCCAGTAACGCCATCTGGGCATGCCTCTCAGCTTGCTGTTGAGCGACAGCACGAGTAAGCTGATCGACGAGCATATCGACCTGGCGCTGCGCAACGGTCCACTGGTGGATTCGGGCCGGCACGCTGGAGACGGCGCTGGTCGATTACGTGGCCGAGCAAGTCGATTTGTCTGCGCTCCGTACGGCTGCCTCGCCCGTCCAGCGGGTGGCGGTGCTGATTGAATTGCTGGTGGCGGAACTGGCGGCGCCCTGGCCTTTACCTTGAAACTCACTGATTTGCGGCCGCGGCGGATTATCAAACGGCGCGGCCGGCTTTACGATGCGTCCATTGTCCAGGCAGGCGCCGTGCTCTGCGTGGCTTAACTTGTGAAAGGGTTCATCATGCATATCGATTTGACTGGCAAGACCGCCGTCGTTACCGGTTCCACGCGTGGCATCGGCTATGCCATCGCCGCCGGCCTGGCTGGTACCGGCGCCACTGTGGTGGTGACCGGCCGCAAGCAGGCCGACGTCGACCAGGCGTTGGCCAACTTGCGCAGCAGCGTGCCGGGCGCCAAGGTGCGCGGCGTGGCGTGCGACCTGGGCAGTGCTGCCGGCTTCAAGGTGCTGACCGATGCGGAGCCGCAGGCGGATATCCTGGTCAACAACGTCGGCATTTTCGCGTTGCAGCCATTCGCGGAAATCCCCGACGAGGAATGGACCCGCTTCTTCGAGATCAACGTCATGTCCGGCGTGCGCGCCAGCCGCGCCTACTTGCCCGGCATGCAGCGGAAGAACTGGGGCCGCATCGTGTTCATCTCGTCCGAGTCCGGACTGAACATCCCGGCCGACATGATCCACTACGGCTTCACCAAGACCAGTAACCTGGCCATTTCGCGCGGCCTGGCCAAGAGCCTGGCCGGCACTGGCATTACCGTCAACGCCGTTCTGCCGGGACCGACCTTGTCCGAAGGCGTGCAGGATCTGGTGGCGCCGGGCGGCGACTACGCCACCGCCGAACGGCTGGCCAACGAATTCGTCAGGGAGCACCGCAGCTCGTCCATCCTGCAACGGGTGGCCACCACGGAGGAGGTGGCCAATATGGTGGTGTATGCGTGCTCGGTGCAGGCCTCGGCCACCACCGGCGCAGCCTTGCGTGTCGATGGCGGCGTGGTGGAAACCATTGCCTGATTCAGCGCGCGCGTGCTGCGCATGTTATGCGGCGGCGCTCTGACGAGCCGCCAGCAGCGGCGCGAACTTGTCGGCGTCGATTAATTTCTGCAAGTCCTGGGCGCCGCCGATCAGCGTGCCATTCACGAACACCATCGGGAAGGTCGCCCAGCCAGTCCACATTTTCAGCGCCAGGCGGCGCTTCCATTGGCTGAAATAGCTGCCGTATTCCAGGTAGGCGTACTGCGTGCCCAGATTGTCGAGGATGCGGCGCGCCTTGGCCGGGTGCGGGTTTTGGCGCATGCCGACCACCACCACGGTATTGGCGGCCACGGCGGCCTGGACTTCAGTGACGACGTCGGCATGGGTCTTGGCCAGCTGGTCGCGGATGGCGGGGTGGATACGTGCTTCGTCGAGGGTCTTGCGGCTCATGAGTATTCCTTTCAGCTAGTAGATAACGATTTATTAGTGTGCTAATAGTAAAGGGCTCTGTGTTCCTGTTCAAAGCCCAGGCCGTCACTATACATCGTATATGATGTGATCGCAAGCGATTAAAATGCACGGAGCTGGCTATGGCTATATATGTTATATTGCCAAATATACATGCACCTTTCCAAAATAGAATATGCAATGGCCTGTCACTTCCTTATGCGCCGCTTGCCTGGCGTTGACGGCATGCGGGGGCGGAAGTTCGGCTTCGCCTGCGGCAGCGCCCACCAGCGCGGCCATCACCGGAACGGTAAGCGGTTTCGGGACGGCGGGACAACTGTCGCTGCTGCTGACAAACAATGGCGTCGACCCGATCCGCGTCACCGGCGACGGCAATTTCAGCTTCACCAAGAAAATTGCGGAAGGGGCGGCTTATGACGTCAAAGTGCTGGGCACGCCGTCTGGAGATAACTGCATGGTGGCCCATGGGGCTGGCACGGTGACGCATGGCATAGACAGTATTTCCGACATCCGCGTTCAATGTCAGGGCGGCGGCGCTATTGCTTTCTACAATTTTTATGTGGGCGTTACCGTGTCCGGCCTGTTGCCAGGACAAAGCGTCACGTTTGTGAATGCTGGCGTAAATCCGCTGACGGCAAACGACAATGGGCTGTTTGTCTTCCCGGGGCCGCCCTACGCCTGGCAAGAGATAATTGGCGGCGTGGCGGCCGGTTACGCGGTCACGGTCCAGCGCAATCCCAGTGGACAAACCTGCAGCCTGAACAATGCGTCGGGCGCATGGGATCCGTCGACAGACAATTTCATCAATGTGATCGCCACCTGCAAGTAATACTGCAACGCCAGGCGGCAAGCCGGGCGCTGCACTCACTGTTTATTTCGCACCGATTGCCTGCTTGAGGCCGGCTGCGAATTCGGCGCCATGCCGGACTTCGGCCGTGGACGCTTGCAGCGCCGTGCCTATCGGTTCGGCCCGTCCTCCCAGGCACTGGCCGAGGAAGTTCTCCGCCACCGCCTGGAACGCGATGTTGTTGTCCGGTCGGGCAAAGCCGTGGCCTTCATCGGGGAACAATACATAGGTCACCGGGATCTTCTTGGCGCTCATCGTCGCGACGATTTGATCCGACTCGCGCACATTCACCCGCGGGTCATTGGCGCCCTGGCCGATCAGCAGCGGCCGGACGATATTTTCGGCGGCGTTCAGCGGCGAGCGCTCGGTCAGCAGTGCGCGGCCGGCCTCGGTCGTGGGATCGCCCATGCGCTTGTAGAACTGCTGCCGGAACGATTCCCAGTAGGGCGGTATCGTCTCCAGCAAGGTGAACAGGTTGGACGGCCCGACGATGTCGACGCCGCAGGCAAACGTGGTCGGCGTGAACGCCATGCCGGCCAAGGTCGCATAGCCGCCGTAAGAGCCGCCCATGATGGCGACCTTGTCGCGGGTGGTGACGCCGTGCTGTACCGCCCATTCCACCGCGTCGAGCAGGTCGTCATGCATCTTGCGACCCCATTCCAGATCGCCGGCCGAGATGAAGTTCTTGCCGAAGCCGGCGGAACCGCGGAAGTTGACCGACAGGACTGCATAGCCGCGGTTCGCCAGCCATTGGGAATAGCGCTGGTAGCCGTAGCTGTCACGCGCCCACGGGCCGCCATGTACGAACAGCACCATCGGCACCGGCGCGCTGGCCTGGCCACGGCCTTGCGGATCGGCGCCCTTGGGCAGCGTCAGGTAGGAAACCAGCGTCAGCCCATCGCGCGCCGGTATAGTTTGAGGGAACATCTGCACCAGCGGCGCCCCTTCCAGTTCCGGCCGGGAGACGAACAGCTTGCGCAGGCGCTTGCCCTTGCGTTCGTACAGCCAGGTGGAGGGCGGCGTGGTGACAGCGTCGATTTCCACCACCCACTTATCGTTGGCATCGTTCTGCGAGACGATGCTGAAATCGCCCTTGGCGGCGTGCTTGAGGAAAGCCAGGTCGGCTGAGATGGCCGGGTCCAGCGGCAGGTATTCGCGTTGCAGGTATTCCAGTTCGTAGGCCAGCGCACGGCCGGTATGGATGTCGTACAGCGCGTTGCTGATATCGGCCCGGGGGTCCTCGGCGAGGATGCGGGTCTGGCCGGTGGCGACATCCTGCGCCATCAAGGCGGCGGTGTTGCGACCGCGCGAGTCGGTCCAATAGAGGGTCTTGCCATCCGCAGTGAAGTCCAGCGGCGTGGTGGTCAGCGCATCCTCCAGGGCCACCTGGGTCACCGGCATCGCTTCCGGCTGATTGCCGGCCATGCGGTAGTAGTCGGTGCCGCCGTCGCTGCGCGACTTTTGCGCCATGCGCAGCGTCAGCGTGGCGTCGCTGAGAAAGCCGGCATAGCCGTCGTTTTGCATGACCAGGGTCAGCTTGCCGCTGGCCAGGTCAAGGCTGTAGACATCATGCCAGCGCGGGTCGCGGTTGTTGATGCCGAGGAGAATGCGATCCTTGACGCTGTGGCTGATTTTGACGATTTCCACCCGCGTTTTCTCAAACGGCGTCAGGTTTTTTTGCTCGCCGCTGGCCACGTCCACGCCGTACAGTAGGAAGTTTTCGTCGCCGCCCTTATCGTTGATGAACAGCAGCGAGCGGGAATCCGGCGACCAGAACGCGGTGCGTATCGGGCGCGACTTTTCAGCCGTCAGCGGCCTGGCCTTGGCCGGGGTGGCCAGCGGCGCCACCCAGATATTCATGACGCCGTCACGCGGCGCGATCCAGAACAGCCATTTTCCGTCCGGGCTGATGCGCCCGGATGTCTTGGTGGGATTGCCGAAGAATTTAACGCGCTCGATCAGCGGGGTGGTGGCGGGCGGCGAGGCTGCCTGCACCAGGGATGCACTGGCGATACTTGCTGCAACGAGCAACAGCAGGATGGGACGGACCATAAAACCTCCGGAAAAGTTAAGTGTCGCTTGCGCTGGATGGGACAGCTACGCCCGCTCATCATTCGCTCTTGTGGGCAAAGCCAACGATGATTATAAATTGACAATTCCAGAGGTAAAAAGTATTTTTCGATAACTACTAAGAGGCTAGTAATTAGGTTCATGAGCGCATCCAACGCCGCGCTGAGCGATACGCCGCAAGAAGGCGCCGATGACCTGCTGTGGGAAGCGCATAGGTCGGCGGCACTGCCACTGCCACTGCTTGTGCCGGAGCCGGGTTCGATGGCCCTGGTGACGCTCGGCCTGCTGGGCGCGGGCGCCGCTCGCCGCCGCCAGGCTGGAGGTAAACGCGGCTTAGCGGATCGCGCAGCTAAGTTGCCATCGACGCCAGCCGCTCCAGCACAGGCTTGCGGTAGCGCCGGCTGATGCGCAATCGCTGTGCGGCATCCAGGACCACCTCGTATTCGCCATCTGCGCGGATTTCCAGCGCGCGGACGCGGTCGAGATGGACGATGGCGGAGCGGTGTATCCGCTTAAAGCCGTGCGCCGCCAGCAGCACCTCCAGATCGGACAGGCTGCGGCGCAGCATATGCGTCCTGCCGCCGGCATGCAGCGTCGAGTAATAGTCGCTGGCCTCGATCCAATCGATTTCCGCGAACTTCACCACCTCGAGCGTATTGCCGTTCTTGATGATGAAACGCCGGGCTTCGCCGGAAGTTCGCAAGCGCTCCTTCACGCGCGCCAGCACACGTTCAAAGCGCTGGTCATCGAAGGGCTTCAACAGGTAATCCAGCGCGCCCACTTCGAAGGCGCGCAAGGCAAATTGATGGTGGGCGGTGACGAACACAATCGCAAAAGCCGGCGAGGAGCCGAGGCGCTCAAGTAGCTCGAAGCCATCGCACTCCGGCATTTCAATATCGAGAAACAGCAAGTCGGGCCTGGCGGCCGGGAGCGCGGCCAGTGCCTCTGCGGCCGAACCGCACTGGCCTGCCAGTACGATTTCCGGATCGCGTGCCAGCAGCACGGCCAGATTGCTGCGCGCCAGCGGTTCGTCGTCGACTACCAGGGCACGCAACAGGGCTCGGCTGTTATCCATCACTGCTCGCGATAGGGTAGGGTGATCGTTGCCAGCACGCCGGTGCCGGCCTGGTTTTGCAGCGTCAAGGCTTGCGCATTGCCGTATAGCGCGAGCAAGCGTTGCCGCGTGTTGGATAGCCCCACGCCTTCTTGAAGCGGATCCTGCAACTGCGGGCCATCGTTAAAGACGCTCAGCGTCAGTGACGCGCCATCGCTGGCGGCGGTCACTTTCAACTCACCGCCTATGGCGCGCTTGGAAATGCCATGCTTGATGGCGTTTTCCACCAGCGCTTGCACGATGAAATCAGGTACCTGCGCCTTCAGCAGTGTGGCAGGAATGTCGAGCCGCCAGCGCAGCCGCTCGGCAAAGCGCATCTGTTGGATGTCGAGGTATTTGCGCAGGAACTCGGCTTCTTCTTCCAAGGTCACGAACTGCCGTTCGGAGCGCTCTGTCACACGGCGCAGTAGATCGCCCAAGGCCGCGATCATGGCGATCGCATCGCTGCTCTTGTTTTCGCGTATCAGTGCGGTGACCGCATTGAGCGCATTGAAGATAAAGTGCGGCTCGATTTGCAGCCTGAGTGCGGCGAGCTGTGCTTGCGCCAGCAATTCGGCAAGCCGCGCGCCGGCCGCTTGCTGATGCAACAGGCGGTTGTGGGCATCGAGCGTCATGCTGACCGCGACGATGGCGCCATACAGCAGAACGTCGCCGACCAGATTGCCGAGGAATTTGGCTTTCCAAAGCAGGCCCAGGGGATCGGGGCCGTAGATATTGGCCAAAGGATTCGTCGCATGCTCGAGCAATGCGGACCAGACGGCCCATGCGGCGCCTATCGCCAGGCAGGTCGCGGCGTGCATGGCCCAGGGCTTGACGTCCGGCGACGGCAGGCGAAAGCGCCGCAGCAGGCCGAGCGCCAAGGGCGTCAGCAATGCCCAGGGTGCCCAGGAGGCGAACGTCACGAAAAACAGCGTCAGCCAAGCGTGATGCATGCCCATGGCGCGCATCGAGACCACGGTCTGGGTTGCGTCGAACAGGGCCAGGAGCAGCCAGGCGCCGGCAACGTAGCGCCATGAGTTTGTCGGGTAGTACGCGGTTGCTGTCATGGCGCAATCATAGGGCAAAACATCGCGGCGGGCGACGGTTTGCAGCCAATCCACGAAAGTCTGCAGCCAACTGCCTGGTGCCGGTGGCGGATCGGAGAGACACTGATCGCCTCATCTTCCAAGGACACATCATGAACAGACGTGATCTCTTTCGCTTGTCGACGGCCATGGGCTTGACGGCAGCGCTGCCCCAGATCAGCGATGCCAAGGCGCAGCCGACGCAGAGCGTGCTCAATCCGCTTGCTCCGCCGGCCGAAGGCAGCATCCCGGTCGCCTTCCTGCTGTCGGACGGCGCCGTCGTCATCGATTTTGCCGGACCGTGGGAGGTGTTCGAAAACGTCAACGTCCCTGGACGCGCGGCGGGTCCGGTGTTCCGGCCGTACACGGTGGCCGCAACCACGGCACCGATCAGGGCTGGCGGCGGAATGACGATCGTCCCCGCGTACACCTTCGCCACGGCGCCTGCGCCCAAGGTCATCGTCATTCCCGCACAAAGCGAGCCGACCGAGGCGGCGCTTGCCTGGATCCGGGAGGCGTCGCGGAATGCGGATCTCACCATGTCAGTGTGCACCGGCGCTTTTTTACTTGCGAAGACAGGGCTACTGTCCGGCAAAGCCGCAACGACCCACCACAGCGCTTACACGCAATTCAAGATGGAGTTTCCCGACATTTCACTCAAGCGCGGAGCGCGCTACGTCGAGTCGGGCAAGACCGCAACTGCGGGTGGCCTGTCCTCCGGCATCGACCTCGCGCTGCGCGTTGTCGAGCGCTATTTCGGCCGCAGTGTCGCGCTCAGTACCGCCGATAGCTTGGAATATCAAGGGCAAGGCTGGCTGAATCCGCAGTCCAATCTGGCCTATGCCCAATCGCGCGTCTCAACCGCCCAGCACCCGCTTTGCCAGGTATGCGAAATGGATGTGGACAAGGCGACGGCGCCAACTTCCGTTTATCAGGGCCGGACCTACTACTTCTGCATGAGCGAGCACAAAAAAATCTTTGATGCCAGCCCTGCCAGGTTTTTAGCCGGCTAACATACTGTTGCCGCCAGTATCGGTCCCAGATGCGATCGTGATAACTGACCAACTCAGGCTCGTTCAACACGTAGTCGTTAATCTGGCTGCAGAAGGGATAGCGTATCTCGGCGTGCACGAAGGCAAACGCCGTTGCGTCGATCATGCTGGGCTGTTCGCCTAGCAGGAAGGATTTGGCGCCGAGAATTGCCTTGAGCGACGCCCAGAGCCCGATGTCCATTGCAGTGATGTCTTCGATGGTGTGACGGGCCGTTCCCTGCTGCCATGCCTGCCGGCCCAGCTTGTTTTGTACCATGGGGTAGATCAGCGGCGCCCATCGACAGCAGTGTGGCGGCTACTGCCGGCGGGGCGTGATGCGTCTTGCCTAATCCAGCGGCAGCGGCTTGTAGGCGTTGTAGTTACTCGGTATGCAGTACCTGATGCATACCGTCACAAAGTACAAATGCCGTTCGCACAATGCAGCCAACGCGCAAGCTTGCGCACGCTCGGTTTCGGACAGGTGGTCGGCGACGGCCTGCGGATGGAGCTGCAGCAGGCGCTGAATAAAAGGAGGGGCGGGGACGAGTTCGCCATCAATCCCGGCGACGGGGAGTTCCTTGTACGGCGTATCCCGGTTGGTGTCGGTGCGCGTCCCGTAGGGAATGCCCGGCATGCGCAGCCATGTCTTAAGCTTGACCATGAAGGGGCTGATGTCCGGGGAGACCTGGGGGGCTCGATGGCCGTATTTGCAGATAATGATGGCGTTTTGAAGCTGATAATTAAGCCTTTCGACGCCGCGCCGCCGCAGCTAGCCAACCTGCGCCGGCGATCAACATGCCGTACGTGGCAGGCTCCGGCACTGGCGATTGCATGGCATAGACCCCTGAGTATATGTCGATCGTGCCGTTGAGCACTGAAGTAGTGTGGTTGTAGAAGTTCAGAGTGAAGTCTTCTTCGACCGTGGTTGGTAAGCCGTTGTAGCTATAGGCGCCATTGCTGTAGAAAGCAAGCTGGCCAAACGGCGTTGCGTGCTGAGAATCGATGATCTGGAACCAAATACTGGCTCCCGCCATGTCCGGCAGTGTCAAATCCCCCTTGACATTGGCCTGAGCATGGCCGGTTACAATGAGTTGGGTGTTTGCCGACAGGCTGAACATGCTGCTTTGCGATGCGGAAGTATAGTATCCGCCGGCGCCGTTGAGTTGGCCCGTTGTCGTCAGAGTGGAGCCATGGATGGTCCCCGAGCCACTGGCGGCGCCTATATTATTCGCCACTGAGAAGGAGGGCGATTGATCGTATGAGAACGCGGAATGAAGATCGTTGAAAACGGTGCTGGGGTTGGTGGCGATACTGGCATCGATAGATGAAAACGTCGAGAAGGTCAGCGATGGGGCGATGCCATCATTAGGGGCCAGATCTACCAAGCGATACGCTACGTCACCAACCACCGCAGTTGAAGTTTGTTGAGCGTTGGCATTACCGTATGCCAGAGTCAGCGCCAGCAGCGCCGACATGGTTTTTAGCAGTCTCATACTCGCCCCTAAAGTTGTAAAAAAATCAGTATAGCGGAGCTTGTTTGTTGTTGCTGTAAAAATATCTATTTTTGATAAGTTTTTGCGGCGAGTGCTAATGGCTAGCTTGAAAAGCAAAAACGCCACCCGAAGGTGGCGTTAGATTTTTCTCATTCTTGGTGGCCCGGGGCGGAATCGAACCACCGACACAAGGATTTTCAAGACGGCTGCCCTCAATTTCGCCAATCGGCTACCGTATTAGCACCAACGGCATCAAGGCCGAACCGCACTCCGACAGATTTGCAATCCGCGAACCGCGACTAACGCTGATAAAAAATGCTTGGAGGGTCCATCCGCGATTATTTCAGGGCATACGCAGGAGCTTTGCTGATCCGGGGCAAGCGATCATCAGGTGATAGCGGTGTAAAAAACCTGCTGCGGACCGCCGATTGGCTGGTTCGGGAATCGGTGCCAGCAACTACATTCCCGCACCAACCATTTTCTTGACGGTGCTGCTCTTGCGACAAGACCAGAATCTGAACCAGCATCGGACCAGCGCTGTTAATTTCCACCTGATGGAGGACGTATGCAC
>FSZM01000127.1_pt1 | contig 75437 bp, 63 predicted proteins | sample 1638831 | NCBI WGS metagenome assembly FSZM01 (sample SAMEA3914813, study PRJEB12502) | metagenome | biome: forest; material: soil | place: Canada | collected 2011-07-07 | depth 0.3 m
AGCGCAACGTGATGGTGGAATCGGCCTACTTCGGCCTGATCCCCTACATGCTGACCCAGACCGACCTGGTGCTGACCACCGGCCGCCAGTTCGTGCGCTACTACGAGCGCAACCTGCCGCTGAAGATCTATGCGGTGCCGGTGAAGTTCCCGCCGATGCGCTTCTACCAGCTGTGGCACGAGCGCGTGCACCAGGCGCCCGAGCACAAATGGCTGCGCGACCAGGTCAGCGCCGCCGCCAAGGCGCTGGGACAGAAATCATGAGTCCCGCTCCGGCACCGGAGTTCGGCCCCACGATCATGCAGTGGGCCGAAACACTGGGCGCCTGGAGCGACAGCACATCCGACCTGACCTGCGCCTACATGACGCACGCGCACCGCCGCACCGCCGCCCAGCTGGCCGACTGGATGCGCGAATCGGGCATGGATGTGCATATCGATGCGGTCGGCAACGTGGTCGGTCGCTATCGCTCCGATGCGCCGGATGCACGTACCTTGATGACCGGCTCCCACTACGATACGGTGCGCAACGGCGGCAAGTACGACGGCCGCCTCGGCATCCTGCTGCCGATCGCCGTCGTGCGCCATCTGCACCGGCGCGGCGAGCGGCTGCCGTTCCACTTCGAGATCGTCGGCTTCGCGGAAGAAGAAGGCGTGCGCTTCAAGAGCACTTTCCTGGGCAGTAATGCGGTCACCGGCCGCTTCGACATGGCGCTGCTGGACCAGCTCGATGCCAGCGGCGTCAGCATGCGCGCCGCGTTGCAGGCGGCCGGGCATGATGTGGCGCAGATTCCCGCCATCGCGCGCGATCCGGCCGAGCTGCTGGGCTTTGTGGAAGTCCATATCGAACAAGGCCCGGTGCTGCTGGAGCGCGGCTTGGCGCTGGGTGTGGTGACGGCCATCGCCGGTAGCTCGCGCTATCTGGTGGAACTGACCGGCCTGGCCAGCCACGCCGGCACCACACCGATGACGATGCGCAGGGACGCCGCAGTGGCAGCGTCGGAAATCGTGCTGCTGGTCGAGCGGCGTTGCGCGCAAGGCGAGGCGCTGGTCGGCACGGTCGGCCAGCTGCAAGTTCCGGGCGGTTCGGTTAACGTGATACCCGGTGTCTGCCATCTGTCGCTGGACATCCGGGCCGCCGATGATGCGGTGCGGCTGGCGGCGGTCAAGGATGTACTGGACGGCATTGCAGAGATCTGTGCACGCCGGCAAGTGGAATTCACCCTGCGGCCTGTCGTCGACGCTGCGGCCGCGCCGTGCGCGCCATGGCTGATGCGCCAGCTGGGCGAGGCGCTCGAGCGCGCCGGCTTGCCGCGCTACGATCTGCTGTCCGGCGCCGGCCATGACGCGATGGCGATGGCTGCCATCACCGACGTGGCGATGCTGTTCACCCGCTGCGGCAACGGCGGCATCAGCCACAATCCGCTGGAAACCATGACCGCCGATGATGCCGACATCGCGGCGCAGGTGTTGCTCGACTTCCTGCGCCATTTCCAGCCTGCCGTCTGAGCGCGTACCGGCCGCGCGCTACTTCTGCAGCTGCTCCAGCGCGGCGACTAACGCCGCAATAACACTGCCCCAGTCACCATCCGGGTCCTGGCGGAACAGGCGGGTATGTGGATACCATGGCGTTGTATCGCCCTCGGCCAGCCAGCGCCAGTCGCAGCGATAGCCGGGTAACAATAGCCAGCACGGCTTGCCCTGCGCGCCGGCCAGATGGGCGACGGCGCTGTCGATGCTGATGACCAAATCGAGGCTTTCGATAACGGCCGCAGTGTCGGCGAAGTCACGCAGTTGCGGGCCGAGGTTCAGCAATCGCGGTGCAGGCGGAGACGGCGCTTGCAAGCTTGCCGCCTCGTCTTCGCCGGGTCCTTTTTGCAGGCTGACCAGCAGCATGCCGCGCGCCGCTGCAGCTTCAATCAGCGGCGCCAGCGTTTGCAGCGATGGCAGCGAGCGGTCCGCATCGTTTTCGAATTGCGGATTGCCTTTCCACACCAGGCCTACGCGCAGCAGCGCGGCCGGCAGCTGCGCGCACCAGTGCTCGGCCAGCGCGGAATCGGCCGATAGATAAGGGATCGCCGCCGGCACGCGATCGGTGCGGGTATGGAACCACTGCGGTATCGCCAACGGCAGCGTCCAGTAGTCCCAGCCGTCCGCCGGCACAGCTTCGTCATAGCCGTAGACGACATCGACACCCTGCAGCCTTGTAAACAGCCTCTTCAGCGATGGATGGCAGACCAGCGCCACACGCGAGGCGCCCTGTGCCTTGGCCAGCGCGGCGTAGCGGCAGAACTGGATCATGTCGCCCTGCCCCGCCTCCAGCCCGATCGCCAGCGCCTTGCCGGCCAGAGATTGGCCTTGCCAGAGCGGACAATGAAACCAATCCGGCAGGCGCTGAAATTGCCAGCGCGCCTGCAGCAGAGGCCAGCCTTCTTCCCAGCGGCCCTGCCGCATCAGCAAATAGGCAAGATTGAAGCGGGTCCGCGCGGCTGCAGACTGCTCCAAATCCGGCTGGGACGAAGCTGATTGCGACGGCGCTGCCGGCTGCGGCTGCGGCTGCGGCGCCAGCGCCAGTGCTTGCCGATAGCACCGCTCTGCCTCCGCCTCCCGCTTGACGCATGCCAGCACCACGCCCAACCGATCCCATGCGGCAAGCGATTGCGGCGCCAACGCCACGGCCCGTCGCGCCAGCGCCTCGGCCTCCGCAAACTGCTTCAGCTTCAACAGCAACTGGCTCAGGTTCAAATGCAGCTGCAGATTGCCGTCCGCCAGCGCCAGCGCCTGCCGGTAGTGCCGCTCCGCCTCGGCCAGCTCGCCCTGGCGCTCCTTCAGCCAGCCCAGATTCGCCCACGCGCCCGCATGTGCAGGCTCCTGCAGCAGCGCCTGCAGATAGGCGATCTCCGCCCCGGCCAGGTTGCCGCCAGCCAGTTCCCGGTTCCCCTGCAAAAACAAGCCCTGCGCAGATTCTTCGTCCATCATCTCAACCACAAATCACGAAGTCGCCAGCATAGCATCGCTACGCGCAGAAAAGCGCAGCACAGACCATCGCCTCCTGGTTCGCGGTCCTTGCGGGGTTCTGTCTCAAATGGCGGTCTTATTCTGTCTGGCTTTGTTTGCATTCGTCACAGCCATCCTAGTCTGACGAGACAGAATAAGACAAAACAGAGCAGGCGGTAGAACATCGCCCCTCAGGCACCGCCGCCGTGCAGACTGCATGCTCGACAACTGCCGGGCCGACCAGGCGCCAGCGCCGTCACTGCCTTGCGATGAAATCAGCCAGCGCGGCGGCGGGCATGGGGCGGGCGTAAAGGTAGCCCTGATAGGTTTGGCAGCCTTCGGCCACGATGAAGGAGAACTGCTCCGGCGTCTCCACGCCTTCGGCCAATACCGACATCTTCAGCGCGCGGCCCAGCGCGACGATGATGCGTACGATGGCCGCGCCGTGGCCTCCACGGACAGCATCCCAGATGAAGGAACGGTCGATCTTCAGTTGGTCCAGCGGCAGCCGGTGCAGATACGACAGCGACGAATACCCGGTGCCGAAATCGTCCAGCGCAAAGCTGACGCCGACCGCCTTCAACCGCATCATCTTGGCGATGGTGCTGTCAACATCCTTCAGCAGCAGGCTCTCGGTCAACTCCAGCCGCAGGTTGGCCGGCCGCGCGCCGGTTTCGTCCAGCACCGACAGCACTTGCTCGACAAAGTCCGGCCGATGGAACTGGCGGGCACTGACGTTGACCGACATCTCCAGCGCGCGCGTCTTGCTGCCCGCACCCCATTGGGCCAGCTGGCGGCAGGCTTGCTGCAGCACCCAGCTGCCCAGCAGTTCGATCAAGCCGGTCTCCTCCGCCACTGGTATGAACTCGGCCGGCGACACCAGCCCGCGCCGCGGATGCTGCCAGCGCACCAGTGCCTCGGCGCCGATGATGCGGCCGTCGACGCCAGCGAGCGGCTGGTAATGCAGCACGAATTCGTCGCCCGCCAGGGCGCGCCGGAAATCCGCCTCCAACGCCACCCGCGCGCTGACCCGCGCCTGCATCTCCGGATCGAAGAAGGACGAGGTATTGCGACCGCCCGCCTTGGATTGGTACATGGCCAGGTCGGCGCGCCGCAGCACATCGTCCACGCTGCCCGAATCACTGTCGAATATCGTGATGCCGATGCTCGGTGAGCTGTACTGCTCCATGCCGTCGATATCGAAAGGGTCGCAAAACGCATCGAGCACTTTGCGCGCAATCTCCTGCGCAGCCGCTGCAGCTTCGCCCTCGTTCGCGCCCAGATCCTCCAGCAGCACCACGAATTCGTCGCCGCCGAAGCGCGCCACGGTGTCGCTGGCGCGCACCGCGCCGGTCAGCCGCGCCGCCACCAGATGCAGCAGGATGTCGCCTTTTTCATGGCCGCGCGTGTCGTTGATGGCCTTGAAGTTATCCAGGTCGATAAACAGCACTGCGCCGGGACGCGCCACGCGCCGGCACAGCGCCAGCGCATGCTCGATACGGTTCAGCAGCAACTGGCGGTTGGGCAGCCTGGTCAACGCGTCGTAGAAGGCCAGCTTGTGGATCTCGGCCTCGGTGGCCTTGCGCTGGCTGATGTCGAGGAAGTAGATCGCCAGCCCTTCCTCGGACGGATAGGCGCGGATCTCGGTCCACAGGTTGAGCGGCGCGTAGTGCTCCTCGAACGAAACCGAGGTGCCGGTCTCCATCGCCTTGTGATAAGCGCGGTAGTACGGGCCGCCCACCGCTTCCGGGAACACTTCCCACACATTCCGGCCCAGCACCTGATGGCGCGACACTTGCAGCAGCCGCTCCGCCTCGCCGTTCAAATAGCTCAGCTTCCAGCTGCAGTCCAGCATCATGAAGGCATCGGTGATGCTTTCCAGCGTCGCCGTCAGGCGCGCCGCCAGCGCCGCAACGCCAGGTTCCGATCCAGCAGTATCTTTCATATGAGAAGGCGCGTTCTGAGCATGCTGTCGACGTAAGCGCCAGCCTAGCACAAAACGCCCCCAACCCAACGATAGCGACCGCTGCTTACACGACCTTGGCACGCTCCAGCATCGCATGCAACAGCACATTGCAGCCGGCTTCCAGGTGCTCGGCCTTCGCGTCCTCGATTTCGTTGTGGCTGATGCCGTCCTTGCAGGGCACGAAGATCATGCCGGCCGGCGCCACCCGCGCCGCGTAGATCGCATCGTGTCCGGCGCCGGACACCACGTCCATGGTCGAATATCCCAGCTTGGCGGTGGCGTTGCGCACCGCGTCCACGCACTCGGGATGGAACGGGCATGGCGGATAGTAGGACACCCGCTCGATCGAGATTTTCAGGCCCGTCTCGCTGCGCGTCTGGTCGACAAAGGCCAGCATCTCTTCGTGCATGGTGTTGAGCAACTCGTCGTTCACATTGCGCAGGTCGATGCTGAACTTGACCTCGCCCGGAATCACGTTGCGGCTGTTGGGGAACACCTGTACCATGCCCACCGTGCCACGGCCATACGGCGGATAGCGGTTGGCGATGGCCACCACTTCCTGCATGATCCTGGTCGATACCTGGAGCGCATCCTTGCGCAGTCCCATCGGCGTCGGCCCCGCGTGCGCTTCCATGCCGCTGACCACGCAGTCGTACCACGCCAGTCCCATCACGGCCGGCACCACGCCGATCACCTTGTCGGCATCTTCCAGCACCGGGCCTTGTTCGATATGGGTCTCGAAGTAGGCGCCGATAGGATGCTGGCCCGGTACCTGCTCGCCCTTGTAGCCGATGCGCGCCAGTTCTTCGCCGACCGTCTTGCCATCGATGTCCTTGGCCGCATAGGCCGTCTCCAGCGTAAACGCGCCGCAAAACACGCCGGAACCCATCATCACCGGCACGAAGCGCGAACCTTCCTCATTGGTCCAGAACGCAACCTCGATCGGCGCTTCGGTCTTGATCTTCAAGTCGTTCAGCGTACGCACCACTTCCAGCCCGGCCAGCACGCCGTAGTTGCCATCGAATTTACCGCCGGTCGGCTGGGTGTCGATATGACTGCCGGTGACTATCGGCGGCAGCGCGTTGTTGGTGCCGTCGCGGCGCATGAAGACATTGCCGATCTGGTCGACCGTGATCGACAACCCGGCCGCCTTGGCCCAGCCAACCACCAGGTCGCGGCCCTGCTTGTCCAGGTCCGTCAAGGTCAGCCGTTTGACGCCCCCCTTGGGCGTGGCGCCGATCTTGGCCAGTTCCATCAGCGCCGCCCACAGGCGGTCGCCATTGATGCGCAGTTCGTTCATGTCTGTACTCCTCGATTTAGGTTGCCGATACCGGCACGAAGGGTGGACGTTCGATGTAGCGGCCCGCGCCCTCGACCGCCATCAGCACGCCGCGATGGAACACCACATTGCCTGCGGCCAGCGTGGTGCTGGGGATGCCGCGCACGGTGCGTCCTTCGAATACATTGAAGCCACCCTTGGCAAACTGGGTCTTGGCCGAAATGGTGCGGCTGCCTTGTGGGTCCCACACCACGATGTCCGCATCGGCGCCGACCGCGATCAGCCCTTTGCGCGGATACATATTAAAAATCTGCGCCGTGTTGGTGGAAGTGATGCGCACAAATTCGGACGGCGTCAGCATGCCGGAATTGACGCCGGCGTCCCACACCACCGACATGCGGTCTTCCACGCCGCCGCAGCCGTTCGGGATCTTGGTGAAATCGTCCTTGCCGGCCGCCTTCTGGTCGGCGCAGAAGGTGCAGTGGTCGGTGGCAGTGGTATGCAGGTTACCGCCCTGCAGGCCATGCCACAGCGCGGCCTGGTGATGCTTGCTGCGAAACGGAGGGCTCATCACGTGGCCGGCCGCGAATTCCAGATCCTCGCTCTGGTACACGCTGTCGTCGATGACCAGGTGACCGGCCAGCGCCTCGCCATACACGCGCTGTCCGTTGGCGCGCGCGCGGGTGATGGCTTCCAGTGATTCGGCGCAGGAAACGTGGACGATGTACAGCGGCGTATTGAGCACGTTGGCGATGGCGATGGCCCGGTTGGCCGCTTCCGCCTCCACCGCCGGAGGGCGCGACAGCGGATGCGAACTCGGTCCGGTCATGCCTTTCTTCAGCAAGTCTTGCTGCAACTGGAATACCAGCTCGCCATTCTCGGCGTGCACGGTCGGAATCGCGCCCAACTCGATGCAGCGGCGGAAGCTCTTCACCAGCGTTTCATCGTCGGCCATGATGGCGTTCTTGTACGCCATGAAGTGCTTGAAGCTGTTCACGCCATGCTCGCGCACCAGCGTGCCCATGTCACGGTACACCGTCTCGTCCCACCAGGTGATCGCCACGTGGAAGGCATAGTCGCCGGCCGCCTTGTGCGCCCAGCCGCGCCACTGGTGATAAGCCTCCATCAGGCTTTGCTTCGGCGCCGGGATGACGAAGTCGATGATGGTAGTGGTGCCACCGGCCAGCCCGGCCGCGGTACCGGTAAAGAAATCGTCCTGCGTGACCGTGCCCATGAACGGCAAATTCATATGCGTGTGCGGATCTATCCCGCCCGGTATCACGTACTGGCCGCTGGCGTCGATCACCTTGGCCGACGGCGGTACATCCAGATTCTCGCCGACGGCGACGATCTTGTCGCCATAGCACAGCACATCGGCGCGGAACGCGCGGTCCGCATTGACTACGGTACCGCCGCGAATAATCGTGGTCATAAACATCTCCAAATCTTTAAGGCTGGGTGGCGGCGCTCAGCGTGGGCAGCGCCTTGCCCTTCATCATAACCCCATACACCAGCGCGGAAATCGCGATGCCGACAAACCAGGCGTAGGTATAAATGGTCTTAAATCCGTCCGCAACATCGGGGAAGGATGCCGGGAACGCGGCGTTCAAAAAACCGGGAATATTGGGCAGCACACCGATCACGAACGCCACCAGCGCCGCCGTGTTCCAACCCTTGCCATACGAGTACTGGCCGTCCTCGCGGTACAGTTGCACCACATTCAGCTCAGTCTTGCGCACCAGGTAGTAATCGATGATCAGGATGCCGGCGATGGGGCCCAGCAACGCCGAGTAACCGATCAGCCAGGTGAAGATGTAGCCCTGCGTGGATTCCAGTATCTTCCACGGCATCATCAGGATTGCGATGCCGGCGGTGATGTAGCCGCCCACCTTGTAGCTAATGTGCTTGGGCGCGAGCGAGGAAAAATCATACGCCGGCCCCACCAGATTGGCCGCCAGGTTGACCGACACCGTATCGATCAACAGGATCAGGAGCGCGATCAGCACCGCCGCGCCGCGCATGCGGCTGGACAGGTCAACCGGGTCCCAGATCGCGCGGCCGTACAACACCACCGTGGCCGAGGTGACGATCACCGCCAGCATCGCCAGCAGCCCCATAGGCACCGGCAGGCCGACCGACTGGCCCAGCAACTGGTCGCGCTGCGATTTGGCGAAGCGGGTAAAGTCGGGAATATTCAGCGCCAGCGTCGCCCAGAAGCCGACCATCGCCGTCAGCGATGGCCAGAACACGGACCAGAACTGGCCGGCCTTCTTGCCGCCTTCGACGAACTGCGACGGCGCCGACAGCAGCGTGCCGAAGCCGCCGGCCTTGTTGTAAACCCATCCCAGCAGGGCGAAGCAAATCACGATCTTCAGCGGCGCGGTATACGTTTCCAGCTTGCGGATCGCGTCCATGCCGTGCACGATGTACCAGAACTGGATGCCCCAGAAGGCCAGGAAGCACAGCAGCTGCCCGCCGTTGATACCCAGGCCGGCGATCTTGTCGCCGCCGATTTGCGCGCCGAGCATCACGCCCAGCAGCGTGTAGATCATCTGGCCACCGAACCAGGTCTGGATGCCGTACCAGCCGCAAGCCACGATGGCGCGCATCAGCGCCGGCAGCCGCGCGCCGGCGGTACCGAACGAAGAACGCGCCAGCACCGCATATGGAATCCCGTACTTGGTGCCAGCGTGGCCGATGGCCAGCATCGGCAGCAGCACAATCGCATTGGCCAGGAACACCGTCAACACCGCCTGGTAGCCCGACATGCCGCCCTCGATCAGGCTGGCCGACAGCGTGTAAGCCGGAATGCACATCACCATGCCGACCCACAGCGCGGCAAAGTGATACCAGCGCCAGGTGCGCTGCGCGGCCGTGGTCGGGGCCAGGTCTTCGTTCCAGAGTTGCGTGCTGCCAGACGGTTCTATACTCACGTTGGTCTCTCCAAGGGTTGATGACGCATCAAGACGTGCAAGTTTTATACCTAACCCCAAATATATCAGGCCGCTTACGCTGTGATGGGCGCTTCCTCCTTCTTCACGCTCTCGGCGCGCGGATTGCGCGGGTCCTGGGTCCAATTCATGTACGGCTTGCCGGTGTGCTGCGGCACCATGGTGATGCAGCCTTGCACCGGACAGGTGATTTCGCACAGGTTGCAGCCCACGCATTCTTCCTTGATCACTTCATAGGTGCGCACGCCGGCCGCATCGATCAGCTGCGCGATCGACTGGTGCGAGGTGTCCTCGCAGGCCACATAGCAGCGACCGCACTTGATGCAGTCGTCCTGGTTGATCTGCGCGATCACCTGATAGTTCATGTCCAGGTATTTCCAGTCGGTAGTGTTGGGCACCGCCTTGCCAGAGAATTCGCTGATGTCCTTGTAGCCTTTCTCGTCCATCCAGCGCGACAGGCCATCCTTCATCTCTTCGACGATGCGAAAGCCGTGCAGCATGGCGGCGGTACAAACCTGCACGCAGCCCGCACCCAGCGCGATGAATTCGGCCGCATCGCGCCAGTTGCCGATGCCGCCGATGCCGGAAATCGGCAAGCCATGCGTGGCCGGGTCGCGCGCGATCTCGGCCACCATGTTCAGCGCGATCGGCTTGACCGCCGTGCCGCAATAGCCACCGTGGGTGCTGGCGCCGCCGACGATGGGATAAGCCACCATCTGGTCCAGGTCCAGGTGGGTGATCGAATTGATGGTATTGATCAGCGAGACCGCATCCGCGCCACCGGCCTTGGCCGCGCGCGCCGGTGCGCGCACATCGGTGATGTTGGGCGTCAGCTTGACGATCACCGGCAGCTTCGAATACTTCTTGCACCAGCTGGTCACCATCTGCACATACTCCGGCACCTGGCCCACGGCCGCGCCCATCCCGCGCTCCGGCATACCATGCGGGCAGCCGAAATTGAGCTCTATGCCGTCGGCACCGGTCGCATCCACCAGCGGCAGAATATCGGCCCAGGCCTTCTCCTCACACGGCAGCATCAGCGACACGATCATCGCGCGGTCCGGCCAGTCCTTCTTGACCTGGGTGATCTCGCGCAAGTTGATTTCCAGCGAGCGGTCGGTAATGAGCTCGATATTGTTGAAGCCGAGGACTTCGCGGTTCTTGCCGTAGTGCGCCGAGTAGCGCGACGACACGTTGACCGCCGCAGGGTCTTCGCCCAGCGTCTTCCACACCACGCCGCCCCAGCCGGCTTCGAATGCGCGCACCACGTTGTAGGCCTTGTCGGTCGGCGGCGCGGAGGCCAGCCAGAACGGGTTAGGCGCCTTGATGCCGCAAAATTCTATGCTCAGATCAGCCATTATGCGGCCTCCCTCTTAAATTGAAGATCCTGATGTATCGCGTGCGCGGCCAGCTTCCCGTGCTGTACCGCCTGCACCGTCAGGTCCTGTCCGGGCGCCACACAGTCGCCGCCCGCGTAGATACGGGGCAGGACCGTGCGGAACTGATTGTCGACTTGGATTTTGTCGCCGTCGCGTTTCAGCGTTTTTGCCAGTGGATCACTGATGCTCGTTTCGTCCATGCTCTGCCCGATGGCCTTGAAGATCGCGTCGGCGGCGATGTCGAAGGTCTCGCCGGTGCCGGCCAGACGGTTGTTGAGCATGGCGGTTTTCTCGAATCGCATGCCGCGCACGCGGCCCGCTTCGTCCAGCAGCACTTGCTGCGGCTGGGCCCAGGTGCGCATGCGGACCTGATTTTCCTTCGCAATATGCTGTTCGTGCTCGGTCGCGCTCATGGCGTCGAAGCCACGCCGGTAGACCAGCGTGACCTCTTCTGCGCCAAGGCGCTGGATCTGCACCGCCATATCGATCGCCGTATTGCCAGCGCCGATGACAATGGCGCGCGCCGGCAGTGGTAGCGCGGACAGGTCGTCGGCCTGGCGCAGTGCGGCGATGTAGTCGACCGCGGCCAGCAGTCCCGGTGCATCTTCGCCGGTCAGTCCCAGCTGGCGGCTGGCGCCCAGGCCCAGGCCGAGGAACACGGCGTCGTACTGCGCGTGCAGGTCCTTCAGCTGCACATTGCCGCCCAGGGTCTGGCCATGTTTAATCTCGATGCCGCCTATGCCAAGCAGGAATTCGACTTCCTTCTGCGCGAAGTTATCGGTCAGCTTGTACTTGGCGATACCGTATTCATTCAGGCCACCGGATTTCTCCCTGGCCTCGTAGATCACCACGTCGTTGCCCAGCATGGCCAGGCGGTGCGCGCAAGACAGGCCGGCGGGGCCGGCGCCGACCACGGCGATCTTCTTGCCGGTCGATGGCGCGCGCTGGAACGGGTGGCCTTGGATGCTCATGTTGTCGATGGCGTAGCGCTGCAGCAGGCCGATCTTCACCGGCTGGCCTTCGGCGTCGTGATTGCGTACGCAGGCATCCTCGCACAGGATCTCGGTCGGACAGACGCGCGCACAGCTGCCGCCCAGGATGTTCTGCTTCAAAATGCCCGCCGCCGCGCCGTTGACGTTACCGTCGTGGATATTGCGGATAAAGCTGGCGACGTCGATTTCGGACGGGCAGATGCGGGTGCACGGCGCGTCGTAGCAATACAGGCAGCGCGAGCTTTCGATCGCCGCCTGGCGCGCATTTAGCGCCGGCGCCAGATCGGTGAAGTGCTCGGCCAGCGCGCGGTTGTCCTGCTTGGGCTGCGGCATATACTTGAGAGATTCGATCATCATTCTTTTCCTGGCTAATGCTGGGGTAACGTAGGGCCAACTGCTATCGCGTCGTTCCCGCGAAGGCGGGAACCCATGCTGAGCCGATGTTCGCGGCGTATGGCTTCCCTCCTGTGCGGCGGTCCGCCGAAGCGGACTGACGCGTACACACTTATTTCATCTGCGGGAATGCAAATTCCGCGCCAGCGCTGGCGGTGTTCGGCCAGCGCTGCATGACGGCCTTGTGACGCGTGTAGAAACGCACGCCTTCCGGACCATAGGCGTGATGGTCGCCGAACAAACTGCGCTTCCATCCGCCGAAACTGTTGAACGCCATCGGCACCGGCAACGGCACATTCACCCCCACCATGCCGACCTGGATCTGCCGCACGAACTCGCGCGCTACGCCGCCGTCGCGGGTGTAGATCGCCACGCCGTTGCCGTACTCGTTACGGTTGATCAGCTCCACCGCAGCCCCCACGTCCGGCGCACGCAGCACGCACAGCACCGGACCGAAGATCTCTTCCTTGTAGATGCTCATATCCGGCGTCACATGATCGAACAAAGTCCCGCCGACAAAGAAGCCGTTCTCGCGGCCGACCACCTTGTGATTGCGCCCGTCCACCACCAAGGTCGCGCCCTGCTCCACGCCTTCGCCGATCAGCTTCTCGATGCGCTGCTTGGCCGCGGCCGATACCACCGGCCCCATTTCAGCATCGGCCGCCATGCCGTCGCGTATTTTCAGTGCACTGGTGCGCTGCTTCAGTGCACCGATCAATTTATCGCCGGCGTCGCCGACCGCCACCACCACCGAAATCGCCATGCAGCGCTCACCGGCCGAGCCGTAGGCCGCGCCCATCAGCGCATCGACCGCCATGTCCATGTCGGCATCGGGCATCACCACCATATGATTCTTGGCGCCGCCCAGCGCCTGCACACGCTTGCCGTGCGCGCAGCCGCGCGAGTAGATGTATTGGGCGATCGGCGTCGAGCCGACAAAGCTCACCGCCTGCACCACGGGATGATCGAGCAGCGCGTCGACCGTGACCTTGTCGCCCTGTACCACGTTGAATACGCCGTCCGGCAGGCCGGCTTCCTTCAGCAGCCGCGCGTGCAGCAGCGACGGCGACGGATCGCGTTCGGAAGGCTTCAGCACAAAGGTATTGCCGCAAGCGATAGCGACCGGGAACATCCACATCGGCACCATCACCGGGAAGTTGAACGGCGTGATGCCGGCCACCACACCCAGCGCCTGGCGCATGGACCACGCATCGATGCCGCGCGAGATCTGGTCGGTGTATTCGCCCTTCAACATCTGCGGAATGCCGACCGAAAATTCCACCATTTCGATGCCGCGCGCGACTTCGCCCTGAGCATCGGCGAAGGTCTTGCCGTGCTCGCGGGTCAGCATCGCCGCGAATTCGTCGGTGTGCTGCTGGCACAGCTGCAGGTACTTGAACAGCACGCGCGCACGGGTCAGCGGCGGTGTCGCGGACCAGGACGGGAACGCCGCCTCAGCCGCCTTCACCGCCGCATCGACTTCCTCGGCCGTGCCCAGCGCTACCTTGGCCACCGGCTCGCCCAGCGCCGGATTGTAGACATCGGCATAGCGGCCGCTTTGCGTATCGACCTTGGCGCCGTTGATGTAATGGGTGATGGTATCGAAGCTCATGATGTTCCGTTCTTTAAAAAATCGGCTCAGCCCAGCAGGCTGTCCGGATCCACATAGGTATAGCCCAGGCCATGCGCCACCGCTTGATAGGTGACGTGGCCGCGGCAGACATTCAATCCGTTCTTCAGGTGCGGGTCGGCTTTCAGCGCCTTTTGCCAGCCCTTGTCGGCCAGCGCCAGCGCATGGCCGATCGTCGCGTTATTCAGCGCGAAGGTCGAGGTGCGCGCCACCGCACCCGGCATGTTGGCCACGCAGTAGTGCACCACGCCGTCGACGATGTAGGTCGGCTTTTCGTGCGTGGTTGCGTGCGAGGTTTCAAAGCAGCCGCCCTGGTCGATCGCCACGTCCACCACCACCGCCCCCTGCTTCATGCGCGCGACCATATCGGCCGTGACCAGCTTGGGCGCCGCCGCGCCGGGCACCAGCACGCCGCCGATCACCAGGTCCGCATCCAGCACCGCTTCCTCGATCGAGTGTGCGTTGGAATACATGGTGCAGATGCGGTTGCCGAAGATCAGATCCAGCTGGCGCAGCCGGTCGATGTTCTTGTCCAAAATCGTCACGCGCGCACCGATGCCCACTGCCATCTGCAAGGCATTGGTGCCGACCACGCCGCCACCGATGATGGCGATGTGGCCCGGCGCCACGCCCGGCACGCCCCCCAGCAGCAGGCCCATGCCGCCCTTGGATTTTTCCAGGTGCGCGGCGCCGGCCTGTATCGACATGCGCCCCGCCACCTCGCTCATTGGCGCCAGCAGCGGCAGGCCGCCGTTGGCGCCGGTGATGGTCTCGTAGGCGATGCAGACCGCGCCGGATTTCACCAGCGCCTTGGTCTGTTCCGGGTCCGGCGCCAGGTGCAGATAGGTGTACAGGATCTGGTTCTCGCGCAGCATCGCACATTCTTCCGGCTGCGGCTCCTTCACCTTCACGATCATCTCGGCGCGGGCGAAGATCTCGCGCGCCGTATCGACGATGGAGGCGCCGGCGCCCTCATACATCGCATCGCTCAAGCCGATGGCCGCACCGGCGTTTTGTTGTACAAGTACTTGATGACCACGCAAAATGAGTTCCCTCACGCTGGCCGGGGTAAGGCCAACGCGGGACTCCTGGTTCTTGATCTCTTTTGGGACGCCTACCAGCATGGTGTTCTCCTCGGATTAGTTCAGGTTTTTCAGGACGGTCGCCAGCTTTCCAAAAAGTTCGTCGATATGTTTTTTCTCCAGCACCAGCGGCGGCGACAGCGCGATGATGTCGCCGGTGGTGCGTATCAGTACGCCGTCGGCAAAGGCCTGCTTGAAGGCGGCGAAGGCGCGCGCGCCCGGCTTGCCCGGTATCGGTGCCAGCTCGATGCCGGCAATCAGGCCGATGGAGCGAATGTCGATCACGTGCGGCAGGCCTTTCAGCGAATGCACCGCGTCGGCCCAGTACTCGGCCAGTGCGGCAGCGTGTTCGTGGATGTTCTGCTCCTTGAACACTTCCAGCGTCGCCAGCGCGGCGGCACAGGCCAGCGGATGGCCGGAGTAGGTATAACCGTGGAACAGCTCAATGCCGGGCGGCGCATCCATGAAGGCGTCGTGGATGAACTTCTTGCTGAACACTGCGCCCATCGGCACCACGCCGTTGGTCAGGCCCTTCGCAGTGGTCATCATGTCCGGCTCGACATCAAAGTAGTCGGAAGCGAATGGCGTGGTCAGGCGACCGAAGCCGGTGATCACTTCATCGAAGATCAGCAGGATGCCGTGCTTGGTGCACAGTTCACGCAAGCGCTTCAGATAACCCTTAGGCGGTATCAGCACGCCGGTCGAGCCGGCCACCGGCTCGACGATGACGGCGGCGATGGTCGATGCATCATGCAGCGCAACGATGCGTTCCAGTTCATCGGCCAGTTCGCTGCCGTATTCCGGTTCGCCGCGCGAGTAAGCATTCTTTTCCAGGTTGTGCGTATGCGGCAGGTGGTCCACGCCCGGCAGCATCACGCCATACGGCTTGCGGTTGCCGGCGATACCACCGACCGAGATGCCGCCGAAGCCGACGCCGTGATAGCCGCGTTCGCGGCCGATCAGCCGGGTGCGGCCCGCTTCACCGCGCGCCTTGTGATAGGCCAGCGCGATCTTCAGCGCGGTATCCACCGCTTCGGAACCGGAGTTGGTGTAGAACACATGGCCGTAGCGATGGTTGGTGTACTCCATCAGTTTTTCGGCCAAATCAAATGCGGCCGGGTGGCCCATCTGGAAGGTCGGTGCGAAGTCCAGCTGGCCGATCATCTCGCGCACGGCGGCGACGATCTTCGGCTGCGCGTGGCCGCAGGGCACGCACCACAGGCCGGCGGTGCCGTCCAGGATGCTGTTGCCGTCAACGTCCTTGTAGTACATGCCTTGCGCCGACACCAGCAGCCGCGGATGGGCCTTGAAGTCGCGGTTGTTGGTAAATGGCATCCAGAACGATGCCATCGATTCAGGTCGTGATTGGTTCATGCATATCTCCTCGGCGCATACCGTAAAAATAATTTACCAGTTGGCAAAACGATGATGCAATAATAGACAGCGCGTCAACTATGGCACAGATACACAAATATCAAAACCGCCCAACCGTACAGGTGCCGAAAACACTACAGTTTTGGCAGGGCAGCGGAGGATGACTAGCATGCAGGAAGGCGATGTGGTGACCGATCAAGCCAACTGCGGCCCGGCGGGCAGCGGCTGGCCCGTGCTGCCTATAGAACGCAGCAAGAAGGGTAGCCTGGTCGAGCAGATCGTCGCTGCCATCAGCAGCATGGTGGGCCAGCGGGAGTTGCGCATAGGAACTAAAATGCCGTCCGTGCGACAGTTCGCCAAGTGTAATGGCATCAGCACCTTTACAGTTGTCGAAGCCTATGACCGGCTGGTGACGTTGGGGCTGTTGTCCTCGCGGCGCGGTTCCGGCTATTTCGTGGCGCGCCAGGACGTGCCGGCCACGCTGCTGCCCTCGATCCACTACGAGAACCCCACCGCCATCGATGCGCTGACGCCCGAGTTGTATTCCGGCGTATCGGAAGCGCTGCCGGTGGGCGCCGGCTGGCTGCCGCCCGAATGGTATGGCGAGGACACCATCCTCGACGCGGTGCGCCAGGCGATGCGTATCCCCGCCAACCGGCTGCGCGGCTACGGCCATCCATTGGGCTTTCCGTCGCTGCGCCAGCACATGGCCGCCACGCTGAGTGACGAACTGTTCCCGGTCGAGCCGGAGCAGATCCTGCTGACCCACGGCGCCACCCACGCCTTCGACCTGATTCTGCGCACCTTGACCAAGCCGGGCGACACGGTGCTGGTGGAAGATCCCGGCTATAGCAACCTGCTGTCGCTGATACGCCACCACGGCTGCATCGCGCTCGGCATTCCGCGCGGAGAAAACGGCCTGGACTTCGACGAACTGCAAGCGCAGGCGCGCGCCACCCAGCCCAAGCTCATGTTCGTCAACACGGTGCTGCAAAATCCTCTCGGCACGTCACTGAGCCAGGCACAGGCCCACCGCCTGCTGGGCCTCGCCGAGCAGTTCGATTTCTGGCTGGTGGAAGACGACATCTACCGCGAACTGGCGCCGCGCGGCGATGCCTCGCTGGCGGCGATGGACGGCCTGCGGCGCGTGATCCGCGTCGGCAGTTTCTCCAAGACGCTGTCGCCGGTGCTGCGCGTCGGTTCGATCTGCGCCTCGGCCTCGCTGCTGCCGGAACTGCTGCGGGTGAAGATGCTCGCTGGCCTGACCACGTCCGAGATCAACGAACGTGCCGTCTACCACGCCATCACCGCCCGCCCCTACAAGCGCATGGTGGACAAGCTGGTAGCGCAGCTGGACGCCGCCCGCGAACGCACCATCGACAGCCTGCGCGGCGCCGGCCTGGAACCGGTGGCGCGGCCACGCGGCGGCATGTTCGTCAGCGCCGGCTGGCGCGAGGTGCCGAGCGCCGACTGGAACGGCAAGCTGATTGCCGACCAGGCGCTGAAAGCCGGCATCCTGCTGTCGCCCAACGAATTCTTTATGCTCCATCCGTCCGATAGGATCTGGTTCCGCTTCAATGTAGCTTATACCGACCACCCGCAATTGCTCGACTTTTTGCAAACCATCCGTCCAAGCTGAAAGAGAGACCATGCCGACCGCAAAACTGAATGCAGACGCGCCCAAGATCAAGCGGCGCATACTCAATCGCGACAAGCTGGAAGCCGACATCGCGGCCGAAGCGGTGCGCGTGTTCGCCGAATGCGGCTACGAGGGCACCTCGATCGCCACCGTGGCCGAGAATGCCGGCCTGTCCAAGCAAAACCTGATGTACTACTTCCCCACCAAGCAGGCCCTGTACCAGCGGGTGCTGGACGATGTGCTGGACGACTGGCTGGAGCGGATGGAAAACCTGGCCGATGAAACGCAAGACCCGCGCGACGTGTTGCGCGCCTATGTGCAGGCCAAGCTGCGCTTCTCGCGCGAGCAGCCGTGGGCGTCGCGCGTATATGCGATGGAAGTCATCAGCGGTGCGCCGCTGTACGGCATGCAGATCCAGAACCGCGTGGTACCGCTGCTGCGCAAGGATATCGAGGTCTTTGAAAAATGGAGCGCCGCCGGAAAAATCGCGCCGATCAATGCCACCCACCTGCTGTTTGCCATCTGGGCGATGACGCAGTCGTACGCGGATTTCTCGGCGCAGATGGCGCTGGTGCTAAACCGTAAGCAGTTGACCAAAAAAGATTACGACGATGCCGAGAAAGTCATCGTCGACATGGTGCTGGCCGCGGTCAGCGTAGCGCCGTAAGCCGGCATCAATTAATATTTCCACAATAAAAATTAAATTACATTAAAGACTAGGCAACTGAATTAATCTTTCCCATCGGGAATTAAATATTTAACCGTCATGCGGCAGGGCCACAACACTGCAGGCCCGCAAGCTATATGGTTCTAGCGCAATTCGGGTAAAATTGTAAATATTATATCTTTTTACCCCCCATGCCAGCCTTTACGCCGACCATCCTGACCACGCCGCGCCTGACCTTGCGTTTCATCGACGCCGGCGACGAGGCTGCCCTGTTCGCGCTGTTTTCGGATCGCGAGGCGCTGCGCTACTGGAGCAGCGGTCCCTGGCTGCATCCGGCCCAGGCCAACGATAATATCGAGCAGACGCTGAAGGGCTACCAGGACGGCACCACGCTGCGCTTCGGCATCGTGCTGACCGAAACCCGCGAGCTGATCGGCACCGCCACCCTGTATGCCTTCGACCGCCGCAACCACCGCTGCGACATCGGCTACATGCTAGGCAAGCGCCACTGGAGCCAGCGTTACATGCCGGAGGCGCTGGACGCGCTGATCGAATACGGCTTCCGCAAGCTGGCACTGCACCGCATCGAAGCCGACATCCATCCCGACAATACCGCCTCGGCCAAGCTGCTGGAACGGATGCACTTCCGCCTGGAAGGCCATCTGCGCCAGCGCTGGTTCGTCCACGGCGAAATCTCGGACAGCTTGATCTACGGCCTGCTGCGGCCGGACTGGAACGTCGAGCGCCACCGCTAGGCTTGCCGCTCATCGCGCGCTGCCGCCGGTTCATCCCCGCCAAATTGCACTTGATCGGAATCCGCTACCAGCCCCCGTCCCCGCTTTGCTACAGTCCATCCATCGTAATTAATCTTGATGGAGTACAACGTGAACAAATCCAAATTCAATGTCCGCGCGATAGCTGACGTACTGGACGAGGTGCTGCACGCTGGCGTGCAAGTGTTGCGTTTCTGCGGCCGCACGCTGCACCGCATGTCGTGGCCAGCGCTGCTGGTGGCGTGCGTGATGGCGGCCTTTGTGCTGACCATCCTGCCGCTGGCGCTGACGCTGTTCGCCTTCTTCCTGCTACTGAAGCTGGCGCTCGGCGGCTTCCTGATCAGCCGCCGTCGCCACCGCGATGAGGGGCAGCAGCCATGAAAAAAGTGCGTGTCGTCGGCAACTTCGGTGCGCTGAGCTTTGTGCGCGAAGTCGGCGACACCGCCAGCCACCTGTGGTGGCGCTTTTTCGACTGGCTGGCCCAAGTCGCGTGGCGCAAGCTGGTGGTGATCTGGGTGCTGCTGATACTGCTGGGCGCCACGCCCTTCGGCCTGCCCAAGCAGGCGGCGGCCTTCATCCTGGTCTCGTTCGGCCTGAAGGTGCTAGCCGGCGGCAAGCGCAAGGCCGAGCTGGAAGCGCGCGCCGCCTCCACCCAGGCCGGCGAAGAAAGCCTGGAGCGGCGCCTGGTGGAGGCGCAGATGGCGGCGCTGCAAGCCCAGGTCGAGCCACACTTTCTGTTCAACACACTGGCCCTGATCGGCCAGCTGATCGAGACCGATCCGCCGCAGGCAGCGCGCATCCACGAACACCTGATCGCCTACCTGCGTTCGACGCTGCCGCAGATGAAGGCACGCGGCAACGGCACGCTGGCGCGGCAGATCGAACTGTCGCGCGCCTATCTGGCCATCATGCAAGCGCGCATGCGCTCGCGGCTGGCGGTGTCGATCGACGTAGCGCCGGAATACCAGAGCGCCAGCTTCCCCACCATGATGCTGCAGATCCTGATCGAAAACGCCATCAAGCACGGGCTGGAACCCAAGATCGAAGGCGGGCGCATCGACATCCGCGCCAGCGTCGATGGCACCACCCTGCAGGTCGACGTCATTGACGACGGCGTCGGCTTCAACCTGCACGCGGCCGATGGCGTCGGCCTGGCCAATGCGCGCGAGCGGCTGCGCATCCTGTACGGCAACCGCGCCCGGCTGGAAATCGAAGCGATACCGCAAGGCGGCACGCGGGCCAGCATCCGCCTGCCCTACGCGCCGGACATCTTTGCCGGAGCACCCGCATAATGGCCCCGCACCTGCGTGCCACGGCACTGATCGCCGACGACGAGGAAGCCATGCGCGAACAGCTGCGCAGCCGCCTGCACGAAGTGTGGCCGGCGCTGGACATCGTCGCCGAAGCGGGCAACGGCGTGGAAGCGGTGGCGCTGGCCGGCCAGCACCAGCCCGACATCGTGTTCCTCGACATCCGCATGCCCGGCCTGTCCGGCATCGAAGCGGCACGCATGCTGTTCAACCGTTGCCACCTGGTATTCGTCACCGCCTACGACCAGTATGCGATTGAAGCGTTCGAGCAGGGCGCGCTGGACTACTTACTGAAACCGGTCGGCGGCGAGCGCTTGAAAACCACCTGTGCCAGGCTGCAGACCCGCATCGGCAGCCGGCCCGAGAATATCGAAAAGCAGCTCAGCGCACTGCTGGCCGGCCATGCGAAACCGGCCGCCAAGCCCGATTACCTGCGCTGGGTGCAGGCGCAAGTGGGCGCCAGCCTGCGCATGATCAGCACGCGCGAAATCCTGTTCTTCCGCGCCGATGAAAAATACACCCGGGTGCAGACCGAGCAATCCGAGGTGCTGATCCGCAAAACGCTGAAGGAGCTGGCCGACGCGCTGGATCCGGGCGAATTCTGGCGCATCCACCGCTCGACGCTGGTGCGGGTCGATGCCATCGAAGAAGTCACGCGCGATTTGCGAGGGCGCCAGATGGTACGCATGCGCAACTTCCCGGAGCAGCTGGAAGTCAGCCGTGGCCATGCGCATTTGTTCCAGCAAATGTAATGTGCCGGGGAGTACTTCTGAGCAGGGTCAAGATGGCTATAATTAAGTTAAGCCATCGCGCAGCGAACCCGCAGTGAACCCGCAGTGCACCATATGATGCGCAAACGATCGAAGCTGTTCAAAACCTCTACATAGGGAGAGAACATATGTCCATAACGTCGGTGATCCCCTTGATACCAAAGAGTACCCGCGCCACCATCATTCCCTGCCTGCGCTACCGCGACGCGCCAACCGCCATCGAGTGGCTGTGCAAGGCCTTCGGCTTTGAAAAGCAGCTGGTGGTCCCCAATGAAGACGGCAGCATCGCCCACGCCCAGCTGGGCTATGGCAACGGCATGATCATGCTGGGCTCCGTGTTCGATACCGAGTATGGACGGCTGGTGAAGCAGCCCGCGCAGATCGGCAATTTTGTCACCCAGAGCGCGTATCTGGTGGTGCAGGATGCCGATCTGGTGTACGAACGGGCGCTCAAGGCTGGCGCCGAAATCGTGCTGGATCTGAAGGATGAAGACTACGGCGGCCGCGGCTTCACCTGCCGCGACCCCGAAGGCCATATCTGGAGCATCGGCACTTACGACCCTTGGGAGCAATAACGCCGCTTCAGCCCAGTGCCGCCACCAGCGCGGCGTCGGCAACCTGCGACGGCCGGATGCGTATCACGCTGCGGTACAGCGGCGGCAGGCTGGCGCACAGCTCGGCCAATTCCTCGGCCGGCATGCGCGCGCGCACGTATTGGAACTGCGCGGGATTCTTCAGCGGCAGCGGGCCTTCCATGGTCGAGCCGTAAGCGCCCAGGTTCATGAAGCTCAGCGCACTGCGGTCCGGCCCCTGCGCGAAGACGAAGGTACCGTCTTTCGGATGGCCCAGATACTGGCGCACTGCGTCGCGCCCGGCCTGGCTGGCGTTGGCCATCAGCTTGTAGCGCAGCTGCGCGTAGGCCCGAGTGACTTCCATGAAGGCGGTGCGGATGCCGGACTGGGTAATGCGTCCCGGCAGGCAGAGCAGCAAGTTGCCGAAGGAATCGAGCAGCGCCACCGCATCGCCGTCGCCGCCGTGGTCGCGGTCGCGCTCCATCGCTTGCAGCAGGAACGGCGCCAAGTCGGCGTCCGGCTGTTGCGGCGTGCAGCGGTAGGTCAGCGCATCGGGATACAGCTTTTTCAGTTCATGCACGATGGCGTGATCCGACGGTAGCGTGGCCGGGCATTTCAGCTGCGCCTGCGCCGGATCGGCATTGAACAGGTCCATCACCTCGGCCGTAGTGGCCTCGAACACCAGCGAGCACAAGGCCTGCGTTGGTTCTGACACGGTTTTTCCGATGAAGAAGGACTTGGGCGCGGCGCCTGACGCGACACGCGCATACAGCGAGGAACCCAGCACGGCCGGATAGCTGAAACGCGTGCCGGCCTGCTGCCGCAGCGCTTCCGGCAGCGAAGAGAATGTCGCGCTCTGGTCGAAGTTGATGCCGGCATTGCGGTCCGGCGCGGCCGCCACCACGTTGAAGCCGGCCGCCAGAATCGCACCAGTACACATGCAGCATGGGTCGAGCGAAGTGACGATGGTGATCTCTTCCGGTGCGGGCAGCACCCTGCCCTTGGCGCGTTCGGCGAAATACCAGTCGATCAACTGGCGCTCGCCGTGCGCGGTCGGGTCGAAGACCAGTCCCTGCTTGATGACGTTGCTGTGCAGCGACTGCAGCACGTTGCCGTGCTGGTCGAGCATCAGCCCGCCGACGCCGAAGGTGCCCTGCGTCTTGGCGGCGATCGCCTCCGAGGCCGTGATGGCGACGGCGGCTTGCACATCGATGGTCTTTTTGTAGGTCAAGGCTTACTTCTTCAGATCGGCGCCGCCGAAGGCGTTCGGCAACTGGGCCGCGGCGGTGGTTTCAAAGATGTCGCCTTTCAGGTTGGTCAGCACCACCGGCAGCTCATTGCCGCCCAGTTCCAGGATCACCTGGCGGCAGGCGCCGCACGGCGCGATAGGGCCGTCAGTTTCGCCGATGACCACCAGCTTGTCGAAATCGCCCGGTTTGTAGCCGTGCGCGAAGGCGCTGAAGAAGGCGGTGCGCTCGGCGCAATTGCACAGGCCGTAGGAAGCGTTTTCCACGTTACAACCGTGGAAAACCTTGCCGTCATTGGTCAACAACGCGGCGCCAACCTTGAAGTTGGAGTACGGGGTGTAAGCCTTCAAGCGCGCGGCTGCCGCTTCGGCGATCAATTGTTCGTTGTTCATGGCTGATTCCTTGTTATCGTGGCCCAGGGGTCAGAGCCTCGTGTGGCGCTGCGGACTACGGCCCGCCGCAGCAATGGTCTGCTTAGGGGCGGTACCCCGCCGGTCCCGACGGGACCGGCCCCGGGGTGTGGTGTTATGGGCGGATCGTGCGGTAGATGACCGGCTTCGCGGCAGGCGCCGTTTCGCTGATCCGGTACGCCTGCTGGATTTCGCGCACGGCCTGCTCGGCAGCTTCCTGCGTGCGCGCGTGCACCATGGCCAGCGGCTGGCCGGCGCCGATCTGGTCGCCCAGGCCCACCAGATCGGTCAGGCCAACGGCGAAATCGATCGGATCGGCAGCGCGGCGACGGCCGCCACCCAGGCTCACCACCGCCAGGCCGATGCCACGGCAATCGGTGCTGGCTGCGTAGCCCGAAGTCAGCGCCGGAACCGGCACCACGATGGGTGCCTGCTCCAGATGCGCATCCGGCTGTTCCAGCAGGTCGGCCGGACCGCCCAGCGCCACCACCATCTTGGCGAAACGCTCGGCAGCAGAACCGTTGTCCAGGCAAGCCTGCAGCTTGGCGCGCGCTTCGGTTTCATTGGCCGCCAGCTTGCCCAGCACCAGCATCTCGGCGCACAGCGCCATCGTCACTTCGTGCAGGCGTGCCGGGCGCGATTTACCGGTCAGGTAATCCATCGCGCCGCGTACTTCCAGCGCGTTGCCGGCGTATGGCGCCAGCGATTCGTTCATGTCGGTCAGAATGGCCGACGTCGTCATGCCGGCGCCGTTGCCGACCTGGACGATGCTGTCCGCCAGCTCCACCGATTTATCGTAGGTCGGCATGAAGGCGCCGCTGCCGACCTTGACGTCCATGACCAGCGCGTCCAGGCCAGCCGACAGTTTCTTCGACAGGATGGAGCCGGTAATCATGGCGACCGATTCCACGGTCGCGGTCACGTCGCGCACGCCGTAGAAGATCTTGTCCGACGGCGCCAGCGAGGAAGTCTGGCCGATGATGGCCACGCCGACTTCCTTGACCACTTTACGGAACAGTTCATTGCTCGGCACCGTGGTGTAGCCAGGGATGGAGTCGAACTTGTCGAGCGTGCCGCCGGTGTGCCCCAGGCCGCGGCCCGAGATCATCGGTACGAAGCCGCCGCAGGCAGCGATCATCGGACCGAGCAGCAGCGACACTACGTCGCCCACGCCGCCGGTGGAATGCTTGTCGAGCACCGGGCCAGGCAGGTTGAGCGAGCGCCAGTCCAGCACTTCACCGGAATCGCGCATCGCCAGCGTAAACGCCACGCGCTCGTCCATGCTCATGTCGTTGAAGTAGACCGCCATCGCCAGCGCGGCGATCTGGCCTTCGGTGACCCGACCGGAAGTAATGCCGCCAACGAAGAACTGGATCTCTTGCGCGCTTAGCGCACCGCCGTCGCGTTTTTTGCGAATGATCTCTTGAGGTAAAAACATGCGATTCTCCGCTCAGTTATTGGTGTGGAAAGTGATGCGGGCCGGCGCCCCAATTCAGAGCGCCGGCCCTTGAGCGTCATTCCCGCGCAGGCGGAAATGACGCTGTGCCGCTTAATTAATTAAACGCCGTAAGGAATCCAGACGTTCTTCACTTGCGATGCATGTGCCAGCACGGCACGGCCGCCCGCTTGCGCGGTGCTGTACCAGTCGCGGCCCTTGGCGCCGCCAACCCAAGTGCGCTTGAGCGAACCAGCGGACAATCGTTCCACTTCGGCGCAGCCCTCGGCCGAACCGTCATGGCGCCAGATGGCGTCGATGTCCGAGTGGGTCGCCAGCGTGCGCGCCAGTTCATCGGCCGAACCGGTGACGATGTTGACCACGCCGCCCGGCAGGTCCGACGTATCGAACACCTGATACAGATCGGTGGCAGACAGCGGATGCGCTTCCGACGGCACCACCACCACGCGGTTGCCCAGCGCGATAGCCGGCGCCACCAGCGAGATGAAGCCCAGCAGCGGCGCTTCGCTCGGGCAGACGATGCCGATCACGCCGACCGGTTCGTTCAGCGCCACGGTGATGCCGTGCATAGGCGGCTGGTGCGCCAGGCCATCGTACTTGTCGGCCCATGCGGCGTAGTAGAACAGGCGCTCGATCGCAGCCTGCACTTCTTTTTCCGCATTCTTGGAACCGGTCATGGCAGCGATGCGGGCTGCGAATTCCTCGCCGCGCGCGGCCAGGTTTTCAGCGAGGTAGTACAGCACTTGCGCGCGGTTGTGCGAGGTGGCTTTCGCCCAGCCGCCGGCCTTGTGCGCCGCTTCGACTGCATTGCGGATATCCTTGCGGTTGCCTTCGCCGACTTCGGCGATGAAGGAACCGTCAGCGCCGTGGATCGCGCGGCTGTAGGCGCCGTCTGGGCGGGCCTGCTTGCCGCCGATGTACAGCTTGGCGGTGCGGTCGATAGCGAACGCACCGGCGCTCGCTGGTGCTGCCTTGGCCTTGGCTTTGGCTTCGACCAGCGGTGCGGCTGGACGTGCATCTTCCGACAGCGCGGTCAGGTATTCGTACATGCCTTCGCGCCCGCCTTCACGGCCAAAGCCGGATTCGCGGTAGCCGCCGAAGCCGCAAGCGGCGTCGAACTGGTTGGCGGTGTTAATCCACACCACGCCGGACTTGATCTGCGGCGCGACGTCCAGCGCCAGCGAGATGTTCTCGGTCCACACGCAGGCGGCCAGGCCGTACACGGTGTTATTGGCCAGCTGGACCGCTTCCGGCGGGGTGCGGAAGCTCATCGCCACCAGCACTGGGCCGAAAATCTCGGCTTGCGCCACGGCGGCCGAAGTCGATGCCCCGGTGATCAGCGTTGGCGGGAACCACGAGCCATTGGCCGGGATCTCGCACGCAGGCTGGTACACGGTGCAGCCTTCGGCGCGGGCCGATTCCACCAAAGCGGTAATGCGCTGCTGCTGCACTGGATCGACCAGCGCGCCGATGTCGATCGACTTGTCCAGTGGCGAACCCAGGGTCAGGGTATTCATGCGGGCGCGCAGCTTGGCCAAGAACTTCTCTTCCACCGATTCCTGCACCAGCAGGCGCGAACCGGCGCAGCAAACCTGGCCCTGATTGAACCAGATCGAATCGACCAGGCCTTCGACGGCGGCGTCCAGGTCCGCGTCTTCAAACACGATGAACGGCGACTTGCCCCCCAGTTCCAGCGACAGCTTCTTGCCGCTGCCGGCGGTGGCGATGCGGATCAGGCGGCCCACTTCGGTCGAACCGGTGAAGGCCAGCTTGTCGATGCCAGGATGCTTGACGATGGCTTCGCCCACGCGACCGTCGCCGGTGACGATGTTGACCACGCCGGCCGGTACGCCGGCCTGCACACACAGTTCGCCGAACAGCATTGCGGTCAGCGAAGTGAATTCGGCCGGCTTGAAGACGATGCTGTTACCGGCTGCCATGGCTGGCGCTATTTTCCACGACAGCATCAACAGCGGGAAATTCCACGGCACGATCTGGCCCACCACGCCCACGGCGCGGTAGTCGGCGAATTCTTCCGCCTGCAGTTGCGCCCAGCCGGCGTGGTAGTAGAAGTGGCGCGCGGCCAGCGGCAGGTCGATGTCGCGGGTTTCGCGGATGGTCTTGCCATTGTCCAGCGTTTCCAGCACGGCGAACAGGCGGCTATGCTTTTGCAGCAGGCGCGCCAGCGAGTACATGACCTTGGCGCGGCCATGGCCGCCCAGTGCCTGCCAGCCCGGCTGCGCGCGGCGGGCGGCTTCCACGGCGCGGTCGATGTCGCCGCCGGTGGCCTGAGTCAGGTCGGCCAGCTTCGATGCGTCGGCTGGATTGGTCGAGGCGAACAGCTCGCCCGGCTCGCTCCACGCGTTATCGATGAACAGGCCGAACGTGCGGCCATGCTGCTCCAGCCATGCTTGCGCTTCTTTTTGGCTTTCGGGTGCTGGGCCGTATTCCATGGTGTTGAGGATCTCTTTAATTGTTGGCATGACGTGGTCCGTAATTAAGGTTGCGCGTGGCGGTGAGCGGCCGAGTAGTTACCGGTCACATAGTGTTCCAGTTGACGCTCGATGTCGGTCAGCAGGCTCGATGCGCCGATGCGGAACAGGTGCGGTTCCAGCCATTCGTTGCCCAATTCTTCCTTCATCAGGGTCAGGTATTGCAGCGCGGCCTTGGCCGTGCTGACGCCACCCGCAGGCTTGTAGCCGATCTTGAAGCCGGTCTGCTCGTAGTATTCGCGGATCGCGCGCACCATCGTCAGCGATACCGGGATGGTGGCGTTGACCGACTCTTTACCGGTCGAGGTCTTGATGAAGTCGGCGCCCGCCATCATGCAGACCCACGAAGCCTTGGCCACGTTTTCCAGCGTGACCAGTTCACCGGTGGCCAGGATCGCTTTGACGTGCGCGTCGCCGCAGGCCTTGCGGTAGGCCAGCATCTCGTCGTACAGCGCTTGCCAGTTGCCGGTCAGGACGTGCTGGCGGGTGATGACGATGTCGATCTCGGAAGCACCGGCGGCGACCGACAGTTCAATCTCGCGCACCTTGGTTTCCATGCTGGTCAGGCCGGCCGGGAAGCCGGTCGATACTGCGGCGATCGGCAGACGGCCTTGCAGCACCTGCACCGCCGGCTTGATCATCTCGTGGTACACGCACACGGCGCCGGTGGCCAGCGGGTAATCCTGCAGGCCCATGGCTTCCACCAGGTCCGAACGCAGCGGACGCATGGCCTTCATGCACAGGCGCTCGACGCGGCCCGGCGTATCGTCGCCCGACAGCGTGGTCAGGTCGATCAGGCCGATGGCCTTGACCAGCCACGCGGCCTGGTATTCCTTCTTGACGGTACGGCGATTGGCCAGGCTGGCGGCGCGGCGGTCGGCGGCGGATTTGTTGATGTGGATATGGTTGATCCAGCCCAGGTCCAGGGGGACCGCTTCGTTGCGCTTGAAGTCGGTGATGATAGTCATAACAGGTTGGTTCCGTTGGAGAGTGGTTTGACGCCGAGGTGATGGGCCAGGGTCTGGCCGATATCGGAAAAGGTTTCGGAGATGCCCAGCGATTGCGCCTTCACGCCCGGGCCGAAGAAAATCATCGGGATGTGTTCACGGGTGTGGTCGGAACCCGGCCAGGTCGGATCGCAGCCATGGTCGGCGGTGATCACCACCAGGTCGCCCTGTTTCAGCCGGCTGATAAATTCAGGCAGGCGCGCATCCATCTCGTGCAGCGCGTTCGAGTAGCCGGTGACGTCGCGGCGGTGGCCGAAGGCCTGGTCGAAGTCGACGAAGTTCACGAAGGTCAGCGACTTGTCGCCCGCTTCCGCTTCGATCTTCAGCAGCGCATCGAACAGCGCCATGTTGTCCTTGCCCTTCACCACGCGCGACACGCCTTGGGTGGCGAAGATGTCGCTGATCTTGCCGAGGGCGATCACTTCGCCGCCATCGTTCTTGACGTGGTCCAGCAAGGTCGGTGCAGGTGGCGCGACGGCGTAGTCGTGGCGGTTGCTGGTGCGGGTGTAGTTGCCGTTGGCGCCGAGGAAAGGACGCGCGATCACGCGGCCAATGTTGTACGGCTCGACCAGCTTGAAAGCGATCTCGCACACGTCATACAGGCGCTCCAGGCCGAACGATTCTTCGTGCGCGGCGATTTGCAGCACCGAGTCGGCCGAGGTGTAGATGATGGGCTTGCCGGTGGCGACATGTTCGTCGCCGTGCTTGTTGATGATCTCCGTACCCGATGCGTGGCAGTCGCCCAGGAAGCCCGCCACGCCGGCCAGTTCCTGCAGCTTGGCGGTCAGCTCGGCCGGGAACGACGGCACGGTTTTCGGGAAGTAGCCCCAGTCGAATTCCACCGGCACGCCGGCGATTTCCCAGTGGCCCGATTGCGTGTCCTTGCCGGTCGAACGCTCGCGCGCCGCGCCGTAGGCGGCGGTAAAACCTTCGCGCTGATTGAAGCCATCGGCCCAGGCGCCGCTGGCGGTGTGGGCGGCCGCGGCCAGGCCCAGTTTTTCCATGGTCGGCAGCGACATCGGCGTGCCGTTCTTGGCGGCCCATGCGGCGATGTGGCCAAAGGTGTTGGCGCCGACATCGTTGTACTTCGCAGCGTCCGGGGTCGCGCCCAGGCCAAACGAGTCAAGCAGGAGGATAAATGCGCGTTTCATGTCAATCTCCGTTGAGGCGGCGTCGTCCCCGCGCAGGCGGGGACCCAATGGGGAAACCCATGGGGTTCCCGCCTGCGCGGGAACGACGTAGCTATACAGTGTAGGCCGGGGGCCTGAAAAGCAAAGGGGCGGATGGCCGCCCCTTGAATCTTACGCCTGCGGCGTTTTGGCCACGTTGGCCAGGAAGCCGAGAATCAGCGTGACCAGCGATTTTGCGGCGACCGCTGCGTATTTCAGCGTCTGCTCGTGCGACAGCGGGAATGGCGACAGGCCTTCAGCCAGATTGGTGATGGCGGACACGCCCACCACTTTCAGGCCGCAGTGACGGGCCGACACCACTTCCGGCACCACCGACATGCCGACGACATCGGCGCCCAGCGTCTTGAAGGCGCGGATTTCAGCCGGGGTCTCGAAGTTCGGGCCGGCGTAGGCGATGTACACGCCGTCATGCAGGGGGATGGTCTTTTCGTCCGCGCTGGAGTGCAGCAACTGGCGCAGGTCGGCATCGTAGGCATTGGCCATGCTGAAGAAACGCGGACCGAATCGCTCGTCGTTCGGGCCCATCATCGGGGTACCCGGCAGGAAGTTGATATGGTCGGTCAGCGCCACCAGCGCACCGGCATCCACTTCGGGGCGCAATGAACCTGCGGCATTGGTCACGAACAGCATCTCGCAGCCCAGCAGCTTCATGGTGCGCACGGCGCTGGTCATCACGCCCAGGCCATAGCCTTCGTAGACGTGGCCGCGGCCCTTCATGCACACCACCGACACGCCCGACAAGGTGCCGATCACCAGTTCGCCGGCGTGGCCGTGCACGGTGGAGATCGGGAAGCCTGGCAGCTCGTCGTAACCGACGGTGACCGCGTCGCTCATCTGCTCGGCCAGCACGCCCAGGCCCGACCCCAGGATCATCGCCACGCGTGGCTTGAAATCGGCAGGAATACGGGCACGAATGATGGCTGCGGCCTGGAACGGAGCATTATTAGACATGGTTATCCTCGTTTTATGTATAGGCGACACTATGCATCATCCGCTATATGTATGGCAAATACCATTTTTCTTCGATATTTATACAAAACCCATATAAATGGCGCGTATTATTAAGCAAGGCAGCATTTGTGTTCCTGCGGGTTTGACTGTTTTTGAACATATGTTTACTATTATGGACAAATGTTTATACGGAAGCCGATGTGACCGACATTTCCAAAAAAGAACAGCTGTACCAGCTGATACGCGCCAACCCCTTCATTTCCCAGCAGGACCTGGCCGTGCAACTGCGTCTGTCGCGCTCCGCCGTGGCCGGCCACATCGCCGGCCTGACCCGGGAGCGCCGCCTGCTGGGCCGCGCCTACGTCCTGCCCGACAAGCGCCCGGTGATGTGCATCGGCGCCGCCAATCTTGACCGCAAGCTGCGCACCTTAGTCCCCATGCAGATGGGCACCTCGAATCCGGCCAGCGCCGAGGAAGTGCATGGCGGCGTGGCCCGTAACATCGCCGAAAACCTGGCGCGCCTGAACGTGCCGGCCGCGCTGCTGACCGCGCTGGGCGACGACAGCGCCGGCCGCGTGCTGCAAGAACATGCAGAAAGCGCCGGCATAGACACGCGCGGCAGCCTGCGCCTGTCCGACACGCCAACCGGCACCTACACCGCCATCCTCGACGACGGCGGCGAACTGGTGGTCGCGCTGGCCGACATGGCCCTGTATGACAAGATCACGCCCGACTTCCTGGCCAGCCGCCAGCCGCAACGCTCGGCCGCCGCCATGGCCGTGGCCGACCTGAACCTGCCCAGCGAGTCGATCAGCGTGCTGCTGCAGGACGCGCGCCGCGAGGCGGTGCCGCTGGTGGTGGTGGCCGTGTCGCAGCCGAAGATGGCACGCTTGCCGGCCGGCCTGCACGGCCTGCGCCTGCTGATACTCAATCGCGGCGAGCTGGAAACCCGCATCGGCCGCGCGCTGCCGACCGAAGCCGACGTGCGCGCCGCCTGCCAGGAAGTGCAGGCGCAGGGCGCCCAGGATGTCATCGTCACCTGCGGCAGCCAGGGCGTGTTCCACACGCGCGGCACGGAGCTGGTATGGCTGGCCGCGCACCAGGTGCAGGTGGTTGACGTGACCGGCGCCGGCGACGCCTTCTCGGCCGCCGTGTGCTGGTCGCTGTATCAAGGCAGCGATGATTTGACGCTGGCTTGCCGCCGCGGCCTGAAGGTCGCGGCGATGACGCTGGAGAGCCAGGAGACGGTATCGCCGATGCTGGCCGCCGACGTGCTGGACGAGATCCACGACTTCGACATGAGCGCTCCACTGTTCCCTATTTACGATTGATACGATCCCAGGACACTGCCATGCACCGCTACCTCTCCTTTTCCCCTGAAGTCGCCAACGCCCGCGCCACCGGCAAGCCTGTGGTGGCGCTGGAATCGACCATCATCTCGCACGGCATGCCGTATCCGCAGAACGTGCAGATGGCGCGCGAAGTCGAACAGATCATCCGCGACGGCGGCGCCATACCGGCCACCATCGCCATCATCGCTGGCAAGATCTGCATCGGCCTGTCGGCCGGGCAGCTGGAACTGCTGGGCACTTCGCCGGACGCGATGAAGGTCAGCCGCCGCGACCTGCCTTACGTGCTGGCGCAAAACAAGCTGGGTGCGACCACCGTGGCCGCGACCATGATCTGCGCGCAGTTGGCCGGCATTTCCGTGTTCGTCACCGGCGGCATCGGCGGCGTGCACCGCGGCGCCGAAACCAGTTTCGACATCTCGGCCGATTTGCAGGAACTGGCGCAGACCTCGGTGGCCGTGGTGTGCGCCGGCGTCAAGTCCATCCTTGACATCGGCCTGACGCTGGAATACCTGGAGACGCATGGCGTGCCGGTGGTCTCCATCGGCCAGCGCGAGTTCCCCGCCTTCTTCACGCGCGAGAGCGGCTTTAACGCCGACTTCCAGCTCGACACGCCGGCCGAGCAGGCGGCCTTCATCCACACCAAATGGGCCCTGGGCCTGAAGGGCGGCGTGGTGGTCAGCAATCCGGTGCCGGAGCATGAAGCGATGCAGCAAAAGGAGATCGACGCGATCACCTTGCAAGCCTTGCAGGAAGCGGCCGATAGCGGCGTCACCGGCAAGAACGTCACGCCCTTCCTGCTTGGCCGCATCAAGCAGCTGAGCGAGGGGCGCAGCCTGGCCACCAATATCGCACTGGTGAAGCACAACGCACGGGCGGGCGCCGCGCTGGCGCGCGCCATGCACGAGCATCCAGTGGCACAGTAACGCCATGTCCATCGACCTGAAACAGTTAAAGTACTTCCTCGCCGTGGCCGAGGAAAAGAGCTTCAGCCGCGCGGCCGAACGGCTGCATATCTCGCAGCCCCCGCTCAGCCAGCAGATCATGAAGCTGGAAAGCGAACTGGGTGTGCGCCTGTTCGCGCGCACCACCCGCACCTTCGAGCTGACGGTGGCCGGCAAGGCGCTGATGAGCGAAGCGTCAGAATTGCTGGGCAAGATGCGCATGACCATCGACACCATCCGCCAGATCGACCGCGGCGAAGTGGGACGGCTGCGCGTGGGCATCGTCGGCTCGGCGATGTGGGGACCGATCCCTTCGTTGCTGGAAGAGTTCCAGACCAAGTATCCGCGCGTGACCTGGACCCTGCATGAACTGGGGCCGACCTTGCAGTACGAAGCGCTGCGCGCCAAACAGGTGGACGTAGGCTTCTGGCGCGAGCCCAAGCTGGACGAGGACGACCTGAAACAGGACAATCTGCGCCAGGAACTGTGCTTTCGCGAGAACGTGTGCGTGGCGATCAACGAACATCACCCGCTGGCCAAGCTGGATGCGATCGAGTTGACCGACATCGCCTGCGAGCCGATGCTGTCGCTGGCCCTGGATAAGTCGGCGTTTCCGCGCTACCTGATTCAGTGCTGCGTGAAGGCGGGCTTCCAGCCGACCATTTTCCAGGAAGCCTCCGAGCCGCAAACCCTGCTGGCGATGGTGGGCGCGGGACTGGGCGTGGCGCTGCTGCCGGAAACCACGGGCCGTATCGGCTGGCCGGGCGTGGTGTTCCTGCCGATCCGCACCAATCCGCCGTCGGCGAATTTGTACGTGACCTACACCACGCTGGACGATGCGCCGGTGGTGCGGGCCTTCCTCAACATTTTGAATCCGTCGTCCAAGACGGATCAAAACTAGGGGGGCAGACCCTAGGCCTGCGATCATGGCCGAAGTCGGCGCCAACAAATCAGCCCCCCCGAATTGAGGTCGACTCAGTGCGTCACGCCCCCCGCTTCACGCACGTCGACATCGACAGCGAGCGTGGTGCGGATGGCAACGCGCAGGCCTTCGATCATCTGCTCCAGCGTCATGCTGGCCGCGCCCGGATGGGCGACGGCCTGCTGCGGCAAGTACGGAATATGAATGAAGCCGGCGCGCATGGTGGTTCCCCACTCCGCCGCCTGATGCATCAAGCCATAAAACACGTGATTGCAGACAAACGTTCCCGCCGACTGCGACACCGACGCCGGGATGCCCTGGTCGCGCAGCGCGTGCACGATGGCCTTGATCGGCAGTGTGGAAAAGTACGCGGCCGGGCCATTGCCGGCAATGCGCTGATCCACTGGCTGATGCTTTTTATTGTCGGGCATCGGTGCATCGTCGACGTTGATGGCGATGCGTTCCACCGACATATCCACGCGGCCGCCGGCCTGACCGACCGCGATCACGATGCTCGGTTGTAGCTCTTCTACCGTATGGTGCATGACCTTGTTGGCGAGGCCGAAAGAGCAAGGCAGCTCGCGCGCGTGCACCACAAAATCACCTTCATGCCAGCCATCGAGGGCGCTGACCGCCTCCCACGATGGGTTGATGCTCTCCTTGTTGAACGGTTCAAAACCAGTCAGCAATATTATCTTTTTCATCTTCAAATACTCCAGTTGCATGCACTACTGTACCTCAACTGGCAAAAATGTACCGGCACGCTACTGATACATCAAAAAATACAGCAGCGCGATATTCACCGCCAGCAGCGGCAGCGCGGTGCCGATCTGCGCCTTGATGACGGCGTTTTTATCCGGCAGTTCCAGCAGTGCGGCGGGCACGATGTTGAAGTTGGCGGCCATCGGCGTCATCAAGGTGCCGCAGTAGGCGCTGAACATGCCGACCGCCGCCATCACCGCCGGATTGGCGTGGTACACGCCAACGAGCACCGGGATGCCGACACCACCGGCGATCACCGGAAAGGCTGCGAAGCCGTTACCCATCACGATGGTGAACAGCGCCAGTCCGATGCAATACACCGCCACCGCCACCAGCCGGCTGTCCAGGTTGATGTAGGACGTGACCACATGCGCCACCGCCTTGCCCATGCCCGCTTCGGTAAACAGCAGGCCCAGTACCGCCAGCATGTGCGGCAATACCACCGACCAGCTGAGCTGATCGACCAGCCGCCGCTGCTCGCGCATCGCCTGCAATGGCGTGGAACGCGTCAGCCAGCAGGCCGCTGCCACCGCGAGGATCGAGCCGCAGCCCAGCGACGCGAGTGTGAGATTTTTCGGATCGAGCAGGAAGGCGCCGTCAATCTGCACGTCTTTCAGCAGCGTCGAACCGACGATGGTGGTCAGCGGTATCAACAGCGCCGGGATCAGCAGCTTGTGGCCGAGGCGCGCAGCGCTGTCACGGCGCTCCTGCGGCGAGCGCTCGCTATGGCGGCCCAGTGTGACGCCGCCGAAACCGGCGATCAGCGCCATCGCCGTCATCATCAGGCCGGCGGCCACCGGCGGCAGGTAGTCGCCGGCCAGGTAAATCAGCGAGTACAAGCCCCAGAACGCGGCGCTGGAATAACGGCGCGGATTATGTTTGTCGCGCAGCGCCATCACGGCGATTAGCGCCAGCATCGCGCCCAGCAGCAGGAAGAAGTAATCGACCTTGACGATCATGCCGCTTCTCCCCTGGCTTGCGCCATGAGATGGGCATGCTGCCGCATCTCGCGTTCGATGCGGCGGTCCAGCCGCAGCAGCCGCCACGAGTGGATCACAAACGCCATCACCGCAGTCGGTATGCCCCACATGGCCATATGCAATGGATTCACTTCCAGCCCTTCGCCGCGCAGGATGGTTTGCATCAGCAGGATCGCGCCGAAGGCCACGAATACGTCTTCGCCAAAGAACAGGCCGACGTTGTCGGTGGCAGCCGACATGGCGCGGATGCGGTGCCGCAGCGGTTCCGTCAGCGCCGGGTAGCGCGCCTCGGCCGCACCTTCGGCCATCGGCGAGACCAGCGGCCGCACCATGTTCGGGTGGCCTCCGATGCTGGTCAATCCAAAGGCGGCGGCCAGTTCACGTATCACCAGGTAGACCACCAGCAGCCTGCCGGAGGTGGCCGACTTGATGCGCGCGATCGACGCTTGCGCATGCTCCTTCAAGCCGAAGCGCTCCAGCAGGCCGATGGCCGCCAGCGGCAGCAGCAATATCATCGGCAGGTTGCGCGTTTTGATGAACGCAGTGCCCAGCGACGCCAGGATATGCTCAACCGGCATCGCCGCCGCCGCGCCGGTCACCGCGCAGGCGGCAATCACCACCAGCACCGGATGCGCGCGCAGCGCAAAGCCGGCCACGATCACCGCCACCCCGAGCAGGGGCCAAAGATTTACAGCTGTCTGCATTACCGCATCTCCATCCAATAAAAAAAAGTCCCCGCGCACCTTGCGATGCGCGGGGACCTAGACTACCTCAAAGCAGATCAGACTGCGATCAGAAGCTGACCTTGAACGTGGCGCCGTAGCTGCGTGGCTCGTTCAGCATACCGGTCAGGTTGTCGAAGTCGATCGCACCGATCAGCACTTGCTTGTCGGTGAGGTTGCGAACGTAAGCGGCAACTTCGTAACGGCTCCACTTGTAGCCGGCGCGCAGACCACCTTCGGTCAGCGGCTTGGCCTTGTATTCAGGAGCTTCGTACAGGAAGAAGTTGTAGCTCGAACGGTAGGTCCAGTCGGTGTAGGCATAGAACTCGCCGTCGCCGATTTCGGTCGCGTACTTCAGCGTGAAGTTCAGCTGAGTCTTAGGTGCGCGTGGCAGCGGGTTGCCGTCGATCTTGGAAGTACCTGGGAACGGACCTGCCGCATTGGTTGGGGTGCAACCGGATGCCGGGTTATTCAACACGTTACCGCAGTACTGCACGAACAGGTTCTTGTCCTTGATCTCGGTGTCGTTGTAGCTGCCGCCGAAGGAGGTGCTGAAGCCATCGCCCAGGTTAGCCTGGAAGTCCACTTCCACACCCTGGCCGGTAACCTTGTCAGCGTTGATCAGCTGGTTCATGTTGACGGTACCGTTACCCGCGGTCAGCTGCTTGTCCTTGACGCGGTACTGGAAGACCGACGCACTCAGGCGGGCGCGCTTATCAAACAGGTCTTGCTTGATACCGGCTTCAAACGACAGCGCTTTCTCGGCACCGGCTTCCGACGGCACGTCGGTCAGGCCGTTCAGGCGGCCCTGCATCGACGGAGCACGATAGCCGGTTGCGGCGCGCGCGAACAGGTTGGTGTCCTTTTCCAGTTCGTAGGTGCCGCTCAGGTCCCAGCTGACGTTGTGCGACGTGTCGTGCAGGTCATGGGTCACGGTGGTCAGCGTGGTCGAACCAGCCGGGTAGTCCACGCGCGATGCCGAGAAGTCCTTCTTGTCGCTGGTGTAGCGCAGGCCGCCGCGTACTTTCAGCTTGTCGGTGACGGTGTAGTTCAGCGAGCCGAATGCTGCCCAGGACTTGGCATTCTGGTACTGGATCGCGTAAGGCACGTTCTGCGGATTACCCGGAGTGAAGGAATCGAAGCTGATCGAGTTGATCTGGATGCTCTCGTCGAAGAAGAACAGGCCGCCGATCCACTGCAGCGGGCCCTTCCAGTTGGACTCGGCGCGGAACTCCTGGGTGAACTGGCGGTGGTTAGGCAGCACGTCCGCGGTTTCGACCGGGAACGGGATCACGCCTGGGCCGCTAGGAGCGGCAGCAGCAGCCGGGCCGCAGAACAGCGTGCAGCCATAGCCGCCATCGACGTCGCCGCGGCTGTAGAAGTCCAGCTTCTCGTAGCCGGTGATCGAGTGCAGCGTGATGTCGTCCAGATTGTACTTCAGGCGGATGCTGCCACCCTGGGTTTTCAGGTGCTGGTAGTTCTGGCCGTCGGTCGGATAGCTGCCGTAGTCGAAGCCTGGCACCAGGTCGTTGGTGCCCTTCTGGATGATGTTGGCGCGGAACAGCGTGGCGCTGCCATGGTAGTCGCGCTCATGGTAGTTGAACAGCGCGCTCAGGTCCTTGTTCGGCTGAACCAGCGCTTGCAGGCGGAACGCCTGGTCGCCGTAGCCTTCGAAGTCCTGGGTGCCGGTGTTTGGCGCCGGATCGGTGTTGTGCACGCGGTCGCCGCGGTGCTGGCTGGTGCCCGAGAAGCGCAGGGCCACGGTGTCGCTGACCGGGATGTTGAACACGCCTTCAGCGGTCTTGGACGAGTAGTTGCCGATACCCAGGGTCAGGTAGCCTTCCTGCTTGAATACTGGCTTGGCCGAGTCGAACTTGATCACGCCGGCCGGGGAGTTACGGCCGAACAGCGTGCCTTGCGGGCCGCGCAGAACCTCAATCTGGTCCACGTCGAAGACCGGGAAGCCTTTCAGCATCGCGTTTTCCTGCACGATGTCGTCCATCACCAGGCCCACAGGCTGGGAGGCGTTCAGGTCGAAGTCGGTGTTACCCAAGCCGCGGATGTAGAAACGCGGGAAAGTACGGCCGTAGTCGGATTCGACGTTCACGGACGGCGAGCGGCCGGCCAGGAAGCGGATGTCGGCGGCGCCGGAGGTCAGCACGTCCAGCTTGTCGCCCTTCAGCGTGGCGATCGACATCGGCACATCCTTGATGTTTTCCGCGCGGCGCTGTGCCGTCACGATCACGGTTTCCAATTGGCCGGCCTTGGCAGGGGCGGCAGCGTCGCTGCTGTCCTGCGCCTCAACCGCTGCCGTCGCTGCCGGGTCGGCGTCCGCGGCCATCGCCGCGTGCAGCGGGAAGGCGCCCGCCACCGCCAGGGCGATCAACGATCGCACTGCAAAACCTGTACTTTTTTTGCTCATGAGTCCAACTCCCTTGTTATTGGTAAATTGATAATGCATCAGATTACGTCCCTCAGACTGCGCGGCTTTGTGGACCGGTTATGTCTTGTCGTTATACGTCGCGTCCGGCTGGCAAATCCGCCCGCCAACGCTGCATCAATGTTAAAACTGTTAAAACATCTAAGTTTCACATTGCAAACTATTAATTATCGGTCATGCTAGCACGAAAAAAAATGACAGAAACTTACTTTCGAGCCAATTTGATTCATATCGAAATTGTATAAATAACTAAATAAAATCGTATTTGTCGTACATATCGGCGCTGGGGCATAGTAGTGGATTGCCCGAAAAAACGGCGCCCAAGCGGCCCCGATTGCAGGACTGGAACCGGTAAAAAACCCTGTCCTCATGGGGAAATGAGGCCACAAGCGGCATGCCCGAGGCTGCTTGCAAAAACAGCCAGCGGCGCGCCGGGCGGCGCCGCCCGGAGTCCTTATCGGCATGAAAATTTTTCCAAACGGACAAAAAGCAACATCAATTAAATATTTTGTTCTGCTGCTTTTGTTGCGGTAGCGCGACAGCGCCAGCCTGTGATGGCCCCGGAAAACAGGCCGCCAGCCCGACGCCAGGCGCCGCAAGCAGGCCAGGTGACAGCTTGTTACTTGACTACATTTTGATGCAATGCAACATTTTTTGGAACGGATTATGACTGACAGCAGCATCCTGCAACACAGCCGTCTGCGCGCCGTGGGCGCGCTGGGCCAGCAAATCTGGCTGGACAACTTGAGCCGCAACCTGCTGGCATCCGGCCAGCTGGCCGAGATGATTGCCGCCGACGGCATCCAGGGCCTGACCTCGAATCCCGCCATTTTCTACAACGCGATCCGCCACGACACCGCCTATCAGGCCGCCCTGCCGGCGCTGCGCGCCGCCGTGGCCGATCCGGAAACCCGCTTTGAAACGCTGGTGCTGCCCGACGTACGCCGCGCCTGCGACCTGTTTGCGCCGCTGTATGAAAGCAGCGACGGCCAGGCCGGCTTCGTCAGCTTCGAAGTCTCGCCGCGCCTGGCGCATGACACCGCCGGCACCGTGGAAGCGGCGCGCCGCCTGTGGCTGCAGATCGGCCGCCCGAATGCGATGATCAAGATCCCGGCCACGCCGGCCGGCATCGCTGCGCTGGAGCAGGTCACGCACGAGGGCATCAACGTCAACATGACGCTGATCTTTTGCGCCGGCCAGTTGAAGGAAGTGCAGGCGGCTCACCGCCGCGGCCTGGCGCGCCGGCTGGACGCGCGCTGGTCGGTGCAGCGCATCGCCAGCGTGGCCAGTGTCTTCATCAGCCGCATCGACGTCGTGGTCGACCAGCTGCTGGCCGCCACCGCCGATGAATCGGGCGTGGCGCTGCGCGGCCGCGCCGCCATCGCCGCCGCCCGCCTGGCCTACCACGACTGGAAGAACGACAGCAGCTTCGCCGTGTTTACCGCCTTCGGCGCGACCCGCCAGCGCCTGCTGTGGGCCAGCACCGGCAGCAAGGATCCCGCCGCGCGCGACGTGCGCTATGTGGAGTCGCTGATCGGCGCGGACACCATCAACACCGTGCCGGACGCCACGTTGGACGCCTTCCGCGACCACGGCGAGGTGCTGCCTGCGCTGGACGGCGACATCGACGCCGAACGCGCCGTACTGCTGCAACTGGCGCACCTGGGCATCGACCTGGAAACCATAGGCGCCCAGCTGCTGCAGGCCGGCCTGCTGCAATTTGAACAAGCGTTTGACCAGCTGCTGGCCCTGGTGGGCTAGCTCATCGCCCCCTGATATACAATATCGATCTTCCAGGAGCCCACTCATGAAATTTTCACAACTTAGTTTGACGCTGGCAGCGCTGTCTATCGCCGCAAGTGCGTCCGCGGCCGACCCAAAACTGGGTATCGTGTATGACGCAGGCGGCAAATTCGACAAGTCGTTCAACCAATCCGCATCCGAAGGAGCGACCCGCTTCAAGAAGGAAACCGGCATCAGCTATATCGAGGTGCAAGCCTCCAGCGATACCCAGGCGGAGCAAGTGCTGCGCGGCCTGGCGCGCAAGAACCTGGACCTGATCGCCTCGATCGGCTTTGCCCAGACGCAAGCGGTGCAAAAGGTCGCCAAGGAATTCCCGAAAGTGCACTTCGTGCTGATCGACGGCGTGGCGCAAGGCGCCAACGTCAATTCCGTCACCTTCAAGGAAGAAGAAGGCTCCTACCTGGTGGGCGTGGCCGCGGCCATGGCCTCCAAGTCCAAGAAGCTGGGCTTCATCGGCGGCATCGACATTCCGCTGATCCGCACCTTCGCCTGCGGCTATGCCCAAGGCGCCAAGGCCACCAACCCGAAAGTTGAAGTGTCCTCCAACATGGTCGGCACTACCGCCCAAGCCTGGAACGATCCGGCCAAGGGCGGCGAGCTGGCACGCTCGCAGTTCGAGCGCGGCATCGACGTGGTGTTTGCCGTGGCCGGCGGCTCCGGCCTGGGCGTGCTGCAGACCGCTAAGGAAAAGGGCAAGATGGGCATCGGCGTCGACTCGAACCAGAACTATCTGTACCCGGGCACCATGCTGACCTCCATGGTCAAGCGCGTCGACAACGCGGTCTATGATTCCTTCATGCAGATGAAGAACGGCACCTGGAAAGCCGGCGTCACCGCCAAAGGCATCAAGGAAGGCGGCGTGGATTGGGTGCTGGACAAGGACAACCGCGCCCTGATCACGCCGGACATCGAAAAGCGCATACTGGGTGCGCGCAAGGACATCATCGACGGCAAGGTTAAGGTTATCGACATCCGTACCGGCGCAGCCTGCCCGGCCTGAAATCCTGCTTCATGACCTAACGCGCCGCCGGGGGGGCAAACCCCGCGCGGCGCGTTTTAACTACTTATTCCTATGCAGCCAGCTGTAGAATTTCGCGGCATCTCCAAGCATTTTGGCGCCGTCAAAGCGAACACGGACGTCAGCTTCTCCATCGCCAAGGGCTCGATCCATGGCCTGGTGGGCGAGAACGGTGCCGGCAAGTCGACCCTGATGAGCATCCTGTACGGATACTACCGCGCCGACGGCGGGGAGATCTTGCTCGATGGTCAGGTCCAGCATATCCGCACCAGCCAGGAAGCGATCCGGCTGGGCATCGGCATGGTGCACCAGCACTTCATGCTGGTCGAGAACATGACCGTGCTCGACAACGTCATGCTGGGTACCGAGGGCGGCTTCAAGCTGTCGGCGCACCGCGCCGCCACCGAGGCCAAGCTGCGCGAAATTTGCGAACGCTATCGCCTCGACGTCGATCCGCTGGCCACCATCCATGACCTGTCGGTGGGCGCGCAGCAGCGCGTCGAGATCCTCAAGCAGATCTACCGCAGCGCCAACATCCTGATCCTGGACGAGCCGACCGCCGTGCTGACCGCGCAGGAGACCGAGTCGCTGTTCGAGATCCTGCGCCTGTTCAAGGAACAGGGCAAGACCATCATCCTGATCACCCACAAGTTGCAGGAAATCCTCGACATCACCGACACCGTGACGGTGATGCGCGGCGGTCGCGTGATCGGCGCGGTGCCGACCGCCGGCACCACCAAGGAAGAACTGGCCAACATGATGGTCGGCCGTCCGATCGAGAACAACCTGCCGCGCAAACCGTATAACCCGGGCGCGCCGGTGCTGGAAGTGCGCGACCTGCAACTGGTAGACGATCAGCAGGTCAAGCTATTGCGCGACATCGGCTTCACGCTGCGCGCCGGCGAGATCGTCGCCATTGCCGGCGTGTCCGGCAATGGCCAGAGCGAACTGATGGCGATCCTGTCGGGCATGCGCTTGCCGAGCTCCGGCCAGATCGATTACCAGGGCAAGGCCCTGCCCTACGCCGGACGCAGCGATGCCGATGGCTTGCCGCGCACCTTCCGCGACATGGGCATCGCCCACATTCCGGAAGATCGCTTGCGCGACGGCGTGGTGAAAGCCTTCTCGGTAATGCACAACACCCTTCTAGGCTACCAGGACAAGCTGAAAAACCGCTGGGGCCTGTTCGACTTCAAGGCTGTCGCGGCACGCTGCGCGGAGCTGATGAAGAACTTCGACGTCCGCCCCAACAACCACGACCTGCGTATCGGCCTGCTGTCCGGCGGTAACCAGCAGAAGGTGGTGATCGCACGCGAGGTGCTGGCCGAGCCCAAGCTGATGCTGGTCGGCCAGCCGACGCGCGGCGTCGACATCGGCACCATCGAGAGCATACACACCCAGCTGCTCGCGCTGCGCGACGCGGGCGTGGCGATCCTGCTGGTGTCCGTGGAGCTGGAAGAAGTGCGCGCGCTGGCGGACCGGATTTTGGTCATGTGCGGCGGCCGCATTACCGGCGAACTGAAAATTGAAGAATTCGATACCACCCGCATCGGCTTGCTGATGGGCGGGATGCACAAATCATGAACAACCACGACCTGCCACGCTGGGCCACTGCCTTTGTCATGCCCGTTCTGAACCTGCTGTCGGCCATGCTGGTGGCCGCACTGGTGATCTACCTGCTGGGAGAAAGCCCGACCGAATCGATGGCCATCCTGATCAACAGCGCCATCGTCAACCCGGAAGGCTTGAGCTACACGCTGTTCTACGCCTCGACCTTCATCTTCACCGGCTTGTCGGTGTCGATTGCGATGCAGGCCGGCCTGTTCAACATCGGCTCGGAAGGCCAGATGTATTTCGGCGGGCTGGGTCTGACGCTGGCGATGCTCGCTCTCGACAGCTCGCTGCCGGGCTGGCTGCTGATACCGGCCGGTATCGTCGGCGCGGCGCTGTTCGGCGGCCTGTGGGCGCTGCTGCCCGGCTACCTGCAAGCGAAACGCGGCAGCCATATCGTCGTTACCAGCATCATGTTCAACTTCATCTGCGCCTCGCTGATGAACTTCATCATCGTCAAATACCTGATCCCGGCCGGCGAGCAGAATACCGCCAGCCGCGTGTTCTCGCTTGCCGCCGAGATGCCACGCCTGAACGCGTGGATCCCGGGCCTGGGCGATACGCCGCTGAACGTCAGCTTCTTCCTGGCGATTATCGCGCTGGTGATTTATGGCGTAGTGGTGAGCCGTTCGTCGTGGGGCTTCAAACTGCGCACCACTGGCTTGAACCAGCACGCCGCACACTATGCCGGCATCCGCATCAGCAAGATGATCATCACCGTGATGCTGATTTCGGGAGCGCTGGCCGGCCTGGGTTCGGTCAATTCCATCATGGGTTCGACCCACTATCTGAGTTTGAACTTTGTCGGTGGCGCCGGCTTCATCGGCATCGCGATTGCACTGATGGGCCGCCAGCATCCGGTCGGCATCTTCCTGTCGGCGGTGCTGTTTGGCGCGTTGATCCAGGGCGGCTTCGACCTATCGCTGGAAAAGCAGAACATCCCGACCGAGACCTTCATCTTCATCCAGGGCCTGATCATCCTGTTCTGCGGCGCCATGGAAAACTTCTACGCACCGGCGCTGGCGCGCCTGCTCAAGCGCAAAGCATAAGGAACCGACATGACGTTTGAAGACCTCCATATCGCCAGCATCCTGGTATCGACCGTACGTAACGCACCGGTACTGATTTTCGCCGCTATGGCCGGCCTGTTCGCGGAACGCTCGGGCGTGATCGACATTGGCCTGGAAGGCAAGATCCTGGCTTCGGCCTTTGTCTCGGCAGCGGTGGCGTTTGCGACGCAGAACCCGTGGTACGGCGTGGCTGCCGGCATGCTGGTATCGGTGGCGCTGGCCACCCTGCAAGCCTATGTCGCCATTACGCAAAAGGGCAACCAGCTGGTGGCCGGCATCGCGATCAACATCGCCATGAGCGGCCTGACCTTCGTGATCGCGCAATACTTCTTCCAGCAGGGCGGCCGCACGCCTGACCTGGGCAGCTCACGCCTGTTTGACGTGGTGTTGCCGGGATCGGCCGCGGTCGAGAATATTCCGTTCATCGGCTGGCTGTATGCGCACCTGATCGGCGGCCATTCGGTGCTGGTGTACCTGGCGTTCCTGTTGGTGCCGGCGGTGCACTGGGTGATCTACCACAGCCGCTTCGGCCTGCGCCTGCGCGCCTGCGGCGAGAACCCGCACGCCGCCGACGCAGCCGGCATCAGCGTCGAACGCCAGCGCTACATGGCGATGCTGATTGCCGGCGTACTGTGCTCGTTCTCGGGCGCCTATCTGGCCATCGTGCAGAGCGGCTTCTTCCTGCGCGACATGTCAGCCGGTGCAGGTTATCTGGCGCTGACGGCAATGGTATTCGGTAACTGGCGTCCGTTCTATACCTTCCTGGGCTGCCTGATGTTCGGCTTCTTCGGCGCAGTGCAGATCCAGATTGAAGGCGTCGACCTGCCAGTCATCGGCCGCATTCCGGGCTCGCTGATCCAGATGGTGCCCTACGTGGTGACGGTGATTGTGCTGGCCGGCCTGATGGCCAAGTCGGTGGCGCCGAAGGCCCTCGGCACCCCGTTTGTCAAATCGCGCTAATACTTTCTGCCGGCGCCGCGCCACTCACGGTGCGGCCGGCAGCAAGTGCAGGGCGGCGTATTGGAGCAGCATGATGGTTTTGCCGTCGGCGATTTCGCCGCTGGCGACCATCGCTAAAGCCTGCTCCAGCGGCAGCTCCAGCACTTCGATGTCTTCCCCCTCTTCCGCTATTCCACCGCCTTCGCCCGCGCGCGTATCCGGGTCGTATTCGGCTACGAAGAAGTACAGCCGCTCGGTCACTGAACCGGGACTCATGAAGGCTTCGAATACCTTGCGCACTTCGGCTACGCGGTAGCCGGTCTCCTCTTCTACTTCGGCCTTGATGCGCTCCTCGGGACTGGCGTGGTCCAGCAGGCCGGCCGCCGTTTCGATCAAAAAACCGTCGTGCCCTTCGCCCCAAGTGGGGAAACGGAACTGCCGTATCAGCACCACCGTGCGGCGCGCGCGGTGGTACAGCAATATGGTGGCGCCGTTGCCGCGGTCGTAGGTCTCGCGCGTCAAGGTCTGCCAGCTGCCGTCGCGGCGGCGGTAATCGAAAGTGGTTTTACGCAGCAGATACCAGTCGTCGGACAGGGTCACTACCTGGTGGATGCGGACGTGGTCTTCGGGCATGGCGGTCTCCTGAGATTGAGCTTGCGTTTTTAAACAATATCATGCAATATCGTGCAACATCAAGATAAATCGTGCAAACAGATGCTGACCCGTCAACGCCAGGAAATGCTGCTCAACCTGCTCAAGCAGGATGGCCAGATCGTCGCCAAAGCCCTCAGTGAACAACTGAGCCTGTCCGAGGACACCATTCGGCGCGACCTGCGCGAGCTGGCCAAAGAAGGCTTGCTACAACGTGTACACGGTGGCGCCCTGCCACTGCCATCACCCTCGCCAGCGATGGGCGACTTCGCCGCACGCCAGCAGCTATCGACCGGGGCCAAACCTGCCATCGCGCGCACTGCCGCCACGATGATCCAGCCCGGCCAGGTGGTGTTCATCGATGGCGGCACTACCGCGGTGCAACTGGCACGCCAGCTGCCGCATGACTTGCGCTGCACCGTGGTCACCCACAGCCCGTCGGTCGCGGTGGAACTGGTCGATCATCCGTTGGTGGAGGTGATATTGATCGGCGGCCGCCTGTTCAAGCATTCCATCGTCGCCATGGGCCCGGCCGCGCTGGAGCAGATCGCGCAGATCCACACCGACCTGTATTTCATGGGCGTGTGCAGCCTGCACCCCGAGCACGGCATCAGCACCGGCGACTGCGACGAAGCAGGCATCAAGCGCGCCATCGCGCGCATGGCACGCCGCACCGTGGTGCTGGTCTCACCCGAAAAGCTGAACACCGCCTCGCCATTCCAGATCGCGCCGCTGTCCCACGTCGGCGCCATCGTGGTCCAGGCGGACACGCCAAAGGCACTGCTGAAGCCCTATCGCGACAAGGGCATCGCCGTCATGCTGGCCGCAGCAAAATAGCTATGCGGCGGCGGTAAATCGCTTGATCGCACCGCGCCGCCGTGGCACACTTGCGCGGTCCCGCCCCCCCGAAAGCAACCATTGGTACGCAGCCTTCTCAAACGACACATCACAGCTCTCGCTTGCGTACGGCGGGGCGCGCTTCTGGTCTCGCTGGCTTTGCTGCAGCCGGTGCACAAGCTAGTGTCACCCTGACCTATCCGCTGTCCAGCGGCGAAATCGACAGCCGCTACGAATACGACTGGGCCGTGCTGCGCATGGCGCTGGAGAAGACCGCTGCGCGCTTTGGCCCTTTCCGGCTGCTGCAATCGACCATCCCGATGTCGCCGGCGCGCATTACTCACGAGCTGCTGGCGCCTGCCGGGCGCATCAACGTATTTGCCCGCGCCACCGCGCCGGACCTGGAGCAGCAATTCCTGCCGGTACGCCTGCCGATCGACCGCGGCCTGCTGGGATATCGCGTGCTTCTGGTGCGCCGTGCCGACCTGCCGCAGTATGCCGCCGTGCACAGCATCGCGGACCTGCAGCGCTTTCGCGCGGGGCTGGGCAAGGACTGGATCGACGTCGCCATCCTGTCCGCCGCCGGATTGAATATTGTGAAGGGAAGTACCTACGACGGCCTGTTTTCGATGCTCGATGCCGGCCGCTTCGATTACCTGTCGCGCTCCGCCGACGAAGCCGTGCGCGAATACGAGGAGCGCCGCTTCGACCTGCCGTCGCTGGCGGTGGAGCCGACGCTGCTGCTGTACTATCCGCAGCCGCTGTACTTCTTCCTGCGCCGTGATATCGAGGGCGAGCAACTGGCCAAGCGCATCGAGGCCGGCATGGAGATCATGCTGCACGATGGCAGCCTGAATGCGCTGCTGGCCTACTACAAGGGCGATGCCTTGCGGCGCCTGGAAATGTCGAAGCGGCGCGTGCTGGCTATACCGAATCCGACACTGCCGCCGGACCCGCCGCTGGCGCGCAGCGAGTGGTGGATCAACCCGCTGCAGCCACGCGGCCCGCTTACGGCCAGATCGTCTGCAGCAGCGCCGCCAGGCGGTAGCCGCCCTTGATCAGCTGCGCCTTGGCGATCGCCGAACTCGGCACCGGATAGTTGTCCGGCACCGTTAAGGCCCACACCTTGTAGGTCTCGCCACTGCGGCTGGTCTGCTGCGACGGCTGCCCCACCACCACGCCATCGTAGGCCTGCTTGGACACGGCCAGTGCGTCGTCGGCCCATTGATACGGCCAGCTGATCGCATCGCCCGAACCGGTCGTTACCGATGGCTTGGACGCAATCACCATCTGCGCGAACTGCTCCGGCGAACGCGCGCCGATGCGGCGGAAAGCGTAATCGACCACCGTGGTGTCCCAGTACGAGTGCAACGGCCGGGTGGTCTGCGGTGCGCGCGGCGCAACCGGCGGCGCGCCCTCCTTCGGTGGCCCCGGCGGTATCAGCTGCGCGCTGATGGCGCCCAGCTTGACGTCGTCCAGCAGCAGGTTGTTACCGCCGCGCGCGTCGAACATTTCCATCGCGTCGATCTGGGCCTGCTTCTCCGGCAGCACATAGCCGCCGTTCTTGCCGACATAGGCCGCGCCCACGTGCAGCGGCTGGTGGATATCGCCAGCCAAATGGGTCAGGATCAGCAGCGCCTGGCGCGGCGTGAAGTGGTGCGGATTACTAACGTCATCGCTTTTGCCCTGCAGGGCCGCGATGGTCTGCTTCATGGTCTGCACGATGTCGTCGTCGGCCGTGCCGACGCCGTGGTCGTGATAGTGCGGCAGCTGGAACGGCACGTCGGTGTAGTGGTACTCGCTGTGCTTCGGATTGGCCGCCACATAGGCCACCATTTCCTCCGATTGCGGACCGCAGTAGGTGCCCTTGACGCAGTCAGCCCAGTTGGCGATCTTCTCCAGGCTTTCTCCCGGCCGCAGCAGCGCAGCCACGTGGCGTTCGGCGTTGCTGCCCTTGATCAGCTGATCGGCGATTGCGCCTACCGCGCGGTGGCCGTCGTTCCCCCATGCCATGGCGTTAAAGCAGACCAAGGCGCCGCTCAGCGCGGCGCAGATGAGGAGTTTTTTCATTCGGGACTGCCTTTGCTCGGTTTCGGATATTTCTTGTTGATATCGAGCGGCTGCGCGTATTGCGAGCTCCAGGTCTGCTCATGCAACGCGGCCAGGCGCTGCGCCATCTTCTGGTTTTGCATCACCACTTCCAGGTTGCGCGACAGGTCCATATAGCCGCCCAGCCAGTTGCTGGTGCCGACCCAGGCTAGCTGGTTGTCGATCACCATGGTCTTGCTGTGGATGACGCGCGCGAACGGAATGAAGCCAGTGCTGGCCACCGGCAAAGTCACCACGCGCACTTCCACATTCGGCAGGATGGCCAGGCTTTTCAGGTACACCTGCTCCGGCTCTTCCAGGTTCCAGTTGGAGACCATCAGCTTGATCTTCACACCACGGTTGGCGGCCGAGCGCACCGCGTCATCGATCACCGCGTAGTAAGGCCGCGTGCCTTTCGGACCATAGCTGAGCGGCGCGTAGTCCAGCAGTTGGATGCGTACCTCGCTCTTGGCATTGGCCAGCAGCGCCGGCAGGCCGGTTTGCGAATCCCCTACGCCGGCCGGGTTGAACTGGTTCGGGCTGGCCAGCAGGAACGACGGCTCGCTGTAGTCGGCCGCGACGACATCGGTATGCAGCGGCGGCACCGGCAGGCCTTGCGTAGCCAGCGCCTGCGCGCGCCAGTCGTGATCGAAGATGGCTTGCACCTGGCCGACGATTTTCGCGTCGGTGATGCGCAAGCCGGTCTCGTGGATATGGGCGAACGAGCGCCAGTCGAAGTTCTGACTGCCGACGTAGGCGCTGCTGCGGTCCACCACCATGTACTTGGCGTGGATGATGCCGTTGCCGGTCAGCTGGTTGAAGTCGATGATGCGCAGCTCCAGATTCGGCATGGCCTTCAGCCGCTCGATGGTCACCTTGTCCGACAGCTTGACGCCTTTCGCATCGAGCAGGAAGCGGATCTTCACGCCGCGCTTGCCCGCGTGCTGCAGATGCTGCAACACGCGCTCGAAGGCGCTGCCGGCCTGGCCGACCACGTAGAACTGGCCCAGCACGATTTCGCTTTGGGCCTGGTCGAACAGTTCGCACCAGACCGTGGCCGGGTCGCGCAGGTCGGCATTGGACAGCGTGGTTTCGAGCGGCGCGGTCTGCACCAGTTCAAAGCCGGGAATGGAAAACTCGGCGTGGGCCAGGCCCGCCGCGCCCAACAGGGCGGCCAGCAAAGTGGTACGCAGGATGCGACGCATGGGGTTCCTTTTCAGATGAAGCGTTATTTCAGGCGCTGGATGCGGCCCAGCGGCTGGCTGCCACCGGCCGGCTTGCCGATCTGTTCGCGCTTGGCCAGGTAACCGGTCAGCGCGTCGATGTCGCGGATGCCGGTTTCGGCACGGTTGCTACCCTTGGCGAACATGGGGAAGCCGTCGCCGCCTTCGGCCAGGAAGTTATTGACCACCACCCGGTACGGGCTGTCCATCTCGAGCGGCACGTTATTGAGCGTCACGCTGCCCGGCACCACGCGGCTGCCCGGCGGCAGGTTGGGATTGTATTGATAGCTGAAGCCTTCCGATACCTGCAGCAGGCCGCGCGTGATATCGCGGCCTCCCAGCCATTGCTGCTCCAGCAAGGCATAGATCTGTGCGCCGCTCAGGTTCATCACTAGCAGCGAATTGGAGAACGGCAGCACCATCAGCGCGCGGCCGTTGGTGACCATCTTGTCCGGGCCAGCATCGAGGTCCTGGCGCATGCCGCCGTTGTTCATGAAGGAGATTTGCGCGCCGAAATGGTTGGCCGCAGCAAGGTTGGCGTCGGCCACCAAGTCCCCCAGCGCCGACTCGTCGCCTTCATGGCGTTCGCGCACCACGCTCTGCACCGCCAGCCGCGCGACCGGGCGCGCCAGCGCATCGGCGCTGCGCGCGCGCACCTTGGCCAGGTAGGCATCGAGCGCCGGATCGGCCGGATACCCGCCCGGCGTGATGATGACGTTCTGCGCCCGCACATCGCGCAGCGTATTGCTGGCCGTATCCACCGTCAGCGCGATGCGCGACATCATGTGGCCGCCCATGTCGGACTGGGTCACCAGCCTGCCGTCGACCTTGCACAGATAGCCTTTGTGCGAATGGCCGCTGACCACCAGGCGGATCGCCGGATCGAGGCGCTTGACCACATCCACAATCGGCCCGGTCAGATGGCTGCAATCCTGCTGGTCGAAATAATCGGTGGTGCGCCCCCCCTGGTGAATCAGCACCACGAACACGCCCACGCCCTGCTTGCGCAATTGCGGCAACTGGCGGTTGATGGCATCCGCCTCGTCGACGAAATCAAGGCCGGCGATGCCGGAAGCGAGCGCCTTCTCCGGCACATCGCGCAGCACCGCGCCGATGAAACCGATCTTGACGCCATGCGCCTCTTCGATTTTGTAAGCCGGCAGCAGCGGTTTACGGGTCACCATGTCAATGACGTTGGCGGCCAGATAACTGAATTTGGCGCCGTCGTAGCTGCCTTCCAGCTTGCAGGCCTTGTCCGGACGGGGCGATACACAACCGCCCTTCTGCTGGCGCAGCAGCTCCATGCGGCCCGGATCGAATTCGTGGTTGCCCACCGAGCTGGCGCGCATGCCCAGCAAATTCATCGCACCGATGGTCGGTTCGTCGGCCCACATCGACGAGATGGCGGGACTGCCGCCGACCAGGTCACCGGCGCCCACCAGCAGCAGCTCTTGATCTTCCTTGCGCCACGCCTGCAGCGCCGCGCCCAGCGCGTCGATGCCGCCGGCCTGCACGGTGCGTTCCTGCTTGCCCCTGACGCTGGTATAAGTGAACTTGCTCGCTTCCAGGTTACCGTGGAAGTCGTTCAGCGTCACCAGATTGACGACGGCGGTGTTGGGCGGCAGTGCGCGGTGGGCGCAGCCGGCCAGCGACGCAAGCAGCGCGGCGGCCAGCGCCATCGAGGCGAGCGGGCGAGATAGTGGGTACATTGCAGAGCACTTAGTAAAGGGAATATTGTACAGGGCAATGCGGCGCTATCGTTGCATGTATCGGCCACCGTTGCATAGCCACCCTGCCCCTGAAACAACAAAACGGCCAGTGTTGCCACCAGCCGTTTCGGGTCTATCTACTCAAGCACGCAGCTTAGAACTCGTACTTGACGGTCGCTTGCAAGGCCCACTCCGATTCGCCTTTTACCTGGCGGATATCGATGGTTTTCAGATCGCGCAATTTGTAGATGTACTTGCCGCTTGCATCCAGGCCGACGTAGTCGACGAAGCTACGCGCGGTAGCACCGGCACTCTGGAAGCCCACTTCGTTGATGTGGCCCCACTTCTTGTTCAGCAGGTTGCCGAAGTTGAAGATGTCGAAGCTGAACGATGCTTTGTGACCTTTCCACAGGCCAGGAATCTCTTGCGACAGACGCAGGTCGACGCTGTTGGTCCATGGTGAGAAGTCGGTGTTGCGGCCTACCACGCCACCAGCGGCTTTTTTCAGGATCGAGTTGGCGTTGACGATGGACCAGAACTTGTCTTCGTTAGGATGGTTGGTCGGGGTATCGCCCAGGAACACTACCTGGCCCGAACCTGGTGCCGAAGGAATGTACATCAGGTCGTTACCGGCCAGGCCGTCACCGTTCATGTCGTTGTTGAAGGTCCAGCTGTATGGCTTGCCCGAACGACCTTCATAGAACACACCGAAGGTGGTCTTGTACGCACCCCAGATACGCTTCTGGAAGTTGACCAGGGCACTGATGCGGTCCTTGACCAGGTAGCTCGAGTTGGCGTTGACTTCTTCGTTAGGATCGAAGACCGAGCGTGCGCTGTAGTTCGACGACGAGGTCGACGAAGTCAGTGGCGACACTTCCTTGGCCTGGGTGTAGGTGTAAGCCAGCGACCAGTTCCAGCCGTTGATCATTGGACGGCTCAGCGACAACGTAGCGACGTTGCTGCCGCCCTTGTCGGTCTTGGTTGCCACTAGCACATTGTTGAACGCGGCATTGCTCAGCGCCTTGGCGCGGAAAGTCGAGCAGGCGCCGGTGGTGATCGGCGTACCGGTCGAGTTCCAGCATGCCGGGTTATAGCCCGCAGCGGTGTAGTACAGCGGACGGCCGTCGGTACCGGTCTTGGTCGCCAGACCCAGGTTGGCGTTCTGGTAGTAGATCGCGTCACGTGCCTTGGTGTTCAGGTATTCCGCACCCAGCACCAGGTCGAACCATGGCAGTTCGGTTTCGATTGCCAGGTTGGACTTCCAGACCGATGGCTGGCGCAGGCCAGGAGCCAGCGCGTCGACGTTGGCGGCAGGAGCTGCGCCGGTGAAGCTGGTCGGCTGCTTGGTGATGTCGGCGCTGAAGGTACCATCGCTGGTCGGGCAAACGCCGTAGCCGGAGATGCCGCAGCCGATGGTCTTGGTCTGTACACCAGTGTTCGAGAACGGATTCGACAGCCATACGGTCAGGGCGGAACCCTGGAACAGGCCGGCGCCGCCGCGGATTTGCATCTGGCGGGCGCTGTCGAAGGTGTAGTTGAAGCCAACGCGCGGCTGTATCAGGTTCTGACCATCGAAGGTGTTGGTGTTGTCGATGCCGAAACCGCCAGTGGCGCGGGCGCCGGTGGCAGCGTTGCCCGGCACGGCAGGCAGGGCTACCGTGGCGTTACGCAGCGGACGGCCGCCGACGGCGGTGCTGTCGACGCGCAGGCCGTAGTTCACGGTCAGGCGCGAGTTGACGGTCCAGGTGTCCTGTACGAAGGTGCCGTAGTTCTTCATGTCGAACTGCGACACGGCGTCGTTCAGGGTCAGGCCGCTGTTCGGCACCTGCACGCTGTAGTTGCTAGGACGGCCGCGCGAGAAGTTCTCCAGCACTGCTTGCTCGATCTGCGCATTGGTCGCGGTCGAGCAGTTCATCGAAGCACCAGGAGTCAGGAAGCTGTAAGCGATGTTGTTGATACAGCCGAAGGTGTAGTTACCCCAGACGTTTTGCAGGAAGGCGTTGTAGACTTCGTTCTTGCTGTAGTCGCCGCCGAACTTGATTTCGTGGTCGCCATGCGACCAGTTGGCGCCGGCATAGGCGTCGGTGGTCTTGGTGCCCAGCACGTTGTCCTGGCGGCTGTTGTCGGTGCCGAAATTGATGAAGCGGCTGTTCGACGACACGGTCGTTGGCGTACCAGCCGGCAGCGGGCCGGTGAACTGCAGGCCGATCAGCGGCAGCTGCGCGTTCAGGATAGGCACGGAGTCGTAGTTACGCTGCGAGACTTTCAGCTCGGTCGAGAAGGTTGGGGTCCAGTCCGACAGCAGCTGGCCGACTTTGGTCTCGATGGTCTTGGCTTGCTGGTACCACTCGGAGTTGAGCGAAATGCCGGTAGCCGACAGGCCGGTGAATTGCGGTTCGGTCTGCTCGGTCTTCGAGTAGCGGAACATGGCGCGGTGGTTGTCGGTGATGTTCCAGTCGAACTTGACCAGCTCGTCCTTGACGTTCAGCGCCAGGCCCGACGGCACGTCGGTGGAGCCGATGTCGACGCCGTATTTGTTCTTGGCGATGTCCTGTGCCGATTTGATGGCCGACGGGGTCACGCCGACGTTGGTCAGCGAGCTGCCCAGCGGGCCGAACGCTGGCGCGGTACGGGTCGATTCCAGTTTTTCCCAGCCTGCGAACAGGAACAGCTTGTCCTTGATCAGCGGCAGGCCCAGCGTGCCGCCCTTGGTGGTTTCCTTGAATGGCGCCGGTGCGGCATAGGTGTCGGTCGAGGCGTTGTAGCGGTCGCCGGCCATGCTGTCGTTACGGAATACGTAGTAGACGCTGCCCTTGACGGTGTTGGTACCGGACTTGGTGACGGCGTTGATGTTGCCGCCGGTGTAGCCCTTCTGGGTCACGTCATAGTTGGCCACGTTGACCTGCACCGACTGGATCGCATCGATCGAGATCGGCTGCTTGGCGGTCGGGCTGCCGTTCGCTTCCAGGCCGAAGGTATCGTTCACGGCCACGCCGTCGATGGTCAGCGAGTTGTAGCGCGAATTCTGGCCGGCGACGGACAGTTCGCCGCGTTCCTTATCGGTCTGCGAGACGCGTGGGTCGGCACGGGCATAGTCTTGCAGGTTGCGGTTGATCGAGCCTTGCGCCTGCAGCTGGGTCGCGCTGATGCTGGTGCCGGCGCCCATGTTGGACTTGGAGAAGACTTCCGAACGGCCACCTGCGGCACCGGCGATGGTCACGGTCTGCATGGCTGGCGCACCCAGGGTGGCGTCCACGTTGACCGTTTCCGCCAGCTGGATGTATACGCCTTCGCGTTGTTCAGTGACGCCATCCTTGGTGATGGTGATGGTGTAAGGACCGCCGGCGCGCAGGCCGCGCTGCACATAACGGCCTTCCGCGTCGGTAATGATGTTGGTGGCCGAGCCGGATTCGGTGTGGACGATGGTGACGACAGCGCCAGCGGCCGGCTTGCCATCGGTAGCGGAAATCCGGCCGCCTATCGCCGAAGTGGTGTTCTGTGCGAAGGCCGGTGCCGCCGCGAGCGCGATGGACAGGCTGAGCGCGATCTGCGTCAGCTTGAGCCGCTTGTGATTGATCATTGTTAACCCCAAAAAAGACTAATAATTATTGGAACCCTTGCTGGTGGCAGGCATTCCCTTTTTACTGTGTTGCAACTGGTGGGCGGCAGTACTTAGCACTCTGCCGTTGCACTGCGCAGCGCGCCGCACTCCCCGGCGCAGCGTGCGAGTGTATCGATACAATGTTTCAAGGTTGTGACGTATTTATGACAACTTTGTGACATACACCAACTTGTTGGGAAGGTCACATGGAACGAGCGTACCGCGGGTCATTTGTTGCGATAAAAAGCAGGAATATTGCTTTTTTGGACTGAACTTCGCCACTATGCCTCAGCCGAATTTGCTTTGACAAATACGATTTATTTTACAAATTCATATGAAAAACATATAAATCTGTTTGCCGATGGGTGAGATTCGGTCGCGAACGCAGACCAGGGCGACTATGGTGGGAAGTATAAAGGAGCCAAGATTGCGTGAATTTTTTTCACTGCAAAACTTGTCGAAAAGGCAGGGGAAATTCTAATTGTTGCCGGGCGGATGTTGCATTACTGCCACGGATCCGCTCCGGCATGCTGCGTCGCAGCGACATCAGTGGCTGTTGCGGGCGCTGGCAGCGATCTCGGCTTCGAATTGGGCGAACTTGCCGTCCAGGGCCTTCAGCAAGCGCTGTTTGTCGGCATCTGACAGGAATGAGTAGCGTAGGCTGTCGTACGACAGCTTTTTCACCGCGCTGTAATCCGGCTTGTAGCGGCTGGCATACAACACATATTCGCCCGACAAGTTGTTGCGCGACACACCGGCATCATCAGTGGAGAGCACGAACGGCACCCCATAGCTGCGGTACAGCATGACCGGGTGGGCGTTGTCCTTGATACCCAGAATGAACTCGTTGCTGCTCAGGTTGACCTCGACAGCAATCTGCTGATCATGCATTTTTTTCATGATCACCAGCGCGTTACTTTCATGAGCGATGTCCATGCCGTGGCCGATGCGGTTGGCGCCGGCGACATCGATGGCGTCGCGGATGTGGAAGGTCAGCCCTTCCGGCGGCACCATGCCCAGCGCCAACTCACCTGCATGCAAAGCCAGTTTAACTTTGGGATATTTGGTTTTCAGGAATTTAAACATCTGCATATGCATCGCGTAATCGCGCATGGAGACGTTCACGCTTTCCTGGCCCACAATGTTGACTCCGACTATGTGCGGATCGGCACTGGCCAGCTTGAAACCGGCCACCAGCTGCGCAAACACTTGCGACGGCGACAGGAAGCGCAGCGCGAACGGCTGGTAGCGCAGGGTGAACTGCGCATCGTCGATGCCGGCACCGCTGGTCTTGACGTTGTCGAGGTAGGAGGCGATCCAGCCGTTGAAGGCCTGGTCCTGCTCCAGCTGCGCGGCCCAGGCGCCCAACATCGCGTCGTTGACGCCGCCGGCCTGCGCCTGCTGGTCGAAATCGGCGTTCTGCGCAATCGGCGAGATTTCGTAGATGGTCTCGATGTAGCTCAGGTTTTCCTGGATGGCGCGCTGCTTCAGGCGCTGCAGGCCGTCGGCGGCGTTGGTCGAAGCCACCGGATTGAAGTAGCCGAAGGTGTCGAAGAACTGGCGGTCCGGCGGCGATTGCAGCGCGCCGTGGTTGTAGAAGTTCAGGTCCGACCAGTGTTGCAGCAGGTTGGCCAGCACCGTGTTGTTGTTCATGACGTCGGCACCGCTCAGGCAGGTGCGCTCGGCCGCGGCCTTGGCCAGTTCGGCATCCACGACCGGCTTGCTGGTTTCGATCTGGTAGCTGTTCTTGTTGACGCAGTAGTGCTGCTTGTCGACCCATTCGAGGTACTGCTCAGCGTAGATCGCGCCGGAGTAGTGGTGATGCAGGTCGCCGCCCTTGGGCATCATGGTCATGAACATCGTCAGCCCGGCCAGCTTGGGCTCGCCGGACACCAGCGCGGCGAAATGGCGTTTGGTGATCTCTTCGTTGCTCGCTGCGTGTGCACCGCAGGCGGCGCAGGCCAGGGCCACTGCCGCGGCGATGAGCTTGATGCTGGCGATAGTCTTCTTCATGGATCGATGGTTCCCGGTTGGTGGTTCAGTCGGAGCGCGCATGCACCTGCCGGCCGGCGCTGTAGGTGGCGGCAACCGCGCGGTCGTCGCCCAGCAGCGCCAGTGCGAATAGCAATTCCTCCAGGCTCTCGCTGCCGGCGCTACGGCGCTGCAGCAGTGGTGTGGCTTGCGGATCGATGACGATGAAGTCCGCTTCGGCGCCGGCGCTGAAATTGCCGATCACGCCTTCCAGCTGCATGCTGCGCGCCGCGCCCAGCGTGGCCAGGTAGAACATGCGCAAGGCCGGCAAATAGCTGCCGCCCAAGCGCGCTACTTTATAGGCTTCATTCATCGTTTGCAACATGGAGAAGGAAGTCCCCCCGCCTACGTCGGTCGCCAGCGATAGCAACATGCCAGCCGCATCGGCGCTGGGGAAGTCGAACAGGCCGCTGCCCAGGAACAGGTTGGAGCTCGGGCAGATGGCGGCGGCAGCCTGGGTTTCGGCCATGCGTTCGCGGTCGCGCTCATTGAGCCAGATGCAGTGGCCATACATGCCACGCGGGCGCAGCATGCCGTAGCTGTCGTAGACGTCGATGTAGCTGCGCGAATTGGGGAACAGCGAGCGCACCCACGCGCATTCGTCTTCGTTTTCGGAGACGTGGGTCTGGATGAAGGTGTCGGGGTAGGTGCGCGCGAGCTCGCCGACCAGTTGCAGCTGTTCTTCGGTGGACGTTGGGGCAAAGCGCGGCGTGATCGCGTACAGCGAGCGGCCCCGGTTGTGCCAGCGTTGGATCAGGGTTTCGGTGTCGCGCGCGCTGGATTCGGCGCTGTCGCGCAGGAACTCGGGGCAGTTCCTATCCATCATGACTTTGCCTGCGACCATGCGCAGGTTGCGGCGTGTGCTCGCTTCGAAGAAGGCATCCACCGATTGCGGATGCACGGTGCAGTAGACCATGGCGGTGGTGGTGCCGTTGCGTAGCAGCTCGTCGAGAAAGAAGTCGGCCACGCTGGCGGCGTGGCCGGGGTCTGCGAACTGGCGCTCGGTCGGGAAGGTGTAGCTCTCCAGCCAAGGCAGCAGGCCAGGCGCGGGGGACGCGATCATGTCGGTCTGCGGATAGTGCACGTGGGTGTCGATGAAGCCGGGCAGCAGCAGCTTGCCGGAGTAGTCGTGGACCTCGCTGTTGGGTGGCAGGCTGGCGTGCAGCGTAGTGTAGTCGCCGGCGGCTAGCACCTTGCCGCTGTCGACGATCAGCAGGCCATCTTCGTGCCATTCGTAGGCCTGCGCATGGAAAGCCGGATCGGCGTGGAAGTGCAGCAGGCTGGCGCGGTAGGCTTGCATGAAGGTCCTTGTCGGTCAGGAGGTACGGCGGATGGCGCGCAATGGCGGGGCTTCGCGCACCGCGGGCTGTTCGGCAGCGGGCCATGTGGCGGCCGCTTGCTGCGCTTCCCACACCATCAGCAGCTGCGCGCAGACCGAGGTCGCGATCACGGCAGGAGCTTTGTTGGCGATGCCGGGCAAGCCGATCGGACACACCATCGCCGCGATGCGCTCCTCCGGCACGCTACGCGCGCGCATGCGATGCTCGAACTGCATGCGCTTGGTCTTCGAGCCGATCAAGCCGAACCAGCCCACATCGGCCCGCCCCAGTATCGCCTCGCTCAGGCGCTGGTCCAGCGCGTGGCTGTGGGTCATGACCAGATAGCTGCTGTCGGGCGGCGCATCGGCGACCAGGGCTTCCGGCGTATCGCTCGCTTCCACGGTGACATTGGCCGGTACGATGGCAGGGAACATAGCATCGCGCTCATCGATCCAGGTGACGGTGCAAGGCAGCTCGCCCAGCGTCCGCACCAGAGCCGCCCCGACATGCCCCGCGCCGAACAGCAGCAGATGCGCACGCGGCGCCGGACACGCATCCACCAGCCAGCGCCGCCCCGCGGCATCCCGCATCACATGCGTTCCACGCTCGCGGGCGAAGGGCGGCATGGCATCCGGCGCGCTAGTGGCGTGCGTGCCCGCCACTAGCGCGCCGGTCGCGTCGAACAGCGCACTGGCTGCCGGACCATCGATCGCGCTCAAGCGCCAGCAATCCTCGCCGCGCCGCTGGCGCAGCGTGCTCAACACCTCGGCCAGCCCGCTATCGACCAGATCAAACGCAAGATGCACCACGCCGCCGCAGCACTGCCCCAGGCTGGGTCCCAGCGCAAACCGCTCCATCCGCACCGGCTGACCGCTTTTCAGCATGCTGCGCCCGATATCGACCGCGCGCATCTCCAGGTGGCCGCCGCCTATCGTATCGAACTGCCTACCCGCCGTGACCAGCATATGCGCCCCCGCCTCGCGCGGACCGGAACCGTCCACAATCGCGACCGTCACCAGCACAGCCGCTTCCGCGCCCACCGATGACAGCCACTCGTTCATGGTCCCTCCACCGCCGCAATCGCCCGCAAGATCTCCTCACTGGTCGCCGGTGCGTTGAGCGGTGGATTCAGCTTATGCCCGCCTACGCTGGAAATGGCATCCCGTATCGCAAAGAACACCGAGAATGGCAGCAGCAACGGCGGTTCCCCGACCGCCTTGGACCGATGAATGCTGTCCTCCACATTCCGGTTCTTGAACAGCTTCACCCGGAAATCCTCCGGACAATCGGACACCCCCGGAATCTTATACGTCGACGGCGCATGCGTCATCAGCTTGCCCGCCGCATTCCACCACAGCTGCTCGGTAGTGAGCCAGCCCATGCCCTGTATGAAGGCGCCCTCCACCTGTCCCAGATCGATGGCCGGATTCAGCGATTCGCCCGCATCGTACAAGGCATCGGCGCGCAGCAGCTTCCACTCCCCGGTCAACGTATCGACCACCACCTCCGACACCGCCGCACCATAAGCAAAATACGAGAACGGATGCCCGCTCATCGTCTTCGGGTCCCAGTGCAAGCCCGGCGTCGCATAGAAACCATCCGACCATAACTGCACCCGCGCCAGATAGGCCTTCTGCACCAGTTCCGCAAACGGCACCGCATGCCCATTGACATGCACCGTATCGTCGCAGAAGTGCACCTCCTCGGCCTCGCCGCCATACAGCTTGACCGCATGCAGCGCCAGCCGTTCGCGAATCTGCCGCGCCGCGTCCTGCGCCGCCTTGCCGTTCAAATCCGCGCCAGTGGACGCCGCAGTGGCCGACGTATTCGCCACCTTGCTAGTATCGGTCGCCGTCTCACGCACATGGTCTATGCTCAGCCCCAGTTCATGCGCCACCACCTGCACCACCTTGGTATTGATGCCCTGCCCCATCTCCGTGCCACCGTGATTGACCAGCACCGAGCCATCCACATACACATGCACCAGCGCCCCGGCCTGATTCAAATGTGTGACGTTGAACGCAATGCCGAACTTGACCGGCGTGAACGCCAGCCCCTTCTTCAGCAGCGGACTATGCTGGTTGTACTCGTCGATAGCGGCGCGGCGGACACGGTAGTTGCTGCTTTGCTCCAGTTCCGCCGCCAGCTCCTCGATCACGTTATCGACGATCTCCTGGCCATACGGCGTCATGTTGCGTTCTTTGGTGCCGTAAAAATTCACGCGGCGGATGTCGAGTGCATCACGCCCCAGGTTACGAGCGATTTCATCGATCACATATTCGATGGCGATCGCGCCTTGCGGACCGCCGAAGCCGCGGAAGGCGGTATTCGATTGCGTGTTGGTCTTGCCGCAGGCGGCGCGGATGTCCACGTCCGACAAATAGTAGGCATTGTCGAAGTGGCAGACCGCCCGCGTGGCGACTGGCCCCGACAGGTCGGCCGAAAAACCGGCTCGCAAAGTCATGTCCACTTGGGCGGCAACGATCTTGCCGCTGTCGTCGTAGCCGACTTCGTACTCGTAATAGAAGCAATGGCGCTTGCCGGTAACGAGCATGTCGTCATCCCGGTCGGCGCGCAGCTTGACCGGACGGTGCAGTTTGGACGCGGCGATGCCGGCCGCCGCCGCCCATAACGCCGACTGCGATTCCTTGCCGCCGAAACCGCCGCCCATGCGCCGGCACTCCACCAGCACCTTGTGCGCATGGACACCCAGCGCGTGCGCCAGCACATGCTGCATTTCGCTCGGGTGCTGCGTCGAACACAGCACCAGCATGCCCTTGTCTTCCTTCGGAATGGCGTAGGCGATCTGGCCTTCCAGATAAAACTGCTCCTGTCCGCCGACAAACAACTGGCCGCGCACCACATGCGGCGCCATGTCGAACGCGGCCTGGAAATCGCCGCGCTTTAGTTGCATCGGCGGCAGCACATACGATTGCGCCGCCTTGGCCTGCTGCGCTGTGAAGATGGGCGGCAGCTCCTCGTAAGTGACGACGGCCTTGCGCGCGGCGCGGCGAGCGTTGTCGTGCGTGTCAGCCACCACGATAAAGATCGGCTGGCCGATATATAGCACCACGCCATCGGCCAAGATAGGATCGTCATGGATGATGGGACCGCAATCGTTGGTGCCGGCGATATCGGCGACCGTATACACCGCCGCCACCCCGTGACAGGCGCGCACCGGCGCCAGGTCCAGCGCCATGATGCGCGCATGCGCCTTGGACGACAGGCCCAGCGCCGCGTGCAGCGTGCCTTGCAGTTCGGGGATATCGTCGGTGTAGGTCGCCTGTCCGAGCACATGCAGCTCGGCCGATTCATGCGGATGGGCGACGCCCACCGCCTTCCATGCCTGCGCAGACACGGTCTTCAATTCTGGAGCGCCGGGAAAATTCATGATCGTCCTTTCAAGCCCGTTTCAAGCCCGCACGGCAAACGCGTTGACGGCATCGAGCGCCAGCGGCGCATCGACGCGGGTTTCGAACCAGAAGCGGCGCAGCAGGTTCTGCGCGGTTTTCATACGGTAATCGCCGGAGGCACGCATGTCCGACAGCGGCGCATAATCCTGCGCCAGCAAATCCATCGCAATATGCAGATTATGCTCGCTCCAGTCCTTGCCGTTCAGAGCCGCTTCGGCTTTGACGGCGCGCTTGGGCGTGGCCGCCATGCCGCCGAAGGCAATGCGCGCCTCCCTGATCAGCGCAGCATCGAGCCTAAAGGCAAACGCCGCGCAGACGGCGGAGATATCCTGGTCGAAGCGCTTGGCCAGTTTATAGGTACGAAACTGTACATCGGCGCGCGGCAGCGGCACGCGCACCGCTTCGACAAATTCGCCGGGCTGCAAATCCTTCTTCATGTAGTCGAGATAGAAATCATCCAGCGCCAGCACGCGGCGGCCGGCCGCGCCGCACAGCACCACCTCGCTGCCCAGCGCGATCATCCACGGCATCGAATCTCCGATGGGCGAGCCGTTGGCGACATTGCCGCCCAAGGTGCCGGCATTGCGGATCGGCAGCGAAGCAAAGCGCTGCTGCATTTCGGACAGCTGAGGATAGTGAGTGCACAGCGCATCGTAAGCATCGTTGAGCGAGACGCCTGCGCCGATTTCCAGCATGCCATCGTCGGTGCGCATGGTTTTCAGCTCATCAACCTGGCCGAGATAGATGAGCTCGCCCAGCTCACGCATCTGCTTGGTGACCCACAGGCCGACGTCGGTGGAGCCGGACAGCAGGGTCGCTTGGGGATGCGCGGCGCGCAGCTGCACCAGTTCACCCAGCGTACGTGGAGCGTGGAAGGTCTGGCCGTTGGCGGTGTAGGCAGCGCCCTGCCCGCGCTTTAGCGCCTGCAGCTGCTGCGCCAATGCAGCGCGGTCGAAGTCCACTTTCGGCAGCTCGGTCATGCGCCGTGCCGCATCGATGATGGGACGATAGCCCGTACATCGGCACAGATTACCGGACAGGCAATCGTCGATCTCCTTGCGCTGTAGCGGCTGGCCATCCTGGTTCAGGTACATGCCCCACAAGGACATCACGAAGCCCGGCGTGCAGAAGCCGCATTGCGAGCCGTGGCACTCCACCATGGCCTGCTGCACCGGATGTAGCGCGCCATCGGGCTGCTGCACATCCTCGACAGTAAACAGCGCCTTGCCATCCAGAGTGGGCGTGAACTGGATACAGGAATTGACCGCCTTCAGTGCCAGCCGGCCCTGCGCATCCAGGCTGCCGAGCACCACCGTGCAGGCGCCGCAGTCCCCCTCGGCGCAGCCTTCCTTGGTGCCAGTGCAGTGCAGGTCTTCGCGCAGGTGCTGCAGCACGGTCTGTGTCGGCGCCGCGCTGACCACTTCCTGCACTTGGCCACGGTAGTAAAAGCGTATCGGTTCCGACATGGGCACTCCTTTATCCCGCGTATGGATGGACCTTGTACCAGTGCTCGGCAATGTCGATGCGGCGGGTGACCCACACATTATCGTGCTTTTGCACATAGTCGAGGAAACGCGCCAGCGCTGCGGCGCGCGCCGGCCGTCCGACCAGGCGGCAATGCAGTCCGATGGACAGCATTTTCGGCTGGTTCAGGCCGTTCGGATCGCCCTCGGCGTACAGCACGTCGAAGGCGTCTTTCAGGTAGTCGAAGAACTGCGTGCCGGAGTTGAAGCCTTGTGCGGCGGCGAAGCGCATGTCGTTGGTGTCCAGCGTGTACGGCACGATCAACTGCGTTGCGACGGCGGGCTTGCCGCTGGCGTCGGTGTAATCGACTTTTTTCCAGAACGGCAGATCGTCGCTGTAATCGTCGGCGTCGTAGCGAAAGCCGCCGTGTTCAACCACCAGCTTGCGGGTATGGGGCGAATCGCGGCCGGTGTACCAGCCCTGCGGCGCACTGCCGGTCAGCTCCTTGATGATCTCGACCGCTGCCTTCATGTGGGCGCGCTCGGTGGCCTCGTCCACGTTTTGATAAGAGATCCAGCGCAGGCCATGGCAGGCGATTTCGTGGCCCAGTTCCTTGAAGGCGGCCACCGCTTCCGGATTGCGCTTGAGCGCCATCGATACGCCGAATATGGTCAGCGGCAGCTTGCGCTCTTCGAACATGCGCAGCAGCCGCCACAGGCCGGCGCGCGAACCGTATTCGTAGATGCTCTCCATGCTCAGGTGGCGGCTCGGGAAGGCCGCCGCGCCGATGATCTCCGACAGGAAGGTTTCCGACGCCGGGTCGCCATGCAGCACGTTGTTTTCGCCGCCCTCCTCGTAGTTCAGCACGAACTGCAGCGCCACGCGGGCGCCGTTGGGCCATTGGGCGTGCGGAGGTTGGGGGCCGTAGCCGATCATGTCGCGCGGGTAATTGTCGTAGGTAGTCATCGTCGCTCAAAAAAAGGCAATGAAGGATATACGCCCAATAATATATTGCCTCACTGGCATCGGTATATGATTTACTGAATAAACACTTTCACTTCCACGTATAGGACGAATCATGGGAAAGCTTAGTACGCATGTACTCGATATCACTGTAGGCAAGCCGGGGGTAGGTGTCAAAGTGGCGCTGTATGCGCTGGGACCGGAGGGCCGCAAGCTGGTCAAGACCGACCTGACCAACGCCGACGGCCGCTGCCTGCCCTTCCTCGAAGGCGAGACCATGAAGACGGGCAAATATGAACTGGTGTTCAGCGCCGGCGACTATTTTGCCAAGCAGGGCGTGGAAATGCCGTCGCCGCGTTTCATCGACGAAGTGACGCTGTCGTTCGGCATCGCCAACGTGGAGCAGAATTACCACGTGCCGCTGGTGGTGTCGCCGTGGGCGTATTCGACTTACCGAGGCAGTTAGGCACGCTCAGCAGCAATTGGCGATTCGGATTACATTGTAGTTTTCAACCACGGAGCAAACCATGCCCCTGATCCGAATCGCAGTCCCGCGCGGCACGCCGAATGCGCTCAAGCAAAAGCTGTCCGATGCCATCCACAGCTCCTTGCTGTCCGCCTTCAACGTCCCGGAACAGGACAAATTCCACCTGATCGACGAACACGGCCCGGAAGACATGGTAGTGACGCCGCAATACCTGGGCATCCAATACAGTCCCAAGTTCGTGGCGATCCAGATCACCGCCAACGAAGGCCGCACGGTGGAGATGAAGCAGGCGCTGTATCTCAGCATCGCCACCAAAATCGCCGCCACCACCGACATCCCGATCGCCGACGTCTTCATCAACCTGATCGAAGTGAAGAAGGAAAACTGGTCCTTCGGCAATGGCCTGGCGCAGTACGCCTAGCTTGCCGCTGGCCAGCGGCAAACTACCTCTTGCTCAATGCGCCGGGTATTGCACTAGGAACTGCATCTATAGACGTGCAAACCAAGGCCATACCGGCCTGCAGCATGGAGCTAACTTATGACCTTGAGCAAGGCCATCTACGCCGCTGCTACGGTGAGCAATTGCTATGCCCATGTTAGCGGGTCGGCGCCCGGCAAGTTAATGGTAAGATCGTCGATCGAATCCGCCGCCCTACCCGCGCATGGTCGATGCGCTCCAGCCCACCGTTTATGTTCAATCCCAAGCCGCGCATCCACCTCGTTCCCATCCCCGGCCACCTGCCCTGCATAGTGATCGACGATTTCCTGCTCGACCCGGACGCCCTGGTTGCCGATGCGGTGCAATACCGCGACGGCTTCGCGCCAGCGCCGCATAATGCGTTTCCGGGCCTCGAAATGCGCATGCCGGACGATTTTTCGGCCAGGCTGGACGAATTTTTCATGCTGCACATCCGCGCTCGCCTGGGCGCGCGCCGCACCAGCGAGATGTTCAGCCGACTGTCGATGGTCAGCCTGGCGCCGAGCCAGCTACGTCCGCTCCAGCGAGTTTGCCATCACGATAACTATGCCAGCGCGCCGACCCAGTGCTTTCCCGCGTCGGTGCTGTACCTGTTCAAGGACCCGGACCTGGGCGGCACCAGCTTTTACCGTCCCAAACAGCCGGCGCCCGGCACCAACGCCCTGCTCGACGCCTGGGCCGGCATGGCTGACGAGGATTTCACGCGTCTGATCGGGGCCGCACCGGCCTACTTGAGCGCCTCGAACGACTATTTCGAGCTGGTGGCCACCGTCACGGCCGCGTACAACCGGGCGATCTTCTATGACGGCAGCGTGTTCCACAGCAGCCATATCACCCGGCCGGAACTGCTGTCGAGCGATCCGGCCACGGGGCGCCTGACGCTGAACGGTTTCTGGATCTGCCGAAAAGCCGCTGCCACGTAGGCGTAGGCGGGCACGGCGTCAGTGCGGTGGCGTTGCCTGACTCGCCATGATCTTGCCCTGGCTACTGCCCCGCGTCCACCAGCAGTTGGGGCTGCAGGGCGCGGATGCGGCTGTCGGTGAAGTAGCCGCCGCCTTCGGCGTATTCCAGGTAATAGCGACCGCAGAGCGTGCAGCGCGTGACGTCGCAGCGGTTGTAGGGGAAGTAGCGCGGCGCGATCGGCGCGCTCACGTCAGCATAGCGGGTGCCGGCGGGGTGGTATTCGTCAAAGGTGGGCTCGACGAAGGGGTCGTCGCGCAGCGTGCCGACCGTCTCGAACTGGTCCAGCTCCAGCGACAGCGGAAAGCTCTCCCAGCCGGCCAGCGACACGCTGTGGCAACGGCATGGCGTGCGCACCGCGGCCGAGGCGGCGGCGCAGGCGGCCAAGGCGGGGAAATCGAGTTTCAACATGGAGCCATTCTAGCCCAATCCGCCCGGCGCGGCCGCGCCACCCTTGCCATCTAGTCTAACTTGCATGGAAACTTACCTTGCCTTAGAATTCGTAGCTCTGTGGCCGCGAACAAGGTGGCCATGCCGCTCTGGGCCGGCGCTGATGCAAGCCGACCAGTTTCCCCATGCAAGATTCTTTACGGTGACCCTTGGATACCGTGCCGTTTTGGGCGCAACTTCTTGCGCTCGCTCTCCTGATACTGTGCTCGGCCTTCTTCGCCATGGCCGAAACCGCCCTGATGGCGGCCAACCGCTATCGCCTGCGCCACATGGCCAAGCACGGCAGCCGCGGCGCCGTCACTACCCTGTGGCTGCTGGAGCGCACCGACAAGCTGCTGTCGCTGGTGCTGATCGCCAACACGCTGATCAACGCCATGGCCACCGCCCTGGTCACCGCGATCGCCATCGACACCTTCGGCCATGACGACAACGTCATCACCATCTCGACTGCCGTGGTGGCCTTCCTGCTGATCGTGTTTGCCGAGATTTCGCCGAAAGTCATCGGCGCTACCTTCCCGGAAAAGATTGCCCTGCCGACCAGCATGGTGCTCAAGCCGCTGATGTCGCTGTCCAAGCCGGTGATCTGGTTCGTCAACCTGTTCGTCTCGCTGGTACTCAAGCTGTTCCGCATCAAGGCCGGCGCACACGCGCATGAGGCCCGCTTGTCGGCCGAGGAAATGCGCTCCATCGTGCTGGAGGGCAGCAACTTCTTCCCGCAAAAGCACAAAAGCATCTTGCTCAACCTGTTCGACCTGGAAACCATCTCGGTTGAGGACATCATGACGCCCCGCTCGCAGATCGAGGCGCTGAACCTGGAATTGTCGGTCGATGAAATCAAGCGCGAGCTGACCACCTGCTACCACAACAAGCTGCCCGTCTACGAAGGCGAGATCAACCGCATTGTCGGCATCCTGCACGTGCGCAAGGCGGTGGCGCTGCTGAACCAGGAAGAAGAATTGACGGTCGAGCATTTTCGCAGCCTGCTGACCACGCCCTACTTCATTCCCCAGGACACTGGCGTATTTACCCAACTACAATATTTCCAGGAAAACAAAGAACGCCTCGGCATCATCGTTGACGAGTACGGCGAGGTGCAGGGACTGGTCACCTTGGACGATATCATCGAGGAAATGATCGGCGAATTCACCACCTCGATGCCCGGCGCCGCGCGCGCCGACAGCTTCGGCTGGAACGAGCAGGGCGAATGCCTGCTGGAAGGCGCCACGGCATTACGTGACATCAATAAGCGTCTGGGATTAAACTTCCCTCTGGACGGGCCGAAAACCCTGAATGGGATGATGCTGGAATTGTTGCAAGAAATACCCGACGCGCCGATCAGCATCAAGGTCGGCAACTGCATCATCGAAGTGGTCCAGGTGCAAAACCAATCTATCAAAGTCGTCAAATTGATACGGCCTGGCAATAAGCGAGCCCACTAGCTTTACAAAAGTGATGCCTTAGAGCATCATTCCGAGGACAGATGCCGGTCCGGCCTGCGCTTGCCCGGTCACTTTCCTAACCGCAGTTTTTCGAACAGCGCGCTTCTATGGCTGCAGTCCTCCCCAACGCGACGCCCACCGCCCCGATGCCGGGTCTGGCGCGCGCATTGATGCAAGCCGGCCGCCTCAGCGCGCCGCAAGCGGAGGCATTGCAAAAGAAGGCGCTGACCGACAAGCAAGCTTTCATCGATGTGTTGCTGGCCAGCGGCAGCATCGATGCGCGCAGCCTGGCCATGTTCTGCTCCGAAACCTTTGCCTATCCGATGATGGATTTGCAGACGTTTAATATCGCGCTGCTGCCGCCCAAGATCATCGACGCCAAGCTGATGCAGACCCAGCGCGTCATCGCCCTGGCCAAGCGCGGCAACAAGATGGCCGTCGCCATTTCTGACCCGACCAATACCCAGGCGCTGGACCAGATCAAGTTCCAGACCGAGTCCTCGGTGGAGCCGGTGATCGTGCCGCACGACGCGCTGCTGCAGTTGCTGGCCAACCTGAGCAAGAACGCCGAGCAAAGCTTGAACGAGATGGCTGGCGACGAGTCGGACATTCAGTTTGCCGAGGAAGAGGCGCCCGACACCCAAGCGGCCGCCGATCACGGCGCCAACGAGGTCGAAGACGCGCCCATCGTGCGCTTCCTCAACAAGATGCTGATGGACGCCGTCAACCTGGGCGCCTCGGACTTGCATTTCGAACCGTTTGAAAAGTTCTACCGCATCCGCTTCCGTGTCGACGGCGTGCTGACCGAGCATGCCCAGCCGCCGATCTCGATCAAGGACAAGCTGGTGTCGCGCATCAAGGTGCTGGCCAAGCTGGACATCTCGGAAAAGCGCATCCCGCAAGATGGCCGCATGCGCCTGATCGTATCGCCGACCAAGACCATCGACTTGCGTATCTCGACCTTGCCGACGCTGTTCGGCGAAAAGACCGTGATGCGTATTCTCGATGCGACCCAGGCGCAGATGGGCATCGACTCGCTGGGCTACGACCCGGACCAGAAGGCGCTGCTGCTGGACGCGATCGAGCGCCCCTATGGCATGGTGCTGGTCACCGGCCCTACCGGTTCCGGCAAGACGGTGTCGCTGTACAGCTGCCTGAACATCCTGAACAAACCCGGCATCAACATCTCGACCGCCGAAGATCCGGCCGAGATCAACCTGCCCGGCGTGAACCAGGTCAACGTCAACGACAAGGCCGGGCTGACCTTCCCGGTGGCGCTGAAATCGTTCCTGCGCCAGGATCCAGACATTATCATGGTCGGCGAGATCCGCGACCTGGAAACGGCCGACATCGCGATCAAGGCGGCGCAGACCGGCCACATGGTGTTCTCCACGCTGCACACCAACGATGCGCCATCGACGCTGACCCGTTTGATGAACATGGGCGTGGCGCCGTTCAACATCGCGTCGTCGGTGATCCTGATTACCGCGCAGCGCCTGGCGCGCCGGCTATGTACCTGCAAGCAGCCGGTGGACATTTCAGACGAACTGCTGCTCAAGGCCGGCTTCAAGGAAACAGAGCTCGACGGCAGCTGGAAACCCTACGGCCCGGCCGGCTGCGAGCGCTGCAATGGCGGCGGCTACAAAGGCCGGGTCGGTATCTACCAGATCATGCCGATTACGCCGGCGATCGAAGCGATCATCCTGGCGCATGGCAACGCGATGGAAATTGCGGCCCAGTCGGAAAGCGAAGGCGTCAAGTCCTTGCGCCAGTCCGGCCTGGTCAAGGTTAAAAATGGCCTGACCAGCCTGGAAGAAGTGCTCGGCTGCACCAACGAATAGGACACACCATCATGGCCACATCCAGCAACGCAGGCCCAGTCAAGGAATCGATCTTTGCCTGGGAGGGAAAAGACAAGACCGGCAAGACCGTGCGCGGCGAACTGCGCGCCGGCGGCGAGGCGGTCGTCAACGTGACCTTGCGCCGGCAAGGCATCATGGTCACCAAGGTCAAGAAAAAGACCTACCGCAGCGGCAAGAAAATCACCGACAAGGATATCTCGCTGTTCACGCGCCAACTGGCGACGATGATGAAGGCCGGCGTGCCGCTGCTGCAATCGTTCGACATCGTCGGCAAGGGTCACGCCAACCCGTCCGTGTCGAAACTGGTGATGGACCTGCGCGCCGATATCGAGACCGGTACCAGCCTGAACCAGGCGTTCCGCAAGTTCCCGCTGTACTTCGACCCGCTATTTTGCAACCTGGTGGGCGCCGGCGAACAGGCCGGTATCCTGGAAGACTTGCTGACCAGGCTGGCGATCTACAAGGAAAAGACACTGGCCATGAAGGCCAAGATCAAGTCGGCGCTGATGTATCCGGTGTCGATCCTGGCGATCGCCTTCATCGTCACGGCGGTGATCATGATCTGGGTGGTGCCGGCGTTCAAGCAGGTGTTTGCCAGCTTCGGCGCCAATTTGCCGGCGCCTACCCTGTTCGTGATGGCGATCTCGGAATACTTCGTGCAGTACTGGTACCTCATCTTCGGCACCATCTTCGGCTCGATCTACTTCTTCTTCCGGGCGTGGCAACGCTCGCTTGCCATGCAGCGCAAGATGGACATCCTGCTGCTCAAGCTGCCGATTTTCGGCGACGTGATCCGCAAGGCCACCATCGCGCGCTGGACCCGCACCCTGGCCACCATGTTCGCGGCCGGCGTGCCGCTGGTTGAATCGCTGGACTCGGTGGGCGGCGCGGCAGGCAACGCCGTGTACCTGGATGCGACGCGCAAGATCCAGAACGAAGTGAGCACCGGTACCAGCCTGACGGTGGCGATGCAGAACGCCGACGTGTTCCCCAACATGGTCACGCAGATGGTCGCCATCGGCGAGGAGTCCGGCTCGCTGGACGCCATGCTGGGCAAGGTGGCCGACTTCTACGAGGAAGAAGTCGACGAAGCGGTGGCCTCGCTGGCCAGCCTGATGGAGCCGATGATCATGGTGATCCTGGGCGTGCTGATCGGCGGCCTGGTGGTGGCGATGTACCTGCCTATCTTCAAGCTCGGCTCGGTGGTGTAAGCCCAAGAGAACATCGGTTGATGGCAGGTGCAATGAATGTATAATGAAATGGCACAGGGACTGTGCCATTTCTTTTTTATCAGGACATTGTTATGCGCATCACCAAGGAAAAGGCCGAGGAAAACCGCCAGTCGCTGGTCAAGGCGGCCGGCAAGCTGTTCCGCGAGCGCGGTATCGACGGCGTCGGCGTGGCCGAGATCAGCAAGGAAGCCGGCCTGACCCACGGCGCGCTATATGCCCACTTCCCGTCCAAAGAAGCACTGGCGGCCGAGGCGTTCGGTCATGGCGCGGAACGCGCCCGCGTCCGGCTCAGCACCATGATGGTCGACGGCAAGCCGGACCTGAATGCCTTCCTGGATTTCTATTTGTCCACCGAACAGCGCGACAAACCGGCCCATGCCTGCGCCATGGCCGCCTCGGCCAGTGAAGTCGGCCGCCAGGATGTCGGCCTCAGCGCCCGTTTCTCCGAAAGCTTCGAGCGCATGGCTGGCTTCTTCGAGCAGCACATTGCCGCCACCAAGCCGGAAGCCGATGCCCGCGCCGATGCGCTGACCATCGCCTCGGCCCTGATCGGCGGTGCGGCCGCGGCGCGCGCCACCGCCAAGGCGAACCCGCTCCTGTCTGACGAGATCCTGCGATCGACCCGCCGCGTGCTAGGCGAATTGAGCAGCAAGCTATAGGTTGCCGTAGTGAAAAAAACGCCGAAATCCTGTTCCTGCACGCCGTAGTAATGCTTTAATATGGGTCTGTGACAACATAACGCCCTAGGGGCGCATGACCCGATGCTGCAATCCTCCCTGCTGTTCGCCGCGCCCGGCGACCTGACCGTCAGCCTGATCGCCGGCCTGTTCGGCCTGTTGTTCGGCAGTTTCCTCAATGTGCTGATCTATCGCCTGCCGAAAATGATGCAGCGCGAATGGGACAACGATTTCGCCGAAGCCTCCGGCAAGGAACCGGTCCACACCGACCGCTTCAACCTGATGGTGCCGCGCTCGGCCTGCCCGCATTGCGGCCACCAGATCACCGCGCTGGAAAACATCCCCGTCATCAGCTACCTGGCGCTGCGCGGCAAGTGCAGCCAGTGCAAGGCGCCGATCTCGGCCCGCTATCCGGTGGTGGAATGGCTGACCGGCGCGCTGAGCGTGCTGATGATCTGGAAGTTCGGCAGCGGTTGGGCCGGCCTGTCCTCGCTGTTGTTCCTGTACACCCTGATCGCGATGACCTTCATCGACGCCGATACCCAGCTGCTGCCGGACGACCTGACCTATCCGCTGCTGTGGGCCGGCCTGCTGATCAACCTGAACGGCACCTTCGTGCCGCTGCAGGATGCGGTAATCGGCGCAGCGGTGGGCTACCTGGCGCTGTGGTCGATCTACTGGCTGTTCAAACTGGCCACCGGCAAGGAAGGCATGGGCTACGGCGACTTCAAGCTGCTGGCCGCGCTGGGCGCGTGGCTGGGCTGGAGCATGCTGCCGACCATCATCCTGCTGTCGTCGGTGGTGGGCGCCGTGGTCGGCATCTGCCTGATCGTGTTGGCCCGCCGCGGCCGCAACAACCCTATCCCGTTCGGCCCCTACCTGGCTGGCGCCGGCCTGATTGCCATGTTGTTCGGCAAACCGATAGCCGACTTCACACTCAGCCTGCTGGGCTGACGCCATGTCCGCATCTTCGGCGCTGCTGCCCTTCTCCGTCGGCCTGACCGGCGGCATCGGCAGCGGCAAGAGCACGGTGGCCGACCTGTTCGTCGCGCGCGGTGCCAGCATCGTCGACACCGACCAGATCGCCCATAGCCTGACCGCGCCGCATGGCCCCGCGATGCCAGCCATCGTCGCCGAATTCGGCCCCGAGTTTGCCGACGCCGCCGGCGCCATGGATCGCGCCCGCATGCGCAGCCTGGTGTTTGCCGACTCCGGCGCCAAGGCCAGGCTGGAAGCCATTTTGCATCCGCTGATACGCAACGCCGCGCTGGCCGCCGCGCAAGCGGCCAGCGGCGACTACGTGATCTTCGCAGTGCCGCTGCTGATTGAATCGGGCGCGTGGCGCGCACGGGTTTCGCGTATATTAGCGGTCGATTGCCCTGAGACTATGCAGATCGCCCGCGTCATGGCCCGCAACGGCTTGCCCGAAGCGCAGGTGCGCGCCATCATGGCGGCGCAGGTAAGCCGCGCAGAAAGGCGCGCCGCTGCCGACGATATCATCGTCAACGACGCCGGAATCGAAGCTTTAGCGCCGCAAATCGAGCGTCTGCATCAGTTATATCTGGCATTTTCAAAAAGATCGGCAACAATACCTTCGCAACGTTTGTAATTTTGCTTCGCTTGCTTCAAAATCACGAGATTATTGGCAGGTCCACACTTAGAGGGATGTTATTTTGATTGTCTACGAATATCCTTTCAACGAGCGCATTCGCACGTTGTTGCGATTGGAGGATCTGTACGAGAAATTCAAGTTCTTTGTGCATCAAGAACACCCGATGCAGCACCACGTCGCGCTGGCGACCATCTTCGACATGCTGGAAGTGGCCGGGCGCGCCGATCTGAAGTCGGACCTGCTGCAGGAACTGGAGCGCCAGCGCCAAAGCCTGCTCGGCTACCGCATGAATCCCAACGTGCAGGCCGAAACGCTGGACGCCATCCTGGCCGAGCTGGACGGCGTCAGCAGCGCGCTGGTCGCCGCGCAGGGCAAGACCGGCCAGAACGTGCGCGACAATGAATGGCTGATGAGCATCCGCGGCCGCACCATCATCCCCGGCGGCGCCTGTGAATTCGACCTGCCGTCCTACTACGCCTGGCAAAAGCGCCCGGCCGAACAGCGCTTCAACGACATCGCCACCTGGTTCGCGCCGCTGGCGCCGCTGTTCGACGCGCTGGGTCTGGTGCTGCGCCTGCTGCGCGATTCCGGCGGCCCGGTCAAGATGATCGCGGTGGCCGGCAGCTACCAGCAGATGTTGCAGGGGAAGGTGTACCAGATGCTGCGTTTGACCCTGGACGAATCGCTGGGCGCGATCCCGGAGATTTCAGCCAACAAGTACATGCTGTGGGTACGCTTCACCACCCAGGGCGGCGATCTGAAACCCAAGCCGCTGGAAGATGATGTACCATTCGAACTCACCCTTTGTAACTTCTGAAACGATAGTAAAGCCATGACCGTAGTCGAATGCCCTACCTGCGCCAAGAAAGTGGAGTGGAAGGAAGAGAACCAATACCGGCCGTTCTGCTCGGAACGCTGCAAGAAAATCGACCTGGGCGCCTGGGCCGAAGAAAAGTACACCATCCCGGCCGCACCGCCAGTCGATCCCCTCGACGAAGAATAAACCGCGAAAAAACGCCGCCAGAGCACGATTTTTCGTTTTCAGGGCAGCGCCGAAGGATCGTGACGGATCTGCTCCAGCCACTGCAGCAGCGGTATCGTTGCCGGCAGCAGCGGCTCGACGCCGACCTCGCCCTGCCATGCGAAAGCTTGTCCTTCCAGGCTTTGCGGCTCGCCTTCCCAATCGCGGCTGATGAAGAAATGCAGCCGCACATGCGCGTGCGGATACACGTATTCGACCCCGCACCACTCCTGGGCGCTGTGGATGGTCAATCCCAGTTCCTCGACAAACTCGCGTTGCAACGCTTCCAGCACCGTCTCACCCGGATCGACTTTGCCGCCGGGGAATTCCCAGTAACCGTCGTATGGCTTGCCGGCCGGGCGCTGGCCCAGCAGCACGTCGCCGTTCGGCTTGACCAGGATCCCTACCGCAACATCGACCGGCTTGACCTTCTCAACGACCGTCATGCCTGGCCTTCCTGCGGCAGCTTGCCCGCATAGTCCTTGGCGAACTGCCACGCCACGCGGCCCGAACGCGAGCCGCGCTGCAAGGCCCAGCGCAGGGCGTCGCCGCGGGCAGCTGCAATCTGCGCCTCGCTGCAACCGAGCACCGACAGCCAGTGGCCGGCGATTGCCAGATAGTCGTCCTGCTTGAACGGATAGAACGTCAGCCATAAGCCGAAGCGCTCCGACAGCGAGATTTTCTCTTCCACCGTCTCGCCCGGATGCAGGTCGCCATCCTCGTCGTGGGTGTAGCTCATGTTATCCGACATCCGCTCCGGCATCAGGTGCCGGCGGTTGGAGGTCGCATAGATCAGCACATTGTCCGACTGCGCCGCGATGCTGCCGTCCAGCGC
>FSZM01000139.1_pt1 | contig 75187 bp, 63 predicted proteins | sample 1638831 | NCBI WGS metagenome assembly FSZM01 (sample SAMEA3914813, study PRJEB12502) | metagenome | biome: forest; material: soil | place: Canada | collected 2011-07-07 | depth 0.3 m
GTCGTCGCAAAATGCGCGCCAACTTTGACTTACGCTACCGCGAGACTGTGCTCTTCAATGCGGGACGGGAAATCAATACATAGCGCGATTGCCCTGCGGATGCCACGGCGGCGGATGCCTCGGATTTCGCTTGCCTGGGGTTTTTAACCGGGCGGCATCGTTCCTGAACCGGTGTTGCGCGGCATCAAACAGACCCGCCAGCGTCGGCCTACGGGCTCTGGATAGGCTCGGTGGCGCGGGCGACGGCCGCGCCGAACAGTGCTTCGACCATAGGATCGCGCCGGACTACGATCTTGTGGGGGCGACGCGCATAGCTGGTGTCGTCGATCAGCTGATGCACACGCCTGCCTTCCGGGCTGACCGTGACGCTCAGCGTGGGGCCGGTGTAACGGGCCTCTGGCTGGGCTGCCATGTTGTTGGGCTCCTGCTCATCCTGCCGGCGCTTGCCGGGACTCGAGCCGCTATTTTGCGTCAGCAACAGCGCCTGGCGCCATCGGCAAAAAGTAGTGGTTGCGGCCATGCCTTATGCGCTCCGGCGCAGCTGCATCCAGGTGGCGATGCGCCTATCGGCTGTGCGGAATGCTCATCAGGACGCCGCGCAGCGCCTGCGATGCTTCGCTGCCCATTTCCGCTTCGAATTCATCCTGCGCCTGCTGCCAGTAGTCGCGGGCTTCCGCCACTTTCGCCTTGCCGGCTTCGGTCAGCGACAGCACCAGGCGGCGCGCCTGTTCCGGCGCCGGATGCTGCAACACATAACCTCCTTGCGACAAGGGCTTCAAGGCGCGCAGCAGGGCCGTGCGGTCCATGACCAATGTCTCGGACAGGTCGTGCATGGTGCTGTCCGGGTGCATGCCAATCGCCGCCAGGATGCTGTGCTGCGACGAGGTCAGCCCGGCCTTGGCCAGGTGGCGGTCATATAAGATGGTGACGCTGCGCGCAGCCTGGCGTAGCGCGAACAGATTGCACGCCGCGCGCCCTAGGGACTGCGTCATAGGACCGCCCCGGCGACAGGTGCGACAGTAAATTGCATATGGTTGAACGGCATGATTAAGCTTCCTGCGAAGTAAGTAAGCTCCAGTTAAGCTCCAGTTTAACGCAAGGCCGGTGGCCATGGCTGGCCACCGGCCTTCAGGCGTGGCGCGCTCAGCGGCTGGCCAGCGCCGCGCCTGTGGCGGCCGGACTATCCCAGCCACCGCCCAGCGCGCGGATCAGCGCCACCGTGGTCACGGCGCGGGCGCCGCGCAGTTGCACTGCGCTGCGTTCCACCGCCGTCAGGTTGCGCTGCGCGTCCAGCAGCTCCAGGTAGCTGGAACGGCCGGCCGCGTACAGCTTCTCCGCTAGGTCGGCCGAGCGGCGCGCCGATACCAGCGCGTCCTCGATCTCCTTGGTCTGGCCGGCCAGGATGCGTAGGCCCGCCAGGTTGTCTTCCACCTCGGCGAAGGCTGCCAGCACGCTCTGGCGGTAGCTGGCCACGGATTCTTCCAGTACCGCTTCGCTGCGGGCGATGTTGGCTTTGTTACGGCCGCCATCGATCAGCGGCGCGGACAGCAGGGCGCCCAGCAGCCAGGATTGGCCGCTGGTCTTGAACACGTCCGAGAACGTCTCCGCCACGCCGCCGGCCGAAGCGCCGATGGTCAGCGCCGGGAACATGGCCGAACGCGCCACACCGATGCGGGCGTTGGACGCTTCCATGGTGTGCTGCGCGGCGGTGATGTCCGGGCGCCGCTCCAGCAGCGTCGATGGCAGGCCGGCAGGAATCGACGGCATCAGTGATGCATCCAACAGCGGGCTGGCGCCGGCCGTGAAGCTGGCGGCCGGCTTACCCAGCAGGACCGCCAGCGCATGCTCGGTGCTGGCGCGCTGGCGCTCCAGACCGACCGCTTCGGCGCGGGTGGTCGACAGTTCCGTCTTGGCCCGCGACAGATCGAACTCGCCGATGTCGCCCAGGTCGAAGCGGCGCTGGTTAACCCTGACGTTTTCCTCGCGCAGCCGCACCGTTTCAGCCAGCGTGGCCAGTTCGGCGTCGGTGGCGCGCAGGCGGAAGTAGGTTTGCGCCACATCGGCCTGCAGCGATAGCAGCACCGAGTTGTAGTTGGCCGTCACGCTGGCCGCGTCGCCGCGCGCCGCCGCCACGTTGGACGATACCCGGCCGAACAGGTCCACTTCATAGCTGGCTGTCAGGTGCGCCGAATAGGAGTTTGTCGGCGCCACCGGCGTGCCGACCGGCAGCCTCAGCTCCTGGTCGGAGTGGCGGGCGCGCTGCACACCGCCGTTGATGCCAACCTGCGGGATGCGGTCCGCTTCGGCAATGCCGGCGATGGCGCGCGCCTGCTTGACGCGGGCCGCCGCCACCTGCAGGCTGGCGTTGGCCTGGGTGGCTTCGTCGATCAGCGCGTTGAGCGCGGTATCGTTGAAGGCCAGCCACCACTGGCCGCGCGGCTGCTGTTCGGCGGGCTGCGCCTGCTTCCAGCGACTGCCGTCCGCAGCCGTCACCACGCCGGCGGGGACGGTGTACGTCTGCGATTCTTTAAAGGCAGCCGGGGTTGCAATGGCCGGCTGCTTGAACTCGGGCGCGGCGCAGGCCGTCAGCAACAAGGCAGCTAACAGTGGCGCGACGCCTTTTGCGATCATGTTCTTCATTAGTGAGTTCCTTCCAGTTTCACCGCGGCGCCTTCGACCGCCAGCGGCTTCTTTTTCTCCAGGCGCACCGCCAGGGTACGCAGCAGCACGTAGAACACCGGCGTCAGGAACAGGCCGAAGAAGGTCACGCCCAGCATGCCGGCAAACACGGCAACGCCCATGGCGTGGCGCATTTCGGCGCCCGGACCGTGCGAGAACACCAGCGGCACCACACCCATGATGAAGGCGATCGACGTCATCAGGATCGGACGCAGGCGCAGGCGGCACGATTCCAGCGCGGCTTGCAGCACGGTGCGGCCATGGTCTTCCAGTTCGCGGGCGAATTCCACGATCAGGATCGCGTTCTTCGAGGCCAGGCCCACCAGCACGAACAGCGCGATCTGGGTGAAGATGTTGTTGTCGCCGCCGGTGAGCTTGACGCCAATGAGCGCGCACAGGATGGACATCGGCACGATCAGGATCACCGCCAGCGGCAAGGTCCAGCTTTCGTATTGGGCAGCGAGCACCAGGAACACCAGCAGCACGCACAGCGGGAACACATACAGCAAGGTGTTGCCGGCCAGAATGTCCTGATAGGTCAGCTCGGTCCATTCATAGCGCACGCCTTTCGGCAGCACTTCCTTGGCGATGCGCTCCATGGCCGCCTGGGCCTGGCCCGACGAGTAGCCCGGCGCAGGGCCGCCGCTGACGTCAGCCGAGACGTAGGTGTTATAGCGCTGCACGCGGTCCGGGCCATAGCTGTCGCTGATCTTCATCAGCGACGACAGCGGTATCATTTCGCCCTTGTCGCTGCGCACCTTCAGTTGCGCCACGTCCTCCACCTTGGAGCGGAACTGCGCGTCAGCCTGCACGCGCACCTGGTAGGTACGGCCGAACTGGTTGAAGTCGTTGACATACAGCGAACCGAGGTTGATCTGCAAGGTCTGGTTGATGGTCTGCAGCGGCACGCCCAGTTGCTTGGCCTTGACGCGGTCGATGTCGCCGTACAGCTGCGGCACGTTGATCTGGTAGCCGGAGAACACGCCCGCCAGTTCCGGCGTGGCGTTGGCTTTCTTCACCAGTTCCTGGGTGGCGCGGTACAGCTCATCGTAGCCGACGTTGCCGCGGTCTTCGATCATGATCTTGAAGCCGCCGATGGTACCCAGGCCATTGACCGCCGGCGCCGGGAACACTTTCACAAACGCGTCCTGGATAGACTTGGTGCGCTTATTGATTTCGGCGGCGATGCCGACGCTGCTGTCTTCCTTGGTACGGCGGGTATCCGGATCGTTTTCGCCGATGAAGAAGATGCCGGAGTTGGTGGCGTTGGTCAGGTCGTTTACCGACAGGCCGGGGAATTCCACCGAGGTGCGCACGCCCGGCACGCCGAGGGAGATGTCGACAGCGCGGCGGATCACCGATTCGGTGCGGTCCAGCGAGGCTGCATCAGGCAGCTTGGCCAGCCCCACCAGATAGCCCTTGTCCTGGGATGGCACGAAGCCGGCCGGCACCACTTTGAACATCACGGCGGCGGCGGCCACCAGCACCAGGTAGAAGCCGACCGACATCGATTTGCGGGCCAGCACGCCCTTCACGCCGCCTTCGTATTTTTCCGACGCGCGGCCGAAGAAGCGGTTGAACCAGTTAAAGAAGCCGCCCAGGACCTTTTCCATACCGCGGGTCAGCGCGTCCTTGGGCGCATCGTGCGGTTTCAGCAGCGAGGCCGACAGGGCTGGCGCCAGGGTCAGCGAGGAAAATGCCGAGATCACGGTGGAAATCGCGATGGTCAGCGCGAACTGCTTGTAGAACTGGCCGTTCAGGCCCGGCACGAAGGCGATCGGCACGAACACGGCGCACAGCACCAGCGCGATGGCGATGATCGGGCCGCTGACTTCCTTCATGGCCTGGATGGTGGCGTCACGCGGCGTCAGGCCGCTGGCGATATTGCGTTCGACGTTTTCCACCACCACAATGGCATCATCCACCACGATACCGATGGCCAGCACCAGGCCGAACAAGGTCAGCGTATTGATCGAGAAGCCGAAGCCCAGCATGACCGCAAAGGTGCCCACCACCGACACCGGCACGGCCAGCAGCGGAATGATGGAAGCACGCCAGGTCTGCAGGAAGATGATCACCACCAGCACCACCAGGGCGATGGCTTCCAGCAGCGTGTGGATCACGGCCTTGATCGACTCGCGCACGAACTGGGTCGGGTCATAGGCGACCTGGTATTCGAGTCCTTTCGGGAAGTCCTGCTTCAATTCCTCCATCTTGGCGCGTACGTCGGCCGACAGCTGCAGGTCGTTCGAGCCCGGCGAGGCGAAGATCAGCAGCGCCGAAGCGGGCTGGTTGTCCAGCAGCGCGCGCAGCGCATACGAGTTGGCGCCCAGCTCCAGGCGCGCCACGTCCTTGAGCAGCGTCACGCCGCCGTCTTCGTTGGTCTTGATGACGATGTTGCCGAATTCCTCGACGGTCTGCAAACGGCCCTTGGTGTTAAACGTCAGCTCGAACGGGCTGTTCTTGTTGGGCGAGCCGCCGACGACGCCGGCGGCCACCTGCACGTTCTGTTCGCGGATGGCGTTGGCCACGTCGCCGGCGGTCAGGTTGCGCTGCGCCACTTTCTGCGGATCGAGCCAGACGCGCATCGAGTAGTCGCCGGAACCGTTCAGTACCACCTCGCCCATGCCGGGCAGGCGGGCCAGCTGGTCCTTGACGTTGAGCACCGAGTAATTGCGCAGATACAGTTCGTCATAGGTCTTGTCCGGCGAGGCCAGGTGCACCACCATGGTCACCCCTGGCGAAGCGCGTACGGTGGTCACGCCGATCTGGCGCACTTCGTCCGGCAGGCGGGGCAGGGCGCGCTGGACGCGGTTCTGCACTTCCGTTTCGGCCTGCAGGATGTTGGTGCCGATCTTGAAGGTCACCGTCAGTTTCAGCGCGCCGTCGGCGGTGTTCTGCGACGACATATAGATCATGTTCTCGACGCCGTTGATCTGCTCCTCCAGCGGCGCGGCCACGGTTTCGGCGATCACCTTCGGATTCGCGCCCGGGTACTGGGCGCGCACCACCACCGACGGCGGCACCACGCGCGGATATTCGGAAATGGGCAGGTTGAAGATCGCGACCAGGCCGGCCACGAAGATCAGGATGGAGAGGACGGCCGCGAAAATCGGCTTGTCCACAAAAAATCGTGAGATGTTCATGCTCAGTGCCCCTTCGTCTCGGCCACGGCGACCTTGGCCTCAGCTTTCTTCGGCGCGACGCCGTCGGAGCCCATGGCCACGATCTGCGGCGCCAGCGTAGCGCCAGGCTTGACGCGCTGCAGACCATTGACGACGATCTTCTCGCCGCCCTTCAGGCCGGAGCGCACCACGCGCAGACCGTCGGAGACCTGGCCCAGCGTCACTTCGCGGTACTCGGCCTTGTTGTCGGCGCCGATCACGTAGACGAACTTGCGGCTTTGGTCCGTGCCGATGGCGCGCTCGTCGATCAGCAGCGCGTTGCTGGTGGCGCTGGCGCCGCTGCCCGCTTCGATCTGCACCTTGGCGAACAGGCCCGGCACCAGCAGGTTGTCGGTGTTGGCGAACACGGCGCGCATGCGCACCGCGCCGGTCTTGGCATCGAGATTGTTGTCGACGAATTCCAGCTTGCCTTCGTGCGGGAAGCCGTCCTCGGTGGCCAGGCCGATGCGCACCTTGACCGGCTTGCCGGCATGCGCCTGGGCGCCGACGCGCAGGTAGGTCGATTCGTCGCCATCCCAGCTGGCGTAGATCTGGTCGTCGGAAACCACCGAGGTCAGCACGACGTTCGGGTCGATCAGGTTGCCCAGCGTGATTTCAGCCTTGCCGACGCGGCCGTCGATCGGCGCGATGACCTGGGTATAGCCCAGGTTCAGCTTGGCGTTGTCGTATTGGGCGGCGGCGGCGCGGGCGTTGGCGTCGAGCTCCTTGAGTTCGGCGGCGCGCTCGTCGTATTCGCGCTGGGCGATGGCTTTATCGGCCAGCAACTTCTCGGCGCGGACCAGCTCAATGTGGGCCAGGTCGGCCTTGGCGCGGGCGGCGGCGGCGGCCGCTTCGGCGCGGTCAGCCTCGGCCTTGAATGGACGCGTATCGATGACGAACAGCACCTGGCCTTTTTTCACCTTGGCGCCAGGCTGGAAATTCACTTCGGTGATGTAGCCGGACACGCGCGAACGGATCTGCACGTGCTCGATGGATTCCATGCGGCCGGAGAATTCCTGGGTTTCGGTCACGGTCTTTTCGACCACGGTCGCGGCGGTGATGGGGGCGCCCTGGGTAGCTGCTGGCGGCGCATCCTTGCTGTTGGCCTCGCCGCAGCCGCTCAGTGTGGCAGCCAGCAGGCCTGCCACGGCAAGCGCGGCCGCCAGTGGCCGCAGTCGGGACTTCGCGTCCTGGAAAGCTTGATTCATGGTTGTTCCCTAAGGTAAGTGTGCATATGCACAGATTTGAATATTAAAAAAGGCACAAAATGCCAGCCGGCAGGGATGGGCTCCCCACGCTTTAATTGCGAGTATAATTAAAAAATTCCGAAAGTCAATCAAATCTTCGCTCTCCACTTAGGTGCTGCAATTTTTTTGAGCAAATCCGCGCGCGCTACAAGCGTGCCGACAATAGCGCCGACGCGATCGACTCCAGCAACGGCTGCTAGCAGGCCGTACGCAGGACGTGATCAATCGCAGGACGTGATCAATGCCAGGACCTATGCCAGATTGGAGATGGCGATACTGGCGAAGGGGGCGCCGGCGTTTCAGTGGATGAAGAAGGTCATCCCCCCCCAAGGCCGCCAAGCTGAGCGCGGTGAACGTGGGGAGCAGCGGCCACTTCAAGCGGCCACTTCATCCATGAAGAGCCGCCCGGGTTTGTGATCACGACCGTGGTGGATTTCCTGAACGGCGGGGCAGCAAGGCAGGGCGGGCTAAGGTGAAAAGGGGCGGAGACTGCGGCGCGGGAAGCGTTTTTTTCTTGCGTCAGCAGCACCATTTTCTGTAAGACACTATAATTTCCAGATTACTTACAAAAAAATAGAGGTGACGACTATGCGTTTCTTATTAGCGCTGCCCTTCATCGGGCTGCTATGGATCCCATTCTATAACCAAGAACTGCCGAGCTTGTTCGGCTTTCCCTTCTTCTACTGGTATCAATTCCTGTGGGTGCCGATCACGGCACTGCTGATCTGGCTGGTCTATCAGGATGGCCTGAAGAAAGGGGTTGAGTAATGGACGCACAGATCAATTGGGTAGCACTCGGCGTATTCATCTTCTTCTTCGTGCTGGTGACGGTGATGGGCTTTGCCGCATCGCGTTGGCAGAGCGGCAAGGAAAACAAGGGCGCCCACCTGGATGAGTGGGGCCTGGGCGGGCGTAACTTCGGCACCTGGATTACCTGGTTCCTGGTAGGCGGCGACTTCTACACCGCCTACACGGTGATCGCCGTGCCGGCGCTGGTATATGCGGTCGGCGCCTATGGCTTCTTCGCGCTGCCCTACACGATCCTGGTCTACCCCATCGTGTTCATCATCATGCCCAAGCTGTGGCACGCGGCCAGCAAGGCTGGCCACGTCACGGCTGGCGACGTGGTGTTCGGCCGCTATCGTTCGCGTCCACTGGAGTTTGCGGTGGCGCTGACCGGCGTGGTGGCCACCATGCCCTACATCGCCCTGCAGCTAGTCGGCATGGAAGTGGTCATCAAGGCGCTGGGCCTGACCGGCGAGCTGCCGCTGGCGGCCGCTTTCGTGATCCTGGCCTTGTACACCTATTCGGCCGGCTTGCGTGCGCCGGCACTGATCGCCTTCGTCAAGGACCTGATGATTTACATCGTGGTGCTGGTGGCGGTGGTGCTGGTGCCGATGAAGCTGGGCGGCTACTCCGCAGTGTTCTCGGCCGCGGGCGACGCGTTCGCGGCCAAGGGGGGTAACACGGGCCTGACCTTGAAACCGGTGCAGTTCCTGCCCTATGCCACGCTGGCGCTGGGCTCCGCGCTGGCGGCCTTCATGTACCCGCACACGCTCACTGGCATCTTCGCGGCCAAGAGCGCGGACACCATCCGCAAGAACGCCGTGTTCCTGCCAGCCTATACCGTGCTGCTGGGCCTGATCGCGCTGCTGGGCTACATGGCTTACGCCGCCAAGCTGGTCGTCAAGAGCAACAACGACGTGGTTCCGGCGCTGTTTAATGCGCTGTTCCCTAGCTGGTTCGCGGGCTTTGCCTTTGCGGCGATTGCCATCGGCGCGCTGGTGCCGGCGGCGGTGATGTCGATAGGCGCGGCCAATCTGTTCACGCGTAACTTCTGGAAGCCCTACGTCAATCCTGGCGTCACTCCGGCTGGCGAAGCGAAGGTGGCCAAGGTGGTATCGCTGGTGGTCAAGGTGGGCGCGCTGGTGTTCATCGTGTTCCTGCCCACTCAGTTCGCGCTGGATCTGCAACTGCTGGGCGGCTTGTGGATTTTGCAGACCTTCCCATCGGTAGTGTTCGGCCTGTTCTTCGGCTGGTTCAGTGCCCGCGCCTTGCTGTCGGGCTGGGCAGTGGGCATCATAGGCGGCAGTGCGCTGGCGATAGCCGATGGCATCAAGCCGGTGCATACCTTCCTGATCGGCGCCGACAAGTACACGCTGTACACTGGCCTGATCGCGCTGACGCTGAACATCATCGTCGCGGTGATCGTCCAACTGTTGTTCGGTAACAAGGAAGCGGCCAAGTAAGCCATGCCAACCGCACCAGGCCCGCGCAGCGCCCCGGCGCCCGCGGGCTTTTTTACGCCTGAAAAAAGCCCTTGAATTTATGGTGTAGGTACACTATATTGGTCTACATGATGACCACCGCCTCCCACCTTAGCACTGCCGATGCCGACCTGGTCGGCGAAGTGATCAGCAAATGTCTGCTGACCCGCACCCGCTCACTGTCGCGCGTGATTACCAGCATCTATGACCAGGAGATGCGCCCGTTCGGCGTGAATGCTTCGCAGTTTTCGATGCTGGTGTCGATAGCCCGCATGGGCAAGGCCAGCCGCGCGGAGCTGGGCCGGGCCAACCATCTGGAGCGCTCGACTTCCACCCGCAATCTGCAGCTGATGCTCGATGATGGTTGGGCCGAGGAAATCGCGCCGGCCGAGGGCAAGGGCCGCAGCCGTCCCATCGTGCTGTCGAAGGCGGGCCGCGAATTGCTCAAGACGGCCATGCCGGCCTGGCGCGTTGCCCAGGCCAGGGCCGAGCGCATGCTGGGCGAAGAGGGCGCCGCTACGCTGCAGAAGCTGGCGGACAGCTTGCCAGCCGAATAAGCGTCGCTCTCTTCAAAGCTGGCCGTTTTTTTAATCCAAATGGTGTATATACTCCAAAAATCCACCAGGAAATTGGCATGACCATCGTGAAAGCCGCTGCCGTCCAGATCAGCCCCGTGTTATACAGCCGTGCCGGCACGGTGGAGAAAGTCATCAGGAAAATCCGCGAACTGGGCAAGCAGGGCGTGCAATTTGCCACCTTCCCGGAAACACTGGTACCGTACTACCCCTATTTCTCCTTTGTGATGCCACCTTACGCCATGGGCAAGGAACATCAGCGCCTGCTGGAAGAATCGGTCACCGTCCCGTCGGCGGAGACCGATGCCATCGGCGCGGCCGCGAAGGAAGCCAACATGGTGGTGTCGATCGGCGTCAACGAGCGCGATGGCGGCACCATCTACAACAGCCAGTTGCTGTTCGACGCGGACGGCAAGCTGATCCAGCGCCGCCGCAAGATCATACCAACCTACCATGAGCGCATGATCTGGGGCCAGGGCGACGGTTCCGGCTTGCGCGCCGTCAACAGCGCCGTGGGCCGTGTCGGTCAGCTGGCCTGCTGGGAGCACAACGCGCCGCTGGCGCGCTACGCGCTGATCGCCGATGGCGAGCAGATCCACTCGGCCATGTATCCCGGTTCCTTTGGCGGCCGGCTGTTTGCCGACCAGACTGAAATCAACATCCGTCAGCACGCGATGGAATCGGCCTGCTTCGTGGTCAACGCCACCGCCTGGCTGGACGCCGAGCAGCAAGCGCAGATCGCCCAAGACACCGGTGCACCGATCGGCTCGATTTCCGGCGGCTGCTTTACCGCCATCGTCAATCCGGATGGCCAGATCATCGGCACGCCGCTGACCTCCGGCGAAGGCGAAGTGATCGCCGAGCTGGACTTCGCGCTGATCGACGCCCGCAAGCGCCTGATGGATGCGCGTGGCCACTACAGCCGTCCAGAGCTGCTTAGCCTGCTGATCGACCGCGGTCCTGCGCCCCAGCTGCGCGAGCGCAGCGTCGCGGAAGCGGAACGCTCTCAAGAGATCCTGTAATGCATCGATTCAATTCACTTTAAAAGGTAAGCAAAATGACCACTTCATCCCAACAGATGCCAGCTATCCTGGTGACCGGCGCGGCTGGCGATATCGGCGGCATCGGCCGCCATGTGACGGCCATGCTGCTGGCCAAGGGGTACCCGGTGCGCGCCCTGGTGCGCCGCGAGGACGAGCGCGCCGAAGCGCTGCGCCAGCTGGGCGCGGAAGTGGTGCTGGGCGATCTGACCGACCTGGCCTCGATGCACCGTGCGGTGCAAGGCGTCTCGCGCATCTACTTTGGCATGTCGGTGTCGGCCGCGTATCTGGAAGCGACGGTCAACCTGGCCGCCGTGGCGCGCCATCACGGCGTTGAAGCCATCGTCAACATGTCGCAGATGACGGTCAGCCAGATGAGCATCACCGAAACCACCGATAGCCCGCAGCACAAACTGCACTGGCTGGCGGAGCAGGCGCTGGCGTGGTCCGGCCTGCCGGTGGTGACGGTGCGTCCGACCGTGTTCCTGGAAGGCTTCTTCCTGCGCCTGGTCGCTGCCGGCGTCAAGGAGCGCGACGAATTGCTGCTGCCGCTGGCCGACGCCCGGACTTCGCCGATTTCCGCCGAAGACGTGGCGCGCGTGGTCGTGGTCATCCTCGACAATCCGGCGCCGCACATCGGCCAGATCTACAACCTGACCGGCCACGAGTCGGCCGACCTGCAGCACTATGCGCGCATGTTTTCCGACGCGCTGGGCCGCAGCATCACTTATCGCGACGTGCCGATCCCGGCCTGGACCGACAAGCTGCGCGAGCTGGGTGTGCCGGCCCACCTGCTGAGCCATCTGGGCGTGATGGCCGAGCTGCATCAGCAGGGCCGCTACGACCGCATGACCGACGACGTGTTCAAGCTCACCGGCCAGTACCCGCTCACCGTGCACGACTTCGTGCGGCGCAACGCCGCGGCGTTCACCCGGTAAGTAGCTCCTCGCTGACTACCCGGTTGCGGCCGTTCTGTTTGGCGCGGTACAGCGCCGCATCGGCCTTCGCCAGCGCACTGGAGATGTCAGCCGCATCGGCCCGCAGCATGGCCGCGCCTATGCTGGCGCTCATCTGGATCGCCACGCCGCTGTCGCGCAGCGCGGTATCGGACTCGATCGCGCTGCGCAGGCGCTCGGCAACTTGTAGCGCCTCCCGCAGGCCAGTGGCCGGCAGCAGCACGATGAACTCGTCGCCGCCGAAGCGGCCCAGCAGGTCGATGTCGCGTACCACGCGCTTGCAAATGTCGGCAAAACGCACCACCGCGCGGTCGCCGACGCCGTGGCCGTAGTTATCGTTGATCGGCTTGAAATGGTCGATGTCGATGATCAGCAGCGCCAGGTCCTGCATGCTGCGGCGCGCCTTCTTTAGTTCCAAAGCGCTGTGTTCGAGGAAGTGGCGACGGTTGGCCACGCCGGTCAGCGGGTCGGTGTTGGCCAGTTGCTGCAAGCGTTGCTCTTGCCGCAGCTGGGTCCGGTACACGCGCAGCATGGCGATGGCCATGCAGCAAATCAGCGTGACGGTCAGCACTTCGATCACCAGTTGCCGGTGCCAGCTGGCCAGCCATTCGTCATCGGCGATGCCGTAGACCACAAAAAACGGCAGCTGCGCGACCTTGCGCAAGCCATACAGGCGCTGCACGCCATCGCCCAGCCCGTCCGCATGCAGCGTGGCATAGCCGGCGCCGGCGTCGACAAACTGCTTGAGCATCGCTTGCGGCAGCTTGCGGCCCGGCTCGCCGATGTGGGTGGAATTGCTGGTCAGCAGACTCAGCCAGGTGTCGGCGATCAGCGCCACGTCTTGCTGGCCGAGCGCGATATTTTTCAGCCAGCCGGAGAAAAACCCCAGGTCCACTGAAATGCCGGCCATGCCGATGAAGGTGCCGTCGCGGCTGGGAAAGCGCCGCACCTGCGCCACGCTGGCGCGGCCCTGCTTGCTCAGGTACATATGCGACACGAAGGAGTCGACCCCGGGCCGTATCAGCTCCTGGCACCATTCGCGCTGGCTGACATCGATGCCGGCCACGGCGCTGGTGTGGCTGAGAACGCAGTCCGGGCCGGTCAGGCCGACGCCGACCGAGTTGGGCAGGCTGTTCTTTTTCTGGATCACGAGGGCGGTAATTTCCTGCTGGGCGCGCTGGTCCGGCGCCGGAAAGCGCAGCTGCTCAACCGGCACGCGACCGACGATGTCGCGCAGCACGTAGTCGGTATTCATCATGGCCCCGGTGATCCATTCGGACAGCAAGCTGGTCACATTGCTGAGCTGATAACGAGCCTGCGCTTCGTCGCGCCGATAGGATGTGTAAAGGTCGTAGCAGGCTGCCGATACCAGCGTCACGCAAAATGCGGCGCAGCAGACCAGGCTTTTCTGGTATTTATTCATGGAACGGAGACGGCGGCAGCGTGCGCAGATAGGCCAGTAAATTGGCGATCTGCTGCTCGTCGCCTATGCCCCAGAAACGCATCTTGTTGCCAGGGACCACAGTGTCCGGCGAGCGCAGAAAGGCGGCCAGGTTGTTTTCCGTCCAGACGATGTGCGAGGCCTGCATGGCCGGCGAATATGTGAAGTCGCCGGTGGCCGCCGCCGGCCGGCCGATGATGCCGTTCAGCTGCGGCCCGAAGCCGCCCCGGGCGTAGTGTCCGACCTGATGGCAAGAGGCACATTTGGCAAACGCCAGCTTGCCGGCAGCGGGATCCGGCGCTGCCTGGGCCGTGCCTGCCAGCATGGCGACGACAGCCAGCAGCGCGGCTCGGTAAGATGACATGTACTAACTCCTCGACAGCGCGCTTTAACGATGAGGAAGTGTAGCGCACTTCGCAGCGGGCTCTGCTGGCGCCCGGCTATCATGTCAAATTTTCATTGTTGTAAAGCGCTCAGAATTTACCGAAGAGCCAGCGAAACGGTGTAGACTGCGAGGCCGTCATACCTGTCGCTACAAAATGGTGACAGGGGGCAACAGACTACCATCACATAATAGTAGGAGACACAGTTTTGAGCCTTTTTCGAACCAAGAACCTGGACCAGATGGTCGCGCAAGGTAAGGCAGCAGGCGGCCTGAAGAAAGTGTTAGGTCCGATGGACCTGGTATTGATGGGCATAGGCGCCATTGTCGGCACCGGTATTTTCGTTCTGACCGGCACCGGCGCGCTGACGGCGGGCCCGGCGCTGACCCTGTCGTTTGTCATCGCCGCGCTGGCCTGCGCCTTTGCCGCGCTGAGCTACGCAGAATTCGCTTCGACCGTGCCAGTGGCCGGTTCGATCTACACTTATAGCTACGCCACCCTGGGCGAGCTGGTGGCCTGGATGATAGGCTGGGACCTGATGCTGGAATACGGCCTGGCCACGTCGGCCGTGTCGGTGGGCTGGTCCGGCTATTTCCAGTCGTTGATTGGCGGCTTCGGCATCCACCTGCCGGTCGCACTGACCGCCGCGCCGGGCTCGGTTCCCGGCGTGCATACCCTGTTCAACCTGCCTGCGATGCTGATCATGCTGTTCTTGACCGCGATGCTGTCGTGGGGCGTGCGCGAATCGGCGCGCGTCAACGGCGTCATGGTGATGATCAAGATTGCGGTGGTGGTGCTGTTCATCGTGGTCGGCGTGGGCCATGTGCAGCCGGCCAACTGGGAGCCGTTCATGCCGTTCGGCATGACTGGCGTGATGAGCGCGGCCGCGCTGGTGTTCTTCGCCTTCATCGGCTTCGACGCGGTGACGTCGGCGGCGGAAGAGGTCAAGCGTCCGGAGCGCGACCTGCCGATCGGCATCATCGGCTCGCTAGCGGTGTGCACGGTGCTGTACGTGCTGGTGTCGGCCATCATGACCGGCATCGTGCCGTTCGCCAAGTTTGCCGGCATCGACCATCCGGTATCGCTGGCGCTGCAGTTTGCGCATGAAAACTGGGTGGCCGGCTTTGTCGACCTGGGCGCGATCTTGGGTATGACCACCGTGATCCTGGTGATGACCTATGGCCAGACCCGCATCATCTTCGCCATGTCGCGCGACGGCCTGCTGCCGAAGCGCCTGTCGAACGTGCATCCGAAATTCGGCACGCCGTTCTTCGCCACCTGGATGGTTGGCATCGTGTTTGGCCTGATTGCCGCCGTAGTGCCGCTGGACGTGCTGGCTGAGCTGATCAACATCGGCACGCTGGCGGCATTCTGCCTGGTGTCGATCGCGGTGGTGGTGCTGCGCAAGAAGCGTCCCGAACTGCACCGCGCCTTCCGCTGCCCGGGCGTGCCGGTGATACCGGCGCTGGCGGTGATCTTCTGCCTGGCGCTGATGACTTTTCTGAGCCGCACCACCTGGATCGCCTTCGGCATCTGGCTGGTGATCGGCCTGGTGATCTACTTCAGCTACTCGCGCCGCCATTCGTTGCTCAACGGCAAGCCGTAAGCCTGCCGGCCTGACCCCAGCCTATACCCTGCACGGCGCCGCTGCTGCAGGGTGTTGTTCATTCCAGGTCCAGCATCTCCACCACCTGGCGGTCGCTGATTTGCTGAAAATCCGCGTAGTACTGGCCGACCGCGATGAAGTCCAATGGCGCGTGCAGGCACACGAGCGCGTCCGCTTCCTGTTTCAGACTTTGCAAAGCCTGCGGCGGTGCCACCGGCACGGCGGCTATCAGGCGTGCCGGGCCTTGCTGGCGCACCAGGCGCAGCGCTGCCGTCATCGTGGCGCCGGTGGCGATACCATCGTCGACCACGATCACGATCTGCCCGTCCAGCGGCAGCGCTGGCCGGCCGTGGCGGTACAGGGCGGCACGCTGCGACAGTATGGCAAGCGCCTCGGCAGTGAGCGCATCGATGCTGGCCGTGGACACGCCCAGCATCCGGATCGCACCGGCATGCAACAAGCGGGCGCCGTCGCTGGTCACTGCGCCTATCGCATACTCCGGCTGGCTGGGCAGGCCAAGCTTGCGTACCAGCAGCACGTCGAGCGAGGCCTGCAGCGTGCGCGCAATGACGCAGGCCAGCGGTATTCCTCCGCGTGGCAAACCCAGCACCACCACATCCGGGCGAGCGGCATAGGACTTCAGCAGTTGCGCCAGCTGGACGGCGGCCTGGCTGCGATTTTTGAACAGTGTCGACATGGCACGCCTATCATAGCGCAGTGCGTCGGCGCACCGGCTGCCCGCACCGTCGGCCGCCGGCTTGAGGCATACTATCGGGCAGGGCAATTTCTGCCACTGACCGACCAGGAGTTCCACATGAGCCAGTCCATTCCCGATCCAGACGGGGTCGCCTACCATCCCGTCAGCTGCGAATTTCACGATGTGCTGGAGGCGGCGGCAATGCTGCGCAAACCGGTGCCGCTGGTACTGCGCGAAGCCGACGGCACGAGCTCCACCCGCACGGCGCGCATCACCGACGTCTACGCCAAGGACGGCGCGGATTACCTGACGCTCGACAGCGGTGAAACCATCCGCCTGGATGCGCTGGCCGAGGTGGACGGCATCCCCGCAGCCCAGGGAGGCAGCGATGGAAATTGAATCGCTCAAGCATCTGGTCAGCCCCGAGGAATGGGCGCTGCGCGTCGACCTGGCCGCCTGCTACCGCCTGGCAGCCCATTATGGCTGGAGCGACCTGGTATTTACCCACATCAGCGCGCGCCTGCCGGGGCCGGAGCATCACTTCCTGATCAACCCCTATGGCCTGATGTTCGATGAAATCACCGCCTCGTCGCTGCTCAAGGTTGACCTGCACTGCAACAAGCTGCTCGACTCGCCATTCTCGGTCAACCCGGCCGGCTTCGTCATCCACAGCGCCGTGCACGAGGCGCGCGAAGATGCGCAGTGCGTGATGCACACCCACACCCGCGCCGGCGTCGCCGTCAGTGCGCAGCAGTGCGGCGTGCTGCCGATCTCACAGCAATCGACCTTCGTGCTGGCCTCACTGGCCTATCACGACTACGAAGGGGTGGCCTTCCGGGATGAGGAAAAGCCGCGTCTGCAGGCCGACATGGGACGCGCCAACTTCCTGATGCTGCGCAACCACGGTCTGCTGGTCGCCGGCAAGAGCATCGCCGACGCCTTCCTGTCCATGTACACCTTCGAGTCGACTTGCCAGATCCAGATTGCAGCCCAAGCCGGCGGCGAGCTAGTGCAGGTCGATCCCGCCATCGTCTCGGGCGTGCGCGAGGCGATGCGGGTGCAGACGGGCGGGCAGGGCGGCGGCTTCGTCTGGCCGTCGCTGATACGCAAGCTGGACCGCCTGGACCCCAGCTACAAGAGTTGAACCACGCCGGGCCTGCGGCCGGCCTGTTCGGCCACCTGTCGACGCAGGGGCCTATGGGCCGCCTGGGTGAGCCGGCGGAATTCGCCAAGGCCGTGCTGTTCCTGGCGTCGCCCGACGCTAGCGTCGTCAACGGCATCGAACTGTGCGTCGACAGCGGCACGGCGCAAATCTGATGATGAAAAAAGCCCCGAGCGAGCAGCAAACTCGTCGGGGCTTCAGGTCAATTGGCGGAGAAAGCAAGTTGACTGAGACGCATCATGCATGATGCATCTTAAGAAAAGCTTAATACTGTCCCGCCGCTACGATTAAACCGGGGTGGTGAGCAGGTTGATGTTGCCGTGCGCCATTTTCGAGTACCGGCAAGTCTTGTGCGCGGTAGCCATCAGCGCCTGGACGGTTGCGCGCTCCAGGCCGGGCAGGCCGACGTTCAGGCGCGCTTGCAGAAAGTAGGCGCCGTCGGCGTTGGCCAGGTCGACTTCGGCATCGACCGCCACGTCGGCCGGCAGCTTCACTTGCATGGCCTAGGCCGATTAATTCGCGCCCGATATGGATGCTGCCAGATCGACACAATCCGGATACACAGCGGCCATACCATCGTTGTCACACCAACCACGAAGGAGCCGCCCATGTCTGAAGTGAATCTCAAACGCCGCTTGCTGCTCGGTAGTGCCGGCGCCGGCCTGATTGCCGCGCAACTGGCCATGCTAGGCGCCGCCCATGCACAAACGGGCAAGTCCGCACTCAGTGCCTTCGGCACCATCAAACAGATCAACGCCGGCCTGCTGAATGTGGGCTATGCCGAAGCCGGCCCGGCCGATGGTCCGCCGGTGATACTGCTGCATGGCTGGCCGTACGACATTCACAGCTTTGTCGACGTGGCGCCGATATTGGCGCGGGCAGGCTTTCGCGTGATCGTGCCGCATTTGCGCGGCCACGGCAGCACGCGCTTCCTCTCGGACGACACGCTGCGCAACGGCCAGCAGGCCGTGGTGGCGCTGGACATCATCGCGCTGATGGACGCGCTGCGCATCGAGCAGGCCGTCCTGGCCGGCTACGACTGGGGCGCGCGCACCGCCAACATCATCGCCGCGCTGTGGCCGCAGCGCTGCAGGGCGATGGTGTCGGTAAACGGCTATCTGATCAACAACCGCGAGCGCAACCAGAAGCCGCTGCCGCCCAAGGCCGAGCTGGGATGGTGGTATCAGTTCTATTTCGCCACCGAACGTGGACGCGCCGGCTATGCGGCCAACCGCCGCGAGTTCAATCACCTGATCTGGAAGAATAATTCACCGGCGTGGAATTTCGACGAGCCGACCTACGCCCGTTCTGCCGCCAGCTTCGAAAATCCAGACCACGTCGCCATCGTGATCCATAACTACCGTTGGCGTCTGAGCCTGGTGGAGGGGGAGGCGCAGTACGACGAACTGGAGCGCCGCCTGGCGGCCGGTCCGAGCATCGCCGTGCCGACCATCACGCTGGACGGCGATTCGGACGGCGTGGCCCCGGCCACCGACGGCAAGGCCTACGCCGCCAGGTTCACCGGCAAGCGCACGCACCGCATCGTCAAGGGCGCGGGCCATAACTTGCCGCAGGAAGCGCCGCAGGCGTTTGCCGATGCGGTGATTGAAGTCGCGCGCTACTAAGCGGCTGGCTCGGCGCCCGCATCGGCGGGCATGACCAGGCGCGCTTCCAGGCCGCCGCCTGCGCGGTTGCTAAGCGTCAGCGTGGCGCCCATCGCTTGCGCCAGCTGGCGAGCGATCGCCAGCCCCAGGCCGGTGCCGCCGGTGCTGCGGTTGCGTGACGATTCCAGCCGCACGAAGGGCTCGAACACCGCCTGCAGCTGTTCTTCCGGGATACCGGCGCCGCGGTCGGACACCGTGATGGCGATCATGCCATCGCCGGCCGGCAGCACCGCCAGTTCGGCCGCGCCGGTGAACTTCAGCGCATTGTCGGTCAGGTTGCTCAGGATGCGGCGCAGTGCCTGCGGGCGCGTCATCAGCATGCTGCCGATGCGCCCTTGCAGCGTGACCTGCTGGCCGGCGTCGGTATAGTCCAGCACCAAGCTGTCGAGCAGGGCGTCCGGATCGATGCGGCGCTGTTCCTCGGCCGCCGCGTGCAGCGTGCGGGCATAGGTGACGCCTTCGCGCACCAGCGCTTCCATCTCGCGCAGGTCGCGCTGCATGGCGGCGCCGTGCACCTGGTCGTCCATCAGGTCCGCGCGCAGGCGCAGGCGGGGGATCGGCGTTTGCAGGTCGTGCGAGATCGAGGCCAGGATCTGCAGCCGCTCGCTCATGTAGGAGGCAATCCGGTCCTGCATCGCATTGAAGGCGGTGGCGGCGCGCGCCACTTCGGCCGGGCCGTCTTCCGGCAGGCGCTGCGCTTTCAGGTCGGGACCGAGGGCGTCGGCCGCCTTGGCCAGCTGCGCCAGCGGACGGGTGGCCAGGCGCACCGCCAACCAGGTGCACAGCGCGATCAGCGCCAGCTGCGCCCCCAGCACCATCACCAGCCAGGACCCGGCAGGCATGCCGATCAGCCGCATGGCGACGGTCAGCGGCTGGCCGTCGGGGAGCCGCAGGTGGATGTGAAAGTGGTCGTTGCTGCCGGGCAGCATATTCACGCGCATGTCGGGACGGGGGCCGAGGCCGCGGCGTACCCCGTCCACCACCCGCGTGACGCGCGCCGATTCGACCGCTGGGCCTTCGGCCCCGTCGTTGAGCAGCAAGCGGAAGTTGTTGCGCTCGAGCTGTGGAATCCATCTGGCGCGCTCGGACGCGGGCAGCCGCTCCAGCAGCGCCACGGCGCTGGCCACGTCCTGCTCCACATAGCCGACCATCACCGTCAGGCCGGCCTGGGTGCGCTCCTCGAACACCCATTTGTACGACAGCGCGTGGGCCAGCACCAGGCCGACCACCAGGATCAGCGTCAGGCGGGCGTACAGGCTGCGCGGCCACCAGCGCCAGGACAGCGCTTTCACCGCGGCGTTTCCTGCACTTCGACCCGCGACGAGAAGATGTAGCCTTCGCTGCGCAAGGTCTTGATGTAGCGCGGCTCGCGCGCGTCGTCGCGCAGGCGCTGGCGCAGACGGCTCACCAGCAGGTCGATCGAGCGGTCGAACTGGTCGGCGTCGCGGCCCTGGGTCAGGTTTAGCAGCTGGTCGCGGGTCAGCACCCGCTGCGGATGGTCCAGAAACACCCGCAGCAGCCGGTATTCGGCGCCGCTGAGCGCCACCATGGTGCCCTCGGCGTCCAGCAAGTGGCGGGCGGTGGTGTCCAGCCGCCAGTCGCCGAAGGTCAGCAGGTGCACGGTGTCCGCCTCGGCCGACTGCAGGTTGGGCGGCAGCATGCGCGCGCGGCGCAGCACGGCGCGGATGCGCGCCAGCAACTCGCGCACCGCGAAGGGCTTGGCCAGGTAGTCGTCGGCGCCCATTTCCAGGCCGATGATGCGCTCGGTTTCGTCGCCCAGCGCGGTCAGCATCAGGATGGGCACGCTGCGGTATTTGCCGGAGCGCAGCTCGCGGCACAGCGCCAGGCCATCCTCGCCCGGCATCATGCGGTCGAGGATGACCAGGTCCACCGGGCCCTGTTCCAGCGCGGCGCGCATCTGCCGGCCGCTGGCAGCGAGCGACGCCAGCATGCCGTGTTTTTCCAGGTAGGTCCCGATCAGGGTGCGGATTTCTTTGTCGTCGTCGACGATCAATACGTGGTCGTTAGGTTCCATTTTCAAATGATACAACGGCTGGCGATGCAGTGTTATACCCCGGCTGGCCGGGATGATTGTATCGCCATGTATCTGGGCCGGGGCGGGATACAAAACATTGCAGTAGAGCCGACACGAGGACACATGGCCGATACGCGGCACGGGTCAAATACTTACATCCCATTCCAAGGAGTACGCCATGCACAACCTGATCGAAGCACCGCTTGCTTTCCTGGCCGGCGTTTTCACCATTGCCTCCCCCTGTGTGCTACCCATCCTGCCCATTTTGCTGGGCACGGCCATGGCCAGGCAAAGCAAGGTGCGGCCGCTGTTCATCGTTGCCGGCTTCGTGCTGACCTTTGCTGCGCTGGGCATGCTGCTCGGCGTAGCTTCAAGCTCGCTCGAACTGGCGCAGGAAGCGCTGCGCAATATCGCCATCGCCATGCTGGCCTTGTCCGGGCTGGTGCAGTTGTGGCGCGCGCCGTACAACTGGCTGATGACCCGCCTGGAAGGGCCGCTGCAGCGCCTGGGCGCCGGCGGCGGCAATGCCGGACCGGGCAATACCGGCGGCTTCGTGCTGGGGATGTCGCTGGGCGCCGTCTGGACCCCGTGCGCCGGCCCGGTACTGGCCTCGATCCTGGCGCTGGTCGCCAAGGCGCAGGACACCGGCTGGTCGGCCTCGCTGCTGGTGCTGTATGCGGCCGGCGCCGGCATCCCGATGCTGGTGATCGCCTACGGCGGCCAGTTCATGCGCACCCGGGTGCGCCAGGTGGCGCAGCACACCGAGCGCCTGCAACAGGTATTCGGCGTGCTGGTGCTGCTGACCGCTGCCGCGATTTACTTCCAATATGACACGCTGGCCTATGCCTGGCTGGCCGACATTTCCCCCAACCTGAAAGGACTGTAAGATGAAAACCCTCGTCAAAAAACTGCTCGCCGGCGCCGTACTGGCCGGCGCCACCATCGCCCAGGCGGCACACGCCGCTCCAACCGCACCGGCCTTCACCGGTATCGACAAGTGGCACAATTCGGCGCCGCTGACCATGGAACAGCTGCGTGGCAAAGTGGTGCTGGTCGACTTCTGGACCTATACCTGCATCAACTGCATCCGCACCCTGCCGTATGTACGCAGCTGGTACGACAAGTACAAGGACCAGGGCCTGGTGGTGGTGGGCGTGCACACCCCTGAGTATCCGGTCGAGCGCTCCAGCGCCAATGTGGCGGCAGCGCTGAAGCGCTTCGATATACGCTATCCGGTTGCCCAGGACAATAGCTATGCCACTTGGGAAGCCTACAGCAACCAATACTGGCCGGCGACCTACCTGATCGACAAGCAGGGCAAGATAGTCTACACCCACTTCGGCGAAGGCCAGTACGACGTCACCGAAGCGACCATCCGCAAGCTGCTGGCGCAACCGGGTTAAGTCGCGCAAGCGTCCGGCCGGTGCAGGAAAAATGTTACGCCGGCCGGGTTTAGGTGCATACTTGTCAGTGAAATCTCAGCATTGAGCGGGAGGAGTCATGGCAGAAGCATCAGCACCTCATAACGAAGCCCAGCGGGTGGCGGCGTTGCACGCGCTACACCTGCTGAAAACCCCGCCCGAAGAGCGTTTCGACCGGCTGACACGGCTGGCCAAGCGTCTGTTCAATGTACCGATTGCCAAGGTGACGCTGGTCGATGCGGAGCAGGTGTTTACCCTGTCCTGTAGCGGCGCCGAATTTGCCCCGGTGCCGCGCGAGGTCTCATTCTGTTCGCAAACCATCCTCGGCGACGAAATCCTGGTGATCCCCGATGCCAGCGCCGATCCGCAGTATCGCGACAACCCGCTGGTGCAGGGCGAAGCCAATGTGCGTTTCTATGCCGGCTGTCCGCTGACTATCCCCGACGGCAGCAGACTGGGCGCGCTATGCCTGATTGACACCGAGCCGCGCAGCTTCAGCGCCGAAGACCTGCGCCTGATGCGCGACCTGGCCGCGATGGTGGAGCAGGAGATGGCTGCCGTGCAGATGGCCACCGTCTGCGACCTGACCGGACTGTCCAACCGGCGCGGCTTCGAATTGCTGGGCCAGCAAGCGATACAGGTCTGCAAGCGGCTCAACAAGCCTGCCGCACTGCTGTACTTCGACTTGAATCATTTCAAGGAAATTAACGATACCTACGGCCACGCCGAGGGCGACCACGCGCTGAAGGTGTTTGCCGAAGTGCTGCACCGGGTGTTGCGCAGCAGCGACCTGACCGGCCGCCTGGGCGGGGATGAATTTGCCGCGCTGCTGATCGATTCCGACTGGGCCGAAACCTCGGCCGTGATCGAGCGGCTGCGCTCTACGCTGGCGGCGCGCAACGCGGTCGACCGGCGCGGCTACGATATCCGCTTCAGCGTCGGACAGGTGGCGCTCGATACGCGGCATACCACCATAGGCGCCTTGCTGGCCGAAGGCGACGGCGAAATGTATCGCAACAAGCTGGCGCTGCGGGCCGCCTCGGCGCACTAAGGGTCAAGCGTCGCTAGCGTCGCCGGCGCGCCAGATGACGCGGTTGCGGCCGGCGCTCTTGGCTTGGTACAGATGGCTGTCGGCCGCTTCCAGCAGTTCGGCCGCGCTTTCGCTGCCGCTGCTGGTCAGCGTCACGCCGCCGACGCTGGCCGTCAGCACCGGCGCCACCGTCGAGGAGGCGTGCGGGAGCGCCAGCTGGACGATGGCCAGGCAGATGGTGCTGGCCACATGTTCGGCTTGCGCTGCATAGGTATCAGGCATCAGCAGCGCCAGTTCCTCTCCGCCGTAGCGGGCTGCCAGGTCGGCCGGGCGGCGCATCGCCGCGCTGACCACGCGGGCCACGGCGCGCAGCGCGCGGTCGCCGGCCGGATGGCCGTATTGGTCGTTGTACTGCTTGAAGCTGTCGATGTCCAGCACCGCCAGCGACAGCGGGCGGCCGTTGCGGCGCGCACGCTGCCATTCGCTCTGGTAGGCGTCGTCGAAGCGGCGCCGGTTGGCCAGTTCGGTCAGGCCATCGACATGGGCCAGGTGCTCCAGCAAGCGGCGCTGGCGTACCATCTGCAGGTGCAGCGCCACCCGCGCCACCACCACCGTGGCGTTGAAGGGCTTGGCGATGTAGTCCGCCGCGCCCAGCTTCAGGCCATTCGCTTCATCCTCCGGCCGGTCCAGCCCCGAAATGAAAATTACCGCGATGTTGGCCGTGGCCGGATCGGCACGCAGCTGGCGCAGCACTTCGTAGCCGTCCATGTCCGGCATCACCACGTCCAGCAGGATCAGGTCGGGTACATGCTGGATGGCGCGCTGCAAGGTCTGCGCGCCGTTTTTCGCCAGCAGCACCGTGTACTCGGGCTTGAGCAGATCGGCCAAGACCTGGCGATTCATCGCATCGTCATCGGCGATCAGCACTTTTTGGGTGGCCGCCAGATTCATCAAGCGCTTTCTTCCAGGTCCATGTGCAGTGCGGCGGCCAGCGTGGACAGCGGGGCGAGGGCGGCAGGGTATTCGATGTCCTCCACGGCGTGCTGGATCGCCGCCAGCGTGATCGCATGGCCGGATGCCGACAGGCGGTTTTGCAGCTCCTGCAGCGCGTCCTCGGCGCGGGCGTCGTCGCTGCGCAGATAGCCTTCGAGCTGCTTGATCAGGCGCGCCACTTCGGCTGGGTCATAGCGGCTGGTGGCGGGGGCGGCGACCACCTTGGCCAGGCCGGCCAGTACCGCATCGAGCGCGGCGGCCAGTTCCCGCGCCGGACCGGCGATGCGTTGCTGGCGGCCGGCGCGCAATTCCTGCTCGACGACGTTGGCCAGCGCCGACAGTTCGCCCGCACCCATGTAGGCGGCGCTGGGGCGCAGGTTATGCGCCAGGCTTTGCAGCACGGCGTGCTCGCCATTGGCCAGCGCGTCGCGCATCGTTTGCGGCGCGCTGCGGTATTCCTGCAGGAAGCCGCGCACGCGCCGCTCCAGCCGGTGGCGCTGGCGGTCGACGTTTTCCAGTGCCAGCTGCCAGTCGATGCCGCGTACTTCGGGCAGCGCTGCCGTGATCGTTGCCGTCTCGGCGCTGGAGGCCAGGTCCGGCACTGCGGGCGGCGGCAAGCGGCGTCCTGCAAGGCGGCCTGGCGGGATCCACTTGAACAGGGTGCGGAACAGCAGTTCCGGATCGATAGGCTTGGTGACGTGGTCGTTCATGCCGGCCGCCAGGCTGCGTTCGCGGTCGCCGGCCATGGCGTGCGCCGTCATGGCGATGATGGGCAGCTCGCGCAGGCCATCGATGGCGCGGATGCGGCGGGCGGCGGTCAGGCCGTCCACTTCCTGCATCTGGATGTCCATCAGCACCAGGTCGTAATCGGCGTTCTGCACCATCTGCACCGCTTCGCCGCCGTGCACGGCGATGTCGATCTGGATGCGCGCGGCGGACATGAAATCGATCGCCACTTCGCGGTTGATGGCGTTGTCCTCCACCAGCAGCACGCGCGCGCCGTCCAGGCGCGACAGGTCAGCCATGTTGGCGATGCTGCGCACGTCGGCCCGCATGGCGTCGCCGTCACTGCCTGCGTCGGCCGGATACAGGTCCGGCTGCAGCACCTGCAGCAGGCTGTGATACAGCAGCGCCGGTCCGACCGGCTTGGTCAGGAAGCCGCTCAGCGGCAGCTCGCCTTCCTGTTGCAGCACCGTCTCGCGGGTGCAGACGGTGAGCATCAGGATCGCCGGCGGAGTAGGGAAGCGCTGGTCGGCACGGATGCGGCGTATGGTTTCCACGCCATCCCAGCCGGGCATCATGTAATCCATCAGCACCACGTTATAGGGCTGGCCGGCTTCAACCGCGCGCGCCAGCATGGCCAGCGACTGTTCGCCGGAGCTGGCGGCGTGCGCGGTGACGCCGAAGGAGGTCAGCATTTCGACCAGGGCCTCGCGCGCGGTGGCACTGTCGTCGACCACCATCACGCGCACTTGCTGCAGTGCGGCCGACGGCGGCGCAACTGGGGCTTGGGCCGGATCGGCCTCGCCCAGCTGCACCGTGAAGCTGAAACGGCTGCCCACGCCCGGCGTGCTGCTGACGCGGATCGCGCCGCCCATCAGCTCCACCAACTGCTTGCAGATGCTCAGTCCCAGGCCGGTCCCGCCGTATTTGCGGGTGATCGAACCGTCGGCCTGGCTGAAGGATTGGAACAGGCGCGCCAACTGCTGTTCATGTATGCCGATGCCGGTATCGCTGACGCTGAAACGCAGTGTGATGCCGTCGGCGTCTTGCTCGGCGACATCGACCGAGACCACGATCTCGCCTTTTTCGGTGAACTTGACGGCATTGCCGGTCAGGTTGATCAGCACTTGTCCCAGCCGCAGCGGATCGCCGACCAGCAGCGCCGGCACGCCGCGCGCGACATGAAATACCAGTTCGACCTTCTTGGCGTCGGTCTTGATGGCGGTGAGGCTGGACAGGTGTTCCAGCATGTCGTTCAGGTCGAAGGGCACCGTCTCCAGCGCCAGCTTGCCCGCTTCGATGCGCGAGAAGTCGAGGATGTCGTTGATGATGCCCAGCAGATGTTCGCCCGCGTCCTGGATCTTGCCGACATAATTGCGCAGCTTGGGCGTGGGTTCGGCCATCAGCGCCAGGCGGCTCATGCCGATGATGGCGTTCAGCGGGGTGCGGATCTCGTGGCTCATATTGGCCAGGAAGTCCGACTTCATGCGGGTTGCCGCTTCGGCGCGCAGCATGGCGCTTTGCATGGCCTTGGTGCGCAGGCCGAGGATGCGCATGAACACCAGCATGTCGAACGAGTTCCCGAACTGCAGCGCGTGCATGCTCCAGAAGTTGGCGCCGATGGCGCCGTTGATGACCTGGCTCAGTATCACCGACGTGGCGAAGCTGACCGTCCAGCCGATCAGGAAGTAGGTGCCGACCGCATCGCCGCGCCGCGCGCGCATGAAGGCGCCGGGCAGGCCAAGCAGCATGGGCATCACGCCCAGTGTGCTGACGATGGCGACCAGCATTTCGACGCTGATGATGTCGGTGGCGTAGAGCAGCGCGCTCAGCACGGTCAGCGCGGCGCCGGTTTTCATCAGGCGGCGGAAGGTGCGGTCCATGCCGGGGCGGGCCAGCGCCTGCTCGACAAACAGGTAGGCGCCGCAGGAAGCCATCAGCGCGAACAGGCCGCCGGCGTGGTGCGTCATCCAGGCATTGTTGAACCACAGGTACTGGCTGCCCAGGCCGAAGAACTCGACCGAGAACAGCGTGGTGCCGCTGATGAGCAGCGCGAATTTGCCGAACAGGTGCTCGCGGAGGTTGAACCATTGCGCCAGGCCGTACAGCAGCAGGCACAGACCGAGGCCGGTCAGCATCCCTTGCAGCATTTGCTCATTGAGCGCCCGGGCGTGGAACGGCGCCGGCTGCGACAGGCGGATCGGCAGTATCATCGAGCCGATATTGTCGACCCGCAGCAGTATCAGCTGCTCGGCGCCGGGTGTCAGCTGCAAGCGGGTGGCAGGCGCGCGTGGATGCGGTGCGCCCGGCGGCACCGGCTGCAGATTGCCCAGCACTTCGCGGCGCGTCAAGTGGCCGGGCGTGCCGGCGTAGACGTCGATGCGGTTCAGCACCGCATAGTCGATGTCCAGTATCCATTCCGGGCTGGCGTCGGCGGCCAGCTTGACCGGGATGCGCAGCCAGACCACGTCCTTGTGTACGCCCAGCGTGGCGTAGGCCGATTGCGGCACGGTGAATTGCGCGGATGCGGCCAGCGCAGTGTCGGCGCTCAGCTTGCCACCCGGATCGTTCAGCATGGTGACGGCGGGCCAGGCTTCGATTTCGTTCTGGCGGTTGTCCAGCAGCAGCGCTTGCGGCGCGAGCGGCGCCGCAAACAGCGGCAGCACCAACGCCAGCAGCGCCAGTGCGACCGAGATGACTGCGACTGCGACGGCGAGAATGGCGGGTCTGCGACGCAGGCGGCGCAGCATCTTCTTCAGCATGGCTGGGATCCTTGTGCGGAGTGCTTCACGCGGCGGCCGCTCAGGCGCGCCTCCAGTGCATTCATCCAGCGCGGCGCCTTGGGATCGTCATGCCAGTTGCGCACGGTGGCGTTCATCTGGTTCAACAGCGCGGCGGGCAGCTTGAGCGGGCGGGCCTGGCCCATCAGCACCTTGACGGTGAAGCGGTAGCCGACCACCCGGGTCAGCATGCGGCAGATCGAAAACTCCGGCACGAACCATCGCACCAGGCGGTCGATGGCGCGTGTCAGGCCCATGGCCAGCGCGAACACGGCGCGCGAGCGCAGCGATACGCGGCCGGTGATACCCAGGTCAGCCGCGGTTTCGGCGCCGCACAGGTAGCGCGTCAGCAGCACCGGGAAGGGCTTGAGCAGGCGCAGCGGAATTTCGTCTTCCATGGCTTGCATCAGCGCCGCGCCCAGCGCGGGGCGCGGATCGGGCAGCCAGGACTGGCTGCGGCCGCGCGCCTGCATGCGCGCGAACAGCTGCTTGGCGTCGGCCATGGACTCGACCATCAAGGCGCTTGCTACGCCGAGCACATGGCCCATGACGTTCCAGGCGTGCAGGTAGGCGCGCTCGTCGGCATCCGACAGGCCCAGGCCGAGGCTGCGCAGGCCGCGCAGGTAGATGTAGTGGAAGGTCAGCAGCGTGTAGGCCAGTTCCTGCTGGTTGCAGGGCAGGCCATCGGCGGCGACGTCCCAGCCGTGGGCGTACAGGGTTTGGTGCAGGCTGGCGCCTTCGGCCGGCAGCGGCGCAAGCGCGGTACCGGCGGCAATGGCAGCGGCCGGGCTGGCGCGCAAGATCAAGTGGCGGATGGTGGCATGGATCAGGCGCACCTTCAGCGTTTGCGCCACGCCGCCGCCGTCGGCGCTGGTCAGGCCACCCTTCATCATCACCGGGAAGATCATGGCGGCGGTGGCGCGGATGCGGTAGTCGGTGTGCGCTTCCAGCTGTCCGGCCACGTGCAGCACGCCGGACAGGTCGGGCAGCACGTAGCATTCCGGCAGGCTGGCGCAGAACAGCAGCGTGCAAGACATCATGCTCATGTCGAAGAACAGCGTTTCGGCGCGCTCTATCTTGGCGGCGCTGGCCCATGCCGGCAGTAGCAGTGCGCTACGCAGGTAGTCCTGCAGCGCGGCGGCGATGGACGCTGGGACGTCGGCGTCGGCCTGCCAGCTGGCCAGCTGGCCGTTGGTCTCCCACTGCCCCAACTGGCGGTTGACGATGCCGATGGCGGCCCACATGCCGGCCGTATTTTCGGCGCCGTCATGCGGGCCGAGGATGCGGGCGATGGTGTCGTCCGCCAGCGCATCGGCCTGCCGCTCCCAGCCGCGCGCGTCGTCCACGGCTGGCTGTAGCCCAGCCGTCATGCGGCCACCCGTTCGGTTTGCACCAGCTGCAGCGCGGCCGGTGTTTGCCAGCGGCTAAAGCCACAGACCGCCGCCAGCAGCGGTATGCCCATCGCGAACAGCGCGATGGTACGGGTTTCTAGCGGCGTGCCCATGGCCATCTGGAACACCATGTTGGCGCCGTAGATCACCAGCGGCACCAGCATGTGCGACCGCGCAGCCGGCAGCGAGGCTTGCGGCGGCTGGCTGCGTACGCTGAAGCGGAACAGCATGAGGATCACGAACGACACCAGTGCCCAGCCGGCGAAGCCTTGCAGCGTCTCGCCGAACCACCAGCCGTCGGTCTTGGTCATGATCCAGGCTTTCAGCGTGTAGACCATGTAGGGATCGGCGCCCAGGTCGTAGGCCGTGACGATCATCGCAGCCAGCAGCGACATGGTCAGCATTTGCGGCAGCGCCGGCGCGCCGTCGTATGGCGCCTGCCAAACGATCAGGTTGGCTATGATGTAGGCGATATAGGACAGCGCGAACCACATCAGCGGGATGATCGCCGGCACCGCGCCCAGCCTTGGACCGAGCACCTCGGTATAGGTATAGCTGCCGAAGAACCAGCCCTGCGTCGCGCCCATCTCTTCGGCCAGCCAGCCCACTACCACAGCGATGACCACGAAGCGCAGCGCGGCGCGCTTGCCCAGCAGGTGCGCCGCGCTGGCCCAGCAGCAGGCGAACATCAGCAGCGAGCCGGCGATCAGCATCCGCGTGGTATCGCCATAACCGCGCGACAGCAGCACCAGCAGGAACAGCGCCAGCAAGGCATAGGTAATCTGGGGCAGCTTGCTCATCAGTGATTTCATAGGCTGGATTGGCTCTCAGAATCGATAATCGAGACGCACGGCAAGCGTGCGCGGATCGCTGGGCACCACCATGCCGAAGCTGTCGATGGTGATGGGCTGGACTTTGTTTTCCAGATTCTTCACGCGCGCCTGCATGCTCCAGCGCGCGCCGTCGGGCTGGAAGGACAGGCTGGCGTCGCTCTCGGTACGCGACGGCACGCGGTATTGCAGCAGCTGGGTCGGCACGGCTATGGTATAGGCCGCGCTGCGGCGCGATTCGATGCTGGCCGCCAGCTGGCCGGCGGCCAGTTGGAAGCGGTGCTGGTAGCCCAGCGTCAGCGTGTTGGCGGGCGCGCGATCAAGCTGGTTGCCGGCCCAGGAATGCAGCCCGTCCGGCATGTATGACACGTAGTGGGCATCAAGCAGCGTCCATGCATAGTTGATGCGGTCCGCCCTGGTGGGGGTGACCAGGCCATCGAGTTCCAGTCCCCTGACGCCGGCGACAGCGGCATTGCTGGTGACATAGCGCGGCGCGCCCTGGACCATGGCGACGTTGGAAACCTGCAGGTTCTTGTAGTCGTAATGGAAGGCGGCCAGATTCAGGCTGGCCTGCTTGTCCCAGAAGCGGCTCTTCATGCCGGCTTCGTAGGAGGTCAGCGTCTCCGGCTGATAGAACAAGGTGGCGGCGGGCAGCGCCACCGCAGCCGGACAGTCTATGCCCAGCTGGCGCGCGCCGGCCAGGCAGCCGTCATTGAAGCCGCCCGACTTGTAGCCGGTGGCGATGGCGCCATACAGCATCGTCGCCGGCGCCAGGTCGTAGTCGAGACCCAGGCGCCAGGTGGTTTTATGGGTACTGAGCTCGGCGGCGTTGAGCAGCTGGAAGTCGGTGGCCGGATTGAAGCTGGGGCCTTGCTGGAAGTTGGTGGAACCGTAGCGCGACTTGCGGTCGTCCGTGTAGCGCACGCCGGCGGTGGCGCGCAGCTGTGGCGTCACGCGGTAGGTGGCCTGGCCGAACACTGCCTCGCTGCGTGACACGGTCGGACCGATAGGGAAGCGGTAATAGGGCGGCAGTCCAAGCACTTGCAGGTCGCGGAAAGTGTAATCGTCGTCCGAGTTTTCGCGGAAGTAGTACAGGCCGGCCTGCGCGCTGAACGCGCGCTCGCCACTGGTGGCGATGCGCAGCTCATGCGAATTCTGGCCGTAGCCGCCAACGAAGGTCTCATGCACGCCGATGGCCACGCCGGGCGCCACGCGGTAGTGGTAGTTGGCCAGGAAGTCGTTATCAAAGCGACGGTGCGAAGCCAGGTAGTACAGGGTGGCCGGGCCCAATTGCCAGGTCAGTTCGGCGGCGATGCCGCTGCTGGTCTTGTGGTCATAACCTTGCTCGGGCCGGGTATTTTGCGGCAGGAAGCTGTTGGTCAGGCGCGTGTCGGTGCCGGCAGCGTACCAGCTTGGCTGGCCCAGTTCGACGCCGTGGTAGAAGTTGGTGTCCGGGACGATCACGTCGCCATGATCGTGGCTGTGGCTGTGGTCCGCGCGCAGCAGCAGTGTCGCTGTCTCGCTGTAGCGCCACAGGGCCGACAGCCGCGCCGACAGTTCGTTACGGTCCGATCCCAGTTGCAGGCCGGTGCCCTGGCCGTTGATCAGGTAACTGTCATGCTGGTTCGAATTGACGGCCGCGCGCAGCGCCAGTGTCGGGCTGAGCGGCAGGTTCAGCATGGCGTTGACCTTGCGGCTGCCATAGTCGCCCACTTCGACGCCGACGTCGCCTTCCTTCTGCTGCGTCGGCGCGTGGGAGATCAGGTTGACCACACCGGCGGTGGCATTGCGGCCGTACAGCGTGCCCTGCGGCCCGCGCAGCACTTCCACGCGGTCCAGATCATAGAAGCCCAGGTTCTGCGCTTGCGGGCGGGCGATGTAGATGCCGTCCATCATGAACGCCGCCGAGGGATCGCCTTTTTCGGTGGTGTCGGCATTGCTGACGCCGCGGATGGTGATCTTCAGGCCGTCCGCCGCGCCGTCCAGGCGCACGTTGGGCAGACGCGCGGCGATGTCGGATGGTTCGGCGATGCCGGCGTCGATTAATTGCTCTGCGGAAATCACGGTCATGGCAACCGGGGTCTTCGATTCCAGCGATGGCGTGCGCTGGGCGGTGACTACTATTTCATGCACTTGCGCCTGGGCGGCGCCGAAGGCGCCCATCATGGCAACAGTTAGCAGCAGCGGGCCGTGGCAGCCCCCTCGTTTGGTCATAGGACCATTCTCCATGTCACACTTACATCAAAAGTCCAGAGTCTAACAGGTCATGATGTGGGGAAACAGAACATGCTGTACGGGTTCTGAAAAAAAAGTACTAAACTGTACTAATTGCGTCCACTGCGCGACAGTCCAGCCGCTGCGGCGCGCTGCCGGGCGTGAAATGTTTCCGTGAGAAAAAAAATAAGGCCGAAGTTTCTTGCGATATGCAATGCGCTTGGGCAGTGGCGAGCGCAGCTGCTGATCCAGATCATGATTGACCTAATTGGCTGGCGGTATAGACTGCCGGCAGTGCTATCTTGTTCTGAAGGCCGGCCCGGGCGGACCGGTCGATACGGCAACTTAGGGAGGAGTTATGAGCAGAGTGGCATTGGTCAGTGGCGGCACGCGGGGGCTGGGCGAGGCAATCTCGCTGGCATTGCAGGGACAGGGCTGCCGGGTCGCGGCGATCTATCGCAGCGACGAAGCGGCGGCGCGCGAGTTTTCCGGGCGCAGCGGGATCCCGGTGTTCTGCTGGGATGTGGGCGACTTCGAAGCCTGCGGCGATGGCGTGCGGCGCGTCGAGCAAGAGCTGGGACCGATCGAGGTGCTGGTTAATAATGCGGGCGTGACCGCCGATGGCATGCTGCACAAGATGACACCGCAGCAGTGGTCGTGCGTGATCGATACCAACCTCGGCTCGATGTTCAACATGAGCCGGCAAGTGATCGAAGGCATGCGCGAGCGGGGTTTTGGCCGCATCATCAATATCAGCTCGATCAACGGCCAGAAGGGCCAGCTGGGCCAGTGCAATTACGCGGCCGCCAAGGCCGGCATCCTCGGCTTCACCAAGGCGCTGGCGCTGGAAGTGGCGCGCAAGGGTATCACCGTCAACGCCATCGCGCCCGGCTATTGCGATACGGCGATGGTGGCCAAGGTGGCGCCGGAAGTGCTGCAAGCCATCGTGGCCGGCATCCCGGTCGGCCGGCTAGGCACGCCGGAGGACATCGGCCGCATGGTGTCCTTCCTGGCGGACGACAAGGCCGGTTTCATCACGGGTGCCACTTTCAACCTGAACGGCGGCCAATACCTGGGCTGACCAGCAGCTTGTCGCCGGGCCGGGTATCATCCCAGCTACGCGGACGCGTGTCCGCGTTTTGAGAGGATGATTATGCGGCGAATTTTCAGGACATTTTGCGTCATGCTGGCGCTGAGCGGTGCGGCGCGGGCGGAGCCTGCGCCGCCGCAAGGCACGCTGGTGATCGCCGGCGGTGCGCTGCGGGCCGACAACGCGGAAGTCTGGCAGCGCATCGTGAAGCTGGCGGGCGGTCCTGGCGCGCGGATCGCGGTGTTGCCGACGGCGGCCGGCAATCCCGAGCGCGCCGGGCGCAACCTGGTCGCCTACCTGAATCGCTACGGCGCGGCCGCCTTCGTGGTGCCGCTGGCGGCGCGCCTGCCGGGGCGCGACGTCCACGCCGACGCGGAAGACGCGGCGCTGGCCCTATCGATACGCAGCGCCGGCGGCGTTTACTTCGCCGGCGGCGACCAGGCGCTGATCACGCAAGCGCTGGTGCATGCGGATGGCAGCCGCAGCGCCGTGCTGCAAGCGATCTGGGACGTCTACCAGCGCGGCGGCGTAATCGCCGGCAGCAGCGCCGGCGCCGCCATCATGAGCAGCACCATGTACTACAACGCCCGCAGCGTGTTCGGCACCTTGAGCGATGGCGTCAGTGACGGCCGCGAACTAGCGCCGGGTCTGGGCTTCATCGGCAACGGCGTCTTCGTCGACCAGCACCTGCTGGCGCGCGGACGCTTCGCGCGCATGCTGCCGGCCATGCTGTACAAGGGCTACAAGCTGGGACTAGGCATAGACGAGAATTCGGCGCTGGTAGTGACCGGCCAGCGCAAGGTGGAAGTGCTGGGCTACCAGGGCGCGCTGCTGCTGGACCTGGCGCACGCCACGCGTGATGCGGGCGGCAAGGACTTCGCCATCGCCAATGTCCGCATCAGCTACCTCGATCATGGCGACCGCTACGACCTGGTCAGCGGCGCCTACACGCCGTCGGTCGACAAGGCGGGCGGCAAGGTTGATCCCGCCCAGCCGGATGAGAATGATCCGGTGTTTACCGCCGATATCCTGGGCCATAATGCGGTGTTGGTGCTGATGAATAAGCTGATCGACAATAAACAGGCCAGCGCGCTGGGCATCGCCATTGCCGGTCCCGAGGAGCCGCGCCAGGGCGTGGGCTATGAATTCAAGTTCACCAAGGACGCCGCCACCGTAGGCTACGAGTCGGCATCGTCCGAAGCTTATTCGATCCTGAACATGCGGCTGGACGTGCGTCCGGTGACGCTGGCTCAGCCCTGGTATCACTGACGACGGAGGCGGTCATGGAGTTCTGGTTCGATTTTGGCAGCAACTACAGTTATCTGAGCGTGATGCGCATCAGCGCACTGGCGCGTGCTGCCGGCGTGGAGGTGGAATGGCGGCCGTTCCTGCTGGGGCCGGTCTTCAAGACGCTGGGCATGCACAACTCGCCGTTCGTGGAGCAGAAGCTCAAGGGCGCTTACGTCTGGCAAGACATGGTGCGCGAGTGCCGCAAATACGGCCTGCCGTGGCAGCAACCGACCGACTTCCCGCGCCTGTCGCTGTTGCCGGTGCGGGTCGCGCTGCTGGGTGAGGGCCAGCCGTGGATGGTGCCGTTTTGCGAGCGCATCATGTTGCGCAATTTCGCAAGCGACCAGGATATCGGCAGCGAAGCCAGTGTGGCCGAGGTACTCGACGCGCTGCATCTGGACGCGGCCGCGATCATCGCCGCGGCACAGTCGGACACCAATAAGCTGCGCCTGCGCGAACGCAATGAGCAGGCGCAACAACGCGGCATCTTCGGCGCCCCGACTTTCTTCGTCGGTCATGAGATGTTCTGGGGTAACGACCGGCTGGACGATGCGATCGCGGCGGCTGCGCTTGACAAATAAGGCGGCGCAGCCGTAGCCGACCAGCGGCAACAGCTGCAGCGAGTGGCCGACCTTGGTGGCCTGCGCCCAATCGACGCCGCTGGTGCCATCGCGGCCGTGCATCAGGGCGTTGGCGACCCCGAGAAGGGAGCCGATCGCCGTGTACGACGACGATGCCGGCAATCCCAGCCACCAAGTGCCGAGGTTACAGATGATGGCGGCGATCAGCAGCGGGCGCACATGGCGTAGCCCGAACCTGCGACGGCTTGCAATATCAGTTCGACAGGCAACAGGCTGATAATGCCGGAGACGACCGAGCCGCTGGACATCAGCACGCCGAGGAAGTTGCAGCAGTCCGACCAGATGACAGCAACGTTGGCCGGCATGGGGTGAGTGTAGATGAGGGCGGCGACGGCGTTGGCGGTGTCATGAAAGCCGTTGACGAATTCGAAGCCCAGCGCGATCAACGGGGCGACGACCAGCAGGATGAACAGGACCAGCTTGAAAGGCGTGTCTTGGCTGTCGGCCGGACTGGCTGGCGGCTGTACGACGGCGTGCATGCGATTGAGTTCCCGATGATAAAACGGCAGCTGAATCTACCCGTCCGATATGACAGAAGTATGGCGACGCCACCCGGGCCAGGTGGCGTGTTTTGGGGCGTGGCTTAGCGGGCGCCGGCCAGTGTAACGCCGGCCAGGCCGGCGGCGCGCTCCGGCACCGCTTCTTCGGTGGCGGTGGCCAGTTCCAGTTCTTCGAAGGCGCCGTAAGTCAACTCCATCAGGCGCTCCGGATCGGGCACCAGGTCGGTGTCGACGAACAGCGCCAACTGGATCTGGCCTGCGTAGGAGATGAAGGCCAGTCCCACACCCAGCTTGCCCGCCTGTGGTACCCAGCAGATCAGGTCCGTCATGCGCGAGCCGGCAAGGTAGCGGCGGCTGCCCGGGCCTTCGATATTGGTCAGCACCACCGAGCCCTTGGAGGTGAACAGATTCAGCGCAAAGTGCTGTAGCGCGGTCGGCAGGCAGCCGGCGATCGATAGGAAGGCCATCGTGGCGCGCGGCTGGTGCGAGCGCTTGATGGCGGTCATGCGCGCGCTGGACTGGCGCAGGCGCAGCACGGCGTCATCCAGATTGGTCGGCAGGTCGACCGCCACCAGTCCGAACTCGTTGCCGAGCTGGAAGGCGTTGGCCTTTTCGCGCAGGTTGAAGGTGACGGCGGCGCGCAGCGCCCGCGCGTCAATCGGCTGGCCGCGTTCGCTCAGGTATTTGCGCAGCGCGCCCGATACCGCGGCGACCCAGACATCGTTCAAGGTCACGCCCATGCGCTTGGACATGGCGCGCACGCGTTCCATTTCCAGCGGCGGCAGCCAGACCAGCTTCTTCTCGCCGTGCATCGGCCGTTTGAACTGCGTGCGTGCGTCCGGCCACAGCATCGACAGCCGCGTTACGTGGAAGGCTATCTTGAGCCACGACACGCCGCGCGCCAGCGTCGAGCAGACGCGGTTGTGCGCTACCGAAGCGCGGTGCGGGTGACCGACCGGCGACGGCGTGCGGCCGTGCAGACCGTTGTCGTCGGTCAGGTGGTTCAGTACGTGCACCAGTCCCAGGCCGTCGGTGATGCAGTGGTGGACGCGGAACACGATCGCGTGCCCGCCGTTGACACGGTCCAGCACCGTCATGTGCCACAGCGGGCGGCCGTTCTCCAGCGGCAGGTGGGCCAGACGGGTCAGGTGCGCCTGCAATTGAGCGCGGCTGACATCGTGCTCCATGCGTTCGAGCTTGATGTGGGCCTGGATATTGAATTCGTCGTCCTCGACCCAGTGCGGGCGGCCCATGCGGTGCTGCACCTTCTGCGTAAAGCGCGGGTAATTGGGCAGGCGATGGGCGATGGTCGACACCAGCCGCTCCATGTCGACCGGGCCTTCGAACAGCAAGATGCTGTTGATGACCATCAGGTTCTTGTCGGTGTCCATGCGATGCCACGCGTAGTCGCGTCGCGTCATGGGCGATGGCGCGGCGGCAGTGCGTGGCGCGTCGGAATGCTCGTTCATTGCTACGGTCTCCTTTGCCGCACCGCTTATGGTGCGGCGTCAGCGTTCTTTTTATTGGTGTACGTTGCGGGTGCTGCGTTCAGGTGTCAGCCAACCTCCGCGCAACTGGTTACTGCCGGCTTTGCGGACGGCGCCGGCGCCTTGGCCGAACGGGGACGCAGAGCGTAGCGGTTCAGTCCCGCCATGTGGATGCGGCACAGATAGTCGGGCCAGTCGATGATCGATGGATGGACCGGATAGCGGGCCGCATCTTCAGGTCCGAAGCGCGACACCAGCTGCATCAACCGCTCGTTGTGGAAGCGGTATTGCGGTGCTGTGTAAAACGAGAACGTCAACGCCAGCGTGTGCGTGGTGCGAACCTTTTCCAGCGCGGGCGAATCGCCGGCACCCACGGCACGGCGCATGGCGGTCCACATGCCGACGCCGATGCGCATCGCGCGCAGCATCAGCAAGAACACCGGGCGGCTGACCACGCGGAAGTCATGCTTAGGTTCGCGCAAGAACAAGCGGTCGTACATGCGCCAGTTACGCTTGCACTCGGTCTGGAACAGATTGATTACGTTGCCCACCGAGATGGGGTTGGTCGAACCGGTGCAAGCCTGGTAGATGCGCTGCGCGGCCGGATCGGCCAGCGCCTCGGCACTGGACAGCACGATGGCGTTGGCCACCATGTCGGCCGGGATGATGTCGACGATTTCCTTGGGCTTGGCCGGGAACAGATTGGTCTTGCCGCGCGCGTAGGCCAGGATGATGGCGTCGGCCACCTTGACACCTTCGATCCAGCCGGGTGCCGGTTCCTGCAAAGTGCTCTCGATGATGGACGGGCGCACGATGGTCAGCGCGCGGCCACGCATCGCGGCCAACGCCAGCTGCTCGCCCATCCATTTGGTGAAGGTGTAGGTATCGTTCCAGCCGTAGTAATTGGCCTCGGCGATGCCCAGTTCCGTCAGCCGGCGCGCCAGCAGCGTCGGTTCGGTGATGTCGGCCTTGATCTGGTCGATGCGGTGCTGCAGGCGCTTGAGCACGCCGGACAGGTCGTAGTGGCCGTCGGGATGGCGCGGGATGGCGCCGCGTGCCGGCGCGACGACCTGTTCCAGCATCTCACCGCGGTTGTAGCCGTTGACGTAGCAGGTCGACACCTGGATCAGCGGCGCGTAGGCGGCGCGCGCCAGTTCGGTAATGTTCTGGACGCTGAGGGCGTTGATGGCCAGCGCCTCGTCCAGCGCCTCGCGGAAGTTGACGCTGGCGGCGGCGTTGATCACCAGGTCGACGCGGCGGGCCAGGGCGGCGAAGGCTTCCCAGCTCAGGCCAAAGCCGGGTTCAGTGACTTCGCCGGAGATGCACTCGATTTTCGCGGCGAAGAAGGCGTCGAGGAATTCGGGCTTTTCGGCGCGCAGGCGTTCGAAGATGGAGGAGGTGACGATTTCGCGTTCGAAGCGGCCGCGCGCGTCGCCGCGTATCAGCAGCACGATGCGCCCGACGTCGGGCACGGTGCGGATCAGCTTTTCCAGTACCACCTTGGCCAGAAAGCCGGTGGTGCCGGTAATGAGGATGCGCTTGCCGGCCAGCGCGCTGCGCACGTCCAGTTCGGGGCGGAAGATATCCTGTGTTGCGCGTTCCATAGGCTTCTCAGTTTTCCATTTCGCTAGACCGGATGAAACCGTGTCAATACAGCAATAGAGGCTGGAATTGATCTTAGAGCCAAACGCCCGGCGGGCAGGCTTCTTTGCCGTGGCCTGGCGAGCCAAACGCATGGCTGGACGAGTCAGGAGAATGGGAGTCGAGTTTCCGCAATTGCAACATTTGTGACAAATGTGCAACGGCCGCGGAGCGGGATGCCTAATATTTGAAGACGAGGGGCAAGGCGGGGCGGAAATCCTGTCGTAGCCCAGAAATTTCCTTGTCAAAGCTGATCTCCATCAGGTGGCAGTCGCCGGTAAGGTTTTTCTTCGACACGAAGCATCTCTTCCATCTCCTGTCCGCTGGCGTGACCAAAGCAAATCGGAGCGAGGAATTGCGGGCGGGCTGTCGGAGCTTCTATTCGGAAGACATGCAGCATGGTCAGGTATTCGCACGCCAGCTGACGGTGCGGAACCCGTTCAAAACAGAGGGGGAGCCACGATGATGAGAAAGAGCCTGCGGATCGAAGGGCTGGTGCTGAAGCGTATCTTGTTCGTGTGTCTAGTTGTGGCCGTAGCGGGTGGATATGCACTGCTTTCCGCAGGCAAATCTAATGAAGACGCGGCTTGTGGACTTGGGCCGCCTCCCGGTAGCGCAGCCTACGCTCAATTCGAAGCGCGCCAGGCTGCCGAGGTCGAACGTAGCGGCTTCTTGACGGTCTGCGAAAGCAATCTGGCGCGATACGACATAGCATCGGAGTTAAGGCCGTTGGCCCGGGTTCTCCTTGGGCTCGATTTTGCGCCTGTGGCACTGGCAGGGACGCCTTTCACATCCTTTACGAATACCGGTGCCTTGGCAGAGTCCGCCGGCAGTGTGAAATCACGGCTCTACAGGAGTTTCCGGAGGCCCGACGGGCGCACGGTGACTTTGTTTGAGCATGACATGTCGGCCAATGGAATATCGTCCTTCCGCAATGCGAAGGATGAGCCGGAACGGGTGAATGGCTTGCCGGCGCGCTTGGTGGTGATGCAAGCGCGGACTGGCAAGGCGATTTCAGTCATTAGCTGGACCGAAGGGCGGCGCTATTACGAATTGTGGCTAGATGCGAACGTCACGCTGGATAGGACTCGGTCGCAATTGCTTGCACTCGCTGCTTCTTTGCCCAAGTCCGTTCCGGCACGGCTGCATGAACCCGAGCCAAGCCCGATGACATTGGGACCGGATGGTCAGCCACAATTTTCTGCGCCGCCGGCGATGATTCAAATTGCTAAATAGATTGAGTCGCTCTGGTGTATAAAAGCGGCATTGTCATTTTGGGAGACTGGCCATGGTTGCTGTGCGGGCTGTGATTCTATCGATGTTGATGCTGTGCGGGGCCAGTGTGTGCGCGGCGCCGGAGCTGGGAGTGTTGATGCCGGTGATGGAGCATGACGAGCCGCTGATGCGCCGCGCGCCGGAGTCGGCGCGGCAGGTGCCGGTGGTGACGCGAGTGAAGTCGGGCAAGTTGTTTAGGGCGATTGAGCGAGAGGCTCGCGCCGGCTTTACGTCGGTGATACTGCAATTGGATGAAGACAGCAAGCGCGTTGCGGGCCGGGATGTAGGTTCGCCGTCGTGGTTGTTCCTGGCGACCGAGGATGGCGGCTTTGCGCGTCGCGGTTTCTGGCTGCGCGAAAACGGCGCCGAGCGTTGGGTTGGCGATGCCTTTGTCGACCTGGTGGTTGATGAAAAAAGCGTCAGCGATGGCAGCTTTGAAGAGATCTTTGCGCACGAAATGGGGCATGTCTTCCTGCACCGCCTGCTGCCATCCTACCCGTGGGGAATGTCGCGTGCGCGCCACGGTGCCTTCACTGTAACTGACGATCCGACGGCCTTTGATGAAGGTTTTGCCATGCACTTCCAGGCGCTGGCTCGCCGTTACACGAGCAATCGTGCGCTGACGGATCTGGATCAGGGGTTGCTGGAGCAGCCGTTCACGCCGTATTGGCAAAGCAATCGCGACCGCGCGGCGCGCATTGCGGGCGTGCGGCTAAACTGGTTTGTGCAGGCGCAGTTGCTGCCTCCTGGCGAAGGAGCGGCGGCCATGCGGCAGGACAGCAGCAATCTGTTCGTGGCCACGCAGTTCAAGGACGCCAACCAGATGTTTGCGTCAGAAGGTGTGCTGGGGACGATTTTCTATCGAACCTTGGTCGCCGGCGGTGAGCGGCAGGACATCGCGCCACGCTATCGCGGCCTGTTCCTGGCCTTTCGCGCGATGGAGGCGGCGGGCGGGTTGGGGCCGGATACGGTGTTGGTCGCGCGGCTGGCAAGGGCAATGACGGGCGTGTATCCGGCGCTGGCTCGCCATTTCGTCGAGACGGTGGTGGCGGTGACTTACGGCGCAACGGTGGATCCGGCCTTTGCCCGCAACACGCAAGCGCTGGCAGCGGCCGGGCAGATCGGCGATCGGCCGGCGTTCATCCAGCTACTGGGCGGGCAGCGCAAGGCTTTGCTGGCGTTGCAGGAGCGCGTCGCGCACGAGCCGGCGCTGCTGCAAAGCGCGATAGGCCCGGCATTATGGATCGCTTACGATGCTGCTCCGGCCACGCAGGAGCAGCCGGTAGTGCTGAACCTGAACACGGCGCAGACAGCGCAGCTGTCGGCGATCCCGGCACTGGCTGCGCTGGCCGAGCGTCTGATTGAAGCGCGCCGCAAGGACGGGGCGTTCCGCGGCATTGACGATTTGCTGGCACGCGCTGCGGAGCCTGTGGATGCGGCGCAGTTGCAAGCGATCCTGCAGCAGATGGCTGCCAGGGCAAGCGCGCTGGGCGTCTACGAACGGGAATGAAAGGAAACCCCGCCCGCCGCGATGGCGGGCGGGCAGGGGGATCAGTTACGGATTTCCAGCGCGCGGTTCAGGCTCAGTGCCGCCAGCGAACAGACTGCGCCGGACAGCAGGTACAGGCCGACATAGGCCAGGCCAAAGTGCGAGGCCGCGCCCAGCGCCACCAGTGGCGCGAAGCCCGCGCCGACCAGCCACGACAGGTCGGACGTCAGTGCCGCGCCGGTATAGCGGTATTTGCTCTGGAAATTGGCGGTCACGGCGCCGGCAGCTTGGCCATACGACAGACCCAGCAGACTGAAGCCGACCAGCAGGAAGATATCCTGGCCCCGGTCGCCGGCATTCAACAGCATGGGCACGAAGCCGCTGAACACGGCGATCAGCACGGCCGTGGTACCCAGGGTGTTGCGGCGGCCGAAGCGGTCGGCAATCAGGCCGGACAGCACCACGCACAGCGCCATCAGCACCACGCCGCCCATTTGCGTGGCCAGGAAGCCGGTGATGGAGCGCGGCGAATACAGGCTGATCCACGACAGCGGGAATACCGTCATCAGGTGGAACAGCGCGTAGCTGGCCAGCGCGGCCAGCGCGCCGATGATCAGGTTGCGGCCCTGGCTACGTACCAGTTCGCCAACCTTGGACGGTTGCAGTTCGCGCGCTTCCAGCAACTCCGCATATTCATGGGTGGAGATCAAACGCAGGCGGGCAAACAGCGCCACCACGTTGATGGCGAAGGCCACATAGAAGGGATAGCGCCAGCCCCATGCCATGAAGTCAAGATTGCTCAGATTGCCTATCAGGTAGCAAAACAGGCCGGCGGCGATAAAGAAGCCGATAGGCGCACCCAACTGGCCCAGCATCGCGTACCAGCCGCGTTTCTCTTCCGGCGCATTGAGTGCCAGCAGCGACGGCAGGCCGTCCCAAGACCCGCCTTGGGCGATCCCTTGACCTACCCGCAAGATGGCAAGGAACACAATCGACAGCGTCCCGAGATCGGAATATTCCGGCAGGAAGGCGATGCCGGCGGTGGACACGCCCATCACCATCAGCGCCAAAGTCAACTTGGACTCGCGGCTGAAGCGGTGCTGAACTGCCATGAATGCAACAGTGCCTAAAGGACGAGCAATGAAAGCTAGTGCAAAAATGGCAAAAGCGTACAATGTCCCGTCCAGCCGGCTTTCGTATGGGAAAAAGACCGCGGGGAAGACCAGCGCCGAAGCGATGGCGTAGACAAAGAAGTCGAAGTATTCGGAAGCGCGGCCGATAACCACGCCTATGGCGATTTCGCCGGGGGATATATGGCCATCGCGCGCGTCAATGTGACCCGCGCCGCCGGTTGGGGAAGGTTCATGTGCGTCCCCGTGGACGCCATTCAAGGTAGTCGTTGTGGCCATGGTGTCTCTGTCTCTTATAAAATTTATCACGGTCTTAGCCGGACAATAGGACAAAGTGTCCAATCGTCAGAACACGCCGTTGTAGGTACAGTAACACATCATCCATATTCTGTAACGTACATTACCGCATGATTTCCTCTCTCGCTCGTCGTGGATTGTTCCTCGCTCCGCTGTTGTGGCTTGCCGGCTGCAACACCGTTGTGTTGAATCCGTCCGGAGATATCGCTGCCCAGCAGGGACACCTGGTTGTTGTGTCCACGCTGCTGATGCTGCTCATTATCGTTCCCGTCATGTTCCTGATCTGCCTGTTCGCCTGGCGCTATCGCAAGAGTAATACCGCCGCCAAGTACGAACCGGACTGGGACCACTCCACCAAGCTCGAACTGCTGATCTGGGGCGCACCGCTGCTGATCATCATCGTGCTGGGACTGATCACCTGGATCTACACTCACTTGCTGGACCCGTACCGTCCGCTCAGCCGCATCGACGAAAACCGTCCGGTCGCCACCGACGTCAAGCCGCTGGAAGTGCAAGTGGTGGCGATGGACTGGAAATGGATGTTCATCTATCCGGAGCAAGGTATCGCCACCGTCAATGAACTGGTCACGCCAGTGGACGTGCCGATCCGCTTCCACATGACTTCGTCGAGCGTGATGAACGCGTTCTACATTCCTGCGCTGGCCGGCATGGTCTACACCATGCCTGGCATGGAAACGCAGCTCAATGCGGTGATGAACAAGGTTGGCGTGTATGACGGCTTCTCGTCGAACTACAGCGGCGCCGGCTTCTCCGACATGAAATTCAAGTACCACGGCGTCACGCAAGCGGACTTCGATGCATGGGTGGCCAAGACCCGCAACAACGCCAAGCTGACCCGCACCGATTACGTGGAACTGGACAAGCCCACCATCAAGCATCCGATCATGCACTTCGGCAGCGTCGACCAAGGCCTGTACGACCTGGTGCTGAACCGTTGCGTGGCCGAGGGCTCCACCTGCATCAACACCATGATGCATCAGGACGCCACCCGCATCCAGTCGGCTAACGCCGTCAAGGAAGCGGCAAAAGAAATCTGCGAAACGCCAGTCGCGGCCGCAGCAGCACAACCTACCCGTAAAAACTGACCATGTCTGATATCAACCTGACCAAACTGATCTTTGGGCGGCTGACGCTGGAAGCAATTCCGTATCACGAGCCTATTTTGATCGGCACCTTCGCAATGGTCGCGCTGGGCGGCCTCGCGCTGCTGGCCGCCATGTTCAAATACCGCCTGTGGGGTCCGCTGTGGCGCGACTGGATCACCTCCATCGACCATAAGAAAATCGGCATCATGTACATGGTGCTGGCACTGATCATGCTGCTGCGCGGCTTCTCCGACGCGCTGATGATGCGCGCCCAGCAGGCCTTCGCCTTCGGCGACCAGGCCGGCTTCCTGCCGCCGCATCACTACGACCAGATCTTCACCGCCCACGGCACCATCATGATCTTCTTCGTGGCGATGCCGCTGGTGACGGGCCTGATGAACTACGTGGTGCCGCTGCAGATCGGCGCGCGCGACGTGTCGTTCCCGTTCCTGAATAACTTCTCGTTCTGGATGACCACCTTCGGCGCGATGCTGACCATGGCCTCGCTGTTCGTGGGCGAATTCGCCCGCACCGGCTGGCTGGCGTTCCCGCCGCTGTCGGGCATCATGGCCAGTCCTGATGTCGGCGTCGACTATTACATCTGGTCGCTGCAGGTGGCCGGGGTGGGAACCACCTTATCCGGCGTGAACCTGATCGCCACCATCGTCAAGATGCGCGCGCCTGGCATGACCATGATGAAGATGCCTGTCTTCACCTGGACCGCGCTGTGCACCAATGCGCTGATCGTCGCCACCTTCCCGATTCTGACCATCACGCTGGCGATGCTGTCGCTGGACCGCGTGTTCGGCACCAACTTCTTCACCAATGACCTCGGCGGCAACCCGATGCTGTACGTGAACCTGATCTGGATCTGGGGCCACCCTGAGGTGTACATCCTGGTGCTGCCGGTGTTCGGCGTGTTCTCGGAAATCGTCTCGACCTTCAGCGGCAAGAAGCTGTTTGGCTACACCTCGATGGTGTATGCCACCGTCGTCATTACCGTGCTGTCCTACCTGGTATGGCTGCACCACTTCTTCACCATGGGCTCCGGCGCCTCGGTGAACTCGTTCTTCGGCATTACGACGATGATCATCTCGATCCCGACCGGCGCCAAGATCTTCAACTGGCTGTTTACCATGTACAAGGGCCGCGTGCGTTTCGACGTGCCTATGCTGTGGACCGTCGGCTTCATGCTGACCTTCACCATCGGCGGCATGACCGGCGTGATGCTGGCCGTTCCACCAGCGGACTTCGTGCTGCATAACTCGCTGTTCCTGATCGCCCACTTCCACAATGTGATCATCGGCGGCGTGGTGTTCGGCTGCTTCGCCGGCATGAACTACTGGTTCCCGAAAGCCTTCGGCTTCAAGCTGGACGAGTTCTGGGGCAAGGTATCGTTCTGGTGCTGGCTGGTCGGCTTCTGGGTCGCCTTCACCCCGCTGTACATCATGGGCTTCATGGGCATCACCCGCCGCATGAACCACTTCGAGGATCCATCGCTGCAGAAATGGTTCATCATCGCCGCTGTCGGTGCGGGCATCATCGCGCTCGGCATTGCCGCTACCCTGATCCAGTTCTATGTCAGCTGGAAGAAGCGCGACCAACTGCGCGACGTCACCGGCGACCCATGGGGCGGCCGTACGCTGGAGTGGGCGACTTCGTCGCCACCGCCAGACTACAACTTCGCTTTCACCCCGGTGGTGTACCAGGGCGACAGCTGGGCCGACATGAAAGCCAACGGCTACCAGCGTCCGCTGAAAGGCTTCGTGGACATCCACATGCCGAAGAACACCGCCGCCGGCTTCATCATCTCGGCCCTGGCCTTCGTGGTCGGCTTCGCGATGATCTGGCAAATGTGGCTGCTGGCCGTGCTGGGCTTCGTGGCCATGGTCGGTGCCGTCATTACGCATACCTTTAACTACAAGCGCGATTTCTACATCAAGGCGGAAGAAGTAGTCCGTACCGAAGAAGCGCATACTCGTTTGCTGGAAGCCCATGTCTGAAATTAACGCTAACGGCGCCGTGAGCGCCGACCCAAGCGCGCGTTACTACGTGCGCCACCACCATCCGGAAAACGGCACGCTGCTGGGCTTCTGGATCTACCTGATGAGCGACTGCCTGCTGTTCGCGGGCCTGTTTGCAGCTTACGCGGTGCTGGGCCGCAACTACGCCGGCGGCCCATCGGGCGCCGAGCTGTTCGACCTGCCGACCGTGGCGCTGAACACCACGTTCCTGCTGCTGTCGTCGATCACCTATGGCTTCGCCATGATCGCCTCGCAGCGCAAGAACCTGAAGGCCACGCTGGTCTGGCTGGCTGTCACGGGCTTCTTTGGCGCGTGCTTCCTGTTCCTGGAAATCCAGGAATTCGTGCACCTGATCCACGAAGGCGCCGGTCCGCAGCGCAGCGCCTTCCTGACTTCGTTCTTCGCGCTGGTCGGCACCCACGGTCTGCACGTGACCTTCGGTTCGATCTGGCTGGTCACGCTGATGGTACAACTGGGTAAGCATGGCCTGACGCCGGAAAACAACCGCCGCATGATGTGCCTATCGATGTTTTGGCACTTCCTGGACGTGATCTGGATCGGCGTCTTTACCTTTGTCTATCTGATGGGAGTCCTGCCATGAGCGCAGCACACAATGAGCACGACCACCACGGTCATCACGACGATCACGGCCACAGCGGCGACGGCCACCACGGCAGCCTGAAGGATTACGCCATCGGCTTCATCCTGTCCGTGATCCTGACCGCGATTCCATTCTGGCTGGTGATGCATAAGGTGTTCGACAAGTCGAGCACCACGGCAGCGGTGATCCTGGCCTTCGCCGCAGTACAGGTGGTAGTTCATATGGTGTACTTCCTGCACATGAACGGCAAGACAGAAGGCGGCTGGTCGATGCTGGCCACGATGTTCACGCTGGTGCTGCTGGTGATCGTGCTGTCCGGCTCGATCTGGGTCATGTACCACATGAACGTCAACATGATGCCCTCCATGGGCACCGACGTGCACAATATGCACGACATGCAATGACGAGCGGGCCGGATCGCGCACACAGCGCTGCTCCGCGCCCCCGATCGCGCACCCTGCGCATCACCGCGGCGATCTTCGCCGTGGCGATGTTTGCAGGGTTTTTTGCTTTGGGGACCTGGCAGTTGTTGCGCCTGCAGTGGAAGCTGGCGCTGATCGAACGGGTCGACCAGCGCGTGCATGCGGCGCCGGTGGCGGCACCTGGCGTGGCCGAGTGGCCGCAGGTGATGGCCGATACGCATGAATACCGTCATGTGCGGCTCAGCGGCTACTACCTGCCGGCGCAAGCGACGCGGGTGCTGGCCTCGACCGAAAGTGGCATCGGCTACTGGGTGCTCACCCCGCTGTGCAGCGACGGCGGCATCGTCATGATCAACCGCGGCTTCGTGCCCGCCGGCGAGGGGGGCTGGAAAGCCGAAGCGTCGCCGCCGCTCGCCGATGGCGCTGCGGCCTGCACCGCCCAGGCCGGCGGCTCGGTCAAGGTCAGCGTCACCGGCCTGCTGCGCCTTAGCGAAGCGTCCGGCCGCGTGCTGCGCCAGAATGAGCCGGCACGCAATTTCTGGTACACCCGGGACTTGCAGGCCATCGCCGATGCGCGCGGCTTGCCGTCGGTGGCGCCCTATTTTGTCGACGTCGATGCGGCCGGCGAAGTGTCGGCGCGGCCTGTGCCTGCCGAGGCGGGCGCGCTGCAGCCGATAGGCGGGATGACCGTCGTTTCCTTCCCTAACAACCACTTGGTTTATGCTGTCACCTGGTTTGCACTGGCGCTGATGATGGCGGGCGCCGCCTGGTGGGTCGCGCGTGAGGGTAGGCGCGATTCGCGCAAGAGCGCGGCCTGATCGATAGAACCCGGAAGGATAGATGGCTAACACCAATGACAGCACTGCCGATCCAGCCGCCGCGGTAGAACCTGCGGCGGCCAGCACCATCACCTACGCGGCCGGCCACAAGAACATGCAGCAGCTGATCCAGTTGCGCTGGCTGGCCGTGGTGGGGCAGATTTCCACCATCGCCATCGTCACGCTGGTGTTCGACGTCAAGCTGCCGCTGGCGCCGATGTTGGACGTGCTGGCCTGCCTGATCGCCTTCAACATCGCCAGCCAGTTGCGCTGGCACGAAAGCCAGGTGGTGCGCAACAGCGAGCTACTGCTGGCCTTGCTGGTCGACGTGGCCAGCCTGACGGCGCAGTTGTACCTGAGCGGCGGTACCACCAATCCCTTTGTCTACCTGTATCTGCTGCAGGTGATCCTCAGCGCCGTGCTGCTGGAAACCTGGTCGACCTGGATGATCGTTGGCGTGGCGCTGGCCTGCCTGGCCGGGCTGGCGATCTTTGCCAAGCCGCTGAAGCTGCCGCTGGACCACGAGCGCGGCATCTTCAGCTTGTACGTACAGGGCATGCTGATCTGCTTCGCGCTGAACGCCGGGCTGCTGGTGTTCTTCATCAACCGCATCCAGAACAACCTGCGCGCCGGCGCGGCCAAGCTGGCCGATTTGCGCCAGCGCGCGGCCGAGGAAGAACACATAGTGCGCATCGGCCTGCTGGCCTCCGGCGCGGCGCACGAGCTGGGTACGCCGCTGGCCACGCTGGCGGTGATCCTGGGCGACTGGCGCCGCATGCCGGAGTTCAGCAAGAATCCGGAATTGCTGGAAGAAATCGGCGAGATGCAAACCCAGATCAAGCGCTGCAAATCCATCGTCAGTGGCATCCTGCTGTCCGCTGGTGAGGCGCGCGGCGAATCGTCGGTGCGCACCACCATCAACACCTTCCTCGACGAGCTGGTGACGCAATGGCGGGAAAGCCGGCCGGTGGTGCTGTTCGAATTTAGCAACGGCATCGGCTACGACTTGCCGGTGGTGTTCGATACGGCGCTCAAGCAGATGATTTGCAATGTGCTGGACAACGCGCTGGAAGCGTCACCCAACTGGCTGCGCCTGGAAGCGCGCCGCGAGGATGACTCGCTGGTGCTGGAAGTGCTAGACTCCGGTCCCGGCTTCCTGCCAGCCATGCTGGCGCAGTTTGGCAAACCCTACCAGTCCAGCAAGGGACGCCCTGGCGGCGGACTGGGATTGTTTTTGGCGGTGAACGTGGCGCGCACCCTCGGCGGTGCGGTCAGCGCGCGCAACCGCGACGAGGGCGGTGCGGCGGTGCGCATGATGCTGCCGCTGTCGGCCATCGTCTATGAAGAGGATCCGTTACATGACGACTGAACGCTTGCTGCTGATCGTGGAAGACGATGCGGCATTTGCGCGCACGCTGAGCCGCTCCTTCGAACGGCGCGGCTACAAGGTATTGCTGGCCGAGAACGTCGACGAGGCCAGCGGCCTGCTGGTCGAGAACTCGCCCGGTTATGCGGTGGTAGACTTGAAATTGAAGGGCAATTCGTCGGGTCTGGCCTGCGTGCAGATGCTGCACCAGCACGACCCGGAAATGCTGATCGTGGTGCTGACCGGCTTCGCCAGCATCAACACGGCGGTGGAGGCGATCAAGCTGGGCGCCTGCCAGTACCTCGCCAAGCCATCGAACACCGACGATATCGAAGCCGCGTTCGAGCACGTGGCCGGCGCCGAGGAACTGGAGCTGACCAACCGTTCCACCTCGATCAAGACGCTGGAATGGGAGCGTATCCACGCCGTGCTGGCGGAGACCGATTTCAATATTTCCGAGGCGGCGCGCCGCCTGGGCATGCACCGCCGCACGCTGGCGCGCAAGCTGGAAAAGCAGCGGGTAAAATAGCCTACCGTCTTTGGATTTCAAGCGCCATGTCCTCACAAATTCTGCTGCCGGGTTTCGAGCCCGAACCAACGCTGACCGACCGGCTGTTTTTCGCAGTGATGCCCGACGCCGCGGCGCGCGAAGGCATCGGCGGCGCGCTGGCCGATTTGCGCGCAGCGCACGGCCTGCAGGCGCGGCCCGTGACGGCCGACCGCCTGCACGTGACCATGGGCATGGTGGGCGATTTTCCCGGCATTCCGGGTAATTTGCTGGCGCGCGCCAGCCATGCGGCACAGGAAGCAGTGTGCGAGGTGGCGCCGTTTACGGCCAGCTTCGATACCGCGCTGACCTTCACCAGCCGTTCGCGCGCCACCGGCCGGCGGCCGCTGGTGCTCAGCGGCGGCGACGGTGTGGCCGGGCTGCATGCGCTATACCGCGCCCTATCGCTGGCGATGCGCAAGGCCGGCCTGCCCGCTTATCCAGGCAGCTTCACGCCGCACTTGACGCTGATGTATGACGAGCACACGGTGCCGGAGCAGAGCGTGAGCCCGGTCGCGTGGACAGTCAGCGAGCTGGTGCTGCTGCACAGCCGCATCGGTCAGAATCTTCCTTATGCCGTGCTGGGGCGCTGGCCGCTGCGCTTAAAGACTGATAGCGCTGCTTGACTCTTCGGAACTGCCGACGGACTCATACTCGGCAATATCATTGCTACCCTTGTAGAGTTCCCACACCTTGTGTATGGCAGTATTGCCATTATCGAAAACCGCGGGGATCTGGACGAAAAATCTCCACAGGCCATCGTCACCCTTTGCGCCGACCACATTCATCCCCGGCAGATAGCAGTCGCTCTCCATAGTTTCGTGCTCCTTGTCGACGATTGCGGAGCTGGACAAGGTACGGGTCAACTCCGGCTTTGCCTGCTTGGCGATCTCTTGCTGTTTCAACTTGGCGGTTTGCTTCTGGCGAAAGGTCTTTGCGAAATCTGGCCGGGACAAGGTGTGGAGGCCGTAGGCGATATGCGAGAAGGTGGGAGCGCTCCGGTCGCCGGAAATCCGGATACGGCAGCCGCTCAAGGTCGCCGTGAACAGGTAGTGGTCGGTGTCTTTAAGCGTAATCGTATGGGTCTTGTTCGGCGTCCAGCCTACCCATTGGGCGGGTATCCGGTTGGCCGAACCCTCGAACATTTTCTTTGGCCGGTCCGAGAAGCGGCGCAGGTAGGTGATGCCGCCTTCTTCGTGAAAATCGAAGTCGTACAAGCCGTCCTTGGGACAGCTTGCACCATCGATGCTCTTGGCATGTTGGATCACCCGCTTTGTCAGGAACGTCCGTACGTCACGCATGAAGAGCTTGTTCAATCCGTCCATCTCGGCCTCCGTCAGTTGCTGGAGTGAGCCAGTTTAGCGAATTGCTTGAAAATTGCAAATATGATAATGCTTGCTTAATATATGCAAGTCGCGGCAACCCCGGCAGGGATGGTGTTGCTGTCTGGTCCTTGCAAAATGGAATCCAGTGGACGTACTGGAGTTGCCGCGCCAGTGGTGGTATTTTGATCGGACCGACTCTGATCCCAAGGTGCCATCATGCTGCTCCGCCGTTGCGCTGTGCTGTATATCGAACCCCGTGAAGATCTCGACATCGACTGGTCTGCGCTGTTTTCCGGCGATGGAGCGCTCGGGGCGGCAATGCGCTGGGTGGCGCTGGCGCCGCATCTGGACCGCGAGATCGATATCGACGCGGCGGAACTGGCGGCCCTGGGCGGCCTGGGTCAAACGCTATGGGTCGAACGCGGCAGCGCCGAGCAGCGCTACGGCTCCGATGCCATCGCCCATCTGCTGGACCTGGGCCTGCTAATTAGCGACGCCCCCGAACTGGAAAACTTCCGCGAGCGCGACGAAGTGCTGCGCTCGCAGCACTGGCGTCCGCTGTCAGCGCTGTCGCATGTGTTTAGCCGCTGGGGCGACATGCGCGTTGATACCGGCATGCAGTTCCCCAGTTTCGAGGAACTGGTGGAATCGCACGGCACGCCGCCCGGCCCCTGCATCGAACGCTGCCCGCAGAATCAGGCGCTACGCCTGCCGCTGCCGCGCAGCCGGCCGATCGACGATACGCTGCTGCGCCGCTATACCGGCCGCAATTACGACCGCGCCGCGGTGCTGCCGCTGGAGACCGCGGCGCGGCTGCTGCAGCGCGCCTTCGGTTCGCAGGCCGTGAGGGAGATGGCGCCCGGCGCCGATGTGCTGAAAAAAATCAGCCCGTCGGCCGGCGGCCTGCATCCGGTGGAGGCATACCTGCTGGCGCAGCGCATCGAGGGCGTGCCGCCCGGCCTGTATCACTATCATCCGGTGCAGCACACGCTGGAGCCGCTGACCGCGATGGACACCACGCAGACTGCCGAGCTGGCGATGCGCGCCGTGGCCGACCAGAAATGGTTTGTCGATGCGCCGATGCTGATCGTGCTGGCGGCGCGGGTCGAGCGCAATTTCTGGAAGTACCGTAACCACGCCAAGGCTTACCGCGCGCTGTTGCTGGACGCAGGCCATCTCTCGCAGACTTTCTACACGCTGGCCACCGACGCCGGCATGCCAGCCTTCGTCACGGCCGCCATCAACGAAGCCGACATCGAGCGCGCCTTCGGCCTTGATCCGCTGCGCGACGCGGTGATCGCGGTATGCGGCTGCGGGCCGGCATCGGGCGAACAGAATACGATAGAGCTGCGCTACGAGCCCTAGCCGATATACGGGGATGTACGAGGGAGGAGTTGGGAACCGGGCGGGATGGCATGCAATCGCCGCCCCAGTTCAATGATGTAGGTGCTACCGTAAAACTGTCTCAACGTTGACCAGACAGGAAGAAGGGGAAGGCGCCCATTGCGTTGTCCAGTTTGCCTTTGATCGCGGCACGGTTGGCAGCGATGGTTTCTTTCGCAGGCAGACTGCGAACAGTTGGAATCTGGCCTGCGTCGAGGCGAATGCCGAGATCACTCAGTGCGTGTGCCGGATCACCGAGGAAGCTTGCGCGGAACGTATCATCGCCAGACAGTTTGTCGAGCAGTTGGTCCAGCAGTTGGGGAGAATGCGTTGCCATTGACTTACCCTTTCATCAGAGGTGAGACTTGCGGCGTGCGATGCACGCTGAATTCATCGTAAGACAAAGTGCCCGCCACCTCAAGGTCTTTCAACACTACCAAATCGCTAGGAAGTATGCAGCAGATCCGGCGCCGGTTTTTCCTGTTGCGCCAGCTGGCCGCGCGCGCTGCCCATCACGGTTTCGAACGCGCGCGCAAAATCGTCGAGCAAATCGGCCAGTGCAGGCTGCTCCGCTCTGAGACGGTCTTCCAGCACACTTGCCGTTTCATACAACTCCGTTGCAGAAAGATTACCGGCCGCGCCTTTGATTTTATGCACCAGTTGCGCGGCCTGCGCCAAATCGCCGGTGTCAATTGCATGTTGAATGTGTTGCAGACTGGCACCAAAGTCTTGCACAAACAAAGCCAGCAATCGTGACAGCAACGCCATATGTCCGCCCAGCCGGTCCAGCGCGGCCGCGATATCGATGCCGGGACGGGCATCGGCCGGCGGCGCCTTATCCCTGCTGCTGGCGTTGCTGTCCTGGACGCTGGCGGCAACAGTGTCATTGCTGTTGTCCGCTGGCGCGGTCTTGTGGCGCATCCAGTTGGCCAGGACCGCGTACAGGGTGTCGGGGTCGATCGGCTTGGTCACGTAATCGTTCATGCCCATCGCCAGGCAGCGTTCGCGATAACCGGCCACCGCGTGGGCGGTCATCGCGATGATGGGCAGCGCCGCGTGGCGACCCACGCTGCGGATGCGCGCCGTGGCCTGATAGCCGTCCATGTCCGGCATCTGGATGTCCATCAGCACCGCGTCGTAGCTGGCCAGGTCGGTCATGCGGGCGGCTTCTTCGCCGCTGCCGGCCAGGTCCACCGTCACGCCGGCGCGCTGTAGCACTTCGGCGGCGACCTGCTGGTTGATGGTGTTGTCGTCCACCACCAGCACGCGCGCGCCGTGGATGCGTTGCGCGGCCGGCGACGGCGCGGCGTCCAGGCGCGGCGGCGGCGCGCCGTCGTCCATGCCCAGCGCCACCAGCACCGCGCTGCGCAGCAGGTAGGGATTGACCGGCTTGTCGAGGAAGATGTGGTGCCGCACCAGTTCGGCACTGTGTTTATTGTGTTCGCGCGCAAAGGCGGTCAGCATCAGCGCCACCGGTAATTGTTCAAGGCCGGGCAGGGCGCGCAGGCGTTCCAGTGTTGCGCCGCCGTCCGGTTCGGGCATGTCGCAATCGAGCAGTACCAGGTCGTAGCTGCGCTGCTGCAGCAGTTCCAGCGCGGCGCTGCCGGACGGTGCGGCGCTGGCCTCGAAGCCCAGGCTGCGCAGCTGCACCTCCAGCATGTTGCGCGCCGGCGCGCTGTCGTCAACCACCAGGATGCGCTTGCCGCGCGCGGCCGCCGGCGCCTGCTGCTGGCGCGGCGCCTGCTGCTCCAGGCATTCGAGGGCGATACTGAAGCTGAAGCGGCTGCCCACGCCAGGTTCGCTGTCGAGGTGGATCATGCCGCCCATCTTGCGCACCAGTTGCTGCGAGATCGCCAGTCCCAGGCCGGTGCCGCCGTACAAGCGGGTGGTACTGGCGTCGGCCTGGGCGAAGGCCTGGAACAAGCGCGACTGCTGCTCCTCGCTGATGCCCAGTCCGGAATCCTCGACTGTGAAGCGCAGGCCTACGCGGCTATCGTGACCGTCGGCGACGGCCGGTTCCAGGTCGACCTTGAGCTGGATGTGGCCGCGCGCGGTGAACTTCAGCGCATTGCCGACCAGGTTGACCAGCACCTGGCTCAGTCGCAGCGGATCGCCGCACAGATCGGACGGTACTTCCGGTGCTGCCCAGATCACCAGCTCCAGCCCACGCTCGGCGGCGCGCCACGAGAACAGGTCGGCGATCTGGTTCAGCGTGTCCGGCAGATCGAACGGCACCGCCTCCAGCTCCAGCCGGCCCGATTCGATCTTGGAAAAGTCCAGCACGTCGTTGATGATCTCCAGCAGGCTCTGGCCGGCGCGGCCGATCTTGCGGAAGTAGTCCAGCGGCTGCGCGGCCAGCTCGAGATGCGTGCCCAGGCCGGCGAAGCCAAGGATGGCGTTCATCGGCGTGCGGATCTCGTGGCTAATATTGGCCAGGAACTCGCTCTTGGCGCGGGTGGCCGCTTCGGCGTTGGCGCGCGCCTGCTCGATAAGGCGCAGCGCGCGTGCCTTCTGGAACGCCGATACGAACGGTTCCTTCAGCGCCTTCAGCAGATCCAGGTCACCGGACTCGAAGGTGTGGAAGCGGTGGAAGTTCTGAAACACCAGGAAGCCTTCCACCTGGTCCTGCAGGCAGATGCGCACTGCCAGCAGCGCGCAGGGCCGGTCGTCGTCGGTGCGTATCAAGTAGATGTCGGGCGCGATCATGTCGGACTGGCGGGCGTAGCGCGCCTCGGCCGCCGCCAGGTCCATGCGGTAGTGGTCCGGCGCGGCATTGCCGTCCACGTCGCGCTCGCGCGACCAAGAGGCGCGCAGGCTGAGCGTGTCGCCGCCGCTCTCGCGCACCAGCGCCCACGCCACGTCTATGCCCTTGATGACGGCGGTCTCCTGCAGGATGGTGTGCAGCAGCGCGTCGAAGTCCAGTTGCTCGTTGATCGACTTGACGATGGCATTGAGCTTTTCCAGGTGCTGGGTGCGTGAATAGACCAGCGCCTGCAGCATGGCGCCGGTGCGGCGCAACTGGCGCACGCGCCAGTGGTAGATGCCCAGCGTTAGCGCCGCTGCAGCCACCATGTACACCGCGTAGGCCCACCAGGTTTGGTGCCAGGCCGGCAGCACATGCACTTGCAGCGTCAGCTCGTCCGGGCTCCAGATGCCATCGCGGTTGGAGCCGCGCAGATGCAGACGGTAATCTCCCGGCGCCAGGTTGCTGTAGCCGACGACGCGGCGGTTGGCGTCGGTCTCCATCCAGCGCTTGTCGTAGCCTTCCAGCCGGTAGGCGTAGCGGTTGCGGCGGCTGGCCGAGAAATCCAGCGCGGCCAGTTCCACCTCGAAGCTCTTGGCGTCCGGCGCCAGCGTCAGGGCCAGGCCGTCGGGGCGCTGCATCTGCGCCGGCGTGATCGGGCGGCCGTCCAGGCGCACCGCACTGATCGCCAGCGGCGCGCGGAAGCGCCACTCGCCCAGCCGCCGGGGATGTATTACCGCCAGTCCTTCGGTGGCGCCGAACAGCAGGTCGGCCTCCGGCGTGCGCGCCACCGCGGCGACGAAGAAGGTGCGAAACGCCAGGCCCTGCGGCCGGCCCAGCGCGCGGGCGCGCATGGTGGCGGGATCGATTACCGCCATGCCGTCCGAGGTGGCGACCCACACGCGGCCGTCGCTGCTGATGATGATGCCGGTGATGACGGCGCTGGGCAGGCCGTCGGCGGCGCCGAGGCGGCGAAAGCGCGGCACACCGTGCGCATCGCGCGACTCCAGCACGCAGATGCCGCCGCCATAGGTGCCGACCCACAGCCGCCCGCGGCTATCGATGGCCAGCGAGCTGAGGACCGCCTCCGACAGTGCGCTCGGCACGCTGGCATTGGCCATGATCTGCTCCACCGCGCCGCTGGCGGGATCAAGCCGGTTCAACCCATTGCGGGTGGCGACCCACAGCGCGCCGTCGGAATCGGGCAGCACCGCGTGGATGCGGTTGTCGGTCAAGCCGCCGGCGCTGGCGCGCCCCTGCACGTAGCTGCGGGTGGCACCGCTGGCGGGCTCCCAGCGCAGCAGGCCGCCGAAGGTGCCCAGCCAGATGGCGTCCTTCTGCACCAGGATGGTGCCGATGCGCGGATAGGGATTGGTGCGCGGCAGGGCGATGCGGCGCACCTTGCTGCCTCGGGCGCTGCTGTGATACAGGCCGAGTTGGGTACCGATCCAGGCTTCCTGCGGCGCCGCTTCGGCCATGGCCAGCACCATGCGGTTGGGCAGGGCGCTGTCCGGGTGCGCCGGGTTGGGACGCAAGGCCGGCGTGCGGTGGCCGTTGGCTTCCACAATGTCGATGCCCTGGTCGCCCAGCGCCACCCAGGCGCGTCCGGCGCTGTCGGTCATCAGCGCCGACACGCCGGATTCGAGCAGGCCGGCGCCGCCGAACACGGTTTCGATGGCGCCGTTATGCGGGTCATGGAAGTCGACGCTCAATTCATTGGCGACCCAGACCAGGCCACTGCGGTCGCGCAACAGCGCGGCGGTGCGGTCGTTGCCCAGGCTGGAGGCAATCGCTGCCTGGTGCTGGATGCGGCGGCCATGGCCGCCGCTATCGAATTCGATCACGCCGCCGCCATAGGTCGCGGCCCACCAGCGGCCGGGCAGTGTCTCGGTAATTGCCAGCACCATGTTCGCTTGGGCCTCCTTGACGTCGGCCAGTTCCAGCAGCCGCGCATTGATCGCGCCGCCGGGCGCCACGTCGACCAGGCCGATGCCGCTCTTGAGCGTACCGAAGGCGATCTGGCCCTGGCTGTTTTCGGCCAGCGACATCACTGCATCCTGCCACGGCGCGTCGCCGCCGGCGCCGCTGGCGACGCTCACTGCCACAGCGCTGATGGCGCCGCTGCGGGCGTCGCGCCGCGCCAGGCCGGTATTGCTACCTATCCACAGGTCGCCGTGCCGGTCGACCAGCAGCGCGCGCACCTGGTTGTCCGGCAGCGTGTGGGGCGCTACGCTATCGTGCGCGTAGTGGCGCGTGACTTGTCCTTGCTGAAGGTAATCGAGTCCGGCGCCGGTGCCGACCCAGGTGCCGCCGCTGGCATCGTCGGCGATGGCGCTGACGGCGCCGCCCGGCGAAACGGGCATGCGCTGGAAGCGTTCATTGGGTCGATCGTACATGGCCAGTCCGGCGGTGGCGGTGCCTATCCACAGGCGGCCCTGGCGGTCCACGTACAGCGTCTGGATAAAATCGCCGGGCAGCGAGTCCGCATCGGCGGTGTTGTGCAGGAAGCTGCGCATGCGGTAGCCATCCCAGCGCGCCAGGCCGTGCTGCGTACCGATCCAGATGTAGCCGTCGCCGTCCTGCGCCAGCGCCATCGCGACCGGATGGGGTAGGCCTTGTTCCAGACCCAGGTGTTCGAACAGCGGGGTGGCCAGTTCAGCCCAGCGCTCGGCGGCGCCGGCTTGCAGGGTGCAGGCGAGCCAGGACAGCAGCACAATCTGCAAGGCACGCCGGCCGTGGCGGATCATCAGGCGCAGCCCCACCATCACGGCAGCCTCCCTCGCAGCGGCAGGCGACAGCGCGCGCCGGAGTGGACTGCGCCGGCATCGATATGCACTGGGTAGGCGTAACGTTTCAAGTCTGGGCGCACTCCTGCCAGGTTGAGCCTCGCCGGGGGAGGGGAGGCAGCCTTAGGATACGTAATAGTTGCGCGTATGTCTATCGAATGCACCGCGATGTTGTGCATTCACCGGCGTGCCGGCCTGTCCTGAACAGCCAGCGATCGGCGCCACCTCATGTTTCGCGGGCTGTAGCCCCCCCTAGCGCCGGCAGTTGGAGACCGCGCGGCGCAGCTATCGGCTAATCGGCGTAGGGAGCCGGCCGCGGCCCCCGCCGAGCCGGCCGCCGCGGCGTGCATTAGCCGGCGGGCCGCAGCAACCTGGCAGTGGAGCGCTTCGATCGCCACGGCGAATGTGGCCGTTCACCGTTTTGCAGCCGGGCCGCGCTGGCTCCGGCCCTGTTAGGCATGGCGGGCTGCGGCTGGAACAGGGCAACCGGGCGGCTGCTGGCGCCGGCCTGAGACAGGCTGCCGCTGGCCGACTGGCGGCCCGTCGCGGCGGCGCAGATCGGGTTCTGGCACAGCGCCGGCGCGAACCGGCGCATCGGCGCGCCGCTTCGTGCCGTCTGCCGGGCTAACGGCGCAGCGTTGAAGCGACTGGTGGAGTTGGCGTGAGCTGGGGCACGAGCCGGGGCGCCATGCCGCTTGGGAAAGGCAAGCTGTCGTGACCACTGCCGAGCGAGGAGTGCAGGCGCACACAGTTGCGGCCAGCGCGCTTTGCGGCGTACAGCGCTTCGTCGGCGTGGCCGTAAGCCGTTTCAAAGCTGGTGCCGGCCGGGCACCAGCTGACCCCGACGCTGGCGGTGATCTGGCGGTCGATCGGCGCGGCAAATACCTGCATGGCGATGGCGTCGCAGATGCGGCGCCCCAGTGCCTGCGCCATTTCTGCCGAGGAGGTCGGCCACACCACGGAAAACTCTTCGCCGCCGACGCGGCCGATGGTGGCATCGGCGCCCAGTAGCTTTTGCAAGCAGTGCACGACAGTCTGTATCACTGCGTCGCCGGTGGGGTGGCCGAAGTCGTCGTTGACGCGCTTGAAGTAATCGATGTCCAGCACGATCAGCGCCATGTCGCCGCGTGCCAGGCAGGCCGACGCATGCTCGATCACCGCGCCCCGGTTCAGCGCGCCGGTCAGCGGATCGTGGCTGGCACGGTATTCCAGCTGCGTGGTCAGCTCGTGCAGCTGGCGGTTCAGCTGATTCATTTCCAGTTCCGCGCGGTCGCTGCGGCGGATCAGGCGGCGGCTTTCGCGCATCATGCGTTCGTACTGGGCGATCAGCTCGGCCAGCGCAGTGCGGGCGTCGGCCTGCGGGTCGGCAAAAGCCGCCTTGGCGTGGGCCAGCGCCGCGCTCTCCAGCGCAAACAGGTCGGCTTCGGCCATGGCGGTCATCAGTTGCCGCTCACGGCGTGGTCGCAGAATTCCAGCGCGCCGAAATCGTCCTGCAGCTCCTGGCCGAATTCCAGGATGGTGTCGTCGTCTTCGTCGTGATACCAGTTCAGGCGCACGCTATGACTGCCCATGGCGGCCGCGTTGAGCGCCTCGAAGAAGGTAAACAGCATCTTGGTGCTGGAGCTGTTGAAGTAGGCCAGCGACACATTGACGGTGATATTGGCGCCGTCGCAGCCGGCCAGGTAGGCGCGCACGCGCTCGATCAGCGGGCCGTAGAAGGCGGCTGCATTCTCCGGATAGGATTCGCCTTTGATCGATAGGGTGTGCTGGTCGAAGCGGAAGTCGATTTCCGGCGAGGTTGGCGAAGCGGCGATGAAGAGAGGTTCCATAATGTGTACCTGATTATTTTTCTTTAAATGATGGCCTTGATGCAGAACATGGTGCTGCCGGCATTGTGCGCGTCGCGCACGAATTCGAATTCCAGCGGCTCACTGGCGTCGCGCGCCATGGTCAGGAAACCCAGGCCGGCGCCTTTGCTGTCGGCCGGCGTCTCGTCGCGCAGGGCCTTCTTGTAGGCGGACTTGATCTGTTCCATGGTCATGGTGTGCAGCGGTTCCAGCCGGCTGCGGATACGCTCCACATTCAGGCTGTCGACCGGGTTGGCGCACAGTAGGAAGAAGCTGTCGTCCTTCATGCCGATGCAGAACGAGCCGCGCCGCATCTGGCCGTCGCTGACGTCTCCCGGTGTCAGCGAGTCAGATGAGTAGTGCATGATATTTTGCGACATCTCGACGAAGGACGAGAAGATGCGGCGCCGTGTCGGCCCCGCCGCGCCGGCCGTGTCCAGGCGCGCCTTGATGGTCTCGGAAATGGCCGCCACCACGTGCTGCGAGAAATAGCCCACGTAGAAGAAGATGATGTGGCGCTTGCGCGCCACGTCCCAGAAATCGTTGAATTCTTCGTACAGCAATGCGTTGCTCCTCACGGGCGGAAACAGAAAAAGGTCAGGTCGTCGCGGCGCGGCTGCTCGCCTTGCCAGGCGTCGAAGTCGTCGAGCAGCGCCTGGCTGATATGGTTGGCGCACTCGGTGCGCTTGGACAGCAGCAGGTCGCGCATGCGGCGCTTGCCGTAGGCGATGTCCTTGGGGCCGCCGATCTGGTCGATCAGGCCATCGGTGGTGACCAGCAGCAGGCTGCTTTCGGCGACATCTATCTGTTTGTTGGTCCAGGCGAAATCGAGCGGGGTATCGACATAGCCAACGCCCATGCGTTCGCCGTCGATGCTTTGCACCGCCGGCGCCGATGGATCGAGCTGGTACAGCGCCAGCTTGGCGCCGGCGTAGACCAGACGGCGGCTGGCGTTGTCGAACCACATGAAGGCGGCATCCATGCCGTCGTTCGATTCGTGGGCGCCGCGGCCGACGCCGGGTGTGGCAGCTGCGTCGAGCTGTCCCAGCATGGTCTTCACGCCGCGATTGACTGCACCGATCAGGCGCGCCGGATCGCGCGGGCCGTGCTGCTGCAAGGCCCGCGTCAAGGTCGACGACGAGATCAGGGTCATGAAGGCGCCCGGCACGCCATGGCCGGTGCAGTCGGCGATGGCGGCGAACCAGCCGTCGTCGTAGCGGGCGAAGTGATAGAAGTCACCGCCGACCACGTCGCGCGGTTGCCACTCCAAGTGGGCGTCGTCCAGCGCATCGGACAGCGCCAGCTGGGAAGGGCGCAGCGTCGCGCGCTGGATCACGCTGGCGTAGTCAATGCTGTGCATGATCTGGCGGTTCTTCTCCGCCTGCATATTGGCCACCACGTTCATCAGCTGCAGGCCGAAGCCGACGCCGGCCAGCGCGCCCTGGCGGGTGACGATGAAGCCGTCGGCCAGCGCCTTTTCGCCCGATTCGACTGCGCGGAAGGTCAGCGCCTCGATGCTCATGGCCGCGTCGACGATCAGCGGTTCCTTGTCCATGAAGGCGATGCAGCTCTTCTTGCCGTACACCTCGTGGTAAAAGGGCTTGGACATTTGCGACATGAAGATGTTGCGGCTGATCAGGCCGATGGGGCGGCCGTGCTCGATGACCGGCAGGCTCATCAAGTCACGCCGTTCAGTGAATAGCTCCAGAACGGCAAAGTTGCTGGTGTCGGATGGCACTGACACCGTCTCCACGCACAAATCGGCGGCGACGGACAAGCGAAAACGGGGCAAATGCAGACGAGAGGCGTTGAACTCCACGGCCGGGACCTTTATCGGGTGTGCGCTCAGGCAATGTTGTCCATGCTATCAGGCAATTATTACCACTTGATTACACGTTAGCGAAAGGAAAAGTTACTTATTTTAATGAAATTTATATCGGGAAATATTGTTTGTTTAATAGTATTAAATTTCCGTGATGTAATTAGGGCGTAATAATTGGTGAGTATTGTGGTCGCAATCCTTGCGAAACCGCAGCAATACTCACACTAAAGACACCTCCAATGAAATTTCCCCGCTTAAACACTGGCTTGCGTGTCGTCGCCTCGTTTGCCGTCGTGTTACTGATCATGGTCTGCATGTCCGTGGTCTCGCTATGGCGCCTGGAGACAGCCGATAACGCCGCCACGAACCTGGTCAACGACAAGCTGGCCAAGCAGCAGCTGACGTCCGAATTGCTGGGTGCGACCCAGTTGAACGGCCTGCGCGCGGTGTCGATCGCCCGCAGCGACAGCCTGGAAGTGGCCGATATCTTCCAGGCCCAGCTCAACGCCGGCGAAAAATCGCTGGCGGCGCTGGAAGCGAAGCTGGCCAAGTTGCCGCAGGACGCCAGCGAGCAGGAATTGCTGCGTAGTGTGGCCAGCCACAAGGCGGCCTACCTGGCACTGCGCACCGAGATCTTCAAGCAAAAGGACATGGGCCGCGTGCAGGAAGTGGCCGACCTGATCGACAATAAGCTGGACGGCGTATTCAAGGGCTATATCGCGGCGCTGGAAAAGCTGCTCGATTATCAAACGGCGCAGGCGCACGCGCTGGCCGAGGAATCGGCCAGCCAGTTCACTGTCAGCCGGGTGCTGCTGGTCGGACTGGGCGCCGCCGCACTGGCGATCGGCGCACTGCTGGCGGCGCTGCTGACCCGCAGCATCGTGGCGCCGCTGAAGCAGGCGGCCGCGCTGACCGAGCAGGTGGCCGGCGGTGACTTGAGCGTGGTCATCGAGCATGGCCGCAGTGACGAATTCGGCCAGCTGTTCGATGCGCTGGGCCACATGACCGAACGCCTGGCCACCACCGTCGGCAAGGTGCGCGACGGCGCGCTGGCGATCGACACCGCATCGCGTGAAATCGCTTCGGGCAACCTGGACCTGTCGCGCCGCACCGAGCACCAGGCCGGCGCGCTGCAGGAAACCGCATCGGCGATGCAAGAGTTGACGGTGGCCGTCAAGCAGAACAGCAGCCATGCGCGCGAAGCCAACCAGCTGGCGCTGTCGGCGTCGGCAGTGGCAGGCAAGGGCGGCAAAGTGGTGTCGGAAGTGGTCGACACCATGGAAAGCATCAATGACTTCGCCCACAAGATCGTTGATATCACCAGCGTGATTGACGGGATCGCGTTCCAGACCAATATCCTGGCGCTGAATGCGGCCGTGGAGGCGGCGCGCGCCGGCGAGCAAGGCCGTGGCTTTGCGGTCGTGGCAGGCGAGGTACGCAATCTGGCGCAGCGCTCGGCCAGCGCGGCCAAGGAAATCAAGAAGCTGATCAACGATTCGGCAGAACGCATCGCCAGCGGCAGTGCACTGGCGCAGACCGCCGGCTCGACCATGACCGACATCGTGGCCAGCGTACAGAAGGTCACCGCCATCATGGGCGCGATCAGCCAGGCCAGCCTGGAGCAGGAGCACGGCATCGAGCAAGTCAACGGCGCCGTCAGTGACATGGATAGCGTCACGCAGCAGAATGCGGCGCTGGTGGAAGAAGCGGCAGCGGCTGCCGATGCCATGCATCTGCAGGCGGTCGAACTGGCGCAGCAGATGGGCTACTTCCGCCTGGATGCCAACGCGGCGGCGCGCCACGAAAGTGGCGCCGATGGCGACGGCGGCCTGGGCGCAGCAAACAGCCTGGCAAGCCGCGCCGGCGGCAGCGGCCGCCTGGCCGCGCGGCTGGGATTGGCCGCGCCGGCCAACAGCGCGCCGATGCGCAACGCCGCCTGAAGGTGGAGCGCAGCATGAATCAGGACCGGCTTCAGGCCGGACCGTCCGCCGCGGGCATCCAGTCCGGTGCGCAGGGCATGAGCCCGGCAATGCCCAGGCCAGCGGCCGGCGCGCTTTCTGCCCGCCGGCGCTGGCGCTTTCTTTTCTGGCCCGCGCTGGCCTTGCTGCTGTCGCTGGTCTGGTGGAGCTATACCGTCGTCAATGCGCGGCGCGAGATGGCGCGGGCCGAGCAAAGCGCGCATAAGGATGCCGCCGCCTACGCCGAGGCTTACGAACAGTACATCACCCGTTCGATGGCGCAGATGGACCAGGTCACCATGCAGCTCAAGCAGAGCTGGGAACAGTCCGGCGCCAGGCTGGATCTGGAAGCGCTGCGGCGCGACGGCATGTTTACCGACGGCGCCTTTGTCGCAGTCACCATCTATGACCGCGACGGCCGGTTGCGCAGCTCGACCCGTCGCCAGGCCGCGCCGCCGACGGTGAAGGCGCGCGATTTCTTTAGCCGCCACCGCGACAATAATTCGACCGCGCTGCAGATCGGCGTGCCGCACGACGAGCGTGGTAGCAGCCAGGCTACGGTGCAGTTCACGCGCCGGCTGGATGCGCCGGACGAGAGCTTTGCCGGCGTGCTGGTGCTGACGGTGCAGGCCAGCTATTTCACCTCTTTCTACAGCAGTCGTACCCTTGGTCCCGACGGCCTGGTGGCGCTGCTGGGCGACAGTGGCGAATTGCGGCTGGAACGTCACGGCCTGGGCGCGACCGGGCTGGAAGACAGCTCACTGCTGCGCAGCTTGCCGGACCTCAGGCAGCTCGAAGGTGTGCATCTGGTCGATGGCGTGGCCGGCTTCCAGGACGGCGTGAGCCGCATCGTGGCGTGGCACCAGTCGCCCGTCTATCCGGTGGTGGCGCTGGTTGGCCTGGCGCGCGAAGAGACCATGGCCGGCGCCGAGCAATTGCGCGCGACGCGCTACCGTAACGCCCTGCTGGGCACAGGGTTGATGCTGCTGCTGTCGGTGTGGGCCGGGGTGCTGGCACGGCGCACGCAGCTGCGCAGGTACGAGGAAGAAGAAGTGCGGCGCGCCTATCGTACCGCTACGGAGAGCGCCAATGACGGTTTCTACATGGCGTCCGCGCTGCGCAACGAGGACGGCGATATCGTCGATTTCGAGGTGGTCGATTGCAATGAGCGGGGCGCCTACTTCTACGGCATGACGCGCGCCGACCTGCTTGGCCAGCGGCTGTCGGACAACGACAGCAACGTGTTCGGCGCGCCGCTATTCGATACCTATGTGGCGGCGATGGCGTCGGGCTACTACGAAGACGACCGGCAGATGCCGGCCGATAACCGCTTCAATATCGCCTGGGGGCACCGCCGCCTGGTTCGGGTTGGCAACGGACTGGCGATCACGCTGCAGGACATCAGTGAGCGCAAGGCGCACGAGGCGGACCTGGAGCGGCTGGCCAACCAGGATGGGCTGACGTCGCTGCCGAACCGGCACTGGCTGAGCAACTTCCTGCCCGGCGCGCTGGTGCAGGCGCGCACGCGCGGCACGGCGCTGGCGCTGCTGTTCATCGACCTGGACGAATTCAAGCACGTCAACGATACGCAGGGCCATGCGGCCGGCGACCTGCTGCTGCGGCAGGCTGCGGTGCGCCTGAAATCCCTGCTGCGCCCGAGCGATCACGTGGTGCGCTTCGGTGGCGACGAATTCATCGTGCTGCTGGATCCGGCCGAATCGGATGGCCAGGTGGCAGCGGTAGCGGAGCGTATCTTGAAGGCGTTCGCTCGGCCGTTCGAGGTTGCGGAAGAAAGCCAGTCGGTTGGTGCGTCGATAGGCATCAGTCTGTTCCCGCGCGATGGCGACGATCCGGAGAGCCTGATCAAGCACGGCGACATTGCCATGTATTCGGGCAAAAGCGAAGGCAAGGGGCAGTACCGCTTCTTCGATCCGGCTTTGTCGACGCGGCTGAAGTCGCGCGCGCGCTTGAAGAACCGCTTGCTGGAAGCAATCGAATGCGACCAGCTGCAGCTGTACTACCAGCCGCGCGTCGACACGCGCACCGGTGAATTGTGCAGCATGGAAGCGCTGGTGCGCTGGATCCATCCGGAACTGGGCCTGATCCCGCCGCTGGAATTCATCCCGCTGGCCGAGAGCAGCGGCCTGATACTGCAGATTGGCGAGATCGTCATGGCCAAGGCCTGCGCGCAGCTGGCCCAGTGGCAGGCGTGCGGACTCAAGCCGGTGCCGGTGTCGATCAACGTCTCGCCCAAGCAGTTCGCTTCGGGGAACATCCATCGCCAGCTGGCGGCGCAGCTGGCGCGGCATCAGGTCGATGCCCGTTTGCTCGAAGTGGAGATCACCGAATCGGCCATGATGGGCGAGCAGGACGAGATCATCGCCGAGCTGGCGGCGATCCGGGCGCTGGGCGTCAAGCTGCATGTGGACGATTTCGGCACCGGCTATTCGTCGCTGTCGCAGCTGCAGAAGCTGAAGATGGATGTGCTCAAGGTCGACAAGGCATTCACTTCCGAGCTGTGCAATTCGCTGGAAGGGCGGGTGTTCTTCCAGGCGATCGTGTCGATGGCGCATGCGCTGGGCATGTCGGTGGTGGCCGAGGGCGTGGAAACTGCGCCTCAGCTGCGCGTGCTGCAGGAACTGGGCTGCAATGAAGTGCAGGGCTATTACGTGGCCCGTCCGATGCCGCCGGCGGAGATCGAAGGCTGCATGCGGCGCCGCTTCCTGTTCCCGCAGCCGGCCGATGCGGTGGTGCTGTCGCTGGTTCGCTGATCCTGTGTGCCGACCTTGCTAGAATAGGCGCTTGTTCACCACGCGCCCGTGCACCGATCCGATGACCGCTACCGCTTCCCGCCGCATCCTGCTTCCCTTGCCGCTGCAAGACTTCGACCCGACCGAGGTGGCGCTGAGCTGGCGCATCCTGCGCGAGGCCGGCCATCAAATCGATTTCGCCACAGTGGACGGCACGCGCGGCCACGCCGATCCGATGATGATCAGCGGCGAAGGACTGGATCCGTGGGGCTGGCTGCCTGGTCTGCGCAAGCTGCGCCTGATCGGCCTGATGCTGCGTGCCGACCGTTATGGCCGCGCGGCCTACGCGCAGCTGGAACAGGATGCGGCCTTCCTGCATCCACGCCGTTTCAGCGATATCAGCGCCGCGCAGTACGACGCGCTGCTGCTGCCCGGCGGCCATGCCAAGGGCATGCGCCCCTACCTGGAAAACACCAGCTTGCAGGCCTTGGTGGCCGGCTTCTTCGACGCCGATAAGCCCATTGCGGCGGTCTGCCATGGCGTGCTGCTGGCGGCGCGGTCGATTTCCCCGCGCACCGGCAAGTCGGTCCTGCATGGTCGCAAGACCACCGCGCTGACTTGGAAGCTGGAGCGCAGCGCGTGGGACTTGACGCGCTTCCTGGCGCGCTTCTGGGACGCCGGCTACTACCGCACCTACGAAGAATCGGCCGGCGAACCTTCCGGCTACCGCAGCGTCGAGCAGGAAGTGAAGCGCGCGCTGGCCGCAGAAACGGATTTCATCGATGTCCCGTCCGGCGCGCCGCACTACCTGCGCAAGACCAGCGGCATCGCCCGCGACAGCCTGCGCGATGCGCGTCCGGCGTGGGTGGTCCGCGATGGCAATTACATTTCCGCTCGCTGGCCGGGTGACGTACACACCTTCGCCACCCGTTTCGCCGAGCTGCTGGCGTCCTGAATCAGCGCAGAACGCACTACGCTCGAGCTGCGTCAGCGGCTCCCGCTGCGCCGAACCCGGCGCAAAGTTGTGCCGCCATCCCGCTCGCAAGGCCCTGCTCTGGAAGTGCCAGCTGGGCAGCAGCGCGTAGCGCGCCTGCTGCAACAGTAACTCTACATATTCATCCGGCGCCGGCTCGCCGGAGCACTACGCCACCACCGCCGCGACAGTTGCCGCAAAGCACAGCGAAATCGCGTGCCCCAACCATCGGCCTTGGTCTAGCCTGCCCGCACGGTGCGCAGTGCCTCTGGCTTTAGCGGGAATGGACAAGGATTTAGTAGGCTTACGCGGATGGTTCTCCTAAGATGAGCACTAAGCCATGCACCTCTGTTATCGCCAACATGAGCAGCGCCGCCACGCCATTGTTCGTCTTGCCGGGCACCCTGAACGCCCGAGCAGAGGCAATCGGGCGCCACGTGGTATCGGCGCTGGCCGCCGCGCTGTCCGGGCAGCCCGATATCGGCCCGCAAATGGCCGACGGCGATGCCCAGCTGGCCAGCGCCGAAGCGCCCGAACTAAAGGCCGCAACCGGCGTATTATTCCTGTTGTTCCTGGCCGGTAGTGCGTTGCAGCTGCGTAGCCTGCGCACCCAACAGTGCCAGCGCCTGTCCAACCCTGTTTTCACGAAAGGCACGGTATGAGCACACATCACACCCAGGGCACGGCCCTGATCACCGGCGCGTCCAGCGGCATCGGCGCCGTCTATGCCGACCGGCTGGCGGCACGTGGCTACGATTTGCTGCTGGTGGCGCGCGACCGCGAACGACTCGATACCTTGGCCGTCAAGCTGGCCGCCCGCGACGGCGTGCGTACCGAAATCCTGCGCACCGACCTGGCCGACAGCGTTGCCCTGAAACGCGTCGAGCAACGCTTGGCTGAGGACCACGACATCACCATGCTGGTCAACAACGCGGGCGGCGCGGTACTGGGGCCGTTCATCGATTCGGACATCGACAAGAACGAAGCCATGATCAAGCTCAATGTGATCGCACCGACCCGGTTAGCGCACGCGGCTGCCAAGCGCATGGCCGGGCAGGGTAGCGGCACCATCATCAATATCGGGTCGGTGGTGGCGATGCTGGCGGAACGCTTCGCAGCCGCTTACTGTGCCACCAAGGCTTACATGCTCAGTTTTAGCCAGACGCTCGATGCCGAGCTGAAATCCAAGGGTGTGCGTATCCAGGCCGTGTTGCCCGGGACCACCCGCACCGAGATATGGGAACGCGCCGGCATGGACGTCAACCAGTTGCCGCAGCACATGTTGATGGGCGTCGAGGATATGGTGGATGCGGCGCTGGCCGGCCTGGATATGGGCGAATTGATTACCATCCCCTCGCTGCCAGACATGGCCGATTGGGAGCGCTACACGGCGGCGCGGCATGGGCTGGCGCCGAATCTGTCGCTCAGCAGACCGGCGCCGCGCTACCTGAAATAGCCTGCCGGCGCACTCGGTGGCCAGCTGAAAGAGCGCGCTTGCGGCCCCGCAGCCCATAAGCCGGAAGCGCTTCCAGCCGATATCCGCTACACTGTCGGCTGCCGACCAGGCGCCGACCATCAACCTTGCCGTCCCCGTCATGCCGAAAAAACTCCAGCGCCCCCCGCCGATGTTCAACCTTGCGTGGCCTTTACTGGTCGAACTGGGACTGGCGATGGCCTCTGGTCTGGTTGGCACGGCGCTGGCCGCGCACCTGTCGGACAGGGCGGGCGGTGCCTTCGCCATGGCCAGCCAGGTATCGGCTACGCTGTTCATCCTGTTCCGCATTATTGGCGCCGGCGTCAGCGTGGTGGTGACGCAGAACCTGGGCGGCGGCCAGCGCGATGCAGCCGACAAGGTGGCGCGCGCGGTGCTCGGCGCCAGCACGTGGCTGGGCGTGACCGCCGCCACGCTGGCCTTGCTAGGTTCCGGCGCCTTGCTGCGCTTACTGAATGCTCCCACCGAAGTGCTGCCGCTGGCCGCGCCGCTGCTGATGGCGCTGGCGCCGGCTCTGCTGTTCGATGCATGGAACGCGTCGATGGCCAGCGTGATGCGCGCCCACCTGCGCACGCGCGATACGCTGGTGGTGCTGGTGGTCATGCACCTTAGCCATCTGGCGCTGGCCGTGCCGCTGATGCACGGCTGGGGAGCGATACCGGCCATCGGCCTGCCTGGGTATGCGGTTGCGCTGGCGCTCAGCCGCGCGATCGGGCTGGCGCTGCACCTGACGCTGTGGCGCCTGCACCTGGGCATAGTGCCCGTGCGCAGCGACTGGTGGCGGCTGCCGCGGCGCGAACTGAGCGCGGTGCTGCATATCGGCTTGCCCGGTGCCGCCGAGAATATCGCCTGGCGGCTGGCCTTCATGGTCAGCGTGGCCACGGCCGGCCATCTGGGGGCGCGGGCGCTGGCCACGCAAGCCTATGTGCTGCAATTGATGAGCGGCGTGATGATGTTCAGCGTGGCGACCGGCTTTGCGGCCGAAATCGTGGTCGGCTACCTGATCGGTGCCGGCCAGCTGCGCGATGCGCACAAGCTGGTGCGGCGTGCGTTGTTGCGCGGACTGGTGGTGTGCGTGCTGATCGCCGCCAGCGCAGCCCTGTGTGGCCGCTGGCTATTGGGCCTGTTCACGCAAGACCCGCAAATCATCCGCGCCGGCGCTACCTTGTTGTGGCTGACCGTGATACTGGAGCCGGGCCGCACCTTCAACCTGGTGGTCATCAACGCCTTGCGTGCGGCCGGCGATGCGCGTTTTCCGGTGATGGCCGGCGCGATGTCGATGCTGCTGGTGCTGGCCGGCGGCAGCTGGATGTTCGGCGTGGTGCTGGGCTGGGGCTTGCCGGGCGTGTGGATGGCGTATGCGGCGGACGAATGGATACGGGGGCTCATCATGTGGCGGCGCTGGGCCACGCAAGCCTGGGTGCCGCATGCGCGCGCTTCGCGCCGGCGGTTGCGGCCGATGATCGAGGTCGAGGGTTGATGCTATAGCGCCAGGTGCGCCTGCCACTTCTCGGTCAGCAGGCAACCGCCCAGCACCACACGGTTGCGGCCCATGGACTTGGCCTGGTATAGCGACTGGTCCGCAGTGCGCACCAGCAGCGTCGATTCCTGCGATTCGGCCGGTACCATGACCGCCACGCCGATGCTGATGGTGACACAGCGCAGCGGCGATTTTTCATGAGCAAGCTCCAGCTCCGCCAGCGCGGAGCGCACTTTTTCCGCCATCTTCATCGCATCTGTGGCACAGGTGCCCGGTGCGATGAAGGCGAATTCCTCGCCGCCGTAGCGCGCGGTCAGGTCGGTGCCGCGCTTGACGGTGTCGGCCAGTACGGCTGCCACCTGGCGCAGGCACTCGTCGCCTTGCTGGTGGCCGTAATGGTCGTTGTAAGGCTTGAAGAAATCGACGTCTATCATGGCCAACGCCAGCGACTCGTTATTGCGCTTGGCGCGCGACCATTCGCGGGCCAGCACTTCGTCGAAGCTGCGGCGGTTGGCCAGGCCGGTCAGGCCGTCGGTGGAAGAGAGGGCAGTGAGCTTGCGGTTGGATTGTTCCAGTTGCTGCGTGCGTTGCGCCACCAGCGTTTCCAGCCGCCGCGCACGGCGCTCGAAGGCGCGTATGCGGGCACGGTAGGCCGCCGCCACAGCCAGCATTGCCAGCAGCGCCACTATGATGCGGAACCACCAGCTCTTCCACAGCGGCGGCGTGATGGTGATCGGCAGCTCGATGACGGGGCTGTCCAGCCCCTTGTTGCTGGTGGCGCGCACCAGGAAGCGGTAGCTGCCCGGATCGAGATTGGTGTAGGTGGCCACTGGCCGGCTGGCGTTGACCTGCACCCAGTGCTGGTCGAAGCCTTCCAGCATATAGGCGTAGGTATTGCGGCGCGGCGCGGCGTAGTGCAGGGCGGAGAATTCCAGCGACAGCACAGATGCACTCCATGGCAGCGTCAAGGCGCGGGGCGCGATCACTGCGCCTTCCAGCACCACCTTGGGCGGACGCGCTTCGGTGAGCGACTTCTCGAATACGCGAATATCGGTGATGGCCACCTGCGGCGGGTCCGGCGCGCGCAACGGCAGTTCCGGATAGACCGCGCTGACGCCGGTGCTGCTACCGAAATACAGTCTGCCGTCGGTGCTGCGGACCGAGGAACCCTGATACATGCCATCGGTCAGGCCGTCGTCGGCCGAGTAGTGGGTGAACACGCCGCTGCTCGGATCGAAGCGCGACAAGCCCTTGCTGGTGCTGAGCCACAGAATGCCGGTCTGGTCGCCCTGGATCGCCTCGATCATGATGGGGCCTGGATCGCCGGCCGCCACGTAGCTGCGGAATTCGGCCTTGCCGTCGGCGTTCGGCACCATCCGGTTCAGGCCGCGCGCGGTACCGACCCAGATGGTGCCGTATAAATCCTCGTACAGGCAGGTGACCTTGTCGTTGCCCAGGCTGCGTGGATTGCGCGGATCGTGGCGGAAGTGCTGGAACTTGCCGTCGGCATGCTCCATCAGGTCCAGGCCGCCGCCGCGGAAAAAGTCGCCCACCCACAGACGCCCCTGGCTATCCTCCAGCACCGCGCTGGTGTCGTCGACGCTGCGGCTGCCCGTATCGGACGGATCGTGGTGATAGCTCAGGCGCGCACCGCTGGCCGGATCGTAGCGCTGCAGGCCGCCGGCGGTACCGACCCAGATCGCGCCACTGCGTGCGGGCGCGATGGTGTTGATGAAGCCATCGGCCGGATGGTCATAGGCAATGGTGGAGAAGCGCTCGCTGGCGGCGTCGTAGCGGTTCAAGCCTTTCGACGTGCCGACCCAGAGCGGGCCGTTGGGCTGCTGGTAGAGGCTGTAGACCGAATTGTGGCTCAGCGTTCCCGGCCTGGCCGGGTCGGCTACGAATTTGCGCAGCAGTTGATGCGTAGCCGGATCGAACAGCGCCAGACCATCGTCGACGCCCAGCCACAGGCGCCCTTGCGGCGCTGCACCCAGGCTGCGCACGAAATTGGACGACGGGAAGCTCTCCGGCGCCACGGCACGCGGCACGATGCGCTCGAAACCGTACATGCCCATGTTGGCGCGGCTCAGGCCATCGGTAAAACTGGCTACCCACAGCGTGCCGCTACGGTCTTCCATCACCGCGTTGATGGCGTTGCTGGGCAGGCTGCGGCTATCCTCGGCGCGGTGCATATACGATTGGAAGCGCTGGCGCTGCTGGTCCCAGCGCATCAAGCCTTCGGTGCGGGTGGCGACCCAGATGCCGCCGCTGGCGTCGGTGTTGATGTTGTTGATGCGGCTGGCCGGGCCGGCGATGCGCTGGCGCTGCGACCACGGTGTGCCGCTGTGCCAGGTTACCAGGCCGCCATCGGTGCCTATCCATAGCGTGCCGTCGGCGTCGAAGCGCAGCGCACGCACATCATTGAGGCGCGGATCGGGATGGTCGGGCGAGTCGAGCCGCAGGTGCATGAAGGCGCTCTTGCCGGCGCGGCGGTAATCCAGCCCGGCCGGCCAGGTCGCGACCCAGACGCCGCCCTGGCTGTCGAGGGCAACCGCGTTGATGTCGTTGTGGGCGATGGCCTCTGGCTGCAGCGCATTGGCCTGGTAGACCTGGAAGTTGCCGGCGTCCGGATCGAAGTGCTGCAGTCCGCCCCAAGTGGCCAGCCATAGTCCCTGTGCACCATCGGCGATGATGCGGCGGATGATGCGCAGGTTGTTGCCGTTGACGGGCGGTGCGTAGCGTATGAAGCTGTTGGTGAGCGGCTCATAGCGCGCCAGGCCTTCGTCGCTGCCGACCCACAGCCGTCCTTGGGGATCGCAAAACAGCGCCGATATCCGGCCGCCGGGAACGCTGGCCGGATTGGCCGGATCGTTGACATATTTGGTGGCGCTGCGCCCGTCGTAGCGAAACAGGCCGCTCTCGACGGTGCCGACCCAGATGAAGCCTTGGCGGTCCTGCGCCAGCGACAAAATGGACTGGCTGTCGGCACCGAAAGCGTCGATCGCTTCGAAGGTCAACGGCAGTGTGGCGGGCGCGCCGGGCGCGCCTGCTGCCAGGCCGCAGACTAAGGCCAGCAGTGTCCCGCAGACTGCTGCTCCGATCCATGCGGCGATGTCCGATTTGTCCATCTTTCCTTTTATGGATAGATTTGGAGAGATTCTCCAATACAATGAATATGGCGAAAGTGACTATGCCCGTCAACTGATATTTTAAGCCTGTGCGGATGTAACAACGACGGCCGCAGAAGCCGCCGTTGCATGGCAAATGTACCGTTTACTTATTGATGGGTTCAGCGAGGTGTTCGCCTTCGTCCACCATCAACCACACTAGTAGCTTGGCCGGCTTGGTGTCGCTGCGTTGCGTGACACCACATGGGTGGCGTGCGGCGATTCGTTTCAGGTCTGGCCTGCCTTGTAGGTCACCGGCGCGCCGTCATCCCCTTGCGACACCACTTGGCCTTCCAGCACATAGGTAAACACGGAAGCGGGATGGCGGTGAGGCTAGCAAGCCTGGCCCGGTTGCTGGCTGACCGTCAGCATGATGCCCTTGTTGCCCGGTGCGTCCGGCAGCGGCAGCGCTTGCAGCGCGGCGCGCGATTCCTGGCCCGGATGCGGGCCGTCGTGAGCCTGGGCCGAGGCGGCGGCCTGGTTGCCGCTGGTGGCCAGCGCGGCAACCAGGCCGTAGATGATGGCGGCCTTCATGGCGGGCCTGGTCTTACAGGGCAGGCATCTTGCGAAAGCCGATGGCGAAGCGGTTCCAGCTGTTGATGGTGCTGATGGCCAGGGTCAGGTCGACCTGTTCCTTCGGCGTGAACTGGGACTTGAGCAGTTCATAATCGGCGTCCGGTGCGTGGGTCAGCGAGATCTGGGTCATCGCTTCGGTCCAGGAGAGGGCGGCGCGTTCGCGCTCGGAGAAGAACGGCGTTTCGCGCCATACCGACACGCCGTGCAGGCGCCGTTCAGTTTCGCCGGCTTTGCGTGCGTCGGTGGTGTGCATGTCGACGCAGAAGGCACAGCCGTTGATCTGGGAGGCGCGCAGCTTGACCAGTTCCAGCAGCGATGGCTCCAGGCCCAGTTTGTTGACGGCGACTTCCAAGGCGATCAGTGCTTTGATTGCATATGGGGAAGCGGTGTAGAAGTCGATACGTGCGTGCATGGTGTTGTTCCTTGAAGGTGGTTGCTAAATGGGTCCATTGTAGGAGGCCAATTCGCCCTTGCAGGTGGCCAATTCCGGGCAAATTCAATAGACCATTAGACCAATCCGACCGGCGGCGTTCAGGCCGCCAGCACGGAATCGCCGCGCACGCCGACCGGGAAGTCGGCGGCGGGCATGGGCTTGGCGATCAGCCAGCCTTGGGCGCAGCAGACGCTTGCGCAGGGAGCAGATGAAGCCGGTGGGGCGATATCGCCACGGAAAAATAGGCGCTTGACGTGCTCCCCGCCCTTAACCTACGGCTACCGCTTGCACGGCAAGGACGGGGATTCCCACTGCTGGACGGCGACGTCCAGCCGCGGCAATGTTCCTGGCCGAGTTGACGTCGCGATGATGCTTGGCGCCACAATCGGGACCAGTCCATTCCCTTATTCGCAACGCTTTCAGCCCGCTA
>FSZM01000035.1_pt1 | contig 72213 bp, 61 predicted proteins | sample 1638831 | NCBI WGS metagenome assembly FSZM01 (sample SAMEA3914813, study PRJEB12502) | metagenome | biome: forest; material: soil | place: Canada | collected 2011-07-07 | depth 0.3 m
CCACCGGCCGGCCCGACCTTCTCGACGGTGCAGGCCATCGTCATGCAGCGCTGCGTGCCGTGTCACTCGGCCCATCCAAGCATGGCCGGCTTTAACCCTGCGCCGCTGGGCATCATGTTCGATAGCGAGGCGCAGATACGCGGCAGCGTGGGCGACATCCTTACCTATGCGGTCAATTCCAAGATCATGCCGTATGCGAACCTGACTGGCATGACTGACGCCGAGCGCGCCACCATCGGCGCCTGGATCAACGCGGGGACGCCATGATGGCGGCGTTGCAGCGCCTGGCCGGCCTGGCGCTGCTGGCCGGCGCGTGCGCCGGGACCATGGCCGCGGCGCCGGCGCCTGGCAGCACCGCGCCGGTATTCGACCTGCCCGGCGTGAACGGCGCGGTGAAGCTGGAACAGTATCGCGGCAAGCTGGTGTACCTGGACTTCTGGGCGTCGTGGTGCGGGCCGTGCAAGCGTTCGTTCCCGTGGATGAGCGCCATGCAAAAGCAGTACGGGCCGGCGGGCCTGCAAGTGATCGCCGTCAACCTCGATGCCAGGCGCGAGGACGCCAACCTGTTCCTGAACGCCACGCCGGCCGGCTTTACGATCGCCTTTGATCCGGCCGGCAGCATGGCCAGGCAATACGGCATCAAGGGCATGCCCAGCAGTGCGTTGATCGACCGTGACGGCAAGGTGCTGTTCATGCATACTGGATTTAACGACGCCGACCGCGCCGCGCTGGAAGCGCAGCTCAAGGCCGGCTTGCAGCAGCCATAAGGAGAGCATGAGATGACGACAGTGTGGCGCAGTGTCTGCGCGGCAGGAGCGGTGCTGGTATTGGCCAGCGGCTGCGGCGCGATCGAGCCGGTGCAGCCATGGCAGAAGGGCATGCTGGCGCTGCCGGCCATGCGCTTTGACGGCAACCGGCAGGAAGCGCGCTATGCCGCGCACATCTACGACAGCAAGGAAGCCGCTTCCGGTTCCGGCAGCGTCGGTGGCGGCGGCTGCGGCTGCAATTGAGGATGATGACCTTGAGCGATAAACTCTCTCCCGCCAATGCGCTGCTGCTGGCGGCGCTCGCCTTGCCCGGCCTGGATGCCGTGGCCGAGACCATCCCGGATACCAGCGTCATCAGCGTCGACTATCTGCACTACCAGGACTCGCAGCCTGGCCTGGAGCGCATCGGCGTGCACTCGCCGGCCGTGCATCTGCTGATGCCGGTGGCCGGCAACTGGCTGGTGGAGGCGGGGCTGGTGTCCGACCACGTGTCGGGTGCGTCGCCGCGCTATCACACCAATATCTCCGGCGCCTCGCACATGGCGGACCAGCGGCTGGGGTCCGACGTGCGGCTGACGCGCTACTTCGGCGACGCCACCGTCAGCGCCGGCCTGGCCCACTCGGGCGAGAACGATTACCACTCGGCCGCGTATTCGCTGGCCGGCAGCCTGTCGAGCGAGGACCACAACACCACCGGCAACCTGTCGTTCGGCGTCTCCAACGACACCATAGACCCGGTCAACCGGATCGTCGTCGACGAGAAACGCCACACCAGCGAAGTGCTGATCGGCGTGGAGCAGGTGCTGACCCAGCGCGATATCGTCAAGCTGGACGTCATGCATGGGCGCGCGCGCGGCTATATGTCGGACCCCTACAAATACGTCGACAACCGCCCGCGCGAGCGCGACCAGAACAGCGTGCTGCTGCGCTGGAACCATCATGCCGAACATAGCGAAGGAGTGGCGCGCCTGAGCTACCGCTACTACCGCGACACCTTCGGCATCCGCGCCCACACGCTGGGCGGCGAATACGAGCAGCCGCTGGCCGGCGGCTGGTCGCTGACGCCGTCGCTACGCTGCTACACGCAGTCGGCGGCCGATTTCTACTTCGATCCGGTGTACGACCCGACCTTTGGCAAACCGTTCCCGGTAGGGTATGACTTTGCCCATCCTGGCTACACCTCGGCCGACCAGCGGCTGTCGGCGTTCGGCGCGCTCACGCTGGGCTTCAAGCTCGAGAAGCAGCTGGGGCAGGGCTGGTCGATACACGCCAAGGTGGAGCGCTATCGCCAGGAGTCGGGCTGGCGCCAGTTCGGTGACGGCAGTCCGGGGCTGGCACGCTTCGATGCGCACATCTGGCAGATGGGGCTGAGCAAACAGTGGTAGCGCCCGACCTGTTCGATATCCGCTTCAACGCCATGGCTTGCAGCTGCAATGTGCTGCTGGCCGCGCCGGATGAAGCGGCGGCGGCCGCGCTGGCGCAAGTGGCCATCGACGAAGTACACCGCATCGAACGCAAATACTCGCGCTATCTGGCCGACAGCGTGGTGGGCCGCATCAACGGCGCGGCCGGTGGCCACTGGGTGGCGCTCGATACGGAGACTGACGCGTTGCTGCGCTACGCGGCCAGCCTGTATGACATCAGCGGCGGACGTTTCGACATCACCACCGGTGTGTTGCGGCGGGCCTGGAATTTCTCGGCTACCGCTGCCGGTAGCGGCACGCCGCATGTGCCGGCGCCCGAGGAACTGCAACCCTTGCTGGCGCTGACCGGCTGGCCTTGCGTGCAGCGCGCCGGTGCGCGGCTGCGCCTGCCGCGCGCCGGCATGGAGCTGGACTTCGGCGGCTTCGGCAAGGAGTATGCGGCCGACCGCGCCGCGGCGGCGCTGCAGGCGCGCGGCCTGCGCTGCGGCTACGTCAACCTGGGCGGCGATTTGCGCGTGATCGGCCCGCAGCCGGATGGCTCGCCGTGGCAGATCGGCATCCAGGATCCGCGCAACGCCAACGCCACCATGGCCAGCATTCCGGTGGCCGCCGGCGGGCTGGCCACCTCCGGCGATTACGAGCGTTTCTTCGAGGTGGACGGGCAGCGCTACTGCCACATCCTCGATGCCCGCAGCGGCTATCCGGTGCGCTACTGGCGCTCGGTCAGCGTGCTGGCGCCGCTGGCGGCGGCGGCGGGCAGCTGCGCCACCATCGCCATGCTGATGGGCGAGGAGGCACTGGCTTTCCTCGACGGCAGCGGCTGTGCCTATCTGGCGCAGGATGTGCAGGGACGCATCCACAGCAAGGGCGTGGCTGGATAAAAATCCTTTCGCAGTGCCCGCCGTTCATGAGAAGATCGCTGGCTAACACGAAAGGGATCGAACTATGCCACACGCATTCTCCACTCGCCTCTTGATGGCCGGCCTGGGCCTGGCCACCGCCGGCGCCGTCCACGCAGCCACGCCGGTACAACAGCCAGACATCGAACGCCACCAGCGGCAGATCGATGAAATCGTCGGCCAGATTTCGCCGCAGCGCATCGAAGGCTATATCCGCAAGCTGGCCAGCTTCAAGACCCGCCACACCATGTCCGATACCGTGTCCGAGACCGAAGGCATAGGCGCTGCGCGGCGCTGGATCAAGAGCGAGCTGGAACGCTGCGGCGCAGCGCAGGGCGGGCGCTTGCAGGTGGCGTTCGATAGCCATGTCACGCCGGTGTCTGCGCGCATCAGCCGCCCGACCGAAATCGTCAACGTGGTGGCCACGCTGCCCGGCACGCAGGCTGCGTCCAAGGACCGCATGTATGTGGTCAGCGGCCACTATGACTCGCGCAACACCGATATCATGGACGCCAAGGGCGATGCGCCCGGTGCCAACGATGACGCTTCCGGCACGGCCGCCGTGATGGAAATGGCGTGCGTGATGGCGCACTACAAATTCGACGCGACGCTGGTATTCATGACCGTGGCGGCCGAAGAACAAGGCCTGCTGGGCGCCGCGCACTGGGCCGACGAAGCGAAGAAGGCCAATCTGAACATCGCCGGCATGTTCACCAACGATATTATCGGCAGCTCGCACGATGAACACGGCCACATCGACAACAAAGAGGTGCGCCTGTTTGCCGAAGGCTTGCCGGTGCAAAAGGAAAACAGCGACGTGGTTCGCACGCTGATCCAGACCGGCGGCGAGAACGATTCCCTGTCGCGCCAGCTGGCGCGTGCCGTCAAGGTGGCTGGCGAGCGTTATGTGCCGGACTTCAAAGTGAATGTGATCCAGCGGCGCGACCGCTACCTGCGTGGCGGTGACCACATGCCGTTCCTGGAGCGCGGCTATGCGGCGCTGCGCTTTACCGAGCCTAACGAAGACTTCAACCACCAGCACCAGAACATCCGCACTGAAAACGGGGTGCTGATCGGCGACCTGCCGCAATACGACGATTTCGACTACATCGCCAAGGTGGCGCGCGTGAACGCCGCGGCGCTGGCCTCGTTGTCGCTGGCCCCGGCCGCGCCGCAGAAAGTACAGGTGCGCACCGCGCAGCTGGAGAACGATACCTCGCTGCTGTGGCAGGCCAACAGCGAGCCAGACCTGGCCGGCTACCGCATCGTCTGGCGCGAGACCTCGGCCGCCGATTGGCAGGGTTCCCAGTTCGTCGGCAAAGTCACCGAGTTCCGCGTGCCCCTGTCGAAGGACAACTACTACTTCGGCGTGCAAGCCGTTGACGTAGACGGCAACGTCAGCCCGGCCACTTACCCGGTGCCGCTGCGCTGATGATGCCGTTGAAGATATCCAGGATCCTCCACGCCGGCTATGTGCTGGAGTGCGAGGGGACGCAGATTGCGTTTGATCCGATTTTCGAGAATCCGTTCAGCAGGAATTGCCATGCTTTTCCTGCGGTGCGCTTCGACCATGGGGCGATCAAAGGCTGGCGGCCGGCGGCGGTGTTTATCTCGCATTTTCATGATGACCACTGCTCGCTGGAGAGCCTGGATTTTCTGGACCGCGCTACGCCGATCTATCTGTATTGCCTGTTCGACGAGATGTTTGCGTTGATACGGGAACTGGGCTTCGTCAATGTGCAGGCGCTGCAGGTCGACCTGCCGGTAGCCGTCGGGCCGTTTACCGTCACGCCGCGCAAGGCGCTCGATAGCGATGTCGATTCGATGCTGCAGGTGCAGGCGGCCGGCCTGAATCTGCTGAACGTGGTCGATGCGTGGATGGATCCGGAAGTGCTGCCGGCGCTGGCCGCCTATGCGCCATGGGATATGGTGTTGTGGCCGTTCCAGACCATGCGCGAGATGGATGTGATCTGTCCTTCGCGCGCCCGCGCCAACGCGGCGGCGGGCGAAGTGGTGACCGAGCTGCCAGAGGAGTGGATGGACCAGCTGCGCGCGCTGCAGCCGCGCTATGTGGTGCCGAGTTCCTGCCAGTTCGTGCAGGAGCCGTGGTCCTGGTATAACCATGCGATGTTCCCGATTAGCTATCGCCGCTTCGGCGAGGCGCTCAGCGCCGCGCTGCCGGGAACGCAGGTGATGCGCCTCGATCCGTCGGTGTCGGTGCTGCTGGAGCGCGATGCGCTGCGCGCGGCGGAACCGCTGGCCTGGGTGCTGCCGGTCGGTCCGCAGGACGTCGATTTCCAGTACGATGGCGCCATCGTGCTGGCGCCGCCGTCGACCGCCGATATCGCGCGCCGTTTCGCGCCGCTGACGGCGCAGCAGGCGGCGCTGGCGCTGGACTATTGCCGCAGCGGGCTGCTGGACAAGTACCGCGACATGGAGTTGCCGGAAGAGAGCTACTTCGAGCAGCCGCGCATCTGGCAGTTGACGCTCTACGATCATGAGGGGCAGGGCACGCAGTTCCGCTACCGCGTGTGCGGCGATGCGATCGAAGCTGACGAGGGTGGCGAGGGTGGCGAGCCGCTGGCGTGGAGCACCGATATCCCGCTCGCCAAGCTGTATGCCGGCCTGGCGCTGGGCGAGTCGCTGACGTCGATGTACATGCGCATCAACGATGCTGCGTTCGAGCCGCATGTCGCGCAGCAGCAGCTGGAGGCCGATATTGTCGACGATCCGCTGATACGCTGCCTGTTCGATAACGCTTTTGGCGCCTACCAGGCAGCGCAGCTGAGGCGCATCCAGGAACGCTAGACCGCCTTATCCAGCGGCACGTTGGCCAGGAAGGAGTGGATCTGCGACACTACCGCCGCACCTTCGCCCACCGCCGCAGCGACCCGCTTGGTCGAGCTGGCGCGCACGTCGCCGATCGCAAACACGCCCGGCACGCTGGTCTCCAGCGCGGCGCGCGGCGGCAGGGCGGTCGGATAGACACCCTTATCGAAGTTGGCGCGGCACTGCGCCCGGGTGACGTCGAAGCCGGTGCGGATGAAGCCTTTGTCGTCCACGTCCACGCCGCAGTCGTTCAACCAGCCGGTGTTCGGATCGGCACCGATGAACAGGAACACGCGGCAGACGTCGTAGTCCTTTTCATATTCCTCGCCCTCGGCTCCCTTGCGGTGGCGGATGCGCACTTGCTTCAGGCCATCTTCGTCGCCTTCCAGCGCGACGATTTCGGTGTGGATGTGCAGTTCGATATTCGGGGTGGCCTGGATGCGTTCGATCAGGTAGCTGGACATGGTGGCGGCCAGGCCGTCGCCGCGTATCAGCATGTGCACCTTGGAGGCGTGCCCGGACAGGAACACCGCCGCCTGGCCGGCTGAATTGCCGCCGCCGACCAGCACAACTTCCTCGGTCTTGCATAGCTTGGCCTCGATCGGTGAGGCCCAGTAGTACACGCCGCGGCCCTCGAACTGGCGCAGGTTGGCCAGCGACGGCCGGCGGTAGCGCGCGCCGCAGGACAGCACCACCGAGCGCGCCTTCAGGCGCTGGCCGCTGCCGCACATTTCCACCTGCAGCGGATAGGTGTCGCAGACCAGCCGTGCGGCCGGCGCGGGGATCGCCACTTCGACGCCGAACTTCTGCGCCTGCACGTAGGCGCGGCCGGCCAGAGCGCGACCGGACACGCCGGTCGGGAAGCCCAGGTAGTTTTCTATCCTCGCGCTGGCAGCGGCCTGGCCGCCGTAGGCGCGCGTTTCCAGTGCCAGCACCGACAAGCCTTCCGATGCCGCATACACCGCCGTCGCCAGCCCGGCCGGACCGGCGCCGACCACGATCACGTCCCAGATTTTTTCGCTGTCGAGCTCCGGCAGCATGCCCAGGCAGCGGCCGATTTCCACCACGCTGGGGTTTTTCTTGACCACGCCGTCCGGGCACACCACCAGCGGCCAGTCATCGGCGGTGGGCTGGAAATGCTCGACCAGGGCGGCGGCCTGCTCGTCGGTTTCCTGATCGAGCACGGTGTGCGGGTGGCCGTTGGCGGCCAAAAAACTCTGCAGCGTGTGGATGCGGCCATGGCCGCGCGGACCGACAATCACCGGGCCGCCGGAATTTTTTTCGATCAAGCCGACGCGGCGCAATATCAGCGCCCGCACGATGCGTTCGCCCAGCTCGGCGTGGGCGATCACCAGCGCGCGCAGCGCCTCGGACGGGATCACCAGCACGTCGACGTCGCCGACGGCGCAGCCATTGCCCAGCGACGGGCGGCCCGACAGCTGCGCTACTTCACCGCTGAACTGGCCGGGGCCGTGCTCGGTGATGGGGGCGGTGTTGCCCATGCCGTCGTAGCGGCTGACGGCGATCTTGCCCTTCATGACCAGCATCAGGCCGAAGCTGGTGCGCCCGGCCTCGAAGATCATCTGGCCGTCATGGAAGTGGCGCAAGTGGCCGAAGGGCTGCATGTGGCGGATATCGCGCGCCGACAGCACCGGGTAGATCTGGTGGCGGCGTGCTTCGACGTCAAGCAGGGGCGACGGCTGCGGCTCGTCCTGGTCTTCGGCATCGATGGGGAAAGCGAGGTTGGGGTTGGCTGCCATGACTTATTCCGGGAGATTGCACATAGGGAGATTGCACAGATATAGCCAGTCTAGCGCAAGCGGGCCGGTGGCGGCAAAAACTTGGGCCCTCCTTCTGCCCTTTGGCAGAGCGCGGCCGGACCGTTGCCATACGCGTAAGCGGATCTGGGATTAAAATGCTTGTTTTGGCGAATTTAGACTGAGCACAATGGCTTACATGACTTTGGAAGATACCATCGGCAACACGCCGCTGGTGCGGCTGATGCGCCTGCCCGGCGCCGACGCAGCCGCCCGTAACAACATCATCCTCGGCAAGATGGAAGGCGACAATCCGGCCGGTTCGGTCAAGGACCGCGCCGCCATGTCGATGCTGCGCCGCGCCGAGGAGCGCGGCACCATCAAGCCGGGCGATACCCTGATCGAGGCAACTAGCGGCAACACCGGCATCGCGCTGGCCATGGCGGCCGCGCTGCGCGGCTACAAGATGTTGCTGCTGATGCCGGAAAACCTGAGCGTGGAGCGGCGCCAGAGCATGGCCGCCTATGGTGCACAGATCATGCTGACGCCGAAAACCGGCGGCATGGAATATGCGCGCGACATGGCCGAGCAACTGCAGCGTGACGGCAAGGGCGTGATCCTGGACCAGTTTGGTAATTTCGACAACTCGCGCGCCCACTACGAGGGCACCGGCCCGGAAATCTGGCGCGACACCGAAGGCCGCGTGACCCATTTCGTGTCCGCCATGGGCACCACCGGCACCATCATGGGCGTGTCGCAGTACCTGAAGGAGCACAATCCGGCAGTGCAGATCATCGGCGCCCAGCCGGAAGAGGGCTCGCAAATCCCCGGCATCCGCAAATGGCCGGAAGCCTACCTGCCGAAGATATACGACAAAGCGCGCGTGGATCAGATTGAATATGTGACGCAGACTGCGGCCGAGCGCATGGCGCGCCGCATGGCCGCTGAGGAGGGCATCTTTTGCGGCATTTCCGCCGCGGGGGCGTGCGAAATCGCGTTGCGGGTTTCGCAAACAGTGGAGAACGCCACCATCGTGTTCATCGTTTGCGACCGGGGCGACCGTTATCTGTCGACCGGCGTGTTCCCCGCCTGAGCGGCCATGCCGCTGGCGGCTGGACAAGGGAACATCACGGCCCTCTCCCCCGGATAAGGGGGAGGGCTGCTACCAAGGGTGAGCCGGGACGGGCGATTAGCCCTGGCTGCCGCCTGGTTCGCCTTCTTTAGGCTTGAACTGCTTGTCGCTGATGCGGAACTTGTTGCGGCGATCGCCCATCAAGTAGCGCAGGTCGCGGATGCTCAGATCGCTCACCTCGTGCATGCGTATCAGCAGCGAAGCGCCAACCGGCAGGCGGTGGTGGCGGATCTTGCTGATCACCGGCGGGGCCACTTCCAATGCGCGCGACAGCGCAGCATCGTTTTTCAGGCGCAGGTTTTCGATCAGGGTATCGAGCAGGCGGTTCGGATTGTATTGCAGCAGATCATCGCCATCCGAATCGTTGTTCATATCAATGCCGACTTGGTTTGTCATGATTTCGTTTGTTCCTTCTGTAAAGTTGTCCTGCAAAGTAAAAAACACTCGGAGCTCGCTCTTGCTGCGTTCATGTTCATCCTTTACCAAGGAACGAATTCACACACGGACGGAATTCCGGGATAACAAGTTTCATAATATATACACAATTGTACAACATCGTGCAATCTAATACTCAAAAGCAACGGAAAAACTCGCTTGCTAGTGAGGTATTGTTGTCCGACTGCAACATTGTGTGAGAATTATACACCCACTCGTGTGTTAAGCTGCTTTGCGTGTTTTTTTGTGAACTATCAAAGTTAATTGTAAGATAATTCTGCAACAGTTTCCGCACGATATGGTCTTGCTGGCGCGCGGCACACTCCTAGCATTGCTAATTAGTTTCCAAGTGTCAACTAAACAATACCGCCAGCAAGCTGGCGCTTCAAGCGACTTTACGCTTCCTTACATTCCTCCGCGTGCCAGACGCACCGCCCGCCCCAGTTCCACGACCGACATGGCATAGAAGTAGCTCCGGTTGTACTGGGTGATGGCAAAGAAATTATTCGTTGCCAGCCAGTACTCGGTCGGATCGGCGCCGTTTTGCAGGTCGACCAGGCCGAACAGCGTGTCGCCGGGCAGCGGCGTGCTACTGGTGACGCCGGCCGCCGCCAGTTCCGGCTGGCCGAATGTGGCGGCCAGGCCGGCGTTGATCATCGGCTCCCAGGCGCGGCTGGGCGAGACCGTGGCGGCATACACCACCGGACCCGGCTGGTCGCGGCGCCAGCCATGCGCGGTCAGGAAAGCGGCCACGCTGCCGATGGCGTCGGCACTGGACGAGAGCAGGTCGATCTTGCCGCTGCCATCGAAATCGACAGCGAATTTCATGATGCTGCTGGGCATGAATTGCGGCATGCCGACCGCGCCCGCATAGGAGCCGCGCAGCGACAGTGGATCGATGCCGCTCTGGCGGGCAAACAGCAGCGTCGCTTCCAGCTCGCCGCGGAAGAAGGCCATGCGCTCTTCGCGCTGCGGCGCTTCCGGATAGGAGAAGGCCAGCGTGGTCAGCGCATCGAGCACGCGGAAGCGGCCGGTGTTGCGTCCGTATACGGTTTCCACGCCGAGGATGCCGACCAACACTTCGGCCGGCACGCCATACAGCGCTTCGGCGCGGGCCAGCGCCTCGCTGTTTTCATTCCAGAACTTGACGCCGGCATCAACCCGCACCGTATCGATGAACAGGCGGCTGTAGGCTTGCCAGTTCTTCGGCTTGCCCGGCGGCGCGGGCTTGATCAGTTGCACGGCGGCGTCGACGTAGCGGACCTGGCTCATCAGGGTGTCGAGCTCGGCGCGCTCGAAGCCGTCGCGCGTGGCCAGCTCGTCGAGGAAGCTCCTGACCTCTTTCCACTGGCCAAAATTGACGAATTCGCCCACATAGTCGACCGGCGGCGGGCCTTTTTTCTTGACCGCCTTAGGCTTGTGCTTGCTCATGCTGGGCGGCAGCGTGTAGCCGTAGGGATCGATGGCAGCGGCCTGGCTCAGCGGCGTTGCCGCAAGCAGCAGCGCCAGCAGCGGGGGCAGCAGCCCGGCGGCGTGGCGGGAGGGGGGGGGAGTTGCGGTGTTCATCGGCATAGTGGTAACAGGTTCTTCAGCGTCTTCAGGGACGCCGTTCTTGCGTCAGGCCCGGCGCCGCCATATTTGAGCGCGCCGTACAAATTCAAAAATTGCACCATCGCAGCGTGTTTTTCCGGCGTCGCCGCCATGCCGCGCAAGCGCGCCGCATAGCGCAGCGGACCTTCGTCCGGTGCACGCGCCATGCCGTGGCGTGCCTGCTGCCGGCAAAAAGCCTGGTATAGCGCGTCCAGCCGGTCTTGCGGCGGCAATGTGCGCTGGCGGCGCAGCAACAGCAGCAAGGCCGCCGTCAGCGCCAAAGCAGCCAGCGTGCGGACATTGCCGAAGGCGCTTCCTAGTTCTTCGAGGAAACTTCGCTGCCTATCTGGATTGTAATCCAGTACCCATTGATTCCAAGCATTATTAATCGCCCCGATGCCAAATCTGAGTTGCGCCAGCCACGAATGGGGATCGTTTTGCAGGTTGAACAAGGGTGTCAGGCCGAACGGGGCGGTTTTCGGCAGGGCGCCGGCCAGGTTGGAGCGGATGCGCTCGGGGGCGACGGCGGCGGTCGGATCGATGCGCCGCCAGCCGCTGCCGGCCAGCCAGACTTCGGCCCAGGCGTGGGCGTCGGACTGGCGCACGCTTAGGTAGCCGTCGACCGGGTTTAGTTCGCCGCCCTGGTAGCCGGTCACCACGCGGGCCGGGATGCCCATGGCGCGCATCAACACCACGAAGGCGCCGGAATAATGCTCGCAAAAGCCGGACTTGCTGCCGAACAGGAAGTCATCGACCGCGTCGCGGCCCAGCAATGGCGGTTCCAGCGTGTAGATGTATTGCTCGGTGCGGAATTTGCGCAGCACGGCGCGCACCGAGTCGGCCGGCTGCGGCTGTTTCAACTGCTGCGCCAGGGCCAGTGTGCGCGGGTTGTAGCCGGCCGGCAATTCCAGCCAGCGCTGCAGCTGGGCCGGTGGGTTGCTGGCCTGAATGCTGAAGTCCGTGTAGGCGCTGGCTGTGTAGCGCAGGCGTTCGGTGATGGGACTGCTGGCCGATAGTTCCAGCTCGTCGCTGAGATTGACGTAGCGGCCGGGCAGCTCCAGCTCGGGATGGGTCAGCTCCAGTGCGAACAGCCAGCGCTTGCCGGTCGCTTCCATGGTCACTTCATGACGGACGGCATGGCCGTGGGCGCCGATGTCGACCGGCGCGCGCAGCGCGCCACGGCGGCGCGGCACGCGGCTCCAGGTGCGCCCGTCATAGTCGCCCAGCACGATGCCGCGCCAGTACAGCTGGTCCTGAGGCGGCATGGGATCGAGGAAGCGCACGCGGAAGGCTAGTTCGTCGGACATGGCCAGGCCCGAAACGGCGCCGGGCGACATGGTGTCGGACATGCCGCTGCGGGCGCCGTGGGCGTCGCCGGGCAGGCCCCACAGCGGTCCCTGGATGCGCGGGAAGGCGACGAACAGCAGCAGCGCCAGCGGCGCGGCCAGCGCAACGATGCCGGCGGCGCTGCGCAGGCGGCGCGCCAGCGGTGGCACCGTGCCGGTGTACTGGAACGATAGCTGGGCGGTCAGCAGCACGGTGAGCGTGACCATCATGGCCAGTGCGGTCAGCACCGTTTGCGAGTAGAAAAAATTGGTCAGCAACAGGAAGAAGCTGAGGAAGATGACCACGAACAGGTCGCGCTTGGCGTGCATTTCCAGCAGCTTGAAGGCCAGCAGCAGGGCTAGCATGGCGACGCCGGCGTCGCGGCCCAGCAGCGTGTGGTAGCTGGCGTAGACGCCGCCCATGGTGGCGATCGAGATCGGCAGCAGCAGGCCGATCGGCGGCATGCGCTGGCCGCGGAAGGTGATCGCGGCGCGCCACAGCAGCGTGGCGCAGACGGTGGCGCTGGCCCACAGCGGCAGGTGCGAGAAGTGCGGCGCCAGCACCATCAGCGCGGCCAGCAGCAGCAGCAAGGTGTCGGATTTGTCGCGCGACAGGCGCTGCGCCAGCGCTGGCAGCGAGAAGTTCATGCCGACGCCTCCTGTCCGTACAGGGCCAGCGCGCGCAGGCAGGCGGCGCGATGGGCATCGCCCAGCGCCGGTCCCAGTTCGTGCTGGCCCAGCTTGAACGAGTAGGGCAGGGCGCGGCGTTCCGCTTCCAGCACCCAGCTGGTCATGCGCGAGAGCTTTTGTTCCAGCTCCAGCTGATACGGCAGCTCGGCGAAATCAAGCCGCAGCTCGGCCACCGCGCCGCCTTCGAAATGCTTGGTCACCAGCTGACCGCCCAGCGCCGGGTCGTGGCGGGCAATCTGGCGCCAGGCCAGGTGCCGCATCGGATCGCCGGCCTGGTAGTTGCGGATGCCGGCGAAGTTATCCAGCCCGACGGTGCCGTGGCCGTCCTCGCTGGCCGCGCCGCTCATCGGCAGTGGCGGCGCCTCGGCTTCGGGATGGGGATAGACCAGCACCTTCAGGTCCGGCCGCCAGTAGCTCCAGGCGCGGAACAAGCCTAGCGGGAAGCGCGTCACCAGGCGCACGCGCGGTGCGATCAGCCAGCCGCGATCGGTGGTGGCGGCCGACAGCGTGACCGCCGCACTGGCGCCGACCGCCACATCGGTCACCTGGCGCGGTTCGCCGGCCTGCTGGAAACCCAGCCAGAGGGCATAGCGCTCGCGCGTGCTGCGGTTCAGCAGGTGCAGCTCGAACAGCGCTTCCGCGCCGGCGAACACCGGCTGCGCGCGGCCCGGCGCCAGCGTCAGGAAGGCCAGGTTGCGGGCGGTCAGCCACATGTCGGCCACAGCGCAGGCGCCGGCAAAGAAGGTCAGCGCGAAGCCCAGCCCCAGGTTGTAATTGAGCGCGCCGATCAGCATGATCAGCAGCAGGCCGGCATAGGCGATGCCGGCCTTGGTCGGCACGATGAAGACGCGGCGCATCACCAGCAGCACTTCGCCCGGCTCGGCATCCTTCAACTGGAACAGCCATTTGTCGGTCTGCTTGCGCAGCAGTTTTTGTACAACGGAGATCATGGCCTGTCAGACCGGCACCGTTTTTTGCAGTTGCAGCAGCAGGTCGCGGCTGGCCAGCGCGGCACCGTGGGCCGACTTCAGCGGCCGCAGCCGGTGCGCGCAGACCGGCACCAGCACCGCCTGCACGTCTTCCGGCAGCACGTGGTCGCGGCCTTCCAGCGCGGCCCAGGCGCGCGCGGCCTGCAGCAGCGCGATGGCCGCGCGCGGGCTCATGCCCTCGGCGAAGGAGCCGTTCTGGCGCGAGGCGGCGGCCAGCGCTTGCACATAGTCGATCAGCGCGGCCGAAGTGTGGATCTGGCGCAGGCCCTGCTGGGCCGCGGCCAGTTCGGCCGGCGTCATGGCCGGCGCCAGGGACTTGAGCAGCACGCGGCGATCCTCGCCCATCAGCAGCGCGCGCTCGGCGGCGGCGTCCGGATAGCCAAGTGAAAGGCACATCAGGAAGCGGTCCAGCTGCGATTCGGGCAGCGGGAAGGTGCCGATCTGGTGGGTCGGGTTCTGGGTGGCGATGACGAAGAACGGCTCGGGCAGGGCGCGGGTGACGCCGTCGGCCGTGACCTGGCGCTCCTCCATCGCCTCCAGCAGGCCGGATTGGGTCTTGGGCGTGGCGCGGTTGATTTCGTCGGCCAGCAGCACCTGGGTGAAGATCGGGCCGGGGTGGAAGACGAAGCCGTTCTTTTCCCGTTCGTAGATCGAAATGCCGGCCACGTCGGCCGGCAGCAGGTCGCTGGTGAACTGGACGCGGTTGAAGCGCAGGCCCAGCGAGATCGCCAGCGCGTGGGCCAGCGTGGTCTTGCCCACGCCCGGCACGTCTTCCACCAGCAGGTGGCCGCCGGCCAGCAGGCAGGTCAGCGCCTGCCGTACCTGCAGGTCCTTGCCGACGATGACCTGGCCTACCTGGCGGGCGACTGCATGCAATTTTGTGTACATGTTAATGTATGAACCTGAACGAGTTGAGGGCCGCATGGTAGATTAGCGCCATCGGCAGCATAATTTGGGCGTCTTTGGGATTCTATGCGAGATCGTCCGCATGGGGTACACAATGATCGCCGAGGCAGAAAACAGAACCAGCAAGAATATGAGCACAGCAATTTACAGCCATCCCGATTGCCAGCGCCACGACATGGGCGACTGGCATCCTGAATCCCCGGCCCGCCTGCAAGCCATCGCCGACCAGTTGATACGCTCGCAGATCAACGACCTGCTGGAGCATCGCGAGGCGCCGCTGGTGGCCTTGTCGGACCTGGAACGCAATCACAGCAAGAACGCCATCGGCATCGTGCGCGACAACGTGCCGGCGCCGGGCGAGTGCTATCCGGTCGATGGCGATACCTCGCTCAATGAATACAGCTGGCAGGCCGCGCAGCGCGCCGCCGGTGCGGCCGTGGCGGCGACCGATGCGGTGATCGATGGCGAGATCGATAACGCGTTCTGCGCTATCCGCCCGCCCGGCCATCACGCGCGGCCGACCGAGCCTATGGGCTTCTGCCTGTTTAACAACGTGGCGGTGGCGGCCAAGCACGCGCTCGATGCGCGCGGGCTGGAGCGCATTGCAATAGTCGATTTCGATGTCCATCATGGCAATGGGACCGAGGAGGCCTTCTACGACGAGCCGCGCGCGCTGATGGTCAGTTTTTTCCAGCATCCGTTTTATCCCTACACCGAGCTGGCACCGATCACGGCCAACCGCGTCAACGTGCCGGTGGCGGCGTATTCCAAGGGCGATGTGGTGCGGCAACTGGTGATCGATAAATGGTTGCCGGCCCTGCACGCGTTCAAGCCGCAGATGATCTTCATCTCGGCCGGCTTCGACGCACACCGCGAGGATGACATCGGCGGCATGGGGCTGGTGGAGGCAGACTATGCGTGGATGACGCAGCAGATCATGGAAGTGGCCAGGCTGTATGCCAAGGGCCGCATCGTCAGCTGCCTGGAAGGCGGCTACAACCTGTCGGCGCTGGGACGCAGCGTAGTGGCGCATGTGAAGGCGCTGGCAGAACTTTAACCTTGGAGGGCGGTACTAGATGAAGCGATGGATGTCGGCTATTTCTTTGTTGATTGCGGTTTGCGCCGGCGCCGGCGCGCAGGAGTGCAAGAGTCAGGCGGAGTATGCCAAGGCGCGGGAGGTGATTCAGGATCTGGACCATATCGTGGCGCCGTCAGGCCTACAGGAAGCCTACAAGACCAGGATAGGCGGCATCGAGCAGTGGATCAATGTGCGCGGGCAGGACAAGGACAATCCGCTGATCTTGTTTGTGCATGGCGGACCGGCCTCGCCGCTGATACCGACCATCTGGCAGTTCCAGCGTCCGCTGGAAGAGTACTTCACCATCGTCAATTACGACCAGCGCGCGGCGGGCAAGACCTTCAACGAAACCGCGCCGGAGTCTATCAGCGATACGATCCACATTCCGCGCTACATCGACGATGCGATCGAGATTGCCGAGTACATCAAGAAGCGCTATCACAAGGACAAGCTGATCCTGATGGGCCACAGCTGGGGCACGGTGGTGGCGATGGGCGCGGCGCTGAAGCGGCCGGACTTGTTCTACGCTTATGTCGGCATCGGGCAGGTGATCAGCACGCGCGAGAATGAGCGCATCAGTTTTGACTATGCGCTCGAGCAGTCCAAGGCGCATCACAACGAGAAGGCGAGCAAGGAGCTGACGGCGATCGCGCCATATCCTGGCGAGCAGCCGATTACACGCGAACGCATCGTCACGGCCCGCATGTGGGCGCAGTATTACGGCGGCTTGAGCGCCTATCGCGACAGCTCGGACTACTTCTTCAACGCGGGCAAGCTGTCTCCAGAGTATAACGATTGCGATGTGCGTGCCATCGACGAGGGCAATTTGTATTCGCTGGGCCGCTTGCTGCCGGAGTTCCTCAATGTCGACTATCGCAACGTGCGCAGCTTCCCGATTCCGGTGGTGATGTTCATGGGCCGGCACGACTACACCACGCCGTCGGTACCGACCGAGCAATGGCTCAAGCGCGTCAAGGCGCCGTACAAGCGCGGCGTGTGGTTCGAGCATTCATCGCACATGATCCCGTGGGAGGAGCCGGGCAAGACACTGCTTAGTTTGCTGGAGACCGTCCGGCCGCTGGCGGTCAAGTCCAAATAGGATGGGCAAGCTCAATATTGGCGTCGTTGGCGCCGGCACGGCCGGGCTGGCGACGGCGATTGCGTTTGCGCGGCTGGGGCATCGTGTACAGGTGTTTGAGAAGCATCCGTCGCTGGCGACGCTAGGCGCGGGTTTGCTGATACAGCCGCAGGGCGTGGATGCGCTGGAAAAGTTGGGTGTCGGCGCTGAATTTTCGGCAGCGAGCGTCGTGATCGATCATCTGCTGGGCAAGACGCATCGCAATTGGACTATCGTGGATGTGCCGTATCGTCGCCATGTGGCGCGGGCGGTCAGCCGGTCGGCGTTGGCGCACTTGCTGTTGGACGCGGCGCGATTTGCCAAGGTCGAGGTGCGGTTTGGTGTCCATGTGCAGCGCGTGTCTGTGGATGCTGGCGCGGGCTTCGCAAGCATCAATGGCGAGCGCGCGGCGTTCGATCTGCTGGTGATTGCGGACGGCGCCGCGTCGGTACTGCCGGAGCAGGCCGGCTTGGCAGTGACAGCCGACCGGTATCAATGGGGCGCGCTGTGGGGCATGTTCGATGTGGAGGACTGGGCTGGCGAGCAAAGGCTGGAGCAGCGCTATCGCTCCACCAGCAATATGTTCGGCCTGATGCCGACTGCGCGCGTGGACGGCAAGCTGAGACTTTCGCTGTTCTGGAGTTTGCCGAGCGACGCTCTCGCTGCCTGGAAGGCTTCTTCGCTGGTGGCCTGGAAGGCTGAGTTGCTGGCGTTGTGGCCGCAGTCGGCGCCGGTGGTGAAGCAGATACACTCGCACGAGCAGATGACGTTTGCGAGCTACCATCACGCACGCCCAAAGCGGCTGGGCCATCCAAGAATTTGCATCATCGGCGACGCAGCGCACGCCATGAGCCCGCAGCTGGGACTGGGCGCGACGCTGGCGGTGCAGGATGCGCTGGTGCTGGCCGCGATGGTCGATCAACATGGCCCTGTCGATGGCCCGCTGCGCTATTCCCAGGCCAGGCTGCCCACCGTGCGCGCCTATCAGTTATTGAGCCGGACACTGACGCCGTGTTTTCAAGCCCATGGCAATGGCTGGTGGCGCGACATCCTGTTCGCGTCGGGATTGTTCATTCCGGGTGTGCAGAGGCTGATGCATCGCAGTGTGGCCGAGCCTCTTTAGTGCTGCCTTGCGAGGCAAGGTAAACGAGAAAAACCAAGGCAAAGCAAGACGAAACAAGCCCAAACCAGACGTCCCCACCACAGGGGGAAGGCTGCCGCTGTCGCCGGAATCAGTGAACATAAAAAAAGCCGCGCTCGATGGCGCGGCTTAGCGGAAGACGGGAGGCGGTCAGGCTGCGACAGCCTTGCCGTTGCGAGCCGACCAGCGATACAGGCCACCGACAAAGAAGATACCGACGATGAGTGCAATGATCATGGTCTGCGCCTCGTTCATGCTGTTGGCGATCGCCAGCGGCTCGCCTTTGCCCGATACCACGATCAGCCCAGCCAGCGCCACGTTGAACAAGCTCTCGCCAACGATAAAGCCGGACATGATCAGCACACCCAGGCGCTTGGCGGTCTCGCCGCCAGCCTTTTTCTCGACCATGCGGTCGAACAGATAGCCAGTCACCGCGCCCACCACCACCGGCAGAGTGACCGCGCTCGGCAGATAGATCGCCAGACCCACGCCCAACGGCGGCAGGCTGTATTTATTACTGCTGGCCTTCTTCAGCACGAAATTGACCAGCACCAGCGCCAGGCCGATCAGCGCGCCGTAGCCCAGCAGATCCCATGGCAGGTCGCCGCCGATGACGCCCTTGGCCAGCGTGGAAATCAGCGTAGCCTGTGGCGCGGCCAGCGGCTCGTGCGAGATCGCGTGCAGATTCGGTGCACCGGCAAAGCCGTTGGCGTGGTTCAGCAGTTCCAGCACCGGCGGCACTACGCAGGAGCCGGCGATCACGCCGATCAGCAGGCCAACCTGCTGCTTCCATGGCGTCGCGTCGACCAGTTGGCCGGTTTTCAGATCCTGCAGATTGTCGTTACCGATCACCGCCACCGCCAGCACCACGGTGGTGACGAACAGCGCGAAGGCCACCAGCGCCTGGGCCACGTCCGGTCCCATCATGTGACGGCCAACCATGCCCACGCTCAGCGCCGCGCCGAGGATGGTCAGGATGGCGATGCCGGACACCGGCGAATTCGAGGAGCCAATCAGGCCTGCCATATAGCCGCACACCGCTGCGGCGAACATGCCGGCGATCAGGATGTAGGCAATGCCGACCGCCACCAGCGGCACCGCCAGCGAAGCGAGCACGCCGCCCTGCAGGAAGGCAGCGAGCAACCAGCCGGCCGGCACCATCGAAATCAAGGTCACCAGGCCGACGATAAAGATAGGCAGGTCTTGCTCGGTACGGTCGATCACTGCGCCGTGGACCTTGGCGGCGCGCGATGCGGCCAGCGCCGATTGCAGGCCGCCGATAACCGGCTTGGCCAGTCCGGCCAGGGTGACGATAGCGGCCGCGCCGATCACGCCCGCGCCCATCATGCGCACGTCCTTGGACCAGACGCCGGTTGCCAGTTCAGAGGCCGACAGCGCGGCATTCGGATGCAGGGTAGTCATGATCGGCACCAGCACGCCCCAGGCGATCACCAGGCCTGCCAGCATGGCGATGCCGACGGTGATACCCATCAGGTGGCCGGCGCCGATCAGGGCCAGCGAACTCGATGCGCCGATGCCGGTGGCGCCCGCATTGGCACCAGCGCCGGTGCGGAAGTAGATCGACACTTCGCCGGCCAGCACCTTGACGGCGGAACCGGCCGCAAACACGGCCGAGGCCACGCTGCCCCAGATCACCGCCCACAGGCCGGCCTTGCCTTCGGCCGCGCCGGAGCGCGAGGCCATGCCAACCTTCAGCACTTCAGCCGCGGCCACACCTTCCGGATACGGCAGGTCCGATTGCGACACCAGCGCGCGGCGCAGCGGCATGGTGTACATCACGCCCAGCACGCCGCCGATGGCGCAGGCGCCGAAGGTTGGCCAGAACGGCACGTGTACCCACCAGCCTATCATCAGCAGGCCAGGCAGCACGAAGATCACCGAGGCCAGCGTGCCGGCGGCCGAGGCGATGGTCTGGACGATGTTATTTTCCTGGATAGAGGCGTCCTTGAAGGCGCTCAGCAGGGCCATCGAAATGACGGCGGCCGGAATCGAGGTGGCGAAGGTCAGGCCGACTTTCAGGCCAAGGTAGACCTGCGCCGCGGTGAAGATCAATGTAATCAGGATGCCCAGAATAATGCCCCGCAGGGTGATCTCCTGGGGATTGGACGGTGCAGCTATGCTCATCTTCAGCACTCCGATGGATGAATTATTGTAGGTATTGGGTTAAGACGAAATTGGAAAAGCGACCCATGATATCCGACTCCGCCGCGGCCAGGAGGTAAAATAACGGATTAAGTTATCGATTTTGAAGGCAACAGCATGGCAATCCAATGGTATCCGGGGCATATGAACGCCGCCAAGAAGAAGGCGGCGGAGCAGATGGAGAACACCGATCTGGTGATCGAAGTGGTCGACGCCCGCCTGCCCGAGGCCAGCACCAATCCGATGGTGGAAGAGCTGCGCAAGTTCCGCCAGCGGCCATGCCTGAAAATCCTCAACAAGATCGACCTGGCCGACCCTGACGCCACCGCCGCCTGGAGCGCCTACTACAACGCCCAGGAAGGCGTGACCGCATACGCGATGACGACCAAGAAACCGGGCGACGTGGCGCGCATTCCGGACCTGGCCAAGTCGCTGGCGCCGCACCGCGGCGTGCCGACCAAGCCGTTGCGCATCATGATCATGGGGATCCCCAACGTCGGCAAGTCGACCCTGATGAACGCACTGCTGAAAAAGCGCGTGGCCAAAGTGGGCGACGAGCCGGCAGTGACCAAGCAGCAGCAGAAGCTCTACCTCGATAAAAACACTATCCTGGTCGATACGCCCGGCATGCTGTGGCCGAAGATCGCGCTGCCCAGCGATGGCCTGATGCTGGCCGCCAGCCACGCCATCGGCTCGAACGCGCTGATCGAAGAAGAAGTGGCGGTGTTCCTGGCCGATGAAATGCTGAAGTACTACCCGCAGCTGCTGCTGGCGCGCTACGGCTTCAAGGACTTGGACCAGATGGACGGCATCGCCGTGGTGGAAGGCGTGGCGGCCAAGCGCGGCTTCCGCCAGAAGGGCGGTGACCTCGATTTCGAAAAGGCCTCGCACACCTTCCTGGGCGACTACCGCAGCGGTGTGTTGGGTCGCATCTCGCTGGAGACGCCGGACAGCCGCAAGCTGCGCCTGGAAGAGTTCAGCGCCGCCGAAGCCATCAAGGCCGCCGAAAAAGCCGCCGTCGCCGCCGCCAAGGCCGAAGCGTCGGCCCGCGGCAAGCGCGGCACCTGAGCGGTCGGACGATGCTGACCATCTTGATTGCGGCGGTCATCGCCGCTTATATTTTCATCCCGCTCACCAAGGCCCAGCGCTATCTGGCCGCGCTGGTGATCGTGGCGCTGTTCAATTTGCTGACATACGCTTCGGTGTCGCGCAACTACCAGCTGCAAAATGAAGGCAGCCATACCGTCGGCCAGCTGATTGAAAAAGACTGCGGCGCCGAGAACCGGCAGAAGGTCAAGTACCGCTTCACGGCCGCCGGCCGGGAGCTGGTAGGCCAGGGCCGTCCGGGGACGGGCAACCCGGCCTGCGAGGCGCTGCACACCGGCGACCCGCTGTACATCACCTATCTGCCGGACACGCCGGAAATCAACGTCCCCGAAAAAGCGGTGGACAGCTGGATGAAGACAGGCTGGGTCTGCAGCGTGATCCTGGTGTTCTTCCTGGCCTGGATGAACCGGGTGCAGACGCAATTCATGCAGCGCCGGCGCGCGCTGCATACCCCGCACGACGCCGACAGCAGCGCGCAGTAGCAGGCGGCTTTACTGAGCCTGCTGCGCCGCCGCTTCGCCGAAACGGAAGCTCGATACGGCCAGAGCGCCCATGAAGGCATCTTCATGATAAGGCACGGCGGCCACTTCATCCTCGGCCGCGCCCAGCGCCACCATCAACGGCAGCAGATGCTCCTCGCGCGGATGCGCCATGCGGGCGGCCGGTGCCTGTTCCCATTTCAACAATTGTGCAGCGCGCTCCTGCGGCGGCAGCGCCATGGTGCGCTGCAGCCAGCCGTCGAAGGCGTGCGAGGCGGCCGCGCCGTTGGCGTTGAAGGCGCGCAGGTTGTGATAACTCAGGCCGCTGCCGATAATGAGCACGCCTTGCTTGCGCAGCGGCGCCAGCAAACGGCCCACTTCCAGGTGCGTCAGCGGATCCAGCCCCTGCTTGAGCGATAGCTGCACGATGGGCACGTCGGCGTTTGGATAGATAGGCACCAGAGCGCTGAAGGTACCGTGGTCGAAGCCGCGCTGCGGATCCAGCGTGGCCGGATGGCCACCCGCGTCCAGCAGCTGCTTGACCTGCGCCGCCAGCTCCGGCGAGCCGGGCGCGCTGTACTGTACCTGGTAGGTATGCGCCGGGAAGCCGCCGTAGTCGTAGATCATCGGCGGCTTCGGGCTGGCCGAGAGCAGGAAGTCGCGGCCTTCCCAGTGCGCGGTAATCACCAGCACCGCTTTGGGCGTCACGCCGATCTGGCGCGGAATATCGTGCAGCGAGGCGTCCAGCTTGGCGTACTGCTGGCCGACCTGGTCCATCATGAACGGCCATGGACCGCCGCCGTGGGACAGGAAATAGGTAGGTAAGGCTTTGCTACTCATGGCAGGCTCCGATCAGGGTATACCCCCACTATAGGGGCGTCGCCCGTTGCGATCAATCCATGATTTGTAGATGCATCCTTTCTGTATTGTTAATGATCGTGCCACAAGCGCGTATAATGCCGGGTTTTGGTGCCCGCGCACGTGACCACGTGCGCAGTTAAACGGGAAATACATGACCGCGACGCCTCCGGCGCCGCAGCCAAAGTATGCTGCCCCCGCAACGGTAATGCAGGCGCCGACCGCTTTCGCGGTTGGCCGGCCGGATCGAAGACCACTGTGCTTAGGCGCAGGAAGGTGATCCGGTTTGTCCTGCAAGCCCGGATACCGGCCAAACAGGTGGAAGCGCTATGCGCCTTCCGTTCACTTCCAGCTTGCGGGGACGCAGGCGGATGCTCTTTTCGAATCGAACACCATGAACTTCACCACTTTCCGTTTCCGTCGTCCGGCATTGGCTGCCGCCGTTGCGTTGTGCTTTGGCGCCGTGCCTGCCGCCGCGCTGGCACAAGCGCAGGCTGCGCAAGTATTGGCGCCGGTTGTCATCACCGGCGCCCGCTTTGACAGCGAACTGTCGCTGACGCCGATCGGTACCACCGTCATCTCGGCTGACGAAATCCGCCGCGCCGGCGCTTCCGATGTCAACGCCGCGATCCGCAAGATCGGCGGCGTGTACGGCCGCCAAAGCCTGGACGGCAGCCCGGACTTCAGCCTGGACCTGCGCGGCTTCGGCACCAACAGCAGCCAGAACATGGTGATCGTGGTGGACGGCGTACGCCTGTCCGAAAATGAACTGAGCAACACGATCCTGAGCACGATTCCGATCGACTCGGTCGAGCGCATTGAAATCACCCGCGGCGGCAGCAGCGTGCTGTATGGCGACGGCGCCACCGGCGGCGTGATCAACATCATCACCAAGCGCCCGGGCAAAAATACCAGCCATGGCAGCATGTTCGTCGAAGGCGGCCAGTTCCACGAAGGCGAAGTGCGCGCTTCGTACTCGCAAGCCTGGGAAAACTTCGCGGCCGATGCCACGCTGGGCCACAAGCGCACCGACAACTACCGCGACAACAACGACTTCAAGCTGAGCAACTTCAGCGGCGGCTTGCAATGGTTCGACCGCGACAGCCGCACCAGCGTGCGCTACGACGGCACCCGCCAGGATTCGCGCTTTGCCGGGTCGCTGACCGAAGCGCAGTTCCAGGCCAATCCGCGCCAGACGCTGACCCCGCAGGACAACGGTTCGCTCGACAGCGACCGCCTGACTGCCGCCTACACTCGCCACATCGGCGCCTGGGACGTGGCGGCCGAGCTGTCGCACCGCGAGAAGACTGCGCGCGCCGACTACTTCTACGCGTTTGGCGAGTCGCCGTCCAAGTACACCAGCAAGCAAAACCAGTTCTCGCCGCGCATGCGCCACCTGGGCGACATCGGCGACATGTTGAACGAACTGGTGGCCGGCGTGGACCTGATGCGCTGGAGCCGCGTGACCGAAGCCTCGTTCTCCAATGCCGATGCGACCCAGCGTTCCAAGGCCTTCTACGTGCGCGACGAGCTGCGTTTCGACGCCGCCCATGACGGCCGCATCTCGGCCGGCGTGCGGCGCGAGCTGTTCGACAAGGATTCCTTCGATCCGGTGCCATACACCACCGCCAATTACCGCAGCAACCAGGGCCTGAACGCCTGGGACCTGCAAGCGAGCTACCTGCCGCTGGCGCTGCTGAACGTGTACGCCAAGGCTGGGCAGAGCTACCGCGTGGCCAACTCGGACGAAAACGCCTACACGCCTAACGCCAACGTGCCGCTGCAGCCGCAGACCTCGCACGACCTGGAGCTGGGGACCAGCTACGGCAATGCGCAAGGCAAGCTGACGGCGCGCGTGTTCCGCCACAAGCTGAGCAACGAGATCTACTACGATCCGACCTTGAACGGCGGCTACGGCGCCAACACCAACCTCGATCCGACCCGCCGCCAAGGCCTTGAGCTCGATGCGGAAGCGGTGCTGGCCAGGGACTGGAGCGTCAACGCCCACTACCAGCATGTGAAGGCGGAGTTCATCGATGGCGTCAACAGCGGCAAGGAAGTGGCGCTGGTACCGAAGAACGTGCTGACCGCGCGCCTGAGCTGGACCCCGGCCAATGGCCAGAGCGCCGACATCGGCGTGCAGTGGGTGGACAGCCAGCGTTATGGCGGTGACTTCGACAATTCCTGCGGCGCGGAAATGCCGAGCTTTACCACCTTCGACGCCCGTTATGCACGCAAGTTCGGCCAGTGGGAAGTGGCGCTCAGTGGCTTGAACCTGGCCGACAAACACTACTTCTCGCAGGCGTTCAGCTGCAAGAGCGGCATCTATCCTGCCGATGGCCGCCAGCTGAAACTGTCGGCGCGCTACGACTTCTGAGGCTGACATGCAGCGCTGCGTCTCTTTGTCACTGATGCTGGTGCTGGCCAGCACCGCCGCCGCCGCCATCACGGTGCGCGACGATGCCGGCAACAGCGTCACGCTGGCACGGCCGGCGCAGCGCGTCATCTCGATGGCACCGCATATCACCGAGCTGCTGTTCGCCGCCGGTGGCGGCGGGCAGGTGGTTGGCGCGATGAACTTCAGCGACTACCCGGAAGCGGCCAGGCGCTTGCCGCTGGTCGGCAGCGACCAGCAGATCGACCTGGAACGCGTGCTCTCGCTCAAGCCCGACCTGCTGGTGGTCTGGAAGAGCGGCAATACGGCGCGCCAGCTGGAGCAGCTGAAAAGCCTGGGCCTGCCCATCTTCTACAGCGAGCCGCAAAAGCTGGACGACGTGGCCACCAGCCTGACCCGCCTGGGCCAGCTGCTGGGCAGCGAAGCGCAGGCGCAGGCCGCGGCAGCCGACTACCGCCAGAAAATCGCCAGGCTGACCACTACCTATGCTCAGCGCGCGCCGGTGCGCGTGTTCTACCAGATCTGGGAAAAGCCCATCTTCACGCTCAACGGCGAGCATATCATCAGCGACGCGATCCGCATCTGTGGCGGCCGCAACGTGTTTGGCGACCTGAAAGTGGTGGCACCCTCGGTCAGCACCGAAGCCGTGCTGCAGGCCAATCCCGAAGCCATCCTGGGCGGCGAAAAGCACGACAAGGAATCCGGCATCTACATCTGGAAGCCCTATCAGGGCTTGCTGGCGGTCAAGCGCGGCAACCTGTTCATGCTCGACAGCGAACTGCTGACCCGCGCCACGCCGCGCATCGCCGACGGCGCCGCCGCCCTGTGCGAAAAGATCGAACTGGCGCGCCAGCACCGTCCCCTGTCGGCCGCCCGGCCTTAAAGCAGGCTTAATTTGCCTGTAATTGCGGCAGCAGCCCGCCATTTTTACATTTAGCCCACAAAAGGCCATGGAAAAAGTGGTAATCTCGCGGCGTTTACCACCCATCTTGATGAAGGATAGATATGCGTCTCCTGCGTTTGCTGCGCCCTCTGCTGGCCACCGTTGCCTTTGTTGCCGCCGCGTCCGGCGCGTCCGCCGCCGATTTCCAGAACGGTGTCGACTTCACCACGCTCGATACCCCGGTGCGTCCGGATACCGGCAAGAAGGTCGAAGTGCTGGAAGTGTTTATGTACCATTGCCCGCACTGCAACGCGCTCGATCCGGCGCTGGCTGACTGGGTCAAGAAGCAGGGCGACAAGATCGTGTTCCGCCGTATGCACATGGGCGAGGATGCGCAGGCGCACGCCTTTTTCACGCTGGACGCGATGAACGCGCTGGGCAACGGCCTGCATGAAAAGATCTTCCACGCCATCCACGTCGACCACAATCGCCTCAACAGCGATGCGGCGCTGCTGGAGTTCGTCGGCAAGAACGGCGTAGACAAGGCCAAGTACCAGGAAGTGTTCAATTCATTCACCGTGCAGACCAAGATGAAACGTGCGGTGCAGCTGGCAAATCAGTATAAACTCGATAGTGCGCCTAGCCTGGTGATCGATGGCCATTACACCACGTCGCCGGCGCAGGCTGGCCATGGCTTGAACAGCGCTCCGGCCGCGCATGCCGTGATGTTCCAGGTGATGGACACACTGGTTGCCAAGGCCGCCGCTGAACGGGCCGCGAAAAAATAAGAGGTAAGCATCATGAAAGAGAAACAAGCCGAAGCCGAAGCCGAAGGCACCGTGATGAAGATCTACAAGGAGTCGGAGCCTGAAATCGAAAACTTGTACGAGCGCACCTGGGTGAACCACTTGGCTTGGAGCTTGCTCGTGCTCAGTCTCGGCTTCATCGTCTGGCTGCTGATCGCACTGGCCAACGCCGAGAACCAGCGCGCTGCGCTGGTGGGCAATAAGTGCATGGACCCGGTGTTCAAGGGCGAGATCGACACCAAGTGCCTGCGCACCGTACAGGCGCGCGAGCACTGGTGGCAGAACGTCGGCTATGCGCTGACCCACACCAGCCCAGAGAAGTAAGCGGCGGCCGTGCGGCAGGTCATCCTCATCACCGGCAGCGGCCGCGGCATAGGCGCCGCGACCGCGCTGCTGGCGAGTCGGCGTGGCTATGCCGTTTGCATCAACTACCGCAGCGATGCGGTAGCGGCAGCAGCGCTGCGCGCGCAGATCGAGGCCGAAGGCGGCCGTGCCATCGCGGTGCAGGCCGATGTCGGCGTCGAGGCGGAGGTGCAGCGGCTGTTTGCCACCATCGATACCGGGCTGGGAACCATCACGGCGCTGGTCAATAACGTCGGCGTGCTGGAACAGCAGTGCCGGCTGACCGAGATGTCGGCGGCGCGCCTGCAGCGCGTATTCACCACCAATGTCATTAGTTACTTCCTGTGCTGCAAAGAGGCGGTGCGGCGCATGTCGACCGCCAGCGGCGGGCAAGGCGGCGGCATCGTCAATGTATCGTCCGGTGCGTCGCGCGTCGGCTCTCCGAATGTGTATATCGATTATGCCGCCTCCAAGGGCGCGGTCGATACGCTGACCCTGGGCTTGTCCAAGGAAGTGGCGGGCGAGGGGATACGCGTCAATTGCGTGCGTCCCGGCTTGATTAATACCCAGATCCACGCCAGCGGCGGCGATCCGGACCGGGTGGCGCGCATGGCGGCCAGCGTGCCGATGGGGCGCGGCGGCCGGCCGGAGGAAATTGCCGAAGCCATCCTGTGGCTGCTCAGTCCGCAGTCTTCCTACGTCAGCGGCGCCATCATCGACGCCGCCGGGGCGCGTTAGTCGTTAACCCTTAACCTTTACCGGCGCTAAAGCCGATGCCGGCGCAGATGCCGGTGACGGCATCGCTGTCGGCGCAGCGGCGGCCGGTTTGGCGCTGCCGCCCTGGCCACCAATTACCACCGAGCAAGTCGTTCCCGCCACCAGTTCCAGTCCTTGCGGCAACTGGTCGATGTGGATGCGCACCGGCACGCGCTGCGCCAGCCGCACCCAGTTGAAGGTCGGGTTGACGTCGGCCAGCAGCTCGCGCCCGACAGGTGCATCGCGGTCGGTGATGCCGTGGGCGATGCTTTCGATATGGCCGCGCACCAGCGCATCGCCGCTCATCATGCGCACTTCCACCGGCGCGTTCAGCTTCAGCAGCGGCAGCTTGGTCTCTTCAAAATAGCCGACCACGTAGAACGAGTCGCGGTTGATCAGGGCCAGCTTGGCCGCGCCGACGGCGGCAAAATCGCCCACGTGCACATTCAGGTTGGTCACATAGCCAGTCACCGGCGCCCGCACCACAGTGCGTTCCAGGTTCAGCTGCGCCAGGTTGCGCGCCGTGATCGCGGCCTGCACCTGTGCCGACGCGGTGTCGGACGCAAACACGGCCGTCTCGCGGTTTTCTGCCGAGACTACGGCATCGTCCAGCGCCACGCGGCGTTTGGCCTCGCTGGCGCGGCGACCTTTTTCCACCTGCTGCGTCGCCAGTGCCGCAGTGGTCTGGGCCAGCGCGTTTTCGTAGCGGGCCTTGTCGACCACGAACAGCACGTCGCCCTGCTGGACCAGCTGGTTATCCTTGACCAGCACCTCGGTAACGGTGCCGGCGACGTCGGCGCTGATGTTGATCACGTCGGCCTTGATGCGGCCGTCGCGGGTCCAGGCCGACTCCATGTAGTTGTCCCAGGCGCTGCGGCCCATCCACAGGGCCGCGCCCAGCAGCAGGACGGTGATCAAGAAGCGAAATATTTTGGAGACGCTCACGGTAGGCTTTCGACGATAAGGTTGGATTATTTGTACAGTGCGCCGATCAGCGCGCCGAAGATGCACACCAGCAGGCACAGACGCACCAGCGCCGGGTGCCAGGCGTGGCGGTACACGCCGGCCCATCCCAGCACCCAATCGAGCACACCCTGGATCAGCAGGCTGGCCACGAATAGCGGCAGGATGGTCGGCAGCAGGATGCCGAAGATGGCTATTTCACGCGGCATGGTCGGATTCTCCTGGTTGCGGTTGCTGATCGAGCAGCGAGGTGTAGATCGAGTGCAGGTCGGTCAATGCGGTGTAGAGGCGCCTGCGGCGTTCCGGGCTGGCGTCCGGCAGGTCGACGCGGATAGTCGATCCGGCCTGCAGCACGGCGGACAGCACCTGGTCGGCGCGGGCGCGCGAGGGGGCGCGGAAGTAGGCCGCCAGCTGGTCCACGCACAGTTGCAGGGCGTTGCGCACCGGGCCGGGCTGCGAGCTGGCGATCAGCTGGCGCAGTTCGATGACGGCATGGCCCAGCTCCAGCAGGGTCAGGCCCTGGCGCACCACGACGCGGGCCGCTTCGCTCGGCGTTGGGCCGGCGGCAGCGTTGAGCTGGGCCAGCAGGTCGCGCACGCGGTTGTCGAAGCGGTGCTTGAGGCGGAACAGCTTGGACTTGCAGGCGCCCAGCGCTTCACGCCACAGTGCGCCGGCCACATGCTCGTTGTTGCCCATGATGTGCTCGGGCAGCACCGTGGCAAAGATCACGTAGGCCAGTGCGACGCCGGCGATCAGCGCCAGTTCGTTGCTGAGGAAAGCTTCACCGTCATAGTGCATCTGGTTCAGCGTCGCCACTACCTGGGCGGAGAACAGGGACATGCCAACGCCGATGCCGGCATATTTGGGCTGGGCGAGCAGGTAGCAGCCCAGCGCGAACTGCGGCAGCGAGGCTAGCACCAGTTGCGGGTAGTCCGCGCCCTGTATCACCAGATGGAACTCGGTCAGGAAGGCCAGCGGCGCGCCGATTAAAAAGCCTATCAGCACGCCCTTGATCATGGCAGTCGGGCGCGGCGAGGACGAGGCCAGCGCGCTGAAAATGGCCGTCATCAGGAAGGCGCTGGCGAAATAGGGCCAGGCCAGCCAGTACCAAATGGCGGCGCCGGCCAGCAGCGCTGCGGCCGCTCGCAGGCCGCTGACAGCAACGATGACCACTGGCGTCTTGGGCTGGTAGGCCACGGGATCACTGACCTGCATGCGCTTTTGCTGCGTCAGGCCATGGTACAGCGCCGTGAAGGCAGCCATGTCGCGCGCGAAGCGTTCCAGCAGTTCCACGGCGGTGTCGAAGTCGATCAACTGCGCACGTTGCACTTCGCCCAGCGCGCTGCGGGCGGCGGTGATGCCTTGCGCCAGCTGCGCCTGCACCTGCGCCCAGTCCGGTGCGGGTCCCGCCACTTCGTTGCGCAGGGCGCCGGCCAGCATGTCGTGCAGCGGCTCGATCAGCGCCGGCACCGGCGAGGCGGCGCCGGCCGCTGCCGTGCGCAAGCGGTTCGCCAGGCGATGCAGCGTGTAGAAGGTGGTCAGTGCCGTCATGAAAGCATTGTTGAATGCATGCAGCTGGCGGGTGTGGGAACGCGCATGGGCGGCCTCGAAGAACGCCGCGGCGCGGCCCGATTCCAGCGCTGCGATGTCGGCTGCAAAGCGCAACTGGTTCAGTTCCACTTCGGCGGGCGCCAGACGATGCTCCAGCACGTCGCCGCAAAAGGTCACGAAGCGCGTATAGCGGGCCTGCACGGTGCTCATCACCTGCTTGCCGGCGTGGCGCGGCAACAGCACGTCGTGCACCACGGCGGCGCAGATGATGCCCAGGCCGACTTCGCTGAAGCGCGTCACGGCCAGCGCAAACACGGTGGCAGGATGGTCGATGGCCGGCACCGCGACGATGATGGCGGTATAGCCGGCCAGCACGAAACTGTAGGACTGCTGGTTGCGGTGCATTGCCGCGCCGGCCGTGCACAGGCCAGCCCACAGCGCCAGCGCCAGGAACAGCAGTGGCTCCTGTTGCGGGAACAGTGCCACGATCAGCAGCGCGCTGGCGCAGCCGACCACGGTGCCCAGCAGACGATAGAAGGCCTTCTCCAGCACCATGCCGCTGGCCGGCAGCGCCAGGATGAAGGTGGTGGTCATTGCGGTGTTGGGGGAATCGAGGCCGAGGCGGAACGCCAGCCACAGTGCGCAGAAGGCCGCCAGCATGCACTTGGCGACGAAGATCCAGCGTTCGCCTTCGGTGCCGGCCCAGCCCTTGAACTCTTGCGCCAGCCACCGGACACCCGCCTTGACCGCGCTCGGGACCTGAGGAGACTTGGCGGAGGCGGGTTCGGGTGTCATGGCGTCAGTGTTTTATGTAAGGGCTTCGAAATTGTCCAGCTGTCGCTTGAACAGGGATTCAAGTTGTTTAACTTCGTCGGTGCTATAACCGTCGTAGGCGCGGGTGGTGGCGCCCCACACTTCCGGCAGCACCTGCGCGATCAGGTCGCGGCCCGCGTCGGTCAGCGTAATCATCACGCAGCGGCGGTCGCCGGGACGGTTGCCGCGGGCGATCAAGCCTTGCTGCTCCAGATCGTTGCAAACACGCGTCAGATTGGCCGGTTTTTCCATGCAAGCCTCGCCCAGCGTGGACGCGGTCGAGGTCTCGTCGTCGGAACCGTACAGCACCGCCAGCACCATATAGCTGGCGTCCACCAGGTCGTACTTACGCAAGGCGGCATTGCTTAAATCTTTCATCCGTTTCTGGATGTGGTACGTCATCCGCAGCAAACGCATCAAGTCTTCCGGGAATTCCGGTATTCGGGCATGGATGTTTTTCAGGCGCTTCTTTGTCGCTTCAAAACTACTCATTGCCTACTCCTCCTATTACGAAAGGCTTGATTGTACTATCGCGTCACGGCAAATCCAGTTTTATTCCGCCGCCCAGTGCTGCCATCAGCGTCGCATAGTTATCCAGCTGACGGCTGGCCACCTGCACCATCTGCTGCTCTTCGCCGAGCAGCGCGATCTGCGCATTGATCACATTCACCGAGTCGGTCACGCCGGCCCGGTAGGCACGCTCGGCCAATTGCTGTTGCAGCCGTGCCGAGGCTAGAGCGCGTTCGGCCAGCTTTTCTTGTTCCTCTACCGAGGCGATGCGCGTTACCGCATTGGCCACGTCCGACAGCGCTTGCACCACCGTCGCGTTGTATTGCTCGACCGCGCCATCGTAGACGGCAGTCTGGCCACCGAGCTGACTGCGCAAGCGGCCACCGTCGAAAATCGGCAGGCTGATGGCCGGCGCCACGCCGCGGATGGCTGAGTTACTGTCTAAAAAATGCGCGAAACCCAGCGACTGGAAACCGACAAAGGCCGACAGGTTGAGGTTCGGGTAAAACTCGGCCTTGGCCACGTCGATGCGCGCCCCGGCCGCTTCCACGCGCCAGCGCTGCGCCGCGATGTCGGGCCGGTGGCCCACCAGCTCCGCCGGCAGCGAGGCCGGCACCGCTTCGCCTTGGCCAGCTTCCAGGGTCAGCATAGGCCGGGCGATCGAATCGCCGTCGCCCGGTCCTTTGCCGATCAGGGCTGCCAGCTGGTTGCGCAGCAGGGCGATCGATTCACCGATCTGCTCATGCTCGCGCCGTCCGGCGGGCAGCGTTGTTTCTATGCTCGTGACGTCGATGCTGCTGGCCAGGCCCGCCGTCTGGCGGCGTCGCGTCAGCTCCAGCAGCCGCTGGCGCTGCGCCAGGCTGGCGGCCACGCTGTCCTGCAGCGCGTACTCCAGCGATAGCTGGATGTAAGTGCGCACCACCGCCGTTTCCAGCGCCAGGCGCGCCATCTGCGATTCGGCCGAGGTCATCTGCACTTCATCGAGCGCCGCGGCCAATGCGTCGCGGTTGCGGCCCCACAGGTCCAGGTCATAAGAGCCGGACAGGGTGGCGGTATTTCGCCATGCATAGTTGCCGGCCAATGGAGCGGGCACGGTGCTGTGCGCGGAATACAGTTCGCGGTCGGCGACGGCGGAGGCATCGACCCGCGGCCCGGTGGCCGCCTTGGCTATCCCGGCTAGCGCACTGGCCTGGCGCACACGCGCCTGGGCCACATGCAGGCTGGGATTGTCGGCCAGCGCCGCCCTTACCAGTTCATTGAGCTGCACATCATGCAGCGCTTCCCACCATTGCGCCTGCGGCCAGGCTATATCGGCACTGGCGGCGGCGATGGCTTTTCCCGCATTTAACTGCGCCACTTTCATCTGCTGCGCTTGCGGCTTGATGTTGCCCATGTCCGCGCAACCGGCCAGCAGCGCCAGCAGCGGCGCGGCCAGGAGTGCGGCAGAAGTGAGGCGGTTCAGCTTCATCGGGCTGGATTACTTGACAACGTGCTTGAGAGTCTGGGCTACGTCGAAATCCGTTTCGCCGGCAGGGATCTTGCCGTCTTTAAGGGCTTGCCGGGTTTGGGCGACGACTTCAGCGCGAGTCAGGCCGCCGCTTTTTTCAAGCTTGGTGCCGGCCAGTGCGGCGCCGCTGACGGTGGCGTTGGCAGCGGTGGCGGCGGCGCTGTCGGTCGTTTCGGCAAAGGCAGTGGTCGCGGTCAGCGCTGCGCTGGCGAAGGTAAAGGCAACGGTAGCAACGGCGGCGATCAAATGTTTGGCGCTCATGGTAGTTCTCCTTAACGGTTTAGCGGCGGGCTTATACCGAGTTGGTGAGTCGCTAAATGCCCATCAGCTCGTTCATTTACGTATACTATATCTGCAAATAGTACATTAGTGAAGTAAAAAATTCCTATCGCAACGATAGTTTTGAAAGGGTTGCCGTAGGGACTAGGACGAAAGGTGGTGTTTCCATCCGGTAGGGAGAGCTTTTGCGGAGCAAATCCTGTCTGAAAGTACCTTGGATCCCGACTATGTCCCGCTGGGCAAGGGCTCCGGCCCCGGCGCGCCGGGGTCGGGCGACAGCGCCGACAGCGGCAGCGATGTGCACGGCGCTACTGGTCTGACGGATGAGGCGTTGCCGGAGCTGGGGCGCGGCAGCAATGCCGATCCGGGCGGCCGCGAACGCGGCGCCGGCGCCGCTCTGGGCGATGCTGACGAGGTTGATTTAAATAGCGACAGTGAAATAGCGACTGCGACGCCGCCGGCCGCGATGCGGTGCCTACAGGCGCCGGCATCGATAGCGTGCATATCGCAACCATGCCCGAGCAAGAGGATGCTGGTGGACCCGGGTTTTAAGCAGGGCGATCTGGAACGCGCCGCGGCGGACCGGGTGCCCACCAGCCAAGCCTAGGAGGCCAGCGTCATCACATCGCTAATCCAATCGACAAACACCCGCACCCGCGGCGACAGCTGCCGCTGGTGCGGATACAGCACCGACACCGGCATGGCCGCTGGCTGCCAGTCGGGTAGCACTGCGCGGAAGGCACCGCAGGCCAGCAGCTGTGCGACGTGGTAGCGCGGCAGCTGGATCAGGCCCAGATCGTTGGCGCAGCAGGCCACGTAAGCTTCGGCATTGCTGACCGAGACGCAGCCCGGCAGCGTTACGCTATGCGCTTGGCCGTCGATCAGTAACTCGAACGGCAACAGCTTGCCGCTGGACGGCGAGAAGAAATTGACGGCGCGGTGCCGCTGCAGCTCTTCCAGTGTTTGCGGCGTGCCGTGCTGGTCCAGATACGCCGCGCTGGCGCAGGTGACCTGCTGCAGCGTGGCCACGCGCCGGCCGACCATGCTCGAGTCGCGCAGCTCGCCCACGCGCAGCACGCAGTCCACGCCATCGCGCACCAAATCCACCAGCCGGTCGCCCATGCCGATCTCCAGTTCCAGGTCCGGATAGCGGGCGAAGAATTCGGCGAGCCGCGGCAGCACGTAATGCTGTGCCAGCGTGCCTTGCAGGTCGACCCGCAGCTTGCCGCGCGGCGCGACGCCGCTGTTGCCGAAGCCCGCCTCGGTTTCCTCCACATCGGCCAGGATGCGCACGCAGCGCTCGTAATAGGCCTGGCCGTCCAGCGTGGTGCTGACGTGGCGCGTGGTCCGTTGCAGCAGACGCACACCCAGATGCGCTTCCAACTGCTTGATGGTGTGGGTGGCAGTGGCGGCCGGCATGTGCAGGTCGTCGGCAGCCTTGCTGAAGCTGCCCAGCTCCACGATGCGGGCAAAGATGCGCATGGCATTAAAACGGTCCATCAGCGACTCCGGCGGCAATTGTTGGTGAAAACTGCATAGTCATAGCAATTTTACCTTCTTTATTCACGCCGCTGCACGAGTGATACTGCCTGCATCGATCCCACACCGGAGCCAGTCATGAGCATCACCAAATACCTGCTGAGCGGGCTTGCCGCCTGTGCCGCCACCGTCGCACTGGCGTTCAAGCTGCCCGACGCTGCCAACCCGGAGAACCATATGAAGCAATCCGTCACCTATCTGCACCTGTTGAAAAATACGCCGTTCTTCACGCGCCTCGACAAGGCGCAGCTGAAATGGGTCATCGCCCATTCAAGCGAGTGGGAGGCCGAGGCGGGCATGGAGATCAGCAATCGCCTCGACGCGAGCCAATATCTGTGGGTGCTGCTGGACGGCGGCTGGCAGGTGGAGCAGGGCGGCCATATCTACCTGGCCGGCCATGCCGATCCGGCCAAGTGGTACGGCGGCGCGCAGGCTGCGCTGCTGCCGCCTGACAGCCGGCTGGTGGCCAAGCAGCACAGCTATGTGATGCGTATCGCGCGTGCCGATTTCGACGAGATGCTGCGCCAGCAGTTCAACTTCGACGAACACCTGCGCGCGGGCGAGGTGTTCTACCGCCAGCATTGAGCGCGCTTACTTCCAGCTGATGATGCCGGCCTGCGCCAGCCGTTCGAAGTGCGTGGCGATCAATGCCTGCGGCACCGGCGCGTAGCGGCCGCTGAGGATGTCGCGGATCTCCGATACCGAGCGCTTGCCGTCAGCCAGGTTCATCGCCTCGTACAGCATCAGGTCGGCCTCGCCGCCTGGGGCATCGGGCAGCTTGGGCAGCGATGCTTCGCTGATGCCGCGCGCCGCCAGCGTCGCCTCGACGTGGTCGTAGTAGTAGACGCTGAGCGGGCCCCGAATGGCCGCTGCGGGCACCGGCACGCGCTTGTCGTTCTGGCCGTCGGCCGCCGTCGGCAGCGTCGGCGCGCCGCGCTTCATTTGCTCGATCAAGGGCCGCGCCGCTGCTTGCGTCGACGGCCAGCGTTTTTCCAGCGACTGCAGCGTGGCCGCATTGGCTGCCAGCGTTTCGCGCACGGCCAATGCGCCGTCGCGCGAACTGTCGCTGAGGGCCATGCGCAGGCGCGCTTGCGCCAGTTGCTGCTCGCCGTCGTAGCGGGCCATGGCCAGCAGGCGCGGCGCCTCGGCATCGGGCAGCGCGGCCAGCGTGTAGGCGATGCCGGCGCCGAGATAGGTCACGCGTCCCAGCTTGGTGGCGTCGAGGTTTTCCGGCTGGTCATGGCTGGTGTGGATGGTCACGTCCGGCCAGTCGTGGAAGTACAGCATAGGCACGCCCCAGCCGGAGGCCTGGAACACTTCATGATCGCTGCCCAGTTCCAGCTGCCGCATGTCGCCGAGGAAGACATCGCGCGAACCGCCCGGCGTGGCGAAACCGGCATAGCCGTCGCCGCCCCGTTCCGCGTAGTGCGCCGATGCGGCGCTGACCTGGTTGAAGAAGGCCAGGCCGATATCGTTCAGTACATGTGGCTGCGTTTGCGCGGTGCGCGACAGGTGGAAGGTGCTGTGCGTGGTTCCCAGCAGCGCGCCGACCATGTCCATATGGATGCCGCCGACGATGCGCCCGTGCAGTTCCGGATGGCGTGCCAGCCAGGCTTGCGAGCCGGCGATCTCCGGTGTCCACAGGAAGCGTATCGTCAAGCGTGGACGTGGAATCGCGCCGGACTCGATGGCCTGATTCAGCGTACGGGCCACCTGCAGGATGGCGGCGCTGCCGGAGGCGTTGTCGTTGGCGCCGGCCGACTGGTGGCACAGGTGCGCGGTCAGCACCACTTCGCCGGCGGCGGGATCGGTGCCGGGGATGGTGGCGGAGACCACGTCGAACCAGGCCGGCGTCATGCGCGCATGTACCACCGCGTGCAGCGTGATGCGCTCGGCGGCGGCCAGGCGCGTGCGGTAGGCGTTGGCCTGGCGCTTGGACAGCATGAAGGCAAAGCGGTTTTGCGTCTGATACGGCGACAGGTGGCCCCAGCGCACCAGGTCCGTATCGTCGCCGGACCAGGCGCTGGTCTGGTTGGGATAATCGGACAGCATGCCCAGCGCGCCGCGTTCCTCGACGGCCAGTTTATGCACCAGCGGCAGCGGGCCGCTGGCCAGCACCAGCTTGCCCTTGACGTCGCGGCCTTGGTAATCGGCGGCGCTGGCGCCGGAGCCGACGCTGATCAGCTCCGCCTTCACATCGGCATCCTGGCTGTAATCGGCCAGTGCCACCGGCAGTTGCGGGAAGCGCGTCACGGGACGGGCTTGCGGCGCGACTTCATCGACGCTGGCGTCTTGCGGATTCCAGCCAAGGTAGCTGCGAAAGTGCGCGTATTGCGTGCTGCCGTCGGCCGGGAAGTGTTCGACGGTGGCGTCGCTCATGCCGGCGGCCAGGGCCTGGTCCTGCATCCATTTCGCTGCTGCTGCGTAGCCGGGAGAGCCGTGGACGCGATGAAAACGTCCCAATGAGCGCACGCTTTCCAATGCGGCCTGGCCGTCGACGGCGGCGTGGATGGCTTCAGGGATGGCGTCGGGCCAGAAAGGTAGGAGGCGTTCTGCGGCGGAGGTGGTGGAGGCGGTGGCTAAGGCGCAGAGCAAGACAGCGAGCAAGGGATGCTTGGACAAGGTTGACTCCTGATCGGCTGGATAGTGACCGCCACATACTGGCATAGCAGGGTCGGGCGCGCAATGAAAACATGGTGCGATGCCGTAGCTGGCAGGCGCGTCGCCGGCCCGCCGCCCAGTCCATCGATTTTGCATTCTGTCGCGCGGGATGGCGGTTTGTCGCATTCCGGCGGCGCGCGCGCCATCGCTTGGGCATGCTGGCGTTTTTATTCATTGCGCCTGTATGTTCAGACTCTCGTTATCCATGACCTTGCGCGACTGGCGCGCCGGCGAGTTGCGCTTCTTGCTGGCGGCGCTGATGCTGTCGGTGGCCTCGCTATCGACGGTGAATTTCTTCGTCGAGCGCATGAGCGCCGGCCTCAATCGCGACGCGCACCAGATGCTGGCAGCCGACATGGTGCTGGAATCGGATCAGCCTATCGCCGCCGAATGGCGCGCCGAAGCCCAGCGCCGCGGCCTGCAAAGCGCCGATACAGTGGCGATGCTGACCATGGTTAGCGTGGACGACACGTCCCCGAGTCGCAACGTCGCAGCGAGCGCCAAGGCCAACGCGGGTGTGGACGACGGCTCGGCAACCATTTCCACCATGGTCTCACTGAAAGCCGTCAGCGGCGACTACCCCTTGCGCGGCCACGTCAAGCTGCGCGGGCCTGGCGGCGCTGGCCATATCGTCGACGTCAACGCGCCCGGCATTCCCTTGCCCGGCACGGCATGGATAGACGGCGCGCTGCTGGCCAGCCTGAATCTGCACATCGGCTCACCCATCCACATTGGCGACCGTCTATTGAAGGTCAGCGCCGTCATCGCTGCCGAACCGGATGCCGCCGCGGCATACGCGACGCTGGCGCCGCGCTTGATGATCGCCGCAGCCGACCTGCCATCGACCAATCTGCTGCAACAGCACGCTATCGCCACCAATGGCTGGCTGCTGGCGGGGGAGCCGGCGCAGATGCTGGCGTTTGAAAAATGGCTGCGTGCGGGCATCGCCGCGCAGCCCAAGCTGGCGGTACATATCGATACGCTGGAATCGCGCAGCGAAGAGCGCCGTTCCACACTGGATCAGGCGCAGCAATTCCTGTCGCTGATCAGCCTGATGACGGCGCTGCTGGCCAGCGTCGCGGTCGCCATGGCCGCGCGCCGCTTCATGCTGCGCCACGTGGACGCTTATGCCGTGCTGCGCTGCCTTGGACTGAAACAGGCGCAGCTCACGCGCTTATATTTTCTGGAGTTTTTGATGGTTGGCCTGGCCGCCAGCGTGGTCGGCGTAGCGTTTGGCTACGGCGCCCATTTCGTGCTGCTGGAGTGGCTGGGCAAATTGGTGACGGCTGACCTTCCCGCGCCTGGCTCGATGCCTGCCGTGCAGGGCTTGGCGAGCGGCTTGGTCCTGCTGCTCGGCTTCGCGCTGCCTGCGCTTGTGCAGCTGCGCAATGTACCGCAAGTGCGGCTGCTGCGGCGTGAGCAGGAACCGCCGCAAGCGTGGACCTTGGTCAGCTACGGCGTCGGCGCGGCGCTGTTTACGGCATTGCTGGTTTGGCAGACGGCCGATGTGGCGCTCGGCCTGTCCGCTGCCGTCGGCTTCCTGGCGGGCGGCGCGCTTTTCGGCGCGGTGGCGTGGCTGGCGCTGTTGGCGCTGGGGCGATTGCGCAGGCTGGTCGATCATGCGGCATGGCGCATGGCCATCACTGATATGCAGCGCCGTCCAGGTGCCACCGTCGCGCAGATCGTCGCGCTGGCCTTGGGCTTGACGGCCTTGCTGCTGCTGACCGTCGTGCGCGGCGACCTGATGGCGGCATGGAAGCGCGCCACGCCGCCGGATGCGCCCAACCATTTTGTGATTAACATCCAGCCGGACCAGCGGCAAGCCATCGCCGAACAACTGCGCGACTACGGCTCGCCCGCGCTGCACGAGCAAACCCGTGCACGGTTGACGCATGTGAACGGACAGCCGGCATTGGACTACCTGGCTTTGGCCGCTCAGGGCAGGGCTGGCGCGAAGGCCGAAGCTGCCGGCAAGACGCCGCGTAGCGACGCCCAAGCCCGTGAGCTAGTCGAACGCGAATTTGAAATCGGCCAGGCAACCACGCTGCCCGCCGCGAGCACGATAGTGAGCGGCAGCTGGTACGGTGAGCATGCCTACGCCGCCGCAGGCACCGCCGCGACGGACGCTCGCATCGCCGCCACCTCCATCGCCGAAGGCGTCGCTGAAATCCTGCATCTCAAGCTGGGCGATAAACTCAGCTTCGACGTCGCCGGTCAGCGGCTGGATGTCGTGGTGACCAGCGTGCGCAAGGTCGACTGGCGCGCGCGTCAGATCAGCGACATCTTCCTGCTGCACCCGCAGCTAATGCGCTACCTGCCATACACCTTGTCCGCCGCCGTCCACGTCCCCGGCAACGACCCGCTGTTCGCCACACGGATGTCGCGCGCCTTCCCCAACCTGACGGTGTTCAATCTCACCGCCATCATCAAGCAGCTGCAAGCGTCCTTCGAGCAGGCTGCAGCCGCGGTCGAATTCCTGTTCGCCTTCACCTTGGCGGCCGGTGTGTTCGTGCTGTACGCCGCGCTGTCCGGCACCCAGGACGCCCGCACCCGTCAAGCCGCCTTGCTGCGTGCGCTGGGTGCCACTCGTCGCCAGCTGTCGCAGGCGCTATGGATCGAACACGGTCTGACGGGAGCACTGGCCGGCGTGCTCGCTTCCGGCGGCGCAACGCTCGCCAGCTGGGCACTGGCGCGTTTCATGTTCCACCTCGAATGGAGCTGGTCCCCGCTGCTGTGGCTGAGCGGCCTGCTGGTCGGCGCGGTTTGCGCGCTGTCCGTCGGCTGGCTGGGACTGCGCCAGGTACTGAGTCAAGCTCCGCTACAAAGCCTGCGCCAATAAAGGACCGAATATATGACCAATATGAACCTCGCCGCCGTCCGCGCCATGCCAAACGCCCAGTCGCGCCACAGCGCCATCGCGGTACGCCAACTGGGCAAGCGCGTTGCCGATGCGGCCGGTGAACTGACCATCTTGCACGACATCGACTTCACCGTCCATGCCGGCGAAACGCTGGCCATCGTCGGCGCCTCCGGCTCCGGCAAGTCGACCCTGCTGGGCATCCTGGCCGGACTGGATCTCCCCAGCAGCGGCACGGTGGAACTGGAAGGCAGCGACATCTTCAATCTTGATGAAGACGGCCGCGCCGTGTTCCGCCAGCAGAACGTCGGCTTCGTGTTCCAGTCCTTCCAGCTGCTGGCCCATTTGAGCGCGCTGGAAAACGTCATGCTGCCGCTGGAACTGCGCGGCGACAAGCGCGCCCAAGAAAAGGCTGCCGAGATGCTGGAGCGTGTTGGCCTGTCCAGCCGATTGCGCCACTATCCCAAATACCTGTCCGGCGGCGAGCAGCAGCGGGTGGCGCTGGCCCGCGCCTTCGTCTGCGAACCAGCGCTCCTGCTGGCCGATGAACCGACCGGCAGTCTCGATGCCGCCACCGGCGAAGCGGTGATCCAGCTGATGTTCACGCTGAACCGCGAATGCGGCTCGACGCTGGTGCTGGTCACGCACGATATGACCATCGCCGCGCGCTGCACCCGCACCCTGAGCATGAGCGCTGGCCGCCTGCACCATCACGAATAAGGAGAGCAGCGAATGCGTTTGTCCCGCACCATGCTGGCGGCGTTGCTGGCGATCGGCAGCCAGGCCGCCAACGCCGACGGCCAGACCGACCTGAAGGCCGCACTGCAACGGCTGCAAGGTTCGACGCCACTGAAAGCCACGCTGGAAACCCAAACCTGGCACCGCAACGGTGAAGGCCAGGACAGCACCGAAACCTACGGCCAGGCCAGCGTCGCTATCGAAGACGGCAGCCACGGCCTGCATCTGCTCTACAGCCCGGAGATCCTGGCCCGCATGGACGCCGAAGCGCAGGCCTTGGCGCGCAACCCCAACGCAAAAACACCCACCCTGACCGCCGCGCGCGAATTGAGTCCCAACGATCTGCGGCCGATGATTGTCGCCGCCGGCAATCTGGCGCGCATGCTGGAGCGGGCGACGTTCAAAGCCGAAAAAGCCGACAGCTACCAAGGCAAGCCGGTGCGTTTGCTGTCCTACGAACTGGGCGCCGACACGCTCAGCGAGCGTGAGCGCAAATACGTCAAGCAATTCGACGGCCGCCTGTCGGTATGGATCGCCGCCGACGGCACGCCGCTGGCCAGCCGCCTGACGCAGAACGTGCACGGCCGCGCATTCATGGTGGTCAGCTTCGACGCCAAGTCCGAAGAGCAGAACGTCTACGGACTCGCTGGCGAGCGTCTGGTCACGTTACGCAAGGAGAGCAGCAACAGTTCGGCCGGCATGGGCGAAAAGGGTGAGGACAAAGTGGTCAAGACGCTGCAGCTGTAACGCCGGCGGCTTAGCGGCCGGCGTGCGCCTTGAGCACCAGCATGTAGAACAGCGCACCGAGGATCAGCAAGCCCGCCGCCACGGCCAGCAGCATCGCATGGCTGCCGGCCCGATCGCGCGCGCGCAGGTCGATAGGGCGCACCAGCAGGAAGCCGATCACCAGCCCGCCCACCAGGCCGCCGATGTGGGCACCATTGTCGACGCCCGGCAGGATAAAGCCGCTGATCAGGTTGAAGCCGATGAAGGCGAGGGTGCTGGAGCGGTGCTCGGAAATCACGCTGCGCGGTATCGCGTTGTCGGGACTGAGCAAGAAGGCCAGCAGTCCGCCGAACACGCCGAAGATGGCGCCCGACGCGCCCGCGCTGTTGGCGGCGGGATGCCACAGCGTGCTGACCATGCTGCCGCACAGGCCGGAGAACAGATACAGCAGCAGGAAGTGCCCGCTGCCGAACATGCGTTCGACGGTGCGGCCAGTCTGGTACAGCGCCGTCATATTGAGCGCGATGTGCAGCAGCCCGAAATGGATGAAGATGGAAGTGAGTAGCCGCCACCACTGGCCGTGCAAGGTCAGCAGGCCGAAGTTCGATCCGAAATGCACCGCCACTGCGCCATCGTGCGACAGCAGGCCGGCGCCACCGAACAGCATCAGCACGAACACGATCACGTTGATCGCCACGATGGACAGCGTGACTGGCGTGGCCTGCGGCAGGCTGTCCATGCGGGTGTAGAAGTCTTCGCGTTCGATCTCGGTGCGGGTCAGTGTCATAAGCGGTGTTAGAAAGCCAAAGTAAATATGGCCGTCACGAGGACGGCCACACGATGCAAAGCAGCTACTTCAATTAAGCGAAGTTAGCTGCCGCGAATTCCCAGTTTGCCAGGGCAAAGAAGTTCTCGACATATTTAGCACGCAGGTTGCGGTAGTCGATGTAGTAAGCGTGTTCCCACAGGTCGCAGGTGATCAGCGCCTTGTCGGCGGTGGTCAAAGGGGTGGCGGCGTTGGAGGTGTTGACGATGTCGACCGAACCGTCGGCCTTCTTCACCAGCCAGGTCCAGCTCGAACCGAAATTGGCCACGCAGGACTTGGTGAATTCTTCCTTGAACTTGTCGAACGAACCCCACTTGGCGTTGATCGCGTTGGCCAGCGCGCCGGTCGGTGCGCCGCTGCCGCCTGGTTTCAGGCCGTTCCAGTAGAAGGTGTGGTTCCATACCTGGGCGGAATTGTTGAAGATGCCGCCGGAGGATTTCTTGATGATCTCTTCGAGCGACAGGTTTTCGAACTCGGTGCCCTTGACCAGGTTGTTCAGGTTGGTGACATACGCTTGGTGGTGCTTGGCGTAGTGGTATTCCAGCGTTTCTTTCGAGATGTGTGGCGCCAGGGCGTCCATGGCATACGGCAGAGGTGGCAGGGTATGTTCCATTATTGTTTCCTTTGTTGGTTTTGAGACAGAAGGTGATTTTTGCCGAAACGACCCTCATTGTAAAGCGGATGCTGCAAGCCTGCTGGAATCCGTGCGAGCGTGGCGGGGTCAGCGCACGCGGCGCGTGGTCTCGCGCACGATCAGTTCCAGTGGCGGGATTGCGCTCTGCACGGCTTCGCCATTGATGATGCGCAGCAGCGCGTTGGTGGCGATCAGGCCGATGTCATATAGCGGCTGGCGTATGGTCGTCAGCGGCGGCGTGGTATACGACGAGCCGGGCAAATCGTCGAAGCCGACCAGCGAAATATCGTCCGGTACGCGGATGCCCTTGCGGTACAAGGCCAGCCGGGCACCGTAGGCGCTCAAGTCGTTGGCCGCAAACACCGCCGAGAACTGCTGGTGGGTGTCGAACAGATGGTTCATCGCCAGCATGCCGCTGGCCTCGTGATAGTTACCCTCGACTATCAGCTTTGGGTCGAGCGCAAGATTGGCCTCGTGCAGTGCGCGCGTGTAGCCGGCCAGGCGCTCGCTGGCGTCGATGTTGTTGGCCGGGCCGGAAATGAAGGCGATGTTGCGGTGGCCCAGCTCGATCAAGTGATGCACCGCCAGGTAGGCGCCGTGTTCGTTGTCGAGCTTGAAGCCCAGCGCGCTGCGCGTGTGCAGCGCGCGGCCGGTGGAGACGATGGGGCGCTGGCTGGAAAAACTCAGCACGGTCGCGTCGGACATGCGGCCCGACAGCAAGATGATGCCATCGACCTTGCGCGCCAGCAGCAGGCGGATGCGCTCTGCTTCCTCGGCCGCGTTCCAGTGGCCGGACACGATCACCGACGCATAGCCGGTGCCTTTCAAGCCATCGTCGACGCCGCGCAGCGTTTCGTCGAAGAAGGGCGAGGAAATATCCTGCACCACGATGCCGATGGTCATCGAGCGGCCTTTTTTCAGGCCCTGCGCCATCTGGTTGGGCGCGAAATTCATTTGCGCGATGGCGGCCAGCACGGCTTGACGCTTGTCGTCCGAGACGCGCGCGGTGCCGTTCAAGATGCGCGAGACGGTACTGGGCGACACTCCCGCTTCACGTGCAACGTCCAGCAAAGTCGAAGGCGAGGAGGGATGTAAGGTGTCAGCCAAGATGGGTTCCTGTCGTGTATGCCGGTTTTTCGCCTGAGCTGCCGCGCAGCTTCTGAAAACCTTTTCGCCGGAAGATTACCATAAATTGCAACTTTGCCAGTCAAATTCAGGTGAACTCCCACATTGACATCGGGGATCATCCGGTATTTAATGAAAGCGGGTGTTGAAATCGTTTTCATGGCTCTGCGGCAAGGGGCGGCGGCATATAATCCCTCAGCTGGAAACACAAGGAACCGACATGAAACGCGAAGCTTTTTCGCACTATGCAAACGGCCCGCGCCTGCTGGCCGACATCGGCGGCGCCAGCGCCACGTTCGGGCTGGAGACGGCGCCGAACCAGATCGATGCGGTGTGGGTGGCGCAGTGCGCCGCCTATCCGACGCTGGGCGCGGCCATCGTGCATTACCTGTCGCAGCCGCAGGCGGTGGCGGCGGGCGGCTACCAGGCGCGTTTCGCCGGCATCGCCATCGCCAATCCCATCGATGGCGACTGGGTGACGATGACCAATCACCACTGGTCGTTCTCGATCGAAGCGGTGTGCTCGCAATTCAGTCTGAAATCGCTGGTGGTGGTGAACGATTTCACCGCCCTGGCCAGCGCCTTGCCGTATCTCGCAGCGGAGCACAAGCGCCAGATCGGCGGCGGCATGGCGCGTGACGGCGCCACCATCGGCCTGGTGGGCGCCGATGCCGGGCTGGGCGTGTCGGCGCTGGTGCCGGCTGGCGAGCGCTGGATTGCCATCGACAGCGAAGGAGGGCACGCCACGTTTGCGCCGATGAACGAGCGCGAGATTGATATTTTGCGCTACGCGCGCTGCCATTACGAGCATGTATCGAGCGAGCGGCTGGTGTCGGGCATCGGCCTGGTGCTGGTGTATCGGGCGCTGGCCGATCGGACGCGGATCGAGGCAGAGCACATCGTCAGCGACGAGATCGTCTCCCGTGGCTTGCGCGGCAGCTGCGCGCTGTGCCTGGAGACCTTGGAAGCGTTCTGCGAAATGCTGGGCACCGTGGCCGGCAATGTCGCGCTGACCCTGGGCGCCAAGGGCGGCATCTACCTTGGCGGGCGCACGCTTGCGCAGATGAGCGACTTCGTCGCCAGCTCCGGCTTTCGCGCGCGTTTCGAACAAAAGGGCCGCTTCAGCGACTACCTAGCGCACATCCCTACCTACCTGATCACCGAGAAATACCCGACGCTGATCGGCATGTCGGCGATGTTGTCGGCCGCATAATTTTTCTATAAGGCGTCTAAGTTAAGGCCGTATTCGAACTTGTCGATGAAACTAGCCGGGACATTGGAGTCGGCTCCAACTGATCGGTCCATATGGATCGCGAGGCGGTCTCGCTTTACAGGGTCAGCAAGGATTGCCACTAGTGCATTGCGCGTCGGTCTTTAATAACTTTAAATTGACTCCAATCTTCCAGCGCGATGGCGAAGTCGACATCGCGTGTTGCACGTCCGGTGACAATCCCGAAGACGTGGGTCATCAGAATGTCCCTGGCGGTTGCACCTATGACGAAGTAGCTCGTGTTGTGCATCGTGGCGATTCGATGGAGCGTTTTCAGGATTGAAAGAATATTTGGATTCAGAGGCCTATTGAACGGTATTGTGTACATGGTTAATGACGATGTCGGAGATCTGTTTTGCGGCGGTTAAATTCCTGGGATCCTGTGTGCCGATGAGATCCGCGTAAACCAAGTGTGGGGGGACGGTAGGATAGAATTCATTAAAGTAGTTCATGTCCCAGAATGGCTGAATGATTTCAATGTCGCCTTGCGTATCGGCTTTTAGTCGAAAGCGTTTCACTAGTTCAGTAAGTTCCGATCTATTTTCCATGTCCATGTAGATGGTATAGGTTACTGCTTTAAGATGCTTCGTGAGCATATCTGCCGCAACTTCACCGCTCCATGCAGAGGTTGTCGATCCTGGCTTCCATCCCATTCGGAGGTCATCAGGATTTGGTGCTGAGAAACGGAGTTTCTTTAGTTTTGGACGTATGCGCCCCGTATATCCGATTGCCCATTCACTTAGCAGTGACTCTGGAGAGTTGATTAAACAAGCTCCGCTGGGGGAAAGGCCGATGTATCCCCTGGCTTTTAGTGTCTCAAAGACCTTCCCGATCATGCCTATTGATATCTGTACCGAAGCTGAAATTTCTCGATAGGTTTTGTTTAGCATGATTGGATTTGCCAAGATAGCGAAGATTATGCGCAGAGCAGCGGGGGTGATTGTTGCCTCGCTTCTAGTACTAAGCACCTCCTTGTCCGGCTTGCGACCGGTAACATATATCAGGATACCTTTGCGGTCTGTAAGGTATGCATTGCCGGCGGTATCGATAAATTGTATGTCCAGTTCACGGCAGCGCGAGGATAGTTCATGGGTAAGTGGTTCGCATATGAGGAGACCACTTTGGTTTCGACCGGATCGGATTTTTAAATCCTGCAGAGTCGAGAATCGGTCTATTTTGCGCTTGACTTCGCACATGTAATGTAGTGGCTGCTCCGCAACCTGTAATGAAACTTCCGCTAGGGCGTGGCTGCCTCGACTATACAAGCGGCCCTTTATTCCCGTGGAAATGCACAGCTCATCGAGCGCTTGAGTTATCAATTCAGCTTCGGGTGAGGATGTGGAAAAAAAACCATTTGAGTTCAAAATATTTCCTCCTTCACGATACGTGAACGTGGCTAAATTATGAACGGAGTGCTTTGATTGTTCAATATATTTTTCATTTCACGTGCCGTGAACGTGTGAGTTTGTTGTGTGTGGGACTTATTCCAGCGCCGGCTGCACCGAATCGATGCCGATTTGGGCGCTGCCTTCGGCCAGGCGGACGGTCAGCATGCTGCGTGGCTTGAGCTGCGCCGGGGCGCGCATGATGGCGCCTTTGGCGTCGGTGACGATGGCATAGCCGCGTTCCAGCGTGCGCTGGGGATTGAGCAGCTCCAGCTGCGCCGCCAGCGCGCCCAGCGCATCGCGCCGCTGGACGATCTGGTTGGCGATGCTGATGCCGCTGCGGTGCTGCAGCCCGGCCAGCATCGAACGGGCCGCCGTCACATCCGGCTTGCGTGCGCCCAGCCGGCCACTGAATCGGTCCAGATTGAAGCGCGCCTGGTTCAGCGGGGCGCGGTTGGCGTGCATCATGGCGGTCGATAGGGCCAGCAGCTTCAGTCGCTGCTGCTGGATCTGCGCGCCGGGACTGAGCAAACGGCGCGTGTAGCCGTCCAGCGACTGCGCCGCTTCGCCCAGGCTGCGGCGCATGGCGCGCCGCAGGTCGTTGGCGTCGGCGCGCAGGGAAGCGAGCCAGTCGGCGCGCGGGGTGGCGGCCAGTTCGGCCGCCGCCGTCGGCGTGGCCGCGCGCAGGTCGGCGGCGAAATCACTGATGGTGAAATCGGTCTCGTGGCCCACCCCGGAAATCACCGGCATGCGGCTGTTGGCAATCGCATAGGCCACCACTTCTTCATTGAACGACCACAGATCCTCGATGCTGCCGCCACCGCGGCAGACTATCAGCACATCGCATTCGTCGCGGCGCGAGGCGGTGTCGATGGCGGCGGCGATCCGCTCGCCCGCGCCCTGGCCCTGCACCGGCGTCGGATACAGCAGCACGGTGACATGCGGCGCGCGGCGGCGCAGCGCCGTCAGCACGTCGCGCAACGCGGCCGCCTGCACGCTGGTGACGATGCCCAGCGTGCGCGGGAACAGCGGCAAGGCGCGCTTGCGTTCCGGGTCGAACAGCCCGGCTGCGCTCAGCTTTTCCTTCAGCCGTAAAAACGCTTCGAACAAGGAGCCGACACCGGCGCGGCGTATCGCTTCCACATTGATCTGATAGTCGCCGCGCGCGCCGTACAGCGTCACCAGCGCGCGTACCTCGACCTTGTCGCCTTCGCGCGGGACGAAGCCGGCGTACTGGGCGCGGCCGCGGAACATCACGGCGCGCACCTGGGCCGCGTCATCCTTGAGCGTGAAATACCAGTGGCCCGAGCTGGCGCGGGTGAAGTTGGAGATTTCGCCGGCGATCCAGCTCAGTGGAAAGGAGCGCTCCAGCAGGCGCGCCACGGCCTGGTTCAGCGCGGTGACCGTCATCACTGGCGGCGGGGCGGGGCGATCATCGGCGGGTTCGTCAAAAAAGTTCATCTGGTTTCATTAAAAGTAGACTAATCCACAAGCCGCGGATTCGGTCATGCTGCAGTCATATAGCAGATACAGTCGCAAGTATATTTTGTAAACAATTGATTTTAAAGACTAAATTTTACTGCCCTATTTACTTGCAGAAGCAAAAAAGCCTTATGGATCAAGCACTTTGCCATGGTCACTGCTGGTTACGCACAAAGTTATCCACAAAAGATGTGTGGAACTTTGGTGAGCGATAGCTTTTTCCTAGTTATCGAATTTTTAATGCACAAAATTTGCGCAAAGAAAGTATGTGCTTACAGATCAATGACTTAGTATCATAAGCACCCCCTTGCGCACACTTTTATCCACAGAATATGTGCAGAACTCGGGATTTACCCCCAGGCCGAGCGCGCCCGGGCATCACCGGGCTGGCGCGGCCGGCGGCCGCACCGGTTTGCCCCTGTGCATAAAAATCAGCTGCTTTATTTTTGCGCATGGCAATAAATTCCTTATAAATCAGGTGCTTGAATCAGCACGCCGGGTCTTGCGCACAATCTTATCCACATAAAATGTGCAGAAGTGCAGCTTTGCTCACCATAGCCAGCGTTTATCACTCGCGGGCCGCTGGACCAGCCGTTTTTCAGGGGAAATAGGGGGCAAAATGCTGCGATGCTTCCTTTTTACGCAGGGTAAAAAAATCCTTAAAAATCAAGACACTTAGCTATTGATAGGCGCCTTGCTAACAATCTTATCCACATTTAATGTGCAGAAGTGCACAGCCTGTAGATGGATGGCGCTGGCTAGTTTTCCGCCGTTGAAGCCCGCACGGCCATGCGCTTTTTTTACGCATGGAAAAATTTCCTTTACGAATCAATGACATGTGGGGGTATGGCCATCCTTGCTAACAATCTTATCCACAAAATATGTGCAGAACTGGCGGCTATGCCACTTTTGGTGTACAAAGTTGCTCCAGGGTCATCTGTTTTAGCATATAAACAGCGCCAGCAGGCGCTATGCTGGATTTTTGCGCAGGAAAACAAAGTTCTTTTAAATCAATGACTTTGCTGGATAGGACGGTCCTTGCTCACAATCTTATCAACAGAATATGTGCAGAAGTAGGCACAAGGTTTGCTCAATATATTCGAACTTGCTTGCCATTTGCTGCAACTTTTTTGGGCTTTGATTTTTTGTTCCAATAAATCAAGGGCTTAGCTAGTCGTGTTATGCATTGCGCACACAATTGTCCACAGATTTTGTGAAGAACTTCAGCGCCGACGATCCGGGCGGTGGTGGCCGCCTGGCGCCGAATGGAAAACGCCACTTGCCGAGTACGGCCCAACAAGATACATTGCGCCTTCAGGTGTGTCTGCCTCCCGGACGGCCGACAAATTATCTTCAGATCGCTACAGGAGTTCGTTTTGCTCGCCATCTTACAAGCCGCAGGTTGGCCTATCTGGCTGTTGCTGGTTGCCTCTATCGTTGCCACCGCCCTCATCATCGAGCGCCTGATGTATCTGCGGCGCAGCAAAGTTCTGCCCAAGCAACTGCTGGGCGAGGTGGTGGCCGTCTACCGCAATGGCAATATCACGCCGGACATCATCGACAAGCTGGAAAAGAACTCGCCGCTGGGGGTGGTGCTGTCGGCCGCGCTGCGCAACATCGAGGCGCCGCGCGAGGTGATGAAAGAGTCGATCGAAGAGGCCGGCAGCGGCGTGGCCCACATGCTGGAGCGCTTCCTGACCACGCTGGGCACGATCGCCACGCTGGCGCCGCTGATGGGATTGTTCGGCACCGTGGTCGGCATGATCGAGATTTTCGGTTCGCAGACTTCCACCGGCGCCAATCCGACCCAGCTGGCGCACGGCATTTCGGTGGCGCTGTATAACACCGGCTTCGGCCTGGCGATCGCGATGCCGACGCTGGTGTTCTACCGTCACTTCCGTGCGCTGGTCGACAGCTTCATCATCGAGATGGAGCAGCAGGCCGTCAAGTTCGTCGACGTCGTGCACCTGAAGCGCAAGTAAGCGGGAGGGCTGCATGAATTTTCGCAAAGGGCAAAGCCGTGAAGATCCGGAGATCAATCTGATCCCGTTCATCGACGTGTTGCTGGTGATACTGATCTTCCTGATGGTGACCACCACCTACAGCAAGTTCACCGAACTGCAGATTACGCTGCCCACTGCCGATGCGCAGAAGGCGAGCGAGAAGCCGTATGAACTCAATATCACGGTCGATGCCAAGGGCAGCTACACCATCGACGGCGAGCCGGTGTCGTTCAAGGACGTCGGCGGCCTGGCCGAGGCCATGAAGCGCTACGCGGCCAAGGATGCGCAGGCGCAGGCCGGCAAGACGCCGGTGGTCATCATCAACGCCGACCAGTTTGCGATGCACCAGATGGTCATCAACGTGATGGAAGCGGCGCGCATCGCGGGCTACGAAAAGCTGACCTTCGCGGCCCAGACCGGCGGCGCCAGCAAGTAGTGGCAGTGGCCACATCCTCCTCCCTGGCAACGACACTGACCCGCGCCTGGCTACGGCGCGGGCCGCTGGCGTGCGCGCTGTGGCCGGTGTCGCTGCTGTTTCGCGGCTTGAGCGGCGTGCGCGCGCTCCTGTACCGGGCCGGGGTGCTGAAGTCGTCGCGGCTGCCGGTGCCGGTGGTGGTGGTGGGCAATATCTTCATCGGCGGCACCGGCAAGACGCCGCTGACCATCTGGCTGGTGCAGGCCTTGCAGCAGGCGGGCATGCGGCCGGGCGTGATCTCGCGCGGACATGGCAGTGATGGCGCAGGACACGGCAAGCTGCCGCGCGCCGTGACCTCGGCCGCGACCCCGCAGCAGGTCGGCGACGAGCCGCTGCTCATTGCCCAGCGCACCGGCTGCCCGGTGATGGTGGGCCGCGACCGCGCCGCCACCGGCCGCGCGCTGCTGGCCGCCCATCCCGGCATCGATATCCTGGTCACCGACGACGGCCTGCAGCACTACGCCTTGCAGCGCGATGTGGAAATCATCTTGTTCGACGGCCGTGGCGCGGGCAATGGCTGGCTGCTGCCGGCCGGTCCGCTGCGCGAACCGCGTTCGCGCCGGCGCGACTTCACCGTCATCAACGCGCCGCAGCTGACGCCGCAGCTGCTAGCTAGCGTCGGCTCGCCGAAAGAGGTGGGCCAGATGCTGCTGGTGGGCGACACCGCCGAACAGCTGTGCCAGCGCAGCCAGCGGCGCCCGTTGGCCGAATTGCGGCAAGCCGGCCTGCGCATTGCCGCTGTCGCCGGCATCGGCAATCCGGCGCGCTTTTTCGGCATGCTGCGCGGCGCCGGACTGGACATCATCGAGCTGCCCTTGCCCGACCATCACGACTTCCTCGACCGCCCCTTTGCCGGGCTGGAGGCGGACTTGATCTTGATGACCGAGAAGGATGCAGTAAAATGTGCGCAAATTGCAGAACTCAGAGATGACCCGCGACTATGGGTCGTCCCGGTGACAGCGCGCATAACCGCCGCGCTGGCCGAACATATTGTGGAGAAATGTCGTGGATGCTCGACTGCTTGATATCCTGGTCTGCCCTGTTTGCAAGGGCCCCCTGGAGTACGATAAAAAAGCCCAGGAAATGATATGCAAGGGCGACCGCCTGGCATTCCCTATCCGTGACGGCATTCCCATCATGTGGGCCGACGAAGCCCGCACCCTGCAAGATCCGGCGGAATAATCCGTGTCTTTCATCGCTATCATCCCGGCGCGCCTGGCCTCGACCCGGTTGCCGAACAAGCCGCTGGCCGACCTGGGCGGCAAGCCCATGGTGGTGCGTGTGGCCGAGCGCGCGCAGCAAGCTGGCGCCGCGCGCGTCATCGTCGCCACCGACCATGAGTCGATACGCGCCGCCTGCGCGCAGCACGGCGTGGAAGTGTGCATGACCCGCGCCGACCATCCCTCCGGCACCGACCGCATCGCCGAAGTGGCGCGCGCGCTGAATCTGGCGCCGGACGCGGTGGTGGTCAACCTGCAGGGCGACGAGCCGCTGATCGACCCGGCGCTGCTGCAAGCGGCAGCGGCCCGCATCGCCTTCGACGTGCCGATGTCGACCTGCGCCCACCCGCTGCACGACGCGGCCGACGCCTTCAATCCCAACGTGGTCAAGGTGGTGCTGGACAAGGCTGGCCGCGCGCTGTACTTCTCGCGCGCCACGATACCGTGGGACCGCGACGCGTTTGCGCAGTCCAGGGACCGGCTGCCGGCCGGTTATGTGCCGCTGCGCCACATCGGCTTGTATGCCTACCGCAACGACTTCCTGCAAGCCTATCCGCAGCTGGCGGTGTCGCCGCTGGAAAGCATCGAGGCATTGGAGCAGTTGCGCGTGCTGTGGCATGGCTACCCGATCGCGGTCCACGTGAGCGACTCGGCCCCGGCGGCCGGCGTCGATACGCCGGAAGACCTGGAGCGCGTGCGCGCATACTATGGCGTAGCGCCGGTCAGCCAGCAGTAAGCTAGCACTGATATAAGCAAGGCAACAGTGCACTATTCATACGGAATATGGCGCCGTCCCGGTGTTTCAGCCCATTTGGCGCTCACAAACGGTCACAAATTGGCGTTGAGGCGAACTTTTGTGGTAAGTTTCGTACGAAGATAGTAAGACTTGCAGTATTTCTACTGTTTCCAAATTTAAATACCACCACATCCAAATCTGTTTTAGGAATTTTTCATGCGTCTTATTCTTTTAGGGGCACCAGGTGCAGGCAAGGGCACCCAGGCTAATTTCATCAAGGAAAAATACAATATCCCGCAAATCTCCACCGGCGACATGCTGCGTGCGGCTATCAAGGCGGGCACAGAGTTGGGCGTGGCGGCCAAGAAGGTCATGGACGCCGGCGGCCTGGTGTCGGATGACTTGATCATCGGCCTGGTCAAGGAGCGCCTGAAGGACGCTGACTGCGCCAACGGCTACCTGTTCGACGGCTTCCCGCGCACCATCGCGCAAGCGGACGCCATGAAGGACGGCGGCATCACCGTTGACTACGTGCTGGAAATCGACGTACCGGATGCCTCGATCATCGAACGCATGGATGGCCGCCGCTGCCACCCGGGCTCGGGCCGTGTCTACCACGTCAAATTCAATCCGCCTAAAGTTGAAGGCAAGGACGATGTCACCGGCGAAGACTTGGTGCAGCGCCCGGACGACAAGGCGGAGACCGTCAAGAAGCGCCTGGACGTTTATCACAACCAGACCGAAGTCTTGCTCGGCTACTACAACGACTGGGCCAAGTCCGGTCAGCCTGGTTCGCCGAAATACCGCCGCATCGCCGGCGTCGGTCCGGTAGAGCAGATTCGCGACGCCGCGTTTGCTGCCCTGGCAGAATAAGCGTGACCGTAAGCGGACCTTCGGTCCGCTTTTTTTTGCGCCTCCCGTTTTGGATTTAAAGCTTTAAGTTTTGCAGTACGCAGGTTGGTTGGCTGCGCGCGCCTACCCGGCACGTCGCGGTTATCTGAGTGTGGTTTGTATGCTTTGGTTGATAAAAACAAGGGGACAATATGGTAGCTAGTCTTTGGTTTGCAGTGGCGTGCGGCGTTCTCGCCGTGATTTACGGTTTATGGTCTCGAAGCTGGATCCTGCGTCAGGATGCCGGCAATCCCCGCATGCAGGAAATTGCGCTGGCCATCCAGCAAGGCGCCGCCGCCTATCTGGCGCGCCAGTACCGCACCATCGCCATCGTCGGCGTGGTGCTTCTGATCCTGATTTTCCTCTTGCTTGGCGTGCATACCGCGGTCGGCTTCCTGATCGGCGCGGTGCTGTCGGGCGCTTGTGGTTTCATCGGCATGAACGTGTCGGTGCGCGCCAACGTGCGCACGGCGCAGGCGGCCACCAAGGGCATGAACGAAGCGCTGGACGTGGCCTTCAAGGGCGGTGCCATCACCGGCATGCTGGTGGTCGGCCTGGGCCTGCTGGGCGTGGTGCTGTTCTATATCTTCCTGGTCGGCCTGGCGCCGGGCGCACCCAATCCACCGCCAGATCCGCATGAAGTGATCAAGCCCTTGATCGGCCTGGCCTTCGGCGCGTCGCTGATTTCGATCTTCGCCCGACTGGGCGGCGGTATCTTCACCAAGGGCGCCGACGTCGGCGCGGACCTGGTGGGCAAGGTGGAAGCGGGCATACCGGAAGACGACCCGCGCAATCCGGCCGTGATCGCCGATAACGTGGGCGACAACGTGGGCGACTGCGCCGGCATGGCGGCCGACCTGTTTGAAACCTATGTGGTGACCTTGATCGCCACCATGCTGCTGGGCGCCTTGCTCATTACCGGGCTGGGTGCCACGCCGGTGGTGTATCCGCTGCTGCTGGGCGCCGTGTCCATCATCGCCTCCATCATCGGCTGCTCGATGGTCAAGGCCAAACCAGGCAAGAAGATCATGTCGGCGCTGTATACCGGCTTGTGGTGGGCGGCCGGGCTGTCGCTGATCGGCTTCGCTGTCGTCACCTGGCAGCTGTGGGGCGACGATGCGATGCGCTACAAGATGATGGGCTGCACCGTGGTCGGTATCGTGCTGACCGGTCTGATGGTCTACATTACCGAGTACTACACCGGCACCGATTTCTATCCGGTGCGCCATATCGCCGAGGCGTCGACCACCGGCCACGGCACCAACATCATCGCCGGCCTGGGCGTGTCGATGAAGTCCACCGCCTATCCGGTGCTGGCAGTGTGCGCGGCGATTTTGGTCTCCTACCAGCTGGGCCAGTTGTACGGCATCGCGATTGCCGCGACGTCGATGCTGTCGATGGCCGGCATTGTGGTGGCACTGGACGCCTACGGTCCGATCACCGACAACGCCGGCGGTATCGCCGAAATGTCCGGCATGCCGGAATCGGTGCGCGCGATTACCGATCCGCTGGACGCGGTGGGCAATACCACCAAGGCCGTCACCAAGGGCTATGCGATCGGCTCGGCCGGCCTGGCGGCGCTGGTGCTGTTTGCCGACTACACCCACGCTTTGGAATCGGTAGGCAAGAGCATCACCTTCGATTTGTCGAACCCGATGGTGATCGTCGGCCTGATTATCGGCGGCCTGATACCCTACCTGTTCGGCGCCATGGCGATGGAAGCGGTGGGGCGTGCGGCGGGCGCCGTGGTGGTTGAGGTGCGCCGCCAGTTCCGCGACATCAAGGGCATCATGGAAGGCACCGGCAAGCCGGAATACGACAAGGCGGTCGACATGCTGACCGCCTCGGCCATCCGGGAAATGATCATCCCGTCGCTGCTGCCGGTGGTGGTGCCGATCGTGGTCGGCATGCTGCTGGGACCAGCGGCGCTGGGCGGCATGCTGATGGGGACCATCGTCACCGGCCTGTTCGTGGCCATTTCCATGACCACCGGCGGCGGCGCGTGGGACAACGCCAAGAAGTATATCGAGGACGGCAATTTCGGCGGCAAGGGCTCGGACGCGCACAAGGCGGCCGTGACCGGCGATACCGTCGGCGATCCGTACAAGGATACGGCTGGCCCGGCGGTCAACCCGCTGATCAAGATCATCAACATCGTGGCGCTGCTGCTGGTGCCGTTGCTGCCCGCCACCGGCTGGATCGCGGTAACGGTGCCGGCCGCGGTGCACGCTGGTGCACCGGTCACGATGGCGCCGGCCATGCCGGCGCTGCTGGCGCCAGCCGTGGCGCCGCCGCCGCCGGCCGACCAGCTGCTGCGTTCCGGTCCGGCCGCCGAGCCGGCCGTGCCTGCCGCGCCAGCGGCTGAACCGGCGCCGGCCGCATCGGCGCCGGACGCCGCGCCGGCCAAATACTAGGCCGTCACGCGCTCAGCCAAGCCGGGCATGTGCCCGGCTTTTTTTATCAGCCCTGCCATTGCCTTGTTTCCCGGGTTTTGCGACGGTAAGTAATTGTTTCCCGCCTTCCCTCCTGCGCCGCGCATGCTAATAATATAAGAACGGCATAGCATCTGCGAGGTGGCGCCATGAATCTCCTGAAACCGGCTTTAAGCATAGCCTTCCTGCTGGGATCGCTGGCCTGCGCCCAGGCTTGGGCGCATCCCGGCGGCGGCGGGGGCTGGCATGGCGGCCACGGCGCTGGCCATTGGGCGGGACACCCGGGCGGCGGCGGCCATGGGGGCCACGGCTATTCCCATGGCCACTACGGGCGCGGCGCCGTGATCGGGCTGGCCATAGGCGCACCGCTGTTCTGGCCCGGCTACGGCTACGGTTACGGCGACCCGTTCTGGGACCCCTATTACGGCCGCTACTACTTCTCCTATCCCGCTTACGCGCCGGCGGAAGAGCCGGGAGCGCCACCCGTATCGTGGTATTGCCGCAACCCGTCCGGCTACTATCCGCAAGTGAGCGAGTGCCTGGTGCCATGGCGCGCGGTGACGGTGGCGCAATGAGGCAGCGCGCTTCCAGCGTCGGCCAGGCCGCATTGCTGGCCGTGCTGGCCGTGCTGTTCTCTGCCGGCGGGGCAGGGCAGGGCGCACCGGCGAGCACTTCGGCGGCGCCGGCCGGCAAGGCCGACGCCGACCTGCAAGCCTATGCCAAGCTGCCGGTATGCACGCTGAGCGCGGACGGCCAGCATTTGGCCGTCGAACCGTGCCGCACCGCGCCGGCGCGCAAGCCCATGCCGCGCCGTCCGGTCAGCCAGATCATCGAGCGCATGCCGCTCAGCGCGCCGCCGCGCGTGGTCACGGCCCCGCCGCTGCCGGCTTCGCCCTCGCTACAGCAGCTGCTGCAAGCACCGCGCTCGCCGATCCCGGTGGCCGGCTGCGACGCTGGCGGCTGCTACGACAGCAGCGGCGTGCGCCACTACAACGCCGGCAGCGCCATCGCCATCTCGCCCTCCGGCAAGCTGTGCACCCGCAACGGCGTGTGGCTGCAGTGCCCCTAGCGGCTTTTTTCTGATCCTGCGATGAAAATTCGCTACAATTGGGCGGGTTGACGTTTACGTAAACGTTAAAAACCATCCAACCACAGCGGAGACAGGATCAGCTATGCAAATTCAAAACAACGTATTCATCATCACCGGCGGCGCGTCGGGCCTGGGCGCGGCGACTGCGCGCATGATTGCCGAAGCGGGCGGCAAGGTGGTGCTGGCGGACGTGCAGGTCGAAGCCGGCCGGGCGCTGGCTGGCGAACTGAAAGGCGTCTTTGTCAAATGCGACGTGACCTCGGAAGCCGACGGCAAGGCCGTGGTGGAGGCGGCCACCGCACTGGGTACGCTGCGCGGCCTGGTCAACTGTGCCGGCGTGGCGCCAGCCGTCAAGACCGTCGGCAAGGATGGCCCGCACCCGCTGGACGTATTCCAGCGCACCGTCAATATCAATCTGGTCGGCACCTTCAACATGGCCCGCCTGGCTGCGGAGGCGATGGGCAAGACCGAAGGCGGCGAATCCGGCGAGCGCGGTGTGATCATCAACACCGCCTCGGTGGCCGCCTTCGACGGCCAGATCGGCCAGGCCGCCTACGCCTCGTCCAAGGCCGCCGTGGCCGGCATGACACTGCCGATGGCACGCGACCTGGCGCGCAGCGGCGTGCGCGTGATGACCATCGCCCCCGGCATCTTCGAAACCCCTATGCTGATGGGCATGCCGGAAGATGTGCGCACCGCGCTGGGCAATATGGTACCGTTCCCGCCGCGCCTCGGCCGTCCAAGCGAATACGCCCACCTGGCCAAGGCCATCATTGAAAACACCATGCTGAACGGCGAAACCATCCGCCTCGACGGCGCGATCCGCATGCAGCCGAAGTAACAAGGAACCGCCGGAAAAACCGCGAACACCTTGTTTCCGGTTTGGTGTAGGATGCCAATATCATCGGGCGCGCGGCCTAGGTCGCGCGCCTTTTTATTGGGAGAATCCATGATCCGTTTGAACACTCTGGCGCTGGCACTGGCCTTGTTGGGCAGTGTGCCGGCCTGGGCGCAGGATGCGTCGCAACAGCAAGCCCCCGAAATCGCCACCGGCTATGCCGACAAGGCTGGCTGGACGGCCAAAAAATACATGGTGGCGGCCGCCAATCCGCTGGCCACCGACGCCGGCTATCAGATGCTCAAGCAGGGCGGCGCCGCGATCGACGCGGCCATCGCCACCCAGTTGGTGCTGACCTTGGTGGAGTCGCAGTCGTCGGGCATCGGCGGTGGCGCTTTCCTGATGTATTTCGACGGCCAGAAAGTGCAGTCCTACGATGGCCGTGAAACGGCGCCGGCAGCGGCCGACGAACACCTGTTCCAGGACAAGGACGGCAAGCCGGTGTCGCGCGAAATCGGCGTGATCGGCGGGCGTTCGGTCGGCGCCCCTGGCGTGCTGCGCATGCTGGAGCTGGCCCACAAGGAGCATGGCAAGCTGCCGTGGAAAACCCTGTTCGGCCCCGCCATCAAACTCGCTGAAAACGGCTTCGCCATCAGCCCGCGCCTGTACAGCCTGCTGAACTGGGATAAATACCTGGCGCGCGATCCGGTCGCCGCGGCCTATTTTTTCGACCAGGACAAGAAGCCCTGGCCGGTCGGCCATGTGCTGAAAAACCCGCAACTGGCGCGCACGCTGCACGAAATCGCCGACGGCGGCGCCGACGCCTTCTACCAGGGCCGCATCGCGCGCGACATCGCCGCCAAGGTGGCCGCGCATCCGACCAATCCGGGCAAGCTGAGCGCCGCCGACATCGCCGGCTACCACGCCAAGGAACGTGCGCCGGTATGCAGCGACTACAAGGCCTGGACCGTGTGCGGCATGCCGCCGCCATCGTCGGGCGGCATCGCCATCGCGCAGATGCTGGGCATCCTGGAAGTGAAGGACATCAAGCCGTACGCGCCGCAGCACGGCGTGCTGGGTGCCGACGCCATCCACCTGTTCAGCGAAGCGGGCCGGCTCGCTTACGCGGACCGCAACCGCTATGTGGCCGATACCGACTTCGTGCCGCTGCCGGGCCAGGGCATCGCCTCGCTGCTGGACAAGACTTACCTGGCGCAGCGTGCAGCGCTGATCGGCGAGCGCTCCTTGGGCCGCGCCAACTACGGCACCCCGCCTGGCATGCAGGTCGCCTGGGGCGCCGACACGGCCATCGACAAGCCCTCCACCTCGCACCTGGTGGCAGTCGACCAGTACGGCGGCGGCCTGTCGATGACCACTTCGGTGGAAGATGCCTTCGGCTCGCGCCAGATGGTCGACGGCTTCATGCTGAACAACCAGCTGACCGACTTCTCCTTCGATTCGGTGGATGAAAACGGCCCGATCGCCAACCGCGTCCAGGCCGGCAAGCGTCCGCGCAGCGCCATGTCGCCGACGCTGGTGTTCGATAAACAGAGCAAGAAGCTGGTGCTGGCCACCGGCTCGCCGGGCGGCTCGACCATCATCAACTACGTGGCCAAGGTCTTGGTCGGCACGCTGGACTGGGGCCTGAACGTGCAGCAGTCCATCAGCCTGCCCAACTTCGGCAGCCGCAACGGCCCGACCGAACTGGAAACGGGCCGCGTGGCGCCGGCCGTCATCGAGCAGCTGAAGGCGCGCGGCCATGTGGTGCGCGAGTTCGAAATGAACTCCGGCCTGCAAGGCATCATGCGGCTCCAGCAAAATGGCGAGGAAGTGTGGTTCGGCGGCGCCGATCCGCGCCGCGAGGGTATTGTGAAAGGTGATTAATCTGACAATAACCCCCACAAACAGGCGAGAGCCTGATAATCTTGTCGAATGGGAACACAAAAGAAAACAGGCTTGATCCTGACCGGCGGCGGCGCCCGCGCGGCCTACCAGGTCGGCGTGCTGCAGGCGGTTTCGGAGATCCTGTGGGAAGCGGGCTGGCCGCCGGCCCGTAATCCCTTCGATATCATCTGCGGCACCTCGGCCGGCGCCATCAACGCGACCGCGCTGGCCTGCCGTGCCGACAATTTCGGCGAGGGCGTGCAAAAGCTGCTCGACGTCTGGCAGAACATCGAAGTCGAGCAGGTCTACCGCGCCGACTCGCTGGGCGTGATCCGTTCCGGCGCGCGCTGGCTGTCGCTGCTGTCCTTCGGCTGGCTGCTGCGCAAATGGCGCGCCGCGCCGCCCGCCTCGCTACTGGACAATACGCCGCTGGTGAGCCTGTTGCACCGCATGCTGGATCTGCCGCGGCTCGATGCCGTGCTGCAGGAAGGCTTGCTGCACGCGCTGGCCGTCACCGCCTCGTCCTACACGGCCGGCAACCACCTGACCTTTTACCAGACCGCGGCGGAAATCGCGCCGTGGATACGCATGCAGCGCGTGGCGCTGCAAGACCAGATCGGCATCGAGCACTTGCTGGCGTCGTCGGCGATTCCATTCATCTTCCCGGCCACGCCGCTGTACATGGGCGGCCACCGCGAATACTGCGGCGACGGCTCGATGCGCCAGCTGGCGCCGATCTCGCCGGCCATCCACCTGGGCGCCACCAAGATCCTGGTGGTGGGCGCCGGCCGCCTGACCGAACCGGCGCGCAGCGCCAGCGAAAAGGGCGCGGTGCGCTATCCCAGCCTGGCGCAGATCGCCGGCCACGCGATGTCGTCGATCTTCCTGGACAGCCTGGCGGTCGATATCGAGCGGCTCGAGCGCATCAACCGCACGCTGGCTATGCTGCCGGAAGAGTACCTGGCCAAGACCCCGCTCAAGCCGGTCAACCTGCTGGTGATCGCGCCGTCCGAGCGGCTGGACGATATTGCCAGCCGCCACATCGCCAGCCTGCCGGCGCCGATCCGCACCATGTTGTCCGGCATAGGCGCGACCGAAACGCGGGGCGCGGCGCTGGCCTCCTACCTGCTGTTCGAGCAGAGCTATACCTGCGAGTTGATACGCCTGGGCCAGCGCGACACCCTGGCCCGCAAGGACGACGTACTGGCCTTTTTCAATTCCTGATGTTGCACTTATATTTGCACTTATATTTGCACGCACATTTACACTCACCTTTCCACTCACATTAAAAGGCGCGATTCCCCGTGCAGTCGATTCGAGGTTCAGGCCGACGTATGCTTTGCCGCTGGCTGTTGCCGCTTGCCCTGTTATGGGCGGCCGGCATGGCCACGGCATGGTCTGCCGCGCCGCCGCGCACCTTGCGCTTCGAGCAGCTCAGCGTGGAACACGGCCTGGCGCAGGAATCGGTGCTGGCCATCGTGCAAGACCGGCAGGGCTTCATCTGGCTGGGCACCCAGGCCGGCCTGACCCGTTTCGACGGCTACCGCACCATTGTCTACAAGAGCGCGGTGGCCGATCCGCATAGCCTGGTCGACAACTGGGTGCGGGTGTTGCACATGGATACGGCCGGGCGCATGTGGGTGGGCACCGACGGCGGCCTGGATCGCTACGATCCGCTGACCAAGACCTTCAGCCATTTTCTGCCACAGGAATCGTCGCAGCGCGGCAGCGGCAACCGTCACGTGCGCGCGCTGGCCGACGACGGCGCCGGCGGCCTGTGGGTGGCCAGCGCCGACGGCCTGCATCACTTCGACGCGGCCAGCGGCCGCTACACCAGCTGGCACCATGACGCGGCCGATGCCGGCAGCCTGGCCAGCGACCAGGTCAGCTCCCTGGCGCGCGACGCGGCCGGACGGCTGTGGATAGGCACGGCGGCCGGCCTGGACATGCTGGCACCGGGCGCGCAGCACTTCCAGCACTACCTGGTGGCCGCGCCGGGCGACACCCGGGGCAATGCGGTAGCCGCGCTGCAGCTCGACCATGAGCAGACGCTGTGGGTCGGCACCATGACGGCGCTGGAGCAGTGGCGGCTGCAGGGAGCGCAGCCGCAACGGCGCCGCCTGGGCGCGAAGGAAGGCTTGCGGCCGGGTTCCGACATCACCGTGATCTACCAGGACGCCGAAGCCAACGTGTGGATCGGCAGCCATGCCGACGGCATGTACCGCTGGTTGCCGGGCGAAGACCGGCTGGTGTCCTACCGCCACCAGTTCAGCGACAATCACAGCGTGGCCGACAACCAGATTTCGGCCTTGTACCGCGACCGCGTCGGCACGCTGTGGGTGGGCACCTGGAATGACGGCGCCAGCCGGGTCGACCTGGGCAGCGGCGGCTTCGCGCGCGTGGTGCGCCAGGCCGACCAGCCGCACACGCTGTCGGACAACAAGGTGCGCGCCATCGTTGCCGATGGACATGGCCGGCTGTGGCTGGGCAGCAGCGGCGGCCTGAATCTGTTTGATCCGATCAGCGGCGAGGGCAAGGTGTATCGCCACGATCCGGCCAACCCGGCCAGCTTGAGCAGCGACCAGCTCACCGCGCTGTGGCGCGAAAAAACCGGCGCGCTGTGGATAGGCAGCAGCAGCGGCGTGAACCGGTTGGATCCGGCCAGCGGCGCAATCAGTGCGCTATCGTTCTCGCACGGCGATGCGGCCAGCGACACCATCCGCAACATCGTTGGCGACCGCAATGGCATCCTGTGGATCGCTACGCGCGGCGGCCTGCACCGGCTCGATCCGAAGACCATGGCGGTGCAGACTTATGTGCATGATCCGTCCGACAGCAACAGCCTGTCCGACAACGTGGTGCGGCCGATACTGGAAGACCGGCGCGGCAACCTGTGGATCGGCACCTTCAATGGCCTGGATTTGCTGGACCGCAAGAGCGGCAAGTTCCGCCACTACCGGCGCGACCCGGGCGACCCGAGCAGCATCAGCCACGACGAGGTGCACTACCTGTACGAAGATCCGCACGGCGCCATCTGGGTCGGCACCGCAGCCGGCTTGAACAAGATGGAAATCGGCAGCGACGGCAGCATCCGCTTCCGCCGCTACCTGCACAAGGACGGCATCGCCGACGACGCCATCGCCTCCATCCTGCAGGACGACGCGGGCGATCTCTGGCTGAGCACCAACAGCGGCCTGTCGCGCCTGAACGTCAACACCGGCCTGGTGCGCAACTACTCCGGCGCCGACGGCACCATCGAAGGCGCCTACTTCGACGGCTCGGCGCTGCGCACGCCGGACGGCACCTTGTACTTCGGCGGCTTCAACGGCATCACCGCCTTTGCGCCGGCGGATGTGCACGAGAACGGCGTCGCACCGACGGTGGCCATCACCGACTTCCAGATCTTTAACAAGTCGCTCAAGCCGGGGCAGGGCGAGCATCCGGACGTGCTGAAGGTGGCCATCGAGTACACCAGCGCCTTGACCTTGCTGGAGCAGGACTCGGTATTCTCGCTGGAGTTCGCGGCGCTGCACTACGCCGCGCCGCAGCGCAACCGCTTCGCCTACCAGTTGCAGGGCTTCGACGAAGACTGGGTGGTCACCGATTCCAGCAAGCGCTTTGCCACCTATACCAACCTCGATCCCGGCAAGTACCTGTTCAAGGTCAAGGCGTCCAACAAGGATGGCGTCTGGAACGAGCACGCGGCCACGCTGGAAATCACCATCTTGCCGCCGTTCTGGAAAACCTGGTGGTTCCGGCTGCTGCTTGCCGGGCTGCTGCTGGGCGCCGCCTATGCGGTCTACCGCGCGCGCATCCGCGGCCTGCGCCTGCAGCGCCTGCGGCTGGAGCAGCTGGTCGGCTCGCGCACGGCTGAAATCGAGCAAAAGAACCAGTTGCTGTTGCAGCGCAAGCGAGAGCTGGAATTGCGCCAGCTGGAGGCGGAAAGCCAGCGTGCCGAGGCCGAGCAGCGCCGTGTCGACGCCGAACGGCAGAAAGAGGAAGTCGAGCGGCAAAAGGAAAACGTCGAGCAGGTCCACCGCAACATCTCGGTGCTCAGTGAACTGGGCCGCGAGATGAGCGCCACGCTGGACGTGGAAACGAGCATGCGCATCTTGTACCGCCACGTGAAGAACCTGATGGACGCGCAGATGTTCGGCATCGGTTTCGTGCATGAGGAAGAATGCATGATCGAATTCCCGTTTGCCCTGGAAGGGGGTATGCGTACCTTGCCGTACCGGCGCCGCCTGGATGACGTCAACCAGCTGGCCGTCTGGTGCGTGCGCAACGGGCGCGAGATCTTCATCAACGATTTCTTCAACGAGTACCGCAGCTTCATGGACGACTCGGGCCTGGACAAGCTGGCGCCGTCGCCGCGCGAGGATGGCACGCCCGGCGCGATTCCGCAGTCGATGCTCTATGTCCCGCTGTTCATCGATGAGAAGGTGGTCGGCGTGCTGTGCGTGCAGAGCGTGGCAAAGCACGCCTACCAGCGCGTGCATCTGGACATGCTGCAAACGCTGGCGTCGCACGCCGCCGCCGGCCTGGAAAACGCCCGCGCGTTCCGGCAGCTGGAGGAAGCGATGCAGGCGCTGCGCAACACCCAGGCCCAGTTGCTGCTGCAGGAAAAGCAGGTGCGCTTGCACACCGACGAGCTGGCGCTGGCCAACCGCGCCTTGCAGGAAAACGACGAGCGCCTGCGCCTGGCCAAGCAGAAGGCCGAAGATGCGACCCGCCAAAAGTCCGAATTCCTGGCCAATATGAGCCACGAAATGCGCACTCCGCTGGCCGGCGTGATCGGCATGCTGGGCTTCGCGCTGCGCGACCCCCAGATGCAGGAAACCACCCGCGAACAGATCTTGCGCGGCCAGGCCAATGCCCAGTCGCTGCTGTCGATCATCAACGACTTGCTGGACTTTTCCAAGATCGAGGCCGGCAAGCTGACCATCGAAAACATCGACTTTGCGCTGGCCTCGGCGGTGGAGAATGTGGTCAGCCTGTTCGAGGAGCAGGCCGCGGCGCACAGCGTCGGCTTTAGCCTGGAGTTCGGCGATGGCTTGCCGCAGTACGTGGTCGGCGATCCGACCCGGCTGCGCCAGGTGCTGGTCAACCTGGTCGGCAACGCTTTCAAGTTCACCCAGCGCGGCATGGTGGGCATGCGCGTCGAGCGCGTCGGCGACGGCAACCGGCCCGGCATCCACCTGATACGTTTCACCGTGTCCGACACCGGCATCGGCATTCCGGTCGAAGCCATGCCGCGCCTGTTCCAGAAGTTCGAACAGGCCGACGCCACCACCACGCGCCGCTACGGCGGCACCGGCCTGGGGCTGGCGATCTGCCGCCAACTGGTGGAATTGATGGGCGGCGAGATCAACGTCAGCAGCCAGTCTGGCGTGGGCAGCACCTTCTGGTTCGAACTGCCGCTGGCCAATGGCGTGGCGCCGCCGCTGGTGCCGCACGTGCCGCGCGAGCCGCACAGCCACCAGCTGCGCGTGCTGTGCGCGGAAGACTTCCCGACCAACCAGATCATCATCCGCATGATGCTGGAAGACCTGGGCCACAAGGTCGACATCGCGGCCAACGGCCAACTGGCGGTCAAAGCCTGTTCGCTGACGCGCTACGACCTGATCCTGATGGACGGGCGCATGCCGGAAATGGACGGCGCCAGCGCCACCCGCCTGATACGCTCCGGCGGCTCGCTTGAGGCGCCGGTGCGCGACCAGGAACTGATGATCATCGCGCTGACCGCCAATGCCAGCGACGAGGACCGCAGCCGCTACCTGGCGGCCGGCATGGACGATTTCCTGACCAAGCCGATCGACGAATCGGCGCTGCACTTCATGCTCAGCCGCGCGATCGAACGCCAGCTGCAGCGCGGCGTCGACTTGCCGCGCATGGAGCCGCGGCGCGGCGTGGCGGCGCTCAGTACCTCGGACCTGGATGTGATGTTCGGCGTGGCGCCGGCGGCGCTGGAACCGGCGCGGCTGGCGCAGCACAGCGGCAGCGGCAACGGCGACTTGAAGAGCCGCCTGCGCAGCGCCTTCCGCCAGGACGTGCCGGGCCGCCTGGCGGAATTGGAGCGGGCGCTGGCCGAACACGATTGCGACACGGCCGGCCGCCTGCTGCACGGCATGAAGGGCAGCGCCGGCTACCTGGAAGAGCAGGAGTTGCAGGCGCTGTGCGGCGAGCTGGAGCAGGAAGCCGACCGCGGACACTGGCAGCAGATCGAAGCGGCCCTGCCGCGGCTGCGCACCCTGCTGGGACAGGCGGGCGCAACCAGCACGCAGTAGGCCTCGGGACCGCTGTTTATCCTGTAAGATGCAATAGTATGCACGCCCCTGGAGAGTCGAATGAAAGTACTGGTGGTAGATGATGACGTCGTATCGCGCATGGTGCTGATGCACCTGGTCGACAGCTGCGGCAAGTTCGACATCGTGGAGGCCGAAGACGGTGGCGACGCCTGGGAGCAGCTGGAGGCAGGCTTGCGGCCGGCGATCTGTTTCTGCGACCTGCGCATGCCGCGCCTGTCCGGCATGGAGCTGCTGCAGCGCATCCAGGGCCACCCGGAGTTGCGTGCCATGCCGTTCGTGCTGGTGACATCGGCCACCGACAAGGATACCGTGCATAAGGCCACCCAGAGCGGCGTGGCTGGCTACATCGTCAAGCCCTTCCAGGCGGAGCAGGTGCGCACCCACCTGACGGCCTTCCTGGACCAGGCGGCCAAGGGCTACGAACACCTGGCCGAAGATGCGGCCGCCACCATGCGGCGGCTGGGCATCAATTCCGAGCGCCTGCTGGTGTACCTGAACGGCTTTCATAACCAGCTGAGCAGCGCTTACGGCGAACTGGAAACCCTGTTTGCCAACGGCGAGCAGCACGCAGCGCAGCTGCGCATCGAGCGCCTGCACGCCGGCTGCGTGACGCTGGGCCTGAGCGGCGCGGCCGCTGCGCTGAAAAGCTTCGGCCCGGGCTTTCTGTCCAGCGACGCGGTGCTGGCCGTGCTGGCGGATGTGATACGCGCCGTCGATTACCAGTCCACCCTGGTGCGCCAGGCCGTCAGCACCTGAGGCCATCACCTGAGGCCAGCACCCGAGGCCAGCACCCGAGGCCAGCACCCGAGGCCAGCACCCGAGCCTATCAGGTAGCGCTTGAAGTTGGGATAGTTTAGGTTTAAAGTATCGAGTCATGAGCGGATACGCGCAGACTGATGCGATACGATCTTCCAACTTCAGGGCGACCATGACCAGACCCAATGCCAGCGCCGCCACCAACGGTGCGATCACCCATTCCGCGTACACCGACCACTTCGCGCGCGACCACTTGCCGCCGCCGGAGCAGTGGCCGGAGCTGCGCTTCGATCTGCCGGAACTCCAATACCCGCCGCGCCTGAACTGCGTGGCCGAACTGCTCGATGCGGCCGTGGCCAACGGAGGCGGCACGCGCATCGCCATCCGTGGCGAGCACGAAAGCTGGACTTACGCCGAACTGCTGGAGCGGGTCGATCGCATCGCCCATGTGCTGCGCGGGCCGTTGGCGTTGCAAGCGGGCAACCGCGTGCTGCTGCGCGGCGCGAATAATCCGATGATGGCGGCCTGCATCCTGGCGGTGCTCAAGGCCGGCTGCATCGCGGTGCCGACCATGCCGCTGCTGCGCGCGCGCGAACTGAACAGCATTGCCGACAAGGCCGAAATCAACGCGGTGCTGTGCGCTGCCAGCCTGCGCGCCGAAATGGAGCAAGTCGAGCGGGTGCGCGCCGCGCCGGACAAGGTGCTGTGGTTCGGTCCGGCCGCCGAGGACGCGCAGCCTGAGCGTGCGCTGGAAGCGCTGATGCCGGCGCAAGCGGCGCGCTTCGCTGCAGTCGATACCGCTGCCGACGATGTCTGCCTGATCAGCTTCACTTCCGGCACCACCGGCATCCCCAAAGGCACGATGCACTTCCACCGCGACGTGCTGGCCATTTGCGACTGCTTCCCGCGCTCGGTGCTGAAATCGCAAGCTGACGATGTCTTCATCGGCACGCCGCCGCTGGCGTTTACCTTCGGTCTGGGCGGCCTGCTGCTGTTCCCGCTGCGGGTCGGCGCCAGCGCCGTGCTGCTGGAAAAACTGACGCCGGAAACGCTGCTGAAGGCGATCCAGACTTATCGCGCCACCATTTGCTTCACCGCGCCGACCTTTTACCGGCAGATGGCAACGCTGGCACCGCAATCCGATCTGTCCAGCCTGAAGCAGAGCGTCTCCGCCGGCGAAGCGCTGCCGCTGGCCACCCGCGAGAGCTGGCGTCAGGCCAGCGGCCTGGCCATGATAGACGGCATAGGCGCGACTGAACTGCTGCACATCTTCATCTCGGCTGCCGGCGAGCAGATCCGCCCGGGCGCCACCGGCAAGCCGGTGCCCGGCTACCAAGCTTGCATTCTCGGGCGCGACGGCAATCCGGTCGGCCCCGGCGTGATCGGACGGCTGGCGATCAAAGGACCCACCGGCTGCCGCTACCTGGCCGACGAACGCCAGCACGACTATGTGCTCAACGGCTGGAACCTGACCGGCGACGCCTACGAAATGGACGCCGACGGTTATTTCTACTACCGTTCGCGCACCGACGACATGATCATCTCGGCCGGCTACAACATCGCCGGCCCGGAAGTGGAAGACGCCTTGCTGCGCCATCCGTCGGTAGCCGAATGCGGCGTGGTCGGCAAGCCCGACGTGGAGCGCGGCCAGATCGTCGAGGCGCACATCGTGCTGAAGAAGGGCGTCGAAGCTTCGCCGCGGCTGGCCTGCGAGCTGCAGGAATTCGTCAAGGAGCAGATCGCGCCGTATAAATACCCGCGCGCGATCCGCTTCCTGCCCGCGCTGCCGCGCACCGAAACGGGCAAGCTGCAGCGCTTCAAGCTGCGCACTGAAAACTGAACCGCCGACAACTAAGAGCCCATTTTATGAATATCGTTTGCATAGGCGGCGGCCCGGCCGGCCTGTATTTTGGCCTGCTGATGAAAAAGCAATATCCCGCGCACCAGATCACGGTGCTCGAGCGCAACCGTCCCTACGACACTTTCGGCTGGGGCGTGGTGTTTTCCGACCAGACCTTGGGCAACCTGGCCAACGCCGACCAACAGAGCGCGCGCGCCATCCTGGAGTCGTTCAACCATTGGGACGACATCGACATCCACTTCAAGGGCCACAAGGTGACGTCGGGCGGCCACGGCTTTTGCGGCATCGGCCGCAAGCACCTGCTCAACATCTTGCAGCGCCGCTGCGAAGAACTGGGGGTGAAGCTGGTGTTCGAAACCGAGGTGGCTGACGACCAGGCTATCGCCGCGCAGTACCAGGCCGACCTGGTGATTGCCGCCGACGGGCTCAATAGCCGTATCCGCAGCCGCTACGCCGCCAGTTTCCAGCCGCAGATCGAAGCGCGCCAGTGCCGCTTTGTGTGGCTGGGCACGCGCAAGAAATTCGAGGCATTTACCTTCGCCTTCAAGGAAACCCCGCACGGCTGGTTCCAGGCCCATATCTACCAATACGATGCCGATACCTCGACCTTCATCGTCGAGGCGCCGGAAACCGTGTGGCGCGCCGCCGGGCTGGAAGAGATGAGCCAGCAGCAGAGCATTGCCTATTGTGAACAACTGTTTGCCGACCAGCTGGACGGCCACGCTCTGATGTCCAATGCGCCGCATCTGAAGGGCGCGAACATGTGGATCAAGTTCCCGCGCATCGTCTGCGAGCAGTGGGTGCACTGGAACGGCGCAACGCCGGTAGTGCTGATGGGCGACGCCGCACACTCGGCGCATTACTCGATCGGCTCGGGCACCAAGCTGGCGCTGGAAGACGCGATCGAACTGGCGCGCTGCTTCGAGCAGCATGGCGAGATCCGCGCCGCGCTGGCCGCCTACCAGGAGCTGCGGGCAATTGAAGTGATCAAGATCCAGAGCGCGGCCCGCAACTCGATGGAATGGTTTGAAAACGTGGCGCGCTACACGGCCATGGAAGCGCCGCAATTTGCCTACTCGATGCTGACCCGCAGCCAGCGCCTGTCGCACGAAAACCTGCGCCTGCGCGATGCGCGCTACGTGGCCGATTACGAAGCCTGGTTCGACGCCCACGCCCGCGCGCAGGCGGGCCTGCCGCCCGTCGCGCACACGGGCACCACCACGCCGCCGATGTTTACGCCCTTCAAGGTGCGCGGCCTGGTGCTGAAAAACCGCATCGCCGTCTCGCCGATGGCGCAGTACAGCGCGCTCGAGGGCACGGTCGGCGATTATCACCTGGCCCACCTGGGCGCGCGCGCCATGGGCGGCGCCGCACTGGTGTTCGCCGAAATGACCTGCGTATCGGCCGACGCGCGCATTACGCCGGCCTGTCCCGGCATGTACACGCCGCAGCACACCCAAGCCTGGCAGCGCATCGTCGATTTCGTCCACCAGCACAGCGACGCCGCCATCGCGTTGCAACTGGGGCACGCCGGCGCCAAGGGCTCGACCCGCGCCATGTGGGACGGCATCGACTTGCCGCTGGATCAGGACAACTGGCCGCTGGTATCGGCCTCGCCGCAGCAGTACCTGGCGGGCGTATCGCAAACCGCGCGCGCCATGACACTGGCAGACATGGCCCGCATCGAAGCCGATTTCGTGCGCGCCACCATTGCCGCCGAGCAGGCCGGCTTCGACTGGCTGGAACTGCACTGCGCGCACGGCTATCTGCTGTCGTCGTTCATCTCGCCGCTGACCAACGAGCGTGGCGACAACTACGGCGGCAGTCTTGAAAACCGTTGCCGCTATCCGCTGCGCGTGTTCGCGGCCATGCGTGCAGCCTGGCCGGCGCACAAGCCGATGAGCGTGCGTATTTCGGCGCACGACTGGGTCGAAGGCGGCATCACGCCGGACGACGCGGTGCGCATTGCACGTCTGTTCAAAGAGGCTGGCGCCGACATCATCGATTGTTCGTCGGGCCAGGTCAGCAAGCTCGAGCGCCCGGTGTACGGGCGCATGTTCCAGACCCCGTTTGCGGATCGCATCCGCAACGAAGCAGGCATAGGCGCCATCGCCGTCGGCTCGATCTTCGAGGCCGACCACGCCAATGGCATCATCGCCGCCGGCCGCGCCGACCTGTGCGCGGTGGGCCGTCCACACCTGGCCCATCCAGCCTGGACGCTGGCCGAAGCGGCCAAGATCGGCTACAGCGCGCTCAGCTGGCCCAAGCAATATCTGCCGGGTAAGCAGCAACTGGAGCGCAACCTGGAACGCGAACGCCAACTGGCCGCCGCCAGTAGCGGCCTGACGCCGCAGCAGGTCGCGGCCAAACTGCTGGAGGGCTAATGAATCCGATCGCCATGACATTGGAAGGCAAGCACGCCCTGGTGACCGGCGGCGCGCGCGGCATCGGCGCCGCTTGTGCCCGGGCCTTGCTGCTGCACGGCGCGCGCGTTACGCTGGCGGGCCGCGACGCGCAGGCTTTGGTGCACGCGGTGGAAGAAATGAGCGTGCTGGGCGACGTCGACATGCAGCTGATTGACGTCAGCGACGCAAGCTCGGTGCGCGACGGCTTCGCAGCGGCGGTGGCGCGCAGCGGCCGGGTCGACATCCTGGTCAACAACGCCGGCCAGGCGGCGCCGGCGCCGTTCGGCAAGACCGATGCCGCGCTGTGGCAGCGCATGCTGGACGTGAACCTGACCGGCACCTTCCACTGCACACAGGCCGCGCTGCCCGGCATGCTGGAGGCGCAATGGGGCCGCATCGTCAACGTCGCTTCGACGGCGGGACTGGTCGGCTACCGCTACGTGTCGGCCTACGTCGCCGCCAAGCATGGCGTGATCGGCCTGACGCGCGCGCTGGCGCTGGAAGTGGCGGCCAAGGGCGTGACCGTCAACGCGGTCTGTCCCGGCTATACCGAAACCGACATCGTGCGCGAGGCGCTGGC